>Ga0209579_10002041_pt1 | contig 15957 bp, 20 predicted proteins | sample Coa_R1_2_FD_187152 | JGI IMG/M metagenome (GOLD analysis project Ga0209579, IMG submission 187152) | Surface soil microbial communities from Centralia Pennsylvania, which are recovering from an underground coalmine fire - Coalmine... | ecosystem: Environmental > Terrestrial > Soil >... | reverse complement strand
CGAGGTTTCGAACGCGCGACGCGCCGCCGCGATGGCCGCTCGAGCTTCCGCCTCGCCGCCGTCCGACCACCTGCCAAGAACCTCCCCCGTGGCCGGGTTGATCGACTCCGAGACGCTGTCGGACGCAATCCACTCGCCGTCGATCCAGTGCTTGGCGATGCCGGCGCCAGAGCCGTTCGAGGCGGTTCTTGCGACCGATGCCTGGCTCGACGAAGTCATGAGGTTCCCCTTCCTGTCAGGTCTTGAGCAGACGCTCGGTGAGCACGATTTCGATCACTTCGGCGACGGTCGCCTCCCGGGCCCAGTCGCGCTGGAGCTCAACGGCAAGCGCAACCCACGTCACCGGCTGCGCGCCGGCCCGGACGACCCGCTCGATCCCCATCGTATGAGCCACCTCGCTGGTGCCGCCGATCGCGTCGACGACGGGATAGACGTCGTAGCCCTCTCGCAGTGCGTCCAGCGCCGGGAAGGCCATGCAGATCTCGGTCCAGAGTGCGCAGAGGATCAGCTTGCGCCGCCCCGTCGCGCGAACAGCGGCGAGGAACTCGGCGTCCTCCCACGCGTTGGTCGACGTCCTGTCGATCGGCGCGTAGTCCGCGAGCAACTCCGCGAGCTCCGGCACCGTCGGCTTTCCTCGTCCTGTCGCGACGTTGATCGTCGAGTGGACGATCGGCAGATCGAACGCCTTCGCAGTCTTCACGGTCGAAACGATGTTCTCGAGCAGCAGGCTGCGATCGATCGACTGGACCGCGCCGAACTGCGAGGGTTGGTAGTCGATCACCAGCAGCGCCGAGTTCTGCGGCGTCAGCAGATGATCGCCGACCGGATCGCGAACTGGGAGGCTGGTCATGCCGCCACCTCTGAACCGAGGAGCGCCCGGGCTTGGTCGAGATCGAGCAACTGACCGTTCAGGCTGGCCTGATGCAGGTCGCCGCCGGGCATCTCGATCCGTCCAGCATCGGCGAGCCCGCCCGCTCGCAGGGGCTCGAAGCCGGCGACGCGGATCAGCCGTTCGATCGTTGTCGCTGCCTTCTTGTCGTCGGTGGCGTAGAAAAGCACGACGCGCTGCGGCTCCCTGTTCGCCGCACTTCCCAACGAGTCGGCCCCTAGCGTCCCGAACGCCTTCACGTAGTGGGCGTCCTTAGGCAACAGTGCGGCGACCGCCGACCCGGACGACTGTCCGTCCGGGAGCGTCCGCATCATCTGCCCGCTTTCGTCGAACCCGAGCGGATTCGTAGGGTCGACGACCACCTTGCCGTGGAGCCGGCGCGAATGCTCTGCGATCAGCTCCTTGACCACGTCGAGCCAAACGGCAAAGACGACGACGTCGGCGCTGTCGATCGCGTCTGCCACGGACCCGGCGCGCGCGCGCGATCCCAGTTCGCTCGCGAGCGCTTCCGCCCGCGATTCGTCCTTCGCCGCTAGCACGACGGGGTCGCCTCCGGCGACAAGATGCCGAGCCACTGCACTACCGATGTTGCCGACGCCGATGATTGCGGTCGTCACGTTGTCTCCTTCCCGAGCTGCGCGGTGGTGCAGGAATCGCGCTCTCATATCCGCTCCAGTTCTGAGGTCAAGGCCCGAATCAATGTCCGCCTTTCGGCCTCGCCCAATCTCGCAGCCGGGCAGGTGAGCAGACCTCGCCGGATCCAGGTGATCCAGTCCTTACGCCACACGTCTAACGCCACTCGGAGATTTCACCGACATCCGGTGACGGCAGCTCACCTGAGTTGAGAAGAAGCTTTAGCTGTGAACGATCGCTCAATGGCGTCGGTGGCGTGGTCGAAGGATGCGTCGATCCTTTGGTTTCCGGTCTTCTTCGCGATAGCGCTGCCGCTCTGCTTTCTCCTCGGCCTTCACCGGCCGCTCCCGCACCACGAGCAGATCGCGTTCGTCGTTAACGCGAAACAAGCAGGCGCGGTCACCGACGCGCTCGATCGTCTTCATACAGGCGGCTTCGATGTTCGGCGGTTACCGTCCGTGGCGGCCGCGATAGCTTCGGTGCGCGAGAGACGCGACGCTGCAGCTTATGTCGATAGCTCGGTGCCGGCTCTAAACCTGGCCAGCGCCGCTTCGGCAACTCGTGCGAGCTACATCCAGAACGCCTTTGGCGCTGTAGCGAAGATGAGCGGGACGCCCGCGCCGGTGATCGTCGATCTCGTTTCCGCTGCGTTCCGGTGATGGCGGTACAGGAATCTTCTTCTTCATGTTTCCGATGATGATGATCGGACTGATCAGGGCAGTTGTTCTGCTTCAGGCGCCTACGTGGCGCATTGCCCAGCGCGTGAGAACGGTTGTCGCCGTCGGCATCGTCGGGGCACTCGCTGGGTTCTTCACTGCCGTCGGCCTTAAGGTCGTGCCGGACAAGCCGCTACTACTGCTCTACGCGTTCCTTGCTACTCAGGTCTTCGGACTCTTGATGGTGGGGTTGACGCCGCTGCTGAAGCAGTTCTTCCTGCCCTTTGCGATGACATTCTCGATCGTCCTCGGGGTGCCGTCGAGCGGCGGAGCCGTCACACCTGACCTCTTGCCGCCGGTGTTCCGCTTGCTATCGGATGGAATGCCACTTGCTCAGCTTGTGAGCCTGGCGCGAAGCGTGGCGTACTTCGGTGATCGCAGTATCGCCCACCCGACGATTGTGCTGTTGTTCGGGCTTGTCGTTGCGATTCGGGTCGCTGTGACCGTGGCTCGGCGGGTCTCGCGCGTAACCGCGCGTACCGCTGAGCCAACTGAGCATCCCGCGATTCAGGCCGCGGCATGAGCGGAACCGACGACGCCAGAAACGAAGAAGTCGCGACCGAGCAGAGCGACGGGCCACCGGACGAGCTCGACCCTATCGCCGTCATCGAAGCCGAGGCCGGACGCCTTGTCCGTCATCCGCGGCAGGAGGCCGCACGCCTGAAGACGGTTGCGAGCGAGGGCGAACATGGAACAACGCCGGTCATTCAGATGGCACTCGTGGCGCGCTGGATTGTCCCGCTCGTGTTGATCATGGTCGGCATCCTCCTCACCGTCTATTTCAAGGCGTAGATGCGCTAATCACGGTGACGCAGATGAGCGAGGGCACGACTACCACCACTAAGAGCTCCTTTCACAATGCGGTGTTCTTGAGTCGCCGGTAGCAGACGAGGCAGCAGCCGAGGGCGAGGAATGCTTCGTGGATTTCGCGGCGGCGGTCGTAGCGGACGAGCAGTCGTTTGAATTGGTGTAGCCAGGCGAAGGTGCGCTCGACGACCCAGCGGTAGCGACCGAGCCCGGAGCCGTGTTCGGTCTTGCGTTTCGCGATCTCCGGTGTGATCCCGCGCTTGCGCAGTTCGCGGCGGCGAGCGTCGTAGTCGTAGCCGCGGTCGGCGCAGACACGGTCGGGCCGGCGTCGGGGTCGGCCGACCTTGCCGCGCACCGGCGGCACCCGGTCGACGAGCGGAATCAGCTGCGTGCTGTCGTGGCGGTTGCCACCCGTGAGCCGCCAGGCAAGCGGGATCCCCGCCGCATCGACGAGGAGGTGGTGCTTGGAGCCCGATCTGGCTCTATCAACCGGGCTCGGGCCCGTCTCGGAGCCCCCTTTTTCGCCTGCACATGACTAGCGTCAGCGACCGCGCGCGACCACTCGATCTCGCCCGCCGCGCGTAAGCGCGCGAGCAACAGCGCGTGCAGCCGCTCCCACACGCCCGCCTTCTGCCACTCGTCCATCCGCCGCCAACAGGTCACCCCGGAACCGAAGCCGAGCTCGAGCGGCAGATGCGGCCACGAGATCCCGGTATGCAACACGAACAAGATCCCCTGCAACGCCTGCCGATCCGGCAGCCGCTTCCGGCCCGGATAGCGAAAGCGCCGCTCCTTCACCGGCAAAAGCGGCTCGATCAAACCCCACAACTCATCCGACACGATCCACGGCGCAACGGCCATCGGCACCCCTCCCAGCTTGACGACGGACGCCGACGGCGTTCGTCGTCAGGAGACGGGTCCCTCCTTTATGAAAGGAGCTCTAAGGAGATCGGACACGGCTGCCAGTCCAATTGAGGTTGTCGACGAGTGGATGCAGAACCTGCTCGACGCGGACACCGTCAACCGGCTCGTTGCCCCGGATGCAAGGTATGTCTCGCTCAACAGCGACAACCCCGAGCTCAGCAAGGTCATGCCTTGGGCGGGTACGACCCGCGGTCCTCAGGGTGTCCTGAACAATTTCACCACCATGTTCAGTCGCTGGGACAACGAGGCATTCAACGTGACGACGATGTTCGCATCGGGAGAGAACGTCGCCGTGTTCGGGAACTTCCGCTACCGGTCGAAAGGGCTGGGCAAGGTCGTGAATTCGCCATTCGCGATTCTCATCAAGGTCGTCGATGGGCGTGTCACCTACTTGCAGTTTCTCGAAGACAGCTACGCGACCGCGGCGAGCTTCCGAAAGGAAGGTTGGTGGACAGTGCAACCCACTGTTGCCGCTGAGCTCGTCGAGGTAGGCGATCGCGATCATGCAACGGTCTAGCGTCGCCAAGCGGGGCGCGTCTGAAGTTTTCACACGGACGCGTCCAGGGCTCCGGCTCGCGGCGGCCCTGACGCGCTCGTGGATCTCGTCTTGGTGACGCTCAGGTGAGGAGATGCTGGCGGCGCTTATCAACGTGCCGGCCAACTTCGGCTACCCGCTACTCGCGCTGCTTGTCGGCGCCGAGTCGGCGGGCGCGCTTGTCCCGGGGGAGACGGCTCTCATATTGGCCGCGGCCCTCGCCGGTCAAGGCAAGCTTTCGCTGCCGGTGGTGATCGGGATCGCGGCCGGCGCCGCGATCGGCGGTGACAACGCCGGCTACCTCCTCGGCCGACGCGGCTTACGGCCTTTGCTCGACAGCCGTCGCGGCTCGGGCCGCAGGCGGCGACTGATCGAACGCGGCGACGAGTTCTTCCGGCGTCGCGGCGCCGCCGCGGTCTTCTTCGCGCGTTGGCTACCGGGTCTGCGTGTCGCTGCCGCTTGGTTCGCGGGGGAGAGTCGCATGCCGTGGCGACGGTTCCTGCTTTGGAACGCGCTTGGCGGCATTGGCTGGGCGACCACGATCGGGTCAGCGTCTTATTATCTGGGCAAGACCGCGTCGGGCTCCCTCGCAGCGCTCGGCTTCGTCGGTGTTGGTATCGCCGCTGTTGCGTTCCTGGTTGCTCGGAGTCGCGAGCTCGTCAGGGATCGATACGGTCGAACGCAAGAAGACGGCGACGCCGTCGTCGGCACCATCGGCAACGGCAGCAGCAGCTCGCGCTCGACCGGCCACTGACCACGTGCGTTGGCGCAATTACGTCCCAACGCTCGATGAATCGCGGAACTCGACACGGTCGAGGGCAGAGGGCGTGACCACGACCGGACTCGCGAGAACCGAAATGCCGGATGAGTTGGGTCCGCGGCGCATCGGTCGCAGGCTTCTCGCGATGGCTGTCGTGGTGGCGGCGCTTGCGCTCCTCGTGGCTTCCGGGCCAGGGCTCGGGACGATTCGCAACCGCTTTGCGCACGCGTCGCCCGGTTGGGTCGCTGCGGGCGTCGTCCTCGAGGCGCTCTCCGGCTTGTCCTACGTGCTGATCTTCCGAACGGTCTTCTGCCCGCGGATGAGCTGGCGGCTCAGCTACCAACTCGGAATGGCCGAGCAAGGAGCGAACTCGGTGCTACTGGTCAACGGCGCCGGCGGGTTGGCGCTCGGAGCGTGGGCGCTCCACCGCGTCGGAATCGCGACCGACTTCATCGCCCGGCGGTCGGTTGCGTTCTTCCTCCTCACCACCGCAGCCAACGTAGGCGCTTTGGTTCTTTTCGCGGCGCTCTACACGCTCGGGGCGCTCGGGCATGATCGCAATCCACTCCTCACCGACGTCTTCGGCGGTCTCGCTATCGGCGCGATCGGCCTCACTGTCGGGCTGGCGCTGCTCTCCGGCGCTAGACCAACCGCCGCCGACGAGGCGGCCCGTGTTCCTCGATCCGCGCATTCAGGCAGGATCGCGCGAGCGCTTCCCTTCGTTCGTGATGCGGTCACCCACGGCGCAAGGGACGGACTGACGCTTGCCGTCCGCCGTCCACTCGGAGTGCTGCTGGGCTCGCTCGGCTTCATGGCCTTCGACCTGACGGTCCTGGTTGTCGCGTTCCGAGCCTTTGGCTATTCGCCGCCCTTCGGTGTGCTCGTCCTTGGTTACCAGCTTGGACAGCTGGGCGGCGAGATCCCTATACCCGGAGGCATCGGCGGACTCGACGCAGGACTGGTGGGCATGTTTGCGGCCTACCATCAGCCGTTGGCGACGACCGCCGCCGCCGTCCTCGTCTACCACGCGATCGCACTCTGGGTGCCCGCACTGCTAGGCAGCGTCGCCTTCGTCCAGCTCCGTCGCGTCCTTGCTCGCGATCCGAAGCCCGAAGCCGTTTGCGCCCCTTTGAGCGATGCGCTCGAGACCATTCGCAAGCCGCGCCGCCCGGCCTGAGCGGAACTCGATCAATCACCAGGTTTCGATGATGCCGTCTCACCCCGATCGTCGCGAGGCTGGAGTCGTCCAGCCACGAGAGCCGAAGCACACGGCATTTCGCGGAGCCACTTGAGAACCGTGACGAGAAGAGGAGAACGGAAATGACTGCGAATCTTCGATCGAGTCGCGTCCGGACGTTGGCGGCGCTCGCGACGCTCGCCGTCCTCGCAACTGCAGCGACGGTCTCGCTCGCACCCGCGAGTAGCCGCGCCCAGGAAGGGGACGTCGACTGGCCGACCGTAAGCGGCACGCTCGACGGGCAGCGCTACAGCCCGCTGACCCAGATCAACCGCTCGACGGTCAAGCAGCTCAAGGTCGCGTGGGAGTTCCGCGTCCCAAAGATCCTTGGCTCGGAGACGTATCCGGTGATCGTCGGCCGTACCGCATACGTAACGACCACCTACGGAGTCGTCTATGCGCTCGACGCGGCCAGCGGCAAGAAGGTGTGGTCGTTCGACCCGCGGCCGCTCAAGAATGGCCGCGTCGGCGGTCTCCTCGCCGTTGCAACGCACGGCTTTCCAAACCGCGGCGTCGCGGTCGCAGTCGGCCGCGTCTACGGGGTGACGCCGAACGGCCTGCTGTTCGCGCTCGACCAGGCAACGGGGAAGCTCGTCTGGAAGGCGAGTCTCGGTAGCCCGGTCTTTTTGGACGAAAGCGCGGCGCCGGTCTACTACGACGGGGTGCTTTTCGTCGGCAGCACCGGCTCGGAGTCCGGTCAGAGTGGGTTCGAGGCCGCCTACAACGCGAAGACCGGCAAGCAGGTCTGGCGTCACTACACGATTCCGCCGGCGAACGCCGCCGGCTCCTGGGTCAAGGGGCATCACGGCGGCGGCGACGTCTGGATGAACCCGACGATCGACCCGAAAGCGGGCCGTCTGTACATCGCAACCGGCAATCCCGGCAGCGACCTCGACCCCCGCGTGCGACCGGGCCGCAACCTCTGGACCGACTCGATCCTTGCCCTCGACCTGAAGACGGGCAAGCAGATCTGGGGCTACCAGCTCGAGCAGCACGACGCCTGGGACTTCGACTCGGCCTCGCCGCCGGTGCTGTTCCCGACCAAGTCCGGGCTCGCGATCGGGGAGGCGAACAAGGGCGGCTTCTGGCACGAGGTCGCCGCGAGCACCGGCAAGCGGCTGACGGCGCCGGTCGCCTTCGTCTACCAGCACCGCGTACCGGGAAAGCCGGGCGCGACGGTCTTGAGCTGGCCCGGCTGGTGGGGCGGCTCCGAGTGGTCGCCGGTGCCGTTCAGCCCCCAGACCGGGCTCGTCTACGTCTCCGGCATGAACACGCCGGTCAAGATCACGATCCCGAAGAAGCCGCTCGCATACTCGAGCGGCGCCGACTTCGGCGGCAACGGCGTCACTACCGGCGCCTGGACGAAGAAGTATCCGCTCGCAGGCACCGGCACCTTCACAGCGATCACCGTGAATACCGGCACGATCCGCTGGCAAACGAAGGAGCCGGTAGCGATGGTCGGCGGTGCGACCGCGACCGCCGGCGGGCTCGTTTTTGTCGGCGTCAGCGGCAAGGGCGTCTTCCAGGCGCTCGACGCCACCACGGGCAAGGTGCTCTGGCAGCACACGATCGGCGGCCGCATCGACGACGCCGCCAGCGTCTACTCGATCAAGGGCAAGGAGTACGTCCTGATCGCCTCCGGCGGCACCTCGATCGGCGGCGCCGGCTGGGGCGGCACCGAAGCCCCATCCGCCGCGACTTTCACCGCGTTCGCGCTCGGCTAGCTGAAAAGGAGCTCACCATGCGAAGCGTTTTCCTCATCTCGGTCGTCGCGGCCGTCGCGCTCGCGGCTCCTGTGCTTGCCGCAACGCCGGCCGACACGTTGGTAGGGACTGACGGGCCCGGCTTCACGATCACGATGAACAAGACGACAGTGAAGGCCGGTACCTACACGATCGTCATCCACGACAAGTCAAACATCCACAACTTCCACCTGACCGGACCGGGCGTGAACAAACTCACGAGCGTCCCCGCTGTCGGAACGACCACCTGGAAGGTGACGCTCAGGAAAGGCACGTACACGTTCGTCTGCGACCCGCACGCGGCGATCATGAACGGCACCCTTAAGGTCACATGACCGCCCGTTCAACAACCCCAGGCTGCGTTGCGGCGGTGCGACTCGGGATCGCGCTGGCGGCGGCGTCTGCGGCGCTTGCAATCCCCGCACGATTTGCTTCTGCTCAACCGGACACGACCGCTCCAGGGATTGTTTACGCGACGCGACTGGTCTTGACCGACAAGACGATCGACCTCAGCGAAACCCGCCTTCCGCGTGGCGCGATGATCCGCTACACGGTTATCAATAGGGGCAGCCGGCCCTACGCCCTGCAGATCGGGATGGCGAGGACGCTCCCAATTCCACCCCACGGACGGGTCCTCCTCCGCGTGAACTGGCTGTACCGCGGCCGTTTCGTCTACCGAACCCTCTATCGCGGCCAGCCCGCCGGCCCGCACGGCTTGGTGTCGGTCATCTAGGTGCGGATTGAGACGCGCGGCGACGAGTTTGCGGAGGACTCGAGGCGATCGAGATCAACAGGAGGCAGAAGACCCACGGAGCGACGACAAGGCTTCTCGACGTCGCTGACGTCGCCGCCGCCTTGGTGGGTTCTCGCGCCTGTTGTCGCGCTAGTCGCTGCCTGTGCTCGCGGTCCCTCTGGGCCCCGAGTGCTGTTCTCGCCGCCGATTGTTGGCGCACAGCCGCCCGGGAGCGTCGTCCTCGCGCAAGAGGACGAGGACCTCGCTGTCGCGCTGGCGCTTAAGCCCGCGAGCCGCGGCTTGTTCGCGGTCGTCACTGTGCTCGGCCAGGACGGAACGGGGGTGGGGCACCTGACCACCGTCGTGGGCATCCACACATCAGAGGGATCGGCCACCGCGAGAGCCGTGGCCGGTTACGCAGGCACCTATCAGACGACCCTCGCCACCGCTGGCACGCCGATCGACGCGACTGTGACGATCAACGGCGCGGGTTCCTTCAGGCGATCCCTACGCTTCGACCTCGCGGATACGTGGCCTCCGAGGCCCGCCACGGCGCTGATGCTCAAGGTTGACAGCGCTTACGGCCACCTGAAGACGCTCGTGACGCATGAGCACCTCGCGAGCGACCCGGTTCATTCCATCAACTCGGTCTATCGCGCAATCGCGCCGAATACGCTGGAGATCTCGAGCTCGAACGGGACCGACGAAATCGTGATCGGCACTCGACGATGGGATAAGCAGCCCGGGAGAGACTTCGCGGAAACCACGCAGCGACCCCCCCTCAAAGCTATTACGCCTTACTGGACGGGGATACTCGAAGACCCGACCCTCCTCGGTTCCGTTCGCTTCGACGGCCACGAGGCGTGGGTCGTCTCCTTCGCGGCGCCGCAAATCCCGGCCTTCTTCCAGATCGACGTCGACAAAGCAACCGACCGAACGCTTGCGGTCAAGATGACCGCAAGCGCCCACTTCATGTACGACCGATACGGGCCATTCGATCGCCCGCTGAGCATCGAGCCGCCACGAAGCACGACCAATCCCAACGAACGCGGATGAGAACCTGGGGTTAGCCAGGAACACAAGCGGGCCGGTGCGTTGGCGACAGTTGCTACTCGCTGCCCACGTCGCGACGGAGGAAGAAAAGATAGGCCGCGACGAGCGGGCCGGTGATGTAAAGCGCGCAGAGCCAGAGCGCCCGCGTAGCGGGCGCCCAATCGACGGGGACGCGTAGGAAGCCGTGCCAAGCGTCGAACTGGGTGCCAAGCAGGTATGGGCGGATGCTTTCGGTGCCTGGCAACACCCCAAGAAGTTGCATCAGTAGCGCCCACATCAGGGCGCCTACGACCGACGCCGCGCTGTTGCGCGTGACGGTTGAGAGAAGGACGCCGAAGGCTGCGATACCGGCGAGCGGGAGGCAGTAGACGACGAGGCTGGCAAGGAGCAGCACGAGACCGTGGCCGGCGGAAACCTGGGTGCCGGAGAGAGACGTCAGAGGGTGGAATCCCCAGGCGATGCTCCCGGCGACGACCGCGACGACGCCCATGACTGCGACGAGCGTCAGCGTGTACGTGATCGCGGCAAGAGCCTTGGCTGTGAAGACCTGGCCGCGTTCGCGGGAGCGAGTCAGGATCGTCTTCAGCGTGCCGTTGTGGGTCTCGGATGCGACGATGTCGCCCGCCACGAGCGAGGTGACGAGCGGCAGGCCCCAGATCGACATGAAGAAGAGAACGACGAACGGGGCGGCAAGGCCGGTCTCGCGGATGTAGCGGCCGAGCGGCACGCCGGACGGCGCACCCGACTTGAGCGTGAGCACGATCACGAAGATCACCGGGACAGCCACGACTGTCGCGAGACCGAGGTAGGTGCGCTTCTGCGCGAGCAGCTTCGCGATTTCCCAGCGGTACACGCGTGCGACGGCGGTCATACCGCCACCGCCAGCGGCCGGTCGTGATCGGACGACTCGCCGCCAGTCATGCCGAGGAACAACTCCTCCAGGCTGGGTGTCTGTGGGACGAGTGCGGTGAGCGGAATCCGGGCCTGGCCGATTGCCACTGTGGCAGAGGCGACGGCGTCATCGTCGGCGCTGAAGGAGAGCTCGCCGTTCTCGAGTCGCACATCCGAGACGCCGGGCTGGGCGAGCAGTATCAACCGCACCCGGTCAGGCTCAGGGGTGCGTAGCTGGAACGAGATGGCGGCGGTGCCGAGCAGGTCCTGTAGCGCGCCCTGGTAGACGATCTGGCCGCGCCGGATGATCGCGACGCGGTTGCAGAGCTCCTCGACCTCGGAGAGGAGGTGGCTAGAGAGGAGGATCGTGATCCCTTCGCCGGCGAGGCGGCGAACCAGGTCGCGCATGTCGCGCATCCCTGCCGGGTCGAGCCCGGTCGTCGGTTCGTCGAGGAGCAACAGGCGGGGCTGCCTGATCAGCGCCGACGCGATCCCGAGTCGCTGGCGCATGCCGTGCGAGTAGCCGCCGACCTTGTCCTTGGCTCGCTCGCGAAGCTCGACGAGCTCGAGCGTTTGCTCGATGCGTGAGCGCGAGACGGGATCGTCGTAGTCGGCGAGTAGCTGCAGGTTGCGACGTCCGGACAGGTAGGGGTAGAAGCGTGGCGCCTCGACGAATCCCGCGACCCCGGCGAGGGCCTTGGCCCCCTCGATCAGCGGGTCACGGCCGAACAGGCGCGCGGACCCCTCGCTCGGGCGGATCAGGCCGAGCATGATCCGCAGCGAGGTCGTCTTGCCCGCCCCGTTCGGGCCAAGGTAGCCGAACACGTCTCCCGGCTCGACCGTCAGATCGACATGGTCGACCGCGACGATCTCGCCGTAGCGCTTGACGAGACCGCGCGTTTCGACCGGCGCCGCCGCCGCGCTCACTTGACGGCCCGGGCGGCTGTTTCTGCTGCGGCGGCGGGGAGCGAGCCTGCAAGCACGAACGTTGTGCCGCCGGAGTTCCACTCCAGCACGCTCCCGAGCGGCGTTGAGAGCTCGTGGGCGGTGACTCCGTCGAGCGAGATGGTCGGCAGGTTCGACAACGCGCCAGAGCTGTTCTGGGTTGCGCCGGCGGCGCGCTCGACGAGCACGATCCCGCCCAGTCCCTGCCCGTAGAACGCGAGCGCCGTGTCGCCTCCGACCAGGCGGACGTCCTGAAGCGGCAGCCCGACTAGCGAGTCTGGCGCGACGACCGGGAAGTTCGCGGCGGCCTTCACCGCGGCAAGGCCCGTGACCGCTGGCGTGGTCGATCCGCTGCTGCCGGTCGGCCCGGCACTGCTGAGGTCGACGACCTTGGCGCCTGCCGGCGGCGAGACGTTGACGTCCGAGGTCGCAACCGGCCCGTAGGAGATGTCGGTCACCGCAAGCTCGAGTACCGGCGTCGTCGCGCCCTGGGCGTAGATGCCGACACGGAGCGGGATGCCGTGATTGGCGTCCCAGGCAAGCTGAAGCGAGCCAAGAAGCCCTCCGTCGTGCTTTGGCGAGACCGAGACGCTGTAAGCGGGCTGGCCGGCGATGTCTGTTGGCTGCGCGCCCGAGACCGTCCAATCGGCCGCAAGGTTGCTCAGAAACTTGTCGATGTCGGCGACCGTCGGCGGCGCGCTGGTTGTGCCTGTGCTGCCGTTTGCGTTCGCTGGAAGCGTCGCACGGTAGACCGTGTTCGAAGACGCGTCGTAGACGGAGATCGCTTTCGAATCCCAAACGATCTGGACGTCTCCGCTGTCTGATTGCAACTCAACGCGGCCCTGACCGTCGTTGCTCAGCCACAGCCTGCCGCTGGCGCCCGAGAGCAACGCGGACCCTGCTTGCCCGAGCACCGATCCTGACGGGAAGAGGTTGTTGGTGAACTGAATACGTGCGGTCACACCATCGGGCGTGCCGGCCGTGACCGCGTCGTTGAGCGCCTGGTCAAGCGGCTTTGCCGGCGGCGTTGGTCCGCTGCCATTGTCGGCGATCGCGAACGCGGCGCCTCCGACGCCGACTGCAAGCACGGCGACGACGACGAGGATCAGACTTCGGGTTGAGATACGACGCAGATAGTTCATGGCGCCGTTGTACCGTCGGACTCTGACCGATCTCTGACAGCCGGAAGCTCGATCGTGAATCGTGCGCCTTCGGCGTACGCACGGCCGCCGTGACGGGCGGCGGTGGCGCTCACGATCGCGAGTCCGAGCCCGGAGCCCGGCCCAGCGCCGCTACCGCGCCAGAACCGCTCGAACGCCAACCCCTGCTCCTCGGAGAGCAGGCCTTGCCCCTCGTCGGTCACGGTGATGAACGCGACTCCGTCCCGAGTGCCGGTCTCGATCGTGACGCGGCCGCGGCCGTGGCGGCGGGCATTCTCGACCAGGTTCGCAAGTGCACGCTCGAGTGCGTCGTGGTCGCCACGCACGCTCGCCGACGTCCCTCTCACCTCGACGTCGTCAGCGTTGGCTGAAAGTGCCAGCTCCTCAAGGCGGACGATCTCATTCGGCCTCGCACCGGCTTCTTCGCGCGAGAGCGCGAGCAGGTCGTCCGCGAGCCGCGACACCCGTCGCGCGTCCTGCTCCAGCTCACTGACGATCTCTTCGCTCGCACCATGGCGGGCGAGATACTCGATGTTTCCACGAAGCGCCGTCAACGGAGTGCGAAGCTCGTGCGAAGCATCGGCGAGAAAGCGCCGCTCTCTCTCGCGCGCTTGATCGAGCGCGTTCAGCATTCCGTTCAGAGTCGCCGCGAGCCTGCCGACCTCGTCATCGGCAGCGGGCTGGGGCAGCCGCTTCCTTGCGTCACCCGTCCGCTCGATCTCTGCCGCCCCGCGTGTCAATCGAGCGAGCGGCACTAGAGCTCTCCTCATCAGCAGCTCGAGCGCGATAGCCGCGGCTGTCGCGGCGGCAAGCGCGGCGACGAGCACGAACAGATGGACGCGGCCGAGGGTTTCCGTGAGATCATGCGTCGAGGCCGCGACCGCGACCGCGCCGCCCGCCGCGAGACCGCCGGAGTCGGCGAGCGGGGCGATGAAGACGCGAAGGTTGTCCGCGCCCAGCTTGACGCTGAGGTAGCGACCTTTAGCGCTGGCGATCACCTCCATCGCGAGGCCCGACACGGGTAAGACGCGGCCGCCCAGCGACAGCGACCGAGCAACAACTCGGCCGTGGCGGTCAACGACCTGGGTCAACACCTGGGTGCCACCGGCTGGCGCGTCGAGCGCCCCAGGCGACAGCAGCAGCGCCGGAGTCGTCGCGCTCAACTGAGCGACGTTGATGGCCCGCTGCCGCAACGCCTGATTAAGCGAGCCACGCAAGTGTCGCGCGAGCAGAACATCGACGCCCGCGCCCACAACGACAAGCGCGAGGAAGACAGCGGCGAGCGCCGCCAAGGTCGATCGCGCGCGGATCGAACGCGGGATCATCGCCCCAGGACAAACCCGAGCCCGCGCACCGTTGCGATCAGAGGCGGAGGCCCCAGCTTCCTACGCAAGTTCGAAACGCAACGATCAACCGCATTCAACGTCACGTCGGCCTCGAAGCCCCACACGCGCTCAAGCAACACTGAGCGGCTGACCACCTGGCGTGCGTTACGCAACAGCAGCTCAAGCACCTCCGTCTCACGCGCACTCAGATGAATATCGCGCTCGCCGCGTCGAGCTGTACGTGTGAAAGTGTCCAGGACGAGATCGCCGAAGGCAAGAGTCTCGGCAGGCTCTTTGCCCCTGCGTAGGAGAGCTCGCGCGCGCGCCAACAGCTCCTCACTGGCAAACGGCTTCACGAGATAGTCGTCCGCTCCGGCGTCAAGCCCTGCAACACGGTCGGGCACTGCATCTCTCGCGGTCAAGAGCAGAATCGGTGTCGCCAGCCCTCGGCGCCGCAAGCGACCGCTAACAGCGAGGCCATCCATCCCGGGCATCGAGACGTCCAACACGATCAGGTCCGGCACAGACCGCTCGACCGCCGCGAGAGCCCCCCCGCCATCGCTCGCCGTGGTAACTCGATACCCCTCCGCGGCGAACGTACGCTCCAGCATCCGAACAATCGGCAGATCATCATCGACAACGAGAACGGAGTACACGGCGATCCAGAGTAGGGACAAGAGAACACTTGAACGGCGTCCACGACACTTTCAGCCAACGTCGCCTCAGCACAGTTGGTGACCTGAAGAGCGCCGTCCGCGGTCCTGTCGACCGACCGGCGCGGTGGCTCGCGGGGTGGCCTAGAAGCTCTGTGGCACGTGTGTAGCGCTCATCGCGAGGACGAGCGCTACCGCGAGCCCGAGGTAGACGGCCCCGACCGCGAGTCGTTGCGTCGGCTTGACCTGGTAGTAGCCGGCGAAGCCGGGGAAGGAGCGCGACTTCCAGCGCCGCCAGAGCTCGACCGCTCCAAACAGGATGATGATCGGGAGGATCGGGCTCGGTCGGAGGATCGCGAGGGCGACGAGCCCGGCGAGGCCCAGCAGCCAGATCGCCGGGTGGAGCGCGGAGACGGCGCGGCCCCCGTCGAGCGGCACGATCGGGATCAGGTTGAAGAGGTTGAGGAAGAAGCCGATGAAAGCGAGCGCGATTAGGAAGCGCGAGTGGTAGTAGCTGCCTGCCGCCCAGACGGCGGCTGCGCCGAGGCTTCCGAGCAGCGGCCCGGCGAGAGCGACCTGGGCTTCCCGCCACGCGTTTTCGGGCATCTTCTTCATTCCGATCACCGCGCCCATGAAAGGGACGAAGAGGGGGGCCGAAGCCGGGACGCCCTGCCTGCGAAGCGCGATCACGTGGCCCATCTCGTGGACGAAGATCAGCCCGACGAGCCCGGCGCCGAACCACCAGCCGCCCAGCAGCGCGTAAGCGCCGACCGAGACGATCATCGAGCCCGCCACCGTCACGACCTTGAGCTTGTAGAGGACCGCCCCGAACTTGGCCAGGAACGTACCGGCCGCGACCAGGGCCGCCCAGACACGCCGGCCAAAGCTCCGAAGCGGCCTCTGCTCCCTGATCGGCTCCGCCGCCCGCTCCACCTCTTACGCGGACGAGATCGG
>Ga0209579_10002037_pt1 | contig 15968 bp, 16 predicted proteins | sample Coa_R1_2_FD_187152 | JGI IMG/M metagenome (GOLD analysis project Ga0209579, IMG submission 187152) | Surface soil microbial communities from Centralia Pennsylvania, which are recovering from an underground coalmine fire - Coalmine... | ecosystem: Environmental > Terrestrial > Soil >... | reverse complement strand
CGGCAGCGATCGCGAAGGCCTCGTCGTAGCGGTCGAGATCGCTCAGCACCTCGCCGTGCCACATGTGCGCGAGCCGAAGACGGGTGTCGTCACCCATGCCTGCGCCTTCGCGCCGCGCGCTGACGGTCAACTCGAGCGCGCGCCCGAACCGACCTTCGGAGTACTCGACCGCCATCTCGGCGAACGTCAGCGTGAACGCCGCGCGGCCGTCTCCGCTCAAGGCGACCGCGCTCCTCGCCTCCTCAAGGATCTCGTGTGCCTCCTCTAGCCGGCCGGAGACCATGAGGTTGTGGACGAGGCAAGCGAGATGCCTGGCACGAAGCACCTCTGAGAGACGCGGAAGCGCTAGTGCTAGACGCCCCGCACCTGCTCGCACGTCCGGGGAGATCGCGAACATCCCGGCGATGCTCAGCCTGACCTCTGCCTCCTGCTCGGCGGGCAGAGTTTCTCGCAGAGCGATGTCGGCGAATGCGCGTGCCTGCTCGCTGTTGCCTGCGATGTGCAAAGCGATGGCCGTCGTCGCCACGATCTCACCGCGCCGCGGATGCTGGTTGGACGAAATCTCGAGCGCGCGCTGACCGAACCGTGCCGCTGTGGTCGGATCGGTCGTTGCCACTGCCTGAGCAGCCTTCAAAAGCGTCTCGATCGCGACCGCGTCACCTTGTTCTGCGCTCGCTTCGAGCTGGAGCGCAACCTCGACCGGCAGGGCTCCGCCGGCGAGCAACACATCGGCGGCCTGACGATCGAGCGCCCGGCGTATCGACACTGGCACACTCGAACGGACGGCCTCGCGGGTGATGTCGTGCCAGAAGCACAGCTCGTGGTCCTGTTCGACAAGGAGATCAGCCCGGATCACCTCGGCTATAGGACCGAGGAGCTCCGACGGCGGCACGCCGATCATCGCCGCGAGTTGACTGAACGAGAACGTCCGGCCGAGCGACGCCGCCACGGTCACCGCATTGTTCGCCGCCACCGACAATCTCCCCACACGCGCGCGCATCCCCTCGCGAACGCGGTCGGGTAGTCGGCCGTCGACCAGCTCAGCCTGACCGCCGGCCACCCGTATTCGCCCTTCCTCCGAGAGACCGAGGAGCATTTCGACCAGCAGAAAGGGACTCCCATGAGCCTCTCGGATCAGATCGAGTACCGTCCCGTCGGGGTCGGCCTGCAACACCTCCGCCGCTAACTCGGCTACCGCCCCGCTCTCGAGCGGACCGAGAGAGACCGTGGCTGCCCCGTTTCGCTTGAGCAGCTCAAGCGTACTTGCCAGCTCCGCCGACCCTTGCGAAGGACGAACCGCAACGACCCAGGCGATCGGAAAGCCCGCAAGCTGCGTGGACAAGGTACGAAGCGCAGCGGCCGTGCCGCTGTCGGCCCAGTGAACGTCGTCGATCGAGATCATGATCGGCGCTCCGAGCGCCGCCCGCTCGAGCACATGCTGCAAATCCTGCAGAAGCCAGAACCGCTGGTCAGGGAGCGCGCGAAGGTCCGGGAGCTCGCGACGGTCAAGCAGCGGCTCGTGCCCATCGAACAGGGCTGCCAGCAACGCTGCCAGCTCGACGACGCTCGCATCGGGCTTAGCGGCGCTGCTGCCGATCGAGACGCCACGGCTCCGACCCATCCTCTGCACCTCGGTCAGCAGGCGGCTCTTGCCCATTCCCGCCCCGCCCTCGACGATGACGACCGCTCCTGCCCCTTCGCCGAGACGCTCGAGTTTGGTCCGGATCAAGGCAACGTCCGCGTCACGCCCGTGGATCTCGAACTCATGCGCCGTCGACCCCGTTCTGGCGTGCGCGCGGAAGGGTGCTCCAACGGGCCTCGATCGAGGCAACATCGACATCGCTCGCGGTACCGAGCTTACCCCGTCGGGTCTCCCGTGATGAACGGAGGCGTCCACTCGAACCGTCGGCCATTCGGGCACGTCACGAGCGTGCCACGCACTCCGGTCCCGCGCTCGCGAGGGTCCGCTACCGGGCAGTCCACGCCGCACTCGGGATCACCTCCCTGATCAGCAATCCGCTTCGGAGATCGTCCGGCGATCCTGCGACAGCGTTGCCGCGCGCACATCACTTGAACGCACCATTTTATTTCCACCAGTCCGTCCCTGTGCTGCAGGCGCACCAAGGAGCTTTCCGACAGGGCTCCCGGAATCGTCCCGTCACCGCGCTCCGCGCCGGGGCGACCAGCCGATGAGCACGGGAAGACATCCATCATCAACGGCCCTCCGGGCTCACTGGAAGCATCCCTCCCCCTCGGAAGAACTCGGGAGAAATGACGCGCCCAGGCCATGTCAGCGGACTCCCTGTGATGCACATTGGCCGGCATCCACCGAGAAACCGCCGAGCCAATAACAGAACACACCCCTGGGGCGGCCTGGCCGTGGATTACGCGGCGGATCGCTAATCGCATCCCAATAGCAGGAGGATTATCATGTCTAAGCCAAGCATCGTTTTCTGCCACGGCATTTGGGCAGACGGTTCGTGTTACAGCAAGGTGATCCCGCCGCTCCGGGCCGACGGGCACGAGGTGATCGCCGCGCAGTACAACCTCGACACTGCCCAGAGCGACATCGACGCCGTGATTCGCACACTCGGACGGGTCTCGAGTCCCGCAATTCTTGTCGGACACTCCTACGGCGGCGCTGTCATCACCGGCGCTGGAATCGACGACCGCGTCGTCGGGCTCGTCTACATCGCCGCGCTCGCACCGGATGAGGACGAGACCGCAGCAGAACAGCAGGCCAAGTACCCAACCACCGCGGCGTTTGGGCATATCCAGGTCGCAGACGGCCGGATCTGGATGCTCCCCTCCGGGATCGGGTACTTCTGCGGAGACCTGTCTGAAGCGGAGCAGCAGGTCGTGTGGGCGACCGCGACGCCCCCCGCCGTAGAACTGTTCAACGAGAAGCCCAAAGGCACCGCGTGGAAGGCGAAGCCGAGCGCCTACATCGTCTGCAATAACGACCACGCCGTCCACCCAGATCTGGAGCGCGCCTCGGCCGAGCGCATGGGCGCCACGACCTACGTGACCGACAGCAGCCACGTGGCGATGCTCTCCCAGCCCGACGTCGTGCTGACCGCAATCCGCAACCTCGCTGCGAGCCTCTGAGGGTAAGCCCGCACGCGGTGGTGGGCCAGCAAACGCGCCGAACCTGCCACCGCGTGAAGTAACACCAGGCCGTCAAGAGAGGAGACAAAAAAGGGTCATGAACGAGACGAACACCCGGCGCGACACGATCCAGTTGCTTGTAGTCGCCGACACCTGGTGCGATGCCGGACAAGCGTGCGAAGAGGTGTGGGAAACCCTCGGGGAGCAAAGAGGAAAGGTCTTCGTTGTCAGTCCGGCCCTCACGGGCCGCGTCCACACGCTCGTATCTGACATCGATCAGGAGCTTGCTGCCGCGGAGCGACGGCTCAACAGAGTACTTACGCAATTACGGGAGCGCGGATACATCGCCAGCGGAAGAGTCGGTGACCAAGACCCGCTGCTCGCGATCAAGGACGCGCTGTTCTTCTTCCAGGCCGACGAGATTCTCGTCGTCACAACCGCAGCGACCGACGAGACTTGGGGCGAACGGAGGCTCGTCGAACGAGCGATTCGCCTTGGGCCTTCGGTGTCATGCGTGCGCGTCGCCGAGGCGGCTGTCCAGTGAGCACCGACGATTCGCGCGCGACCGAACTCCGCTGGAGACCGGAGCCATGATGGATTCGTCACCGCTAAGACTCCGCCTCTCGGCGGAGGCACTCGGGACGTTTCTCTTCTTCTTCTTCGGCTTCAACGCGATCGCCGTCGCCTCCGAACTCCGCAACGGCTCGATCAGCACGCTCGGCGTCGCATTCGCGTTCGGCCTAGGGCTCGCGCTGGCAATTACCGCGCTCGGCCACGTCTCCGGAGGCCACTTCAACCCCGCCGTCACACTCGGCCTTGCAACCGCGCGAAACTTCCCGCCGAACGAAGTGATCCCCTACTGGATCGCACAACTCGCCGGCGGGTTCGTGGCCGTTCTCGCCGTGGCCACCGTCTATTCCAGGCACGCGGTCAACGCGCTCACAACGGCACCGAGCCCACGAATCACCAGCGGCGGCGCGTTCATTCTCGAGTTCATCGTCACCGGACTCTTCGTCATGGTCATCACAACAGTGGCGACGGACAGCCGCGCCCCGTGGCACGGCGTTATGACGCCCCTCCTGATCGGCCTCTTCATCTTCACCGCGGCCGATGCAGTCGGGCCCGCCTCCGGCGGCTCATTCAACCCCGCCAGATCGCTCGACCCGGCCCTCTACAACCTCAACTTTTCCCACATCTGGATCTACCTCATCGCACCTCTCACTGGCGCCGTCCTCGGCGGCGTAATCCGCACCGGCTTCGGACCCACCTCGAATACGACCCCACAACGATCCGCCCGGTTAGACGTGCTCGGCCAACCTCGAGATTGACTCGACAAGCGCGAGACGAGTTCCGCGGTCACTCCGAACGAACCCCACACCAGACAGAACGAATCATCACGGAGGCTCATCGATCACTATCCGCCCAATACGAACGAAGCATCTCATCCAGCTCTGGATAGTGCGTACGTCAGTTCCGGCCGGTGGTGCCTGATGTCGTTCATCTCACGTGGATTCCACAGACGCCGGCCGACCGACACAGATCCCGGGCGAATCCCGCCTGGCCAGTACGTGACCCGCGACTTTCCCGTCCTCTCCGCCGGCCCCACCCCGCACACGCCACTCGACCAGTGGGACTTCCGGGTCGTCGGCGAGGTCAACGAACCGCGCAGCTGGACATGGGACGAGTTCCAGGCCCTGCCGAACGAGGAAATCACCCGGGATATCCACTGCGTCACGAAATGGTCAAACCTCGACACCGTCTGGCGCGGCGTCTCGATTGACACCCTGCTCAACGGGCTCGAGTCCGCCGCGAAGTACACCGTTCAGTTTGCCGACGGCGACTACACGACAAACCTGCCGCTCGAGGACATCACGGGCGGTAAAGCCTGGGCCGTCTTCGAACACGAGGGACAGCCGCTCGCGCCGGAACACGGCGGACCCGTCCGGATGCTCGTTCCACACCTCTACTTCTGGAAGAGCGCGAAATGGGTACGCGAGCTCCGCTTACAGTCCCACGACGAGCCGGGCTTCTGGGAGGTCAACGGCTACCACAACTATGGCGATCCATGGCGCGAGCGGCGCTACTGGGGCGACTGACTCCAGGTAGCGCCAAATGCGATCGGTGCTCGATCACGAGCCCTGAGAAGACTCGTCCGCGCCAGGTATCCCTGCTCCCGGTTTCCTGGGCTGCTGGCTCAGACTACCCATATGTGGCGCGACGAGTCCCATCCACCCGCCAAGGCACTTATCATGACCACCGGAATGCGCGGAGCGAAGATGAGCTTGCTCGCGAGATGGAGACGGCGCCTGCAGCGAGGCTCGATTCAGTCGAGCTTGAGTCCCCTTCCGAACCGTGTACTTCAGGAAGGGCGGCGACGACGCGGTGGTCGAAGATGACTCTCTTGGGGACAGGTTTTGGGGACAGGTTCAGGTCTTCTCAGGGCTACTCAGGGACCCTCAAGGAGATGATCGGAAAGGAGCGAGGACCGGCTTAGGCACAGGAAAAACAAGGCGGAGAGCGCGCCTCCTCCGACCCGCCGAGGCACCACGAAACCTCCATGGTAAAGGTCGACCACTTGCTAAAGAGGGGGTCAGCGCTCTGGCTCCGAAGAAAGGCCGAAACCCCGCGTGCCGAATGGCTCACAGGGTGCGGAGAAATCTACACCCGTGGGCTCGATTGGCGCCAGCTCTTCAGCGCAGAGGTCGCCGGGGTCGGCCGCGACCGTGAGAGGCAGGCGATCGAATCTGAGGAACCCGTAGTTCTTCACGCTCGATGGCATGCTCTCTGCGTGGTCATCAGGTCACCGTCGACGCGGCTGCTCGGGCGTCAGCGCGAGCGTGCGGCGCTCGACCGGCTCCTGGAAGCTGCGCGTGACGGCCACGGCGGCGTGTTGGCGGTGTACGGCGAGCCGGGTGTCGGCAAGACGGCGCTGCTCGAGTCTGTGCTTGAGGCAGCGGTGGACTTTCGCGTCGCTCGCGCAGTCGGGCTCGAAGGGGAGATCGCGATCCCGTTCGCGGTGTTGCAGCAGTTGTGTTCGCCGAGCCTCGACCTGATCGAGTGCCTTCCTGATCCACAGCGCGGTGCCTTGGAAGTCGCGCTGGGGCTGAGTTCCGGGAGGCCGCCGAGTCTGTTCCTCGTCGGGCTGGCTGTCCTCAACCTTTTGTCGGAATCGGCCGATGAGCAGCCGTTCCTCTGTGTCGTCGACGACGCGCAGTGGCTCGATCGTGCGTCCGCGCGCGTGCTCGCGTTCGTCGCCCACCGCCTTTTGGCCGAGAAGATCGCGATGGTCTTCGCAGCGCGTGTGCCGGTCGACGAACTCAGCGGCTTCGCGAAGTTGCAGGTCGGCCCGCTCGGAAACCGTGATGCGCGGGCGTTGCTGGGGACGGTGTTGCTGGCGCGGCTCGATGAGCGCGTGCTGGAGCGGATCATCGTCGAGGCGCATGGCAATCCGCTCGCGCTTTTGGAGCTTCCGCGTGGTCTGACGCCCGCGAAGCTCGCCGGTGGCTTTGGGCTACCCCCCACGCTGCCTGTCTCTGCTCGGATCGAGGAGAGCTTCGTGCGGCGGCTTGCGCCGCTGTCGCGTGACCTGCGGACTCTCCTTCTTGTTGCGGCGGCCGATTCGACCGGTGACGCCGCGCTCGAGCGCCGGGCCGCAGCAATTCTTGGCATCGCCGAGGCGGCGGCGGAGCGCGTCGAGGTGGATGGCCTCGTCGTCTTTGACGGTGGTGTCGTTTTTCGGCATCCGTTGGTTCGCTCGGCCGTGTATCGGGCCGCCAGTGATGAGGAGCGGAGCGAAGTGCACCGCGCGCTCGCCGAAGCGACCGACCCGGACGTCGATCCTGACCGGCGAGCCTGGCATCGGGCGCAGGCGGCGGCCGGGTCTGACGAGGAGGTCGCGGCGGAGCTAGAACGGTCCGCGGCACGGGCGCAGGCGCGTGGCGGCTTGACGGCCGCCGCAGCATTTCTCGAGCGGTCGTCCCTCTTGACCTTCGACCGCGCGCGGCGCGCGGCGCGGGCGCTCGCCGCGGCCGAGGCGAAGCAACAGTCAGGCTCCTTCGATGACGCGCTCATGATCGTGTCGGACGCCGAGTCGGGCCCTCTCGACGAGGCGCAACGAGCCCGCGCGGAGGTCGTGCGGGCTCGCATCTCGTTCGCGGTAGATGGTGCGCGCGAGGCGCCACGCCTCTTGTTGACTGCAGCCAAGCGTCTGGAGCCGATCGACGCCGGGGCCGCGCGGGGGATTTATCTCGACGCGCTGACGGCCGCTTTCTTCGCCGGCCCGCTCAGCGGTGAGGTGGATGCTCGACGGGTGGCGGCCGCGGCCCGTGCCGCCCCTCCAGGGAGGGCTCGAGCCGAGCCGGCGGATCTGCTCCTCGAAGGGCTCGTGGCACTGGTCGGTGACGGGCCGACTGCGGGCATAGCGATCCTGCGCACGGCGGTAAGTGCCTTCGTCAACGACCAGGTCGAAACGGAAGCCGAACTCCGTTCGCTCTGGCTCGCGGCTCGTGTCGCCGGGTACATCTGGGACTTCGAGGATCTTGATGTGCTCAATCGGAGGCAGGTGCGCGTAGCGCGCGAGTCAGGCGCTCTGACCGTCCTGCCGCTCAGCCTGAGCGCCCGGGCTGTGGTCGAGCTCCATTCAGGCAACCTCGCCGAGTCGAGCTCGCTGCTCGGTGAAGCAACCGCGATCTCCGATGCGACCGATGGAGGCAATCTCCCGTTCGCGCCGCTCGCGCTCGCCGCGTACCGCGGCCGCGAGCCCGACGCCTCGCGCTTGATGGATCGGACGACCGCGGATCTCGTCGCCCGCGGCGAGGGCATCGGTCTAACGATCGCGCTGTGGGCGAACGCGTACCTTCATAACGGGCTCGCGCGCTACGACGTCGCGCTCGCCGCCGCCGAGCAGGCGGCCGAGGACCCCTACGAGATTTGGTTTGCCCCGATGATCGCTGTCGAGCTGATCGAGGCCGCGACGCGTTGTGGCCGGCACGAGCGCGCGCGCAAGGCACTCGAGGTGCTCAGCGAGACGACGCGGGCGAGCGGCACACCGTGGGCGCAAGGGATCGAGGCGCGCTCACGTGCGCTGCTCGCTGACGGACAAGCCGCCGAAAACCTCTATAGCGAAGCGATCGCGCATCTCCGACCGACTCGACTCCGTGTCGATCTCGCGCGCACGCATCTGCTCTACGGCGAGTGGCTCAGACGCCAACGACGACGAATCGAGGCGCGCACCGAGCTCCGGACCGCGTACGAGCTCTTTTCCCACTTCGGGATGGAGGGATTCGCGGAGCGCGCTCGGGTAGAGCTCGAGGCGACCGGGGAGCATGCTCGCAAACGGACAGCGGACACGCTCGGCGACCTCACGCCGCAGGAGGCCCAGATCGCCCGCCTCGTGACGGCAGGACACAACAACCGAGACATCGCCGCTCAGCTGTTCATCAGCCCGAGAACCGTCGAGTACCACTTGCACAAGGTGTTCCGCAAGCTCGGTGTCAGCTCGCGCACGCAGCTCGCGCGGCGCCTCGCATAACTCAGCCTCAGGTCAGGCTGGCGATCAGGGGTGCACCTGTGAGCCGTAACCCAGGTCCAGCCGAATCGACTCCATGACCCAGAACGCCGTGCTCTCGGTGAAGATGTCGGCGCCGGCGAGCACGTCCTTGTATTTCTCGATCACCGGTTCCGCGGCGAGCCGCGTCGTCTCGTCGAGGTGCCCTTTGGCTGCGGCCCACTTGTTCTCCTTGTAGTGGGCGTAGTAGCGGCGGGGATCGACCGCGTCGATCGCCTTCCTCGAGCTCTCGGAGATGTCAGCCATGTACTGCTGATGGAGCTCCACGTCTGCGCGCGTGCCCAACCGGCCGACGTGGCCGCCGATGAAGTGCGTCCACGAGTAGGCGAGGGCGTTGGCAGGCGCCTCGAGGTAGCCGGGGATGTCCTCGGTCAGGTTCGCGACGTACACCGGCGCCCAGCCCGGATTGACGATGTCGATCAGCATCAGCGTGTCGTGGTCGGGAAGATGGATGATGATGTTGTCCGGCGAGTGATTGGCCCCGTGCCAGGCCAGGTCGATCCGCTCGCCGCCGATCTCGAGCGTCCGGTGGTCCTGGAAGGTCTCTTCGTTCGGGGGCCTGGCCGGGTCGTCGTCGCGGAGCAGCAGCCGCCGGGTCTCCTCGTGCCCGATGCGGGTGACGTTCTTGTCGAACAGCGACGACGCCCCTACGTGATCGGCGTGATGGTGGGAATAGATGAGGTAGTTGATCTTGTTGCTGACGCCGTTCGCGGACGCGATCTCGTCGACGGCGCGCCTGATGTTGTTCCCGATCGTCGGCGGCGCGTCGAGCAGGACGACACCATCCGAAGTCGTGAGGAACGCGCACTGGTAGGTGCCGTCCGTCACCCAGTACAGGTTCCGCTCGACGCGATCGACGAAGTAGCCCTGCTCGTTGACGGCCGGCCCAAGAGCCGAGCGCGGGACCGGTGCGAACTCAGGCAGGTCGGACAGATCAGCTGCGCTCACTTCCTCCTCCTTTCAACTGGCGTCCGGAAACGCGATCACCGCGAGCGTGACAGGCTCCGCTCCTCGTCGAATCTGCGGAATCCCCAGTCCGATACGCCTCGCCTGGGGGAAGCGACGTCGGGTCGGCCGCGGGGGACAACTAGGGATATCGCAGATTCGATCTGGCTGAAATCAGCGGCACGCTCCCGTAAGAGGTCGCTGCGGCGCGGGCGAACCGACCGCAGATCCTTGAATGGTCGGAGCGTGGGTACGAATCACACAAGCAACCCGTGGCTGGCGATCGTGATCGTGTCTGTGGCGCAGTTCACGGTCGTCCTGGACGCGACGATTGTTAACTCGCCGTGGTCGAGCCACACCGAGTCGCCGGTGAAGAGGAAGCGATGGACGCCGTTGTCCCATAGGTAGGCGGTCGAACCGGGGGTGTGTCCGGCGATCGGGATCACCTCGATGTCGGCGCCGATCCTCTCGCGTCGGCTGAATGTCCCCGCCACCGGTATCGCGGCTCCGAGCTCGGCGCGATCGCGCTCGTTGACGAAGTCCGGCGCGTCAATCGCGGGCGGCCCGAACATCCCCTCGTGCCCGTGGTTGATGAGCAGTCTGCTCACCTCTCCGCGGTCGCGGATCTCGTCGGCCGACGACTCGAGCCCGGGGGCGTTGTAGACGATCACGTTGCCCTCTTCGCGTTCCAGCAGGAAGGCTCGAACTGAAATGGTCGTGTCGAAGGGCAGTGGAGAAGGAGGCGTCGCCCACAGCCCGTCGATCGGTCCGGCTGAGCGTCACTCGACTGCGCCGAGTTGGCGCAGGAAGTCGTACGTGTCGGTCTGGACCCACTCTTCGACGAGGTGACCGTCGTCGGTGTAGCGGAAGATGTTGATCAGTTCCCACTCGATCTGTTTGCCGTTCGGTTGGACGATGCCGATAGGGGTGTAGGCGAACTCCTTGTCAAAGCGACCGGCCATCACGGTGCGCGCGATGACGAAGTTGCCGTCGACGAGGAGTTGCGCCCGGCTGATCGTGTAGTCGGTGAAGCTCTCGCGTAGCGCGGCGAAGTAGGCCCGGAGGTCTTCGCGATTGAACTCACCGGCGGGGCTATGCAGCACGTAGTCGTCGGTGAAGTAGTCATAGAACAATGCATCGTTGCTCTTCGCGACCGCTTCCTCGCCGATGCGTACAAGGCCGTTAGTGAGACTGTCCCGATTGAGAACGGTCACGTCGTTCTCCTTTCCTCGGCGCCGGTTCATCACTCATTCGCCGGTGTGATGCCGGTTGAGGGACGAGCGCGGGCGGGAACAGGCTCTGCGGCTGGAGCACGACCAGCGGCGTCATTGACAGCTTCCGACGCGCAATGGGACAGACCCCCGGCACTTACCGCACTCTTGCCGCGCGGGAGAGGGCGACGATCGAGAGCCGCTCAACGATTGGAGCATTTGTGGAGCGGAGCGGACCCATGGTCGTAGCGGATCCCAGTAGCTTCGATCCGGCTAGGCGGATGCCGCCCAAGTTGGTCCCAGATGGCCGAACCTCACGGCAGGGCCGTTGCTGTGGCAACGGTCCTGCGTGTTTGGGGGAACTGTGCGCCGGTCGAGGTCAGTGTCCGAGGATGTTGTCACCGGATGTCTGGTTGGTGACGCGGAGCATGTTGACCTGGTTGTCGTCTGCGTAGGCGATGTGCGCGAAACCGGTCGTCGGATCGACGGTCTCGCTGAGAAAGTCGAGCAGGTTTCGGTTCGAGGACGGGTCGACGCAGAAGATGCCGAGGTTGCAGATGTCCCCGATATGCATCGGCGTCGTCGTCACGGCACCTGTCATCCACGTAGCCGAACCGCGTGCAGCGGTCAGGTTCAAAGATTGACCCTCAAAGAGGTTCCAGCTGCTCGTAGGCGAGGAATGGGTCGCGAGCCGGTTTCCCGCCGGTGGTGTTCGTCGCGTGGGTCATCGCAGCTCGCGGAGTCGTTCCAGGTGACGGTGGCCGATCTCCGCGGTGATGCGGAGGAGCTCTACCATCCGTTCGAGTTCGTCCTTGGTGAACCGCTTGTCGAGCGTGGCCTGCCAGTCTTCGGCCATCGGGCCCCAGATGCGGTCGGCGCGCTTATAGAACGCCGGGGTGACCTGCACACGCACGCGCCGGCGATCGCCGGGGTCGGGGACGCGCTGGGCGAAGCCGGCCCGCTCCAGCCGGTCGAGCACGCCCGTGATGGCGCCGTTGGTCAGCCCGGACTGAACAGCTAGCTGCCCGGCCGCCAGCCCGCCGCTGTTCTCGATGATGTTCAGACAGCGGAGGTCCGTCGCGTTGACGCCGAGCCGCTCGGCGGCCAGGGCGTCGAAGGCGTTGTCCTGGTTGCCGCTAACCCTGAACTCCCGGATCAGCTCATCCACAAGCCGGCGCTTCGATCTTCTTCTCACCACCACAAACTTCCTTTAGCGGATAAACTGTTCATACGCTGAATAACCTGGCGAACAGACTAGCCCCCGAAGGGAGAACGTGATGGCAAGCGATATGCGACTCGAGCTGATCCAGGTCCCCGTCTCGGACATCGACCGCGCCAAGGCCTTCTACGAGAAGGTGGGCTTCAACGCCGACCATGATCACCGGGTCACCGATCAACTTCGGTTTGTCCAGCTCACGCCTCCCGGATCCGCGTGCTCGATCGCGCTCACTTCCGGCGCCAGATGAAGCCGGGCTCGATCGACGGCCTGCAGATGGTCGTCGCCGACGCCGAGGCGAGCCGCAAGCAACTCGCAGAACGCGGCGTCGAGGTCAGCGACGTCCAGGTCTTCCCGTGGGGAAGCTTCGTCTTCTTCAAAGACCCAGACGGCAACGGCTGGGCGCTCCAGGCGATGACTCACCGAGCAGAAACCGCATAGGCGCGCTCCTGATACCTCGTGCTCCTATGGCTCGGTGTCGATGGTTGGCGGCGGCCAGACTGACTCGGCGACGACGCCAGGTAGCGCCTTTTCGAAGAGTCGGGCGAGGCGGCCCAGTTCGTGCTGTGTGAGCCGGCCGACGTAGAGCTCCCGCACGGTGGCGTGGTGGATGACCTGTGCGCGTCGCAGCGTCTCGAGACCGCGCTTGGTGAGCACGGCGAACGCGGCGCGCCCATCCGCCGGGTCGGGTTCTCGGCGCACGAGACCGCGTTCCTCGAGGCGGATGACGACGCGGGTAATTCCGCTCGGGGTGAGCATTCGCTGCGCGCCGAGGCTGCTCATCCGCAGCCTCAGGTCCGGGGCGGTGAGGAGCGTGATCAGGACGCCGTAGTCGGCGAGCGACAGTTCTCCTTGTTGACGGAGGCGATGGTCGATCTCCCGCATGACTGTTTCGCGCAGGCGGATCAGCGCGCGCCACGCGTGGAACTCCTCCGGACTGAAGGCGTCCGGCTCCGGCAGCTCTTCGAGCCAGCGCCTCGGATCGTGGTTGTTGTTTGACACGGTGAAGTAAATGGTCGATACTTTTATTTGCGAGTGTGAAATATATCAGCCGAGCCGAGCGTTCGGCCGCGTCAAAGGAGACGACCATGCCATCCCTTGCTCCGAAGGTGCTGGAACCGCGTGAAGGGCTTCGACTCCAGTCCGGCCCAGGACGAGATCTCATCTTCAAGGTCACCGGCGAGGACACCGGCGGCGCCTTCGACTACTTCATCGTCGAGGTCGCTCCGAAGGGTGGCCCGCCGCTCCACGTCCATCACGAGCAGGAGGAGACGATCCACGCTTTGAAGGGCCGTTACAAGATCCAGATCGGCGACGAGACATTCCGCATCGAGGAGGGCGGCTTCGCCTATCTCCCCTCAGGTGTCCCGCACGCTTTCCTCAACCTGACCGACGACCCCGGCGAGATCGTCGTGGTCTATACCCCCGGCGGCGGCCACAAGTTCTATGAGGAGCTCGGCCCGCTCACACGGAACGGGATGCCGGACCGCGCCGCCGTCGCAGCGGTCTTCGAGAAGTACGGCATGACGCTGCTCGTCCCGCCCCTATCCGCCGACTGACGCCTGCGAGATCAAGACGCCTTCCGTCCCCGGAGAGGCGGCATCGAGCATTCTCTTGAGCTCCTTCAAGGGGTTTAAAACTGCGCAGTTAGGACCACGCGACCGCGCGGTTGCTCGCGAACCCAGCCACCTGCGGCCGAGCCGAACTTCGTCCTTCCAGGCGATACCGGTACGCCAACGGCTCGCCGTCCGCGCCCTTCGCAGTCAACTTGGAACACTTGCCCTTGCTGGACCATCTCGAGCCTCCTCAATCGACGACTGGATCGAGGAATCAGAGCGCGTTGACCACCCTCTCTCACCGGGAGGGTGCCGACGGACGGGTCAACCTCCGCCGTTTCCCACCACCTCCGCGATACAGCCGACGATGCGGTGCGCATCGTGTCCGTCGGGGTCGAGATCCGTGTTGTAGACGCCGATGCTCCAGCCCCGACAACCGCGGATCTGGATAGCGGTCCGAGCGATCGCCGTGAGGTCTACCCAGGTGAGGCCTCCCGGCATTGACGGGTCATTGGCGGCGCCGCAGGCGCGGAACTCGTTTCCGTCCAGCACGTCAAGGTCGGTGTGCAGCCACCAACCGGAGGCGTGGGCCGCAACATGCTCGGCCGCCTGCGCAGCAAGTTGCGGATCCCGGCGGAGCTCTTCAGCGTCGTGGAGACGGACGCGGCCTGCGACAGTCGACACGCCGATCTCGCGACGGTAGTTCGCGTCGCGTTGCCCGAGCATCGCGATCGCGTCAGGATGGAGAGCCGGCAGCCGGCGACGCATGGATTCGGGCGCGCGCTCACCGGTCATGCCGAGTAGTAGCGCGACTTCCATGTTTGCCGCCTCGCCCGTGAGCGACTCTTCCATCGTCGTCGCGTCTTCGTGTCCGTCGACGAAGAGGAGGCCGGCGCTATCGGCGACTTCGCGCACGGCAGGAACGGCTCCGAGCAAGACGGCACAGTCGCCGCCGTAGAGGAGCGGGAAGCGACAAGCCTCCAACGACGCTCCGACGCGCGCATAAACCGCCTCCACCATCTCCAGCAATGCCCGCTCGTTGAGAAAGCCTGCACGCGGACCGCGGCTCGGGTCGGCTGGCGAGACCGTGATGTCGGCACCGGCGTGCGCACCTGGAAGAGCGGACGCCAAGCCGGCGTCGCGCAGCCTCGCCGGCGCCGCCGCCTGCCCGCGCTCACGGCCGGAGCCGTCAAAAGAGACGCCAATCAAGTCCAGGGATTCGGCGACCAGCGGCACCGTCGACCCTCCGCCTCGTTTAGCCGCGTCGTTCATGGTCTCCGCCAGACGAGCGCGCGTCTACTTGCTCAGCCTTCCAGGCTCGGACGCACCGCGTCGCGATGCCGGGTAGTCGACGACGAGCCCGTCCTTGTGGTAGGCATGACACCCGTTTCGGGTTTGATGGTCCCGATCGTCCCTCAGCGACGAGCCGCTCGGGAAGCAACCAGATCAGCTTCCGAATCGGAGAAAACGTTGCACCCACCCGGGCACGATCGAGCTCGACAGCGATCAGGCGAGCGGGCGCTCCTACATCTTCGAGCTCATGCACGGACACGACGGCAACTCGCAGTTGAACTACGCCCTCTACCACGACCGCTACGAACGCACCCCGGAAGACTGGAGGTTCGCCGAACGCGCCTATGAGATCCGTTACCTCGACACCACGCCGCTGGCCGGCTCGACGCCCGAGTCGGCCGCCTGACATCACGCGTGCGCCGCCCGGAGGAGTTGAGCATGATGGAGCAGAGCGGACGCAAGAACGCGCGCTCGGCGGCAACAGCCCAGCCGTCGCGCCCTCACCGAATTCCTTGCGAACCGTCTCCGCTGGCTGCATCCGCTTGCTGACGAGCTGAGACGGTAAGGAGTGGGAGTCGACGGTTCGAGTCCATCAGAGGGCTTCACGCAGTTCTTGCTAACCAGCTCCTTCGTTGTGGGTCGACGCGACAAGGACGAGCTTCGGCGTCCACCGAACGTCGACGCGCCGGGGACTTGTTCTCCGGTGCGGCTCGAATCGCTGTTGTTGAGCGCGTTTGCCCGCTGCCAATCGACGTCCACGCAGCGTCCACCGGCCGCTCGATCAAGACCTGTGGATCGGCGTGTGAGACGACTTGCTGATCACCACCCTCTGATTCGTCGGGTGTTCGCTGAGTCTTGCCGTTCGTGAATACCGCGCCGGCACGGACCACCGCGACGAGGTGGGCTGCAGTGACGGCCCGCCGCCGGGTCTGTGCTGATTCGATGAGCTTGAACGCCATCGCGAGCACAGTCGGCGCGGAAGCCGGAGCCCCTTTGGCGACTTGCCGGCGAAGCCTGAGCTGGCGAGGAAGTTCCACGACGTGCCGCGAGGTCCCTGAGGACCGCCCGGCCGA
>Ga0209579_10002036_pt1 | contig 15984 bp, 10 predicted proteins | sample Coa_R1_2_FD_187152 | JGI IMG/M metagenome (GOLD analysis project Ga0209579, IMG submission 187152) | Surface soil microbial communities from Centralia Pennsylvania, which are recovering from an underground coalmine fire - Coalmine... | ecosystem: Environmental > Terrestrial > Soil >... | reverse complement strand
AGAGAAGCCCATCCACAAGCTTTCCAAAGGCTATCGCCAGCGGGCGGGGATGGCGCAGGTGCTGCTGCACGAACCCGATGTCCTCATCATGGACGAGCCCACCAGCGGCCTCGATCCCAACCAGACCCGCGAAGTCCGCCAAACCATCCGCGAGCTCGGCCGCCACAAAACCATCCTGCTTTCCACCCATATCCTGCAGGAGGTCGAGGCCATGGCCGACCGCGTCATCTTCGTCAATCGCGGACGCGTGGTCTTCGACGGCGCCCCCGCTGCCATGCAGGCCGGATACGCCACTCTCGACGACGCCTTTCAAGCCCTCACCAGCGATCGTCCGCCCGTGCCCACCGGGGAAGGAGGCGCATGCACCGCAAGCGTATAATCAGCGCCATCCTCCAGCGCGAGCTGGCCTCCTACTTCGCTACTCCCACCGGATACGTCTTCATCACCCTGTTCGTTTTCTTGAGCGCCATGGCGGCCTTCTGGCAGGAGCGCTTCTTCGCCACCAACCTCGCCAACCTCGATCAGCTCAACCGCTTCTTCCCCTATCTGCTCATCTTCCTGGTGCCCGCCATCAGCATGAGTCTGTGGTCCGAGGAAAAGAAACAAGGCACCGACGAGTTACTCTTCACTCTGCCCGCCACTGACTTACAAATCGTGCTCGGCAAATACCTCGCCGCGCTGGCCATTTACTCGGTCGCATTACTCTTCTCGGTAAGTCACATCATCGTGCTGTGCTGGCTCGGCAGCCCGGACCCTGGCCTGATGTTCTCCACTTACTTAGGTTACTGGCTCATGGGTGCGGCGCTGCTTACAGTCGGTATGTTGGCCTCCGCGCTTACAGATAACTTGACGGTCGCTTTCATCCTGGGCGCGGTCTTCTGTTCCGTGCCGGTCTTTCTCAGTTCCGCCGGCGCCATCGTTACCGGCGGCCCGCAGCACCTCGCTGAAAAGCTGTCCGTCGTCGAGCAATTCCGTGATCTCTCGACCGGCGTCATCACCCTCGCGCCGCTCGTCTATTTCGCGTCCTTCGCCGCCGCTACGCTCTATCTGAATGTCATCCTGCTGGGCCGCCGCCGCTGGGTCACTGGGCCGAAAGCGCCCTTCATGCGCGGCCACCTGGTCGCGCGCGCGGCAGCCCTGGCGGTGATCGTCGCCAGCCTCACCCTCTTGGCTTCCGGCGCCCGCTCCCGCCTCGACGTCACCTCCGAGCAGATACACTCCCTGTCCCCCGAGACCCAGACCCTGCTCCGTTCCATCGACCGCCGCCAGCCCGTCCTCATTCAGGCCTACTTCAGCCCCGATGTGCCGCGCAGCTTCGTGGAGGCCCGCAGCGGCCTGGTCGCCATGCTGGGCGAGTTCCAGGCGGTTTCCGGCGGCGGCGTCAACGCCAAAATCATCGAGACCGTCAAGTACTCGCCGCAGGCCCGCGAAGCCCAGGAGCGCTTCGGCATCAAGCCGTTTCGCGTTCCGGCCACCGAAGAGAGTGCCCGCTCCATGAATGAGATCTTCCTGGGCCTGGCCTTCACCCGTGGCTCCCAGGAGTTTGTCATCCCGTTCTTCGATCGCGGCCTCCCCGCCGAATACGAGCTCATGCGCTCCATCCGCGTCGTATCGCGCGCCCGGCGCAAGAAGATCGGCATTCTGAATACCCCCGCCAAGCTCTTCGGCGGCGTCGATTTCCAAAGCCGCGCCCAGGCTCAGGAATGGTCCATCGTGGCCGAGTTGCGCAAGCAGTACGAAGTGGCGCAGGTCACGCCCGACGTCGATTATCCCGATGATCTCGACGCCCTGATCGCGGCAACCCCCTCGGCCCTGACCCAGCCGCAGGCCGACCGCCTCGCCGCTTATGTCCGCCGCGGCAGGCCCACCCTGCTGCTGGTCGATCCGATGCCGGCCTTCAACCTCGATCTCTCCCCGCAGGAACCCGCTGCCTCCGGCCCCTTTGCCCAGGCCGCGCCCGCCGCGCCAAAGACCAACCTGCGTCCGCTCATGGACCTGCTGGGCGTCTCCTGGCAGACCAACCGCATCGCCTGGGACAACTACAATCCGCATCCGCAGCTCAAGACTTTGCCAAAGGAAGTGGTTTTCGTTGCCAAGGGTTTTAACCAGAAAGATCCCATCACCGCCGGCTTACAGGAGGTCGTGCTGCTGTACCCCGGCGTCCTCAAGAGCCAGGGCGGAGCGCCGTTTGTGCCGCTGCTTTCCACCAGCCCCGATTCCGGAACCGACCGCTGGGACCAGCTCGTCGAGCGCTCCCTGTTCGGCGTCGCCATCAATCAGGACCTGCCGCATACTCCCGACGAAGGCAATCACGTGCTGGCCGCCCGTATCCAGGGGAAGGGAAGCGCCGGTCCCCTCAACGCCGTCGTCATCGCCGACGCCGACCTCATGAGCGAACAGTTCTTCGAGCTCCGCCGCCGCGGCATCGAAAACCTGAATTTCGATAACGTCACCTTTCTGCTGAATTGCGTCGACCAGCTTGCCGGCGATCCTTCGTTCATCGCGTTGCGCAAGCGCCGCCCCCGCCAGCGCACCCTCGAAGCTGTGGAGGCCCGCACCCGCACCTACGAGGCCCAGCGCCTGCGCGAATCGCAGACCGCCGAAGTGCTCGCCGACGAGCGGTTGAAGGAAGCCCAGGCGCGCCTGGATTTCTCCGTGCGTCAGGTCCAGCAGCGCGCCGACCTCGACGATCAGACTAAAGAGGTCATGATCGCCAACCTCCGCACTGCCGAAAACCGGCGCCTGGACGTGGCCCGCGCCAACATCGACGACGAGAAGCAGCGCCAGATCGAAGACAGCCGCGCCGAGATGGAGAACTCCATCCGCGGCATTCAAAACACTATCAAGCTCATGGCCGTGGCCCTGCCGCCCATCCCGGCTTTCATCGTTTTTGTGATCGTCTCCGTGCGCCGCCTGCGCCGCGAGCGCATTGGCGTGCCGGTCGACCGGCTGGTTTCAAAGGAGGCCGCATGACCGAACTCCTCAAGACCGCCTCCCTCGCCGGCGCCGCCCTGGTGCTGGCCATCTCCGCCGCCGTCGTCGAGCCCGAGGCCCGCGTTCCCGCCATCATGAGCGATCAGGGCCAGGCTTTCTATCCCAAGTTCACCGATCCCCAGGCTCCTCGCACCATCGAAGTGGTCGACTACGATGAAGCCACCGCCACCGGCCAGTTGCTGAAGGTCCAGTTCCAGCAGGGCAAGTGGCTTATCACCTCGCACTACAATTACCGCGTGGATATCGGCGACCGCCTCGCCAAGACCGCCGCCGCCCTGATGGATCTGAAAAAGGATATGGTGCGCTCCGATTCATCGCTCGATCATGCCAAGTACGGCGTGGTCGACCCGCTCGATGAGAAGGCCGGCGGCCTCACCGGACGCGGTAAACGCGTCACCCTGCGCGACCTGCGCGGTGATATTCTGGCCGACTACATCCTGGGCAAGCCCGTCGAAGGCAAGCCCGGCTATCGCTATGTGCGCGTGCCCGGCCAGAAGCGCACCTACGCCGTCAAGACCGATGCCGATCCGTCCGCCCGCTTTGCCGACTGGGTCAACGCCGGCCTGCTGCGCATCGCCAGTTCCTCCATCCGCAAGGTGACCATCAACCGCTACAATCTCGACGCGGCAGCCGGCCGCCTCAGCAATACCGAGACCACCGTGCTCACCCAAACTGGTAGCGAATGGAAGGTGACCAGCGGCGAGAAACTGAACATGCCCGCGGTCCACGCCATGGCCGCCGCTCTCGATGGCTTGAAGATCGTCGACGTGCGCCCCAAGCCGCCCGGCCTGGCCGCCAGCCTGCGCAAGGAAGAGGTGGACCTGAACATCGAAACCGCTCTGTCACTGCGCCAGAAAGGCTACTTCATCACGCCCGAAGGGCGCGTCTTCTCGAGCGAAGGCGATATGACCGTGGAGACCAGCAATGGCCTGATGTATTCCCTGCGCTTCGGCGAAGTGGCCTCCGGCGATACCAGGTCCGGCGCGCCCAGCGACAATCGCCACCTGTTCGTGATGGTGCACTTCGATCCCGCCAGAGCCGCGGCCTACGGAGGCGATGCCGCCGCCGGCGAGCGCGGCGCGCGCGAGCTGAACGACCGCTTCGCCGACTGGTATTACGTGATCAGTGGCCGGGATTTCCAGAATCTCCGGTTGGGCCGCGCCGCCTCGCAAAAGACTCAACCGCCGCCCGCTGCGCCGGATCAGTAGCGGTATTCGGCCTTCACCACTTCGTCTTCCAACGAGTGGTGCAACCTGAAGCCCAGCTTCTCGCAGATGCGCATCACGTCGCGGTTGTCGGGCAGGATGTCAGCCCTCAGCGCGCTCAGCTTCTCGTCCGCGCCCACCACGACCAGCCGGGCCAATAGCTCCTTGCCCAGCCCTTTGCCGTGAGAATGATCGCTCACCAGCACCGCTACTTCGGCGTCGTTACTGCCGACCACGCGGGTTAGCCGCGCTACGCCCAGAATCTCGTGTTCGCCGGTGGTGGGGTTATGCCGCGTGACCACCAGCGCCATCTCACGGTCGTAGTCGATGAAGCAGATGCGAGTCAGGCGCTCGTGCGCCACGCGCTGCGACAGGTTCATCAGGTGAAAGTAGCGCAGATAGACGGTGCGCTCGGAGAGCGTTGCGTGGAACTTCACCATCTGCGGCTCGTCCTCGGGCCGGATCGGCCGTATGACCACTTCGGTCCCGTCCTTCATCACCCACGACGATACGTAGCGGTTGGGGTATGGCCGGATCGCAGGCTTGGGCAATTGCTCCTGGCTCACCTCCGGCCCGTGCACCACGATGCGCGCGTCCAGTGCCACCAGCCGTTCGGGAGTCGCCAGCAGCGGGTTGATATCGATCTCCTTGATCCACCGCTGTTCGATCACCAGGCGGCTGAACCGCACCATCACCTGCTCGAGTTCCGCCAGATTCACCGGCTGCCGTCCCCGCACGCCCAGCAAAGCCTTGTAGATCTTGGTCTGCTCCATCATCCGGCGCGCCAGCGTGGTGTTTAGCGGAGGCAGGGCCAGGGCGCGGTCTTTGAAAACCTCTACCAGTTGCCCGCCCGTGCCGAACAGCAGCACCGGTCCGAACTGGGCATCCAGGCTGCTGCCGATGATCAGTTCGTATCCGTCGCCGCTCTTGATCATGGGTTGCACCGTGACGCCCTGGAAATGCGCGATGCCCGCCTTTTCCGTCACGGATGTCTGTATGCGGCGCCAGGCGCGCGCCACCGCCTCCCGGTCGGCCAGGTTCAACTGTACGCCACCTACATCGGTCTTGTGCGTGATGGTTTCGGAGTAAAGCTTGAGCACCACCGGGTAACCGATGCGCTCGGCTTGCGCCACGGCCTCTTCTTCAGTGGCCGCCACCAGTGTGCGCACGGTGGGGATGCAGTAAGCATCCAGCACCTGCTTCGATTCGGCTTCCGTGAGAATGGTTCGCCCGGCACTGCGCGCCTTCCCGATGATCTCGTCGGTGAGCGCCTTGTTCGGCGCGTACTCCGCCGAGTCTTCGGGCAGCGACGGAGTTTCGTACAGGCCCTTCAGGTTATAGGCCCAGCGCCACATATATGTGAACGCGCGCACCGCCGTGTCAGGGAACTGGAACGTGGGTATCCGGGCCTGGTTCAGGATGCCGATGCCCGCCGCTACTTCCGAGCCGCCCATCCAGCTTGCCAGGATCGGCTTGCGGTCCAGCTTGGCGTGCGGCTTCAGGTGCTCCGCGATCTGCGTCGGGTCCGTCATCGACTGGGGCGTCAGCACCACCAGCAGCCCGTCGCTGTTGGGATCGTTGGCCGCGATCTCCACGGCTTTGGCGTACCGCTCGGGGCTGGCATCGCCCAGCACGTCGATCGGGTTGTTATGGCTCCAGGCGGCCGGCAGGATCTGGTTCAGCGACTCCATCACTTCCGGCGATAGCTCGGTCAGCTCGCCGCCATTGGCGATCAGAGCATCGGTGGCCAGCACGCCGGGTCCGCCCGCATTGGTCAGGATGGTCAGGCGTGGGCCCTTGGGGCTGGGCTGCTTGGACAGCACCTCCGCCATGTAGAACAGGTCCGCGATACTGTTCACGCGCAGCACACCGCTGCGCCGGAAGGCGGCTTCCAGCACCTCGTCGCTGCCTGCCAGCGAACCCGTGTGCGACGCGGCGGCCTTGGCGGCGGCCTCGCTACGCCCGGCTTTGATCACGATGATAGGTTTGTTGAGTGCCACCTCGCGCGCCGCCGAGAGGAAGCCGCGGGCATCCCCGATGCTTTCCATGTAGATGACGATGGCGCGCGTGCGCGGGTCGTTCCCCAGGTAATAGATCAGGTCGCCCCATCCCACGTCCAGCATCGAGCCGATGGACAGGAATGCGCTGAAGCCCACCATTTCACGCAGGCTCCAGTCCAGCACGGCGGTGCACAGCGCGCCGCTCTGGCTGATGAACCCTACGTTGCCGGGCCGCGCGATGGCCGCCGCGAACGTGGCGTTGAGCCCGGTCAGCGGACTCATCACCCCCAGACAATTGGGACCGATGACGCGCATGTTGCCGCGGCGGGCTTCCACCAGCACCTGGCGCTCCAGCTCCTGGCCCGCCGGTCCGATCTCCTTGAATCCGGCCGAAATCACGATGGCGGCTTTGACGCCCTCCTCCACGCAATCGTGGATGATGCCCGGCACCACCGCCGCGGGCGTGACGATCACCGCCAGGTCCACTTGCTCCGGTACTTCGGCGATGTGTTTGTAGGCTTTGACGCCCAGCACGCTGGGCCGCTTGGGATGGATGGGAAAGACCGTGCCGCCGAAGGGGCTGCTGACAAGGTTCCAGAGAATCGTGCGCCCAACGCTGCCGGCGGTCTCCGTCGCGCCGATGACCGCTACAGTCTTGGGGGCGAAGAATGCATCTAGCGGTTGGGTTCCTTCTTTGACGACTTTACGAGCTGGTTTGGCGACTAGCATAAATTTTCACGGGCAAGCTTATTGGGCGGCTTTGGAACCGAAGATGGCCCGGTTGAGGGCCTCCACCACATCGCGGCTCGCCAATCCGTTCTTGCGCGCAACCGTCTCGATGTCGCAGTCGTCGCAACTGGCGCGGAACCCGAATTCCTCGAAGACCGCAGTGGCTTCCGGATGTGACTGCTTGATGTCCCTGATAATCATGTTGCGGCGGATTAGTTCATCAAATCGAAACATGGGTGGCTCCCTCTTAATACAGATTATACCAGGAGTATAAGGTCGGAAACATACGAAATTTCGGCCCAGGCTGGAGAGATTCCGCTGCAACCGGGGCTGATCGCGCGGAAGCCGGACTTTGTCTATTACCCAATATCCAGCAGAAATGCGCGGCGCCGCGGCCGGAATTTCGCATCACTTCCGTAACGGAACGGAATGCCAGTGGCTGAGGATCAGCGTGAGCAATCCAAACGCGCCGATGGCCAGACCGGCGATGCGGTTCATCCGCAGCATGGCGCGATCGTCGAACCGGTCGCGAAAACGATCCGTTACGGTGGCCAGCGCCGTCCACCACAGCATGGCCCCCGAAAATATGCCGGCTATCAGGATCAGCGTGGACCAGTACGTTTTATGCATGCCCAGGCCCAGCGCCGCCAGAATGGCCAGAAAAGACAACACTACGGTGGGATTTGTCAGGGTCAGGATGAACACCGAGATATACTCCGACCGCGTGGACTCCCGACGGTCCGTAGCCAGCGCCGGCGGCCGTTTGAAGTAGTAGAGAATGCCGATGGCAATCAGGAGGAAGCCGCCGACCAGCCTGATCCAGAACTCCTGACGAATGAGAAACTGGATGACCAGGCTGATGCTGAAACCGGCGATGGTTCCGTAGATGGTATCGGCGGTGGCCGCGCCCAGGCCAGAAACCAATCCCGCGCGCCGGCCTGCCGAGAGCGTTCGCGAGAGGATCAGAACGTTAACAGGGCCAACCGGCGCCGAAATGACGAGCCCTGCGACCACTCCCCGGAGGAACAACTCAAGATATACCAATTTGTCATTTTAGACCGATAGCGGACCTTAGAGCGCCGCGCAGGCGCGCCGCTGCCGTCCTGCGGACGGTTCCGCGCCCCCGAATCTCAATGTGCGAACCATACCCCTGGTAGTCCGAATGCAGAATATCGGATGGGAGATGAACCAGGTTTTAACCCAAATCTCATAGGAGAATGATTATGTTTCGTAAAGGATTGCTTGGGCTCGTTTTTGCAACTGCCCTGACTTTCGGCGCAGCCGGTGCGGAAGTAGTCGTCAAGGTAGCGCCCCCGGCTCCCATTGTCGAGACGCGGCCCGCGTCGCCGGGACCAGGGTATGTCTGGATCGATGGGTATCAGAACTGGAACGGATCGGCCTACGTGTGGGTCCCCGGCAGGTGGGAAATGCCTCCGCGGCCGCGCGCCCGTTGGGTGGCCCACCATTGGGTCCGGCGGAACGGTGGATGGGTCATCGTCGAAGGACGCTGGCGGTAGGTTGAATGCTTCAGCGTGCCGGCTGTACGGCGAACTGAAGTTCGCCGCGGCACGCTGAAGCGTGCGGCGGTTTGGTCAGACGCGAAGAGTGTCGCCGTCGCGCGCGGTCAGCGTGTAGAGCACCGGCGCCAGGAAGATGGAAAGCAGCAGCCGGGATGCCAGCCCCGCCACGATCACGATGGCGAATGGCTTCTGGGAGTCGCTCCCGATGCCCGTCGACACAGCCGCGGGCAACAGACCGAAACATGCCACTAGCGCCGTCATCATGATAGGCCGCAGCCGCAGCAGGGCCGCCTCATGCGTGGCGGTGACGATGTCTCTGCCTTCCAGGCGCAGCTTGTTGATGAACGAATAAAGAATCACGCTGGTCTGCACCGCTACTCCCATCAGGGCCACGAAGCCTAGCATCGAGGACACGCTGAAAGTGGTTCCCGTCAGCCGCAGCGCCAGCAGGCCGCCTACCGGCTCGGTCACCAGCACGCTGAAAAAGATGATGAACGGAAATTTCAGGTTTCCGTAAAGCGCAAAAAGGATCATCAGGATCAACAGTACGGTCAGCGGCAGAATGACCTTCATTTGCGCCTGGGATGCCAGGTAGTCTTTGTACTCGCCACCCCAGTCGAAGGTGTAGCCGATAGGCAGCTTCACGCCCCGGTCCACCTTCTGGCGCGCCTCGCCCACCGCGCTGGCCAGGTCGCGCCCGTCCACGCTGAACTGGATGCCGATGTAGCGCTGGTTCGACTCGCGATAGATAAACGACGCGCCGCTCTCCACCCGGATGTTGGCGAACTCGCCGAGCGGCAGATGCTGGCCGTCCGGCGTAGTGATCAGCAGGCTCTTGATGGCGTTCATGTCCTTGCGAAAGGGCTCCTGCATGCGCACGACGAGATCGAACTGGCGCTCGCCCTGCACCACCTGGGTAGCCGCTGTCCCTCCCAGCGCGGCTTGAATCAGCGTGTTGACGTCGCCTACGTTCAGGCCGTAACGGGCGATCTTCTCCCGGTCGGGTTCGATCAGCAGGCTGGGCTGGCCCAACTCCCGCACCAGGACAACGTGTGTAATGCCGGGCACGCGCGAAATGATCTCTTTGACGTCCCTGGCCTTCTGCTCGAGGGTATTCAGGTCAGTGCCGAAGATCTTCACCGCCAGGGAGCTCTTCAATCCGGTTTCAGCTTCGTCCACGGCGTCTTCGGCGGGCTGCGTGTAATTGAAGATGATCCCCGGGAACGCCGAGAGCTTGCGCTGAATGGCGTCGATCAACTGCGGCTTCTTCCGGATCGCGCCGCTCCACGCCGGGTCGCTGTACGATTTCAGTCCCACGTAGAATTCATTATTGAAAAAACCCGTGGGATCGGTGCCGTCATCCGGCCGCCCCAGCTCGTTGGCCACCGTGGTCACTTGCGGGAAGCTGCGCAGGATGTCGCGAATCTGCGGAGACAGTTTGGACGATTCGTCGAAAGAGATGGTGTAAGGGGTAGTCGCGCGCACCCACAGGGCGCCCTCATCCAGGTGCGGCATGAACTCGCCGCCGATCGAAGGGATTAACAGAAGCGAGGCTCCGAAGATGCTGAGGCAGACGATCACAGTGACCCAGCGGAATCGCAGGCACCAACCCAGCATGCGGCCGTAGCCCGCCCGGATCCACTCGTAGGCGCCGAAGGTGGGCTCGTGTACGTGCTTACGCAGGAAGTACGCGCACAGCACCGGCAGCAGCGTCAGCGCGCATAGTAGCGAGCCCAGCAGCGCGAACGACATGGTGTCCGCCATCGGCTGGAACAACCGCCCCGAGGGACCCGTCAGCACGTAAATCGGCAGGTATCCCGCGATGATCACCGCCACCGCGAAGAATATGGGCCGCTCCACATCGTGCGCGGCTGCCCTGATTACGTCCAGCCGCACGGCTTCCAGCAGGCTGTCGCCCTGTGCGCGCCGCGCGGCCAGTTCGCGGAAAATGTTCTCCACCATCACCACCGCGCCGTCCACGATGATGCCGAAGTCGATGGCGCCGATCGAAAGAAGGTTCGCCGGAATATGCCGCCAGTCCAGGCAGATGAACGAAAACAGCAGCGCGAACGGAATGGTCACCGCCACGATCAGCGCCGTGCGCACGCTGAACAGGAAGATACCCAGAATCACCAGCACCAGCAGCATGCCGCGCAGTAGATTGCGCTCCACGGTTTGGGTGGTCTCTTCGATCAGGTAATAGCGGTCGTAATAGGGAACGATCTTCACGTCCGGCGGCAGCACGTGCCGGTTCAGATCGTCCGTCATCCGCTCGACCTTCTTTAAAATGACCTGGGCCTGCTCGCCCACCCGCATCAGGATCACGCCTTCCACCGCGTCCTCCTGATTCATGTATCCGAACTGGCCCAGGCGCGGCGCGTGGCCGATTTCCACTTGCGCCACGTCCCGCACGAAAACCGGGGTGCCGTTATGCTCCTGCAGCACGATGTTGCCGATGTCTTGCGTGTTGCGCACCAGTCCCAGGCCGCGGATGTAGTAGAACTGGCCGCCTTGCGAATAGAAGCCGCCACCGGCATTGGCGTTGTTGTTCCCGACCTGCTGCACCACATCCGCCGCCGAGACGCCGTAGGCGAACAGTTTGTTGGGATCCAGCAGTACCTGGTATTGCATGGTGGTGCCGCCGAAGCCCGAATCGTCGGCTACGCCCTGGATCGAGCGGAAGCGCCGCTCCAGCACCCAATCCTCGATGGTCTTCAGATCCTGCGGGCTGCGGTCGGGGCTCTGTAGCACGTAGCGGTAGATCAATCCGCTGGGACTGTATAGCGGCGAAAGCGTGGGGCTGACGCCCTGCGGCATGCTGGCGTTGGCCACCCGCTCGAACGCCTGTTCGCGCGTGAAATAGGGATCGGCGCCGTAATCGAAATTCATCTGCACCGAAGACAGGCCGTACAGCGAAATCGAGCGCAGCGAATCCAGTTGCGGGATGCCGTTCATCTCGATCTCGATGGGAATGGTGACCAGGCGTTCCAGCTCTTCGGCGGCGTGGCCCGGCCATTGCGTGATGATCTCCACGTGCGGCGGAGAAAGATCCGGGTATGCGTCGATGGGCAGCTTCTGGAAGCTGACTACGCCCCACGCCATGATGAACAGCGACGCGATGAATACCAGGAAACGCTGCGAGAGAGCGAAGGATACGATGCGCGCAATCATTCGGTGGAGGCTCTACTGGTAACTGTTCGCGAACTGGAGGAAGATGCTCCCGTCCGCCACGACCCTTTCTCCCGCTTGCAGCCCGCTCAGAATCTCCACGGCGCCCTCCTGCTGTGCGCCCACCTTCACAGACCGCTGCGCGAACTTCTCCGCCCCCTGCTCCACGTAGACGAACGGCTCGTTCTGCGCGTCGTGCAGCACCGCCGCCACCGGCACGGCGATCAGGTTCTTGCGCGTTTGGGTATGGATGATGGCATCCAGGAACATGTCCTTCTTCAGCAGTTCCTGCGGATTCTGGGTGACGATGCGCACCGGAGTCGTGCGGGTGGTGGGGTCCACCATCGAGCCGATGTAGGAAACCGTGCCGTGAAAGACGCGGCCCAACTGTGGATTGCTCTCTTCCACGGAGTCCCCCAGGTGCACGGAAGGCAAATCGTGGTCGAAAATATGCCCTTGCACCCAGATCTTGGTCACATCGCTGATGGCGAAGCACACGGTGGTTCCCGCCTGGATGAACTGGCCCGGTGAGACCAGCTTCTGCACCACAACGCCGGCGATGGGCGCGCGCACCGCCAGTTCCGGGCTGATGGGTACGCCCTGCTGCTGCGCCTGTTCGATCTCCGCTTGCGTGATGCCGAAGATCTTGAGCGCTTGCAGGCTATTTTGCACGTCCGTCGCGGCGTCGTTGAAATCTGCCTGCGTGCTTTCGAAGTCCTTGGTGGCAATGGCGCCCCGGTCGAGCAGTTCCTGCGAGCGGCGCATGATACGGCGCGCCAGTTCCTCGCGGTTGCGGGCCTTCTTGTAAGTCGAAATGGCGTTGGCGACGTCGGGGCTGGACACGTACAGCAGCGCATCGTTGGCGGCCACTTTCGAGCCGGTGTCCACCAGGATGCGCGAGATAGGACCGTTCACCTGGGTGATGGCCTGCGTGGTGTGATCGGCGTCCCAATCGACGGTACCCGTCGTGTGGACCGCGATCGACCAGCTGGTGGGCTGGATGGCGATGACCCGCAGGTGCGCAAACTGGGCATGCGAAACGGTGAATAAGGAAGGCTGTCCGGCCCCGGCTTCCGCGGGCGCTTGGCCTTCCACTTTCTTGGCCGGATTGCACGCTGCCATCAGGGCCGCCAAAAGGGCCGCCGCCATGGGCGCCCGGGCGCGAATCATGCGATGCGGTCCCCGGCGAGGCAGCAGGCGTCCGGATTGTCCATATTTTTCAATATACCCCCGATTGGCGAGCGGACCAATCCATATTGATCTGGTCCTGCTACGGTGAGACGAGGATGCCGCTATGACCGTTACTCTGGAACTCTCACCGGACCGGGAAGCTGCCTTGAGGGCATAGGCGCAGGCTTTAGGGCTGCGCGTCGAGCAATTGCTCCTGCAGCTTGCCGGGCAGGCCGGACAACCGGCCGCCCAAAACCAGCAGAATGATCGGCATTCGCTGCCCCATTTGGGGTAGTGTCACGGGGTGCGTTGCCGAGTAAACAGCAAGCCATTCCCCAGCAGAATGTACGGGAGCGGTTAAGGTCGTAATCAGCGGGAACCCGGATGAAGCCAAGATCTGCACAAGCCATGTGGAGCGCCAGAACCTCACCATGCGGATGCAGATGCGCCGGTTGACGCGGCTCACGAACGCCTTTAGCAAGAAGTTGGAGAATCACCGGGCCGTTGTTGCACTTCGCTTGGTACACCTTCTGCCAGATTCACGGCTCCCTGCGAGTGACGCCTGCAATGGAGGCCGGGATCACCGATCATGTGTGGAGCGTTAAAGAGTTGCTGGCATAGACACCGGTGGTATACCGGCGCTACATTAGAGGGGCGATTCGGAACTCCAATCGGCTGGCACCATTTCGGACAGCGTTTAACGCGGCCTAGTTGGAGTGTACCACAGGAATGGAACCATCGCAGGCCGGAACGCTCTACGGGATCGAAGAGATGGCGCTTAAAGCCGACGAGTGGAAGGCGATCAACGCGCGGATTGACAGGGTCATCGGTGAATCCATAGAAAAGGCGCTTGACCCGATCCGCCAGCAATTTAAGCCATCCCGTCGATGGAAAAGAGTTTTTCAGTTCCTGCGAGACTGGTCCCTACTAGGAACAAATATAGCTGCGATCATTGCGCTTCTTGCTATGGCGGCGGCGGCTTGGTATTTTGCTTTGTCCCGCCTCGAAAAGGAAACTAGGTTCCAAACGCATACCGAGGATCGGCTCACAGCAATCGAAGCACTTCTCGCGCCACAGAAAATCAAACAGGCCGCTGATACACCATCCAGGCCGGACAGCAAAACGGCTATCATTCAAGCCTTGGAGAAATCCAAGAAAACGGAAATCACAATTCCAGTGCAGGTAATCGCGGACGCCAGTCTGAAGTTTATACTCGCCTCTAAGACAGACCAGACCGACTGGCCCATCGCTCTAGATCTGGTCAATTACCGCTCATACCTAAATACTTTTTCTACGCCGATTCCATCTGGGATGCCGACTCCTAATTGGCAGACACATTATCACCTTCAGGTTATTCCGCCTGATCGCAAAGATCCCGAATTTGAGATCCTGATGGGGGTTGCGGTTCAAAAAGAGAGTGGAGCAATACTGGAGCCGCTGGGACCCCAGCCACCAAATGCAGAAAACCCAATAGGGAATCCTGTCCTGATAGGCAAGGGTGGATATATGAACCTAGACGGAATGCACTTAAGGCACGTGATTCTCAACGGCGTAGAAATTCATTACTCTGGCACGGCGCTCTTGATGGAAGATGTTATTTTTATCAACTGTACATTCGCCATGGACAACACCGAGTCGTCTCGTGCGCTGGCCCGAGTTATCGCAACCGAATCTAACGTCAAGTTCAGTTCCGCCTAAAAACATCCTCTTGACAAACCCGTTCAACCCGTGAACATCTGCCGTATCTGATTGATTACAAAAAATGTATAAACAATCATCGAAGGCAGCAACGCACCCCGTGACACTGCCTCATTTGGGAAGTAATTGCGGAGAATATGAAGGACGTGCCTGCCGAGGATTTAGCGGCCCTTCCCAAAGACGGGGCGAGTCAGATTGATCATTACGTCCATGGTCTTCCCGAGAGAGTGGGATGAGATCCGTTTTTGCCGATACGTTGTATTGGGTGCTCTCGCCGGTACGGAAGACGCCGCCCATGAACGCGCCGTAAGTCTCAGCCGCTCCATCGAACCTTGCAGAATCATAACGACCGATGAAGTGCTTGCGGAGTATCTCGCGTTATTCGCTGCCGGCCTGGAGCTGTACCAAGCCCGGCCCGACACGCAGTACAGCCTGACAGACTGGGTTTCCATGCGGACAATGCGGCGGGAGGGCATCACCGAGGCATTGACTAATGACCGCCACTTTGAACCAGAGGGCTTCCCGGCGTTGTTTCGGGATGCCCTTTAGCTCACTTCCACAATCGCTCCGCCCACCGGCCGCGCCCCCACGGGTACCATTGTGAACAGCGGCGGCGGGTCCGTCCGGTGCCGTCTTTCCCGAAACGCTGCGATCCGGACCACCGCCATGTTCCCGGACTTCACATTCAGCACCAGCGCATACCGGTTATCCGGCGTGATCAGGATGTGCCGCGGCTCCTGCCCCACGGATACCACCGCCACCAGCTTGCGAGTGTCGATGTCCAACACTGTGACACTTCCCGAATCCGGGTTGGCCACGAAGAGATAAGGCGGCGTGGCCGAAACCGCCAGGCCGTCGGGCGCGCGCCCCGCCAGGATCGTCTCCCCTACCTCGGTCTGGTAAGGATATACGATCACCACCACGTCCATCCCCGGACCCGTGACGAACATCTGGCCGCCCGCCGGATCGAAGCAGCAATTGGCTGGTTCCACCGGCAGCGGCAGCTTCACCACGGTTCGCCCGGCGGTATCGAAGATGGTCAGGCTGCGGTCGGCGCGGCTGCCGATCACCACCTGCTTGCCGTCGGATTGAAAGCGCACCAGCGAGGGCTCGCATCCGGCGTCGATCAGATGCTCGATCGCGCCGTTCTGCAGCCTCACCAGGGCCAGGCGCCGCTCGCTCTGGAAGGTGACCCCGGCCCGGCCGTCGGTGGTCAGATCGAAATCGCCCGCCACGCCCGGCAACGGGATGGATTCGACCGCGCGCAGGCGGGCGCCCTCCAGCCGCACCAGGGCCTGCGGCTGCAACACCCACAGCGACTTGCCGTCGGCTGCCGGCCGCATGGAAATCGCCGGACCGCCCAGGCGCGTTTTGCGGACCATGGCCAGCTTCACCGCGTCGATTTCGCATACGCTGCCGCTTTCCGGCAGCAGAACGAACGCGGCGGGTCGCAGCGTGCTGCTCAGCACGCTCGCCGGAGCGCTGTCCATGCCGATTTGC
>Ga0209579_10002034_pt1 | contig 15988 bp, 16 predicted proteins | sample Coa_R1_2_FD_187152 | JGI IMG/M metagenome (GOLD analysis project Ga0209579, IMG submission 187152) | Surface soil microbial communities from Centralia Pennsylvania, which are recovering from an underground coalmine fire - Coalmine... | ecosystem: Environmental > Terrestrial > Soil >... | reverse complement strand
CGTACTCGTCGCGCGTGCCCCGGCCCTCGACGACGATGTGCGTCGCGTCGAGCTCGATCACCTGGCCCGCATGCTGGGCGACGACGACGTCGCCCGAGTCGACGGCCGCGCGGTACTCGAGACCGGTGCCGACGAGCGGCGCCTGCGGGATCATGAGCGGCACGGCCTGCCGCTGCATGTTCGCGCCCATGAGCGCGCGGTTCGCGTCGTTGTGCTCGAGGAACGGGATCATCGCCGTCGCGACCGAGACGATCTGCGCCGGCGAGACGTCCATGAACTCGATCTCCTTCGGCGCCGCCATCACGGCCTCGCCCTCGCGCGAACGGCACAGGACCTGGTCGTGCAGGAAGCGGCCGGTCTTCTCGTCCACCGGCTCGGACGCCTGCGCGATCGTGTACTGCGCCTCCTCGGCGGCGTCGAGGTAGACGATCTCGTCGCTCACCTTGCCGCCGACGACGCGCCGGTAGGGAGTCTGGATGAAGCCGAACTCCGAGACCGTCGCCATCGAGGCGAGCGAGCCGATCAGGCCGATGTTCGGGCCTTCCGGCGTCTCGATCGGACACATGCGGCCGTAGTGCGTCGGGTGCACGTCGCGCACCTCGATCGGGGCGCGCTCGCGCGTCAGTCCGCCCGCGCCGAGCGCCGAGAGGCGGCGCCGGTGCGTCAGGCCGTCGAGCGAGTTCGTCTGCTGCATGAACTGCGACAGCTGCGACGAGCCGAAGAACTCCTTCAGTGCGGCGACGACCGGTCGGATGTTGATGATCGTCTGCGGCGTGATCGTGTCGACGTCCTCGGTGGTCATCCGCTCGCGGACCACGCGCTCCATGCGGTAGAGACCAACGCGGAACGCCTCCTGGATCAGCTCGCCCGTCGTTCGCAGACGGCGGTTGCCGAAGTGCTCGTACTCGTCGAGCTCACCGCGGATCGGACCACGGTCGAGACCGATCGCGTCGGCGGCGTAGTCCTTCGAGTCCTCGGGGACGCCGATCGCGTGCGGCAGCCAAACGAGCTTCTGGACGAGCGCGAGGATGTCCTGCGTCGTCAGCACGCGCACGTCCTCCGGCACGTCGACGCCGAGCCGCTGGTTCAGCTTGTAGCGGCCGACTTTGGTCAGGTCGTAGCGCTTCGGGTCGAAGAAGAGCGACCGGAGCAGGTTCCGCGCGTTGTCGAGCGTCGGCGGCTCGCCCGGGCGCTGCTTCTTGAAGACCTCGATCAGCGCCTCCTCCTCGCGCGTCGTCGTGTCCTTCTCGATCGTCGTGCGAATGAAGTGCGAGTTGTCGAACAGCTCGAGAATCTTCTCGTTCGACGAGGTGTCGAGCTGGAACCCGGTCGAGGGGTCCTCGGCCGGCAGGGCGCGCAACAGCGTCGTGATCGGGAGCTTGCGCTTCCGGTCGATGCGGGCGTAGACGACGCCCTTCTTGTCGATCTCGAGCTCGAGCCAGGACCCGCGGCTCGGCATCAGGTTGGCGGTGAAGACCTGCTTGGTCGGGTCCTTGGGCTCCATCAGGTAGGCGCCCGGGCTGCGGACGAGCTGCGTGACGATCACGCGCTCGGTGCCATTGATGATGAACGTGCCCCATTCCGTCATCATCGGAAAGTCGCCCATGAAGACCCGCTGCTCGCGGATCTCGCCCGTGTCCTTGTTGACGAACCGGACGGTCATCGAGAGCGGGGCCTGGTAGGTGAGATCCTTCTCGCGACACTCCTGGATCGAGAACTGGGGCAGCCCGAACTCGTACTCGCCGAATTCCACGGCAAGCGAGCCGGTGTAGTCCTCGATCGGCGAGATGTCGTCGATCGTCTCGCGCAGTCCTTCGTTCAGGAACCAGTCGAAGGACTCGCGCTGGATGTCGATCAGGTTGGGGAGGTCGAGGACGTGCTTGAGGCGGGAAAAAGACTTGCGCGCGCGGGGCGCGATGACCGTGTTGGCCAAGAAGAGCGAGCCTCCTTAGGTGCTATGTGGTTGCAGCGGCGGGAGCGAAAACGGCAGGCAAGTAGCGATCGAGACGCGTGGCGTCGGCGAACCTCCCAGGATAGCGAAGGCGGCCCTCGAGCCGCAAGGCACGCGGCGAGGGCCTTTCGGCCGACACCAGCATGGTAGCAGCCCGCCACAAGGCTTCGGGGGCGGCCGGCGCCGCCCCCCGAGGCCTTGTCTTACTTCAGCTCGACCGTGGCCCCAGCTTCTTCCAGCTGGCCCTTGATCGAGTTCGCCTCCTCCTCGTTCACGCCCTCCTTGACCGGGTTCGGGGCGCCGTCGACGAGGTCCTTCGCCTCCTTCAGGCCGAGCCCTGTGACCGCCCGGACGACCTTGATCACCTGGATCTTCTGGCCGCCGGCGTTCGTCAGTACGACGTCGAAGGAGGTCTTCTCCTCGGCGGCTGCGCCGCCGTCGCCGCCGGCCGCAGCCGCGCCCGGCGCCACCACTGCGACGGGAGCCGCCGCGGTGATGCCCCACTCGTCCTCGATCTTCTTCTTCAGCTCGACGAGCTCGAGCACGGTCATCTTGCCGAGCTCGTCGAAGACGGTGTCAACTCCCGCCATCGGTGTCTTCCTCCTCGGTCTCTGGTTCGGGTTCCTGGGCCCCTTCGGCCGCCGCAGCCTTGGGTTCGGGTTCGGAAGTGTCTGACACCGTTTCGGTGTCAGACACTGCGGTCGCGTCGGCGGCCGCGGCGCTCTCCTCGGTGGCTGACACCGTTTCGGCGTCAGACACTAGCGCCGTGGCGCCGGCGTCCTCGCCGCCGATCTGCTCGATGCGCGCGTCGATCAGCCCGATCAGGTTCTGCAGCGGGGCGTTGATCAGCGCCGCGAAGCTCGAGAGCGGCGCGATCACGGCGCCGAGCACCTGACTGCGAAGCGCGTCGAGCGGCGGCAGCTTGGCGAGCTCGTCGACGTCGTCGGCGGTGATCTCGTGGCCTTGCATGAGGCCACCGCGGATCGCGAGGACGCGTGTGTCGCGCGCCGAGTCGGCCAGGGCCTTGGCGACCGCGACGGCATCGCCGTCGCTCTCGATGAATGCGATCGCGGACGGGCCCTCGAGGAGCGCGAGGAGCGCCTCGACGCCGGCGGCCTCGGCAGCGCGCCGTGTCAACGTGTTCTTGACGACGCTGAACCGCGCCCCGTGCTCGAGCAGGCGCCCGCGCAGGGCGTCGATCTGCGGCATCGTCAGGCCCCGGTAGTCGGCGACGATCAGCGTGTCGGCCGTCCGGAGCCGCTCCGTGAGCTCGGCGACGACCCGTTCCTTGTCCTCTTTCAGCATGGTCATTTCCTCCGGAAATGACTAGACCCGCTTGCAGGCGGGTCTACGCAGAGAGCGTGCTCTCAGGAGCCCCACCTCGGCCGGGCTTCTGCCAACGAGTGGCGGCCGGCTGTCTTCGGCGGTCCTAGTCGGTCAGGCCGAAACTGTAGCGGTCTCCTCGAGCTCGTCGACGATGCCGCGGGTGCGACCCGGGTCGATGTGGATCCCGGGGCCCATCGTGCTCGTGAGCGTGATCTTCTTGATGTAGCGGCCCTTCGCGGCGGCCGGCTTGGCCCTGATGATCTCGTCGAGCAGCGCGGCGTAGTTCTCGACGAGCGCGCGCTCGTCGAAACTCTTCTTGCCGATCGGGACGTGGACGTTCGCCCCGCGGTCGGTCCGGTACTCGAGCTTGCCGGCCTTCGCGTCGCCGACTGCCTTCGCGATGTCGAAGGTGACCGTGCCCGTCTTCGGGTTCGGCATCAGGCCGCGCGGGCCGAGGATGCGACCGAGCCGCCCGACGTTGCCCATCTGGTCCGGCGTGGCGATCGCGACGTCGAAATCCGTGAACCCTTCCTCCACGCGCTTGGCCAGGTCGGCGGCCCCGACGATGTCGGCGCCTGCGTCCTCGGCCTCCTTCGCCTTCTCGCCCTCGGCGAAGACGGCGACGCGCATCTCGCGACCGGTGCCGTGCGGGAGCATGAGCGTGCCGCGTAGCTGTTCGTCGGCGTGGCGGACGTTGAGGCCGAGGCTCAGATGCACCTCGACGGTCTCGTCGAACTTCGCGGTCTCCGCATCCTTCAGCACGCGTACAGCCTCGACCGGCGAGTAGAGCTCGTCGCGGTCGAAGGAGGCGCGGGCCGCCCGGTAGCGCTTGCCGTGCGCGGCCACTACTTCTCCACCTCGACGCCCATGCTCTGCGCCGTGCCGGCGATCACCTTCATCGCCTGCTCGACGTCGCGCGCATTCAGGTCGACGAGCTTGGTCTCGGCGATCGCGCGAAGCTGCGCGCGCGTCAGCCGGCCGACCTTGTTCCGGTTCGGCTCGGCGGAGCCCTTCTCGAGGCGCAGCGCCTCCTTGATCAAGACGGCGGCCGGCGGCGTCTTGGTGATGAAGTCGAAGCTCCGGTCCTCGTAGACCGTGATCTCGACCGGAGTGATGCGGCCGTTCTCCTGCGCCGTCTGCGCGTTGAACGCCTTGCAGAACTCCATGATGTTGACGCCGTGCTGGCCCAGCGCAGGACCGACCGGCGGCGCCGGGTTCGCCTGCCCGCCCGGGATCTGGAGCTTGATGACGGTGAGGATCTTCTTAGCCAACCTGCGGTTCCTAGTTAAGTCGCTGTTCCGATGTTTCGCTAGTCGAGCTTCTTTACTTGATCAAAGCCGAGCTCGACGGGGACCTGACGCTCGAAGATGTCGACGAGCACCTTCAGCTTCTGCTGGTCGGCGTTGACGTCGACGATCTCGCCGTCGAAGTCGGAGAGCGGGCCGCTCGTCACCTTCACCGACTCGCCGAGCTGGAACTGCACCTGCGCCCGGGGGCGCTCGGCGGTGGCGGCGCCGGTCTTCAGGATCCGGTCGACCTCGCCCTGCCCGAGCGGGACGGGCTTCGAGCCGGCGCCGACGAAGCCGGTCACGCCCGGCGTGTTCTTGACGACCGTCCAGGCGTCGTCGTTCAGGTCCATGTTGACGAGGACGTAGCCGGGGAGAACGCGCTTCTCGGTCTGCACCTTCTGCCCGTCCTTCGTCTCGATCACCTGCTCGGTCGGGACGACGACGCGGCGGAAGCGCGGGCGCTGGCCCATCGACTCGATGCGGTGCTCGAGGTTGGCCTTGACCTTGTTCTCGTGCCCCGAGTAGGTGTTCACGACGTACCAGCGGAACACGTGCCTACCTCAGCAGCACCTTCTGGACGACTTCCTTCCAGAGCTGGTCGTTCAGGTACAGGTAGACGCCGACGATGATGCAGGCGACGAGTACGACGACCGTCCCCTGGATCACCTGGTTCTGAGACGGCCACTCGACCTTCTGCAGCTCCGCCCACGCTTCCTCGACGAAGCCGATGAAGCCGCCGCGCCGCTCGCGCGGCTGCACCTCGCCGGCCGGGCGCGGGCGTGACCCCGCGATCGGAACGTTGCGCGCCACTAGCGCGTCTCCCTGTGCGGGGTGTGCCGACTGCACCAGCGGCAGTACTTAGAGACCTCGAGCCGGTCAGGCGAGTTCCGCTTCGATTTGTTCGTCTGGTAGTTGCGACGCCTGCACTCGGTGCACGCGAGCGTGATCGCAACTCTCACTCCTGTCTTGGCCATGTGGTTGAGATAAACCTTTCGAGTCGGAGCAGGCTGACGCACGGCTCCGGGACGGCACCAGTGTAGCGGCACCCGGTCCCGTTCCTCTGACGGCCTTCGGCCGCTTCCGTGCTCCGAGCGGACGACGCCTGCTCGGGCGAGCCCCGAGTAGCGGCGGGTGGGCTCGAACCACCGACCTCCGGGTTATGAGTCCGGCGCTCTAACCAGCTGAGCTACGCCGCCGTGCCGTGCGAATCGTAGCGCCGGCCGCCCTGTGGATTCTTTGTTCCTTGCTCTGATACTTCTCTGAGACCGGGCCCGGCGCGGCGAGGGGTCGCGGGAGCGAAGAACCGAGTTCCTTGCAGGGCTTTTCCGCGCACGGTCTCAGAGAGGTGTCTGAGACCGGGGTTCCCCGTCCGCGGGGCGGATTAGGCTGGAGCGGCCATGGCGGAACGGTGCTGGCGCTGCGGTTCGGCGATGGAGTGGCGCCACGGCAGCTGGCAGTGCCCTGGCTGCCTCTTCAAGCTCGGTTGCTGCGAGGGCGAGCCGCAGAGCGCTTGCGACTCGCCGACCGCTCTGCATCCTGAGAAGCGGTGATTCGCCTGCTCGCCGCCGCTGTGCTCGCGCTCGCAAGCGCCGGGGCCGCATCGCCGATCGCGACACCCGAGATCGCCGGCTGCCCGATCTTCCCGGCGACGAACCCATGGAACCAGCGGGTCGACAAACTGCCGGTCGCGAAGAACTCGGCGACGTTGATCCGAGCGATCGGGCTCGACCGGCCGCTGCATGCCGACTTCGGCTCCGGCCTCTACGACGGCGAGCCGATCGGGATCCCATACAACGTCGTCCCCGCGGCCCAGCCGACCGTGCACGTCACCTTCGAGTACGCCGACGAGAGCGACAAGGGGCCGTACCCGATCCCGGCGCATCCACGGATCGAGGGCGGCTCCGACCACCACATCCTGATCGTCCAGCAGGGCACCTGCCGGCTCTTCGAGCTCGGCGGCGCGCAGCACACCGCAGCCGGCTGGCAGGCGTGGGCGGGCGCGAGCTGGAGCCTCCGCTCGAATGCGGTCCGGCCCGCGACATGGACCTCGGCCGACGCCGCCGGGCTGCCGATCCTGCCCGGGCTCGCACGCTACGGCGACCTCGACCACGCGCTCCGCTTCACCGCCGAAAGAACACGACGCGCGTTCATCTACCCCGCCCGCCACTACGCGAGCGACTCGACCGACCCGAGCCTGCCGCCGATGGGCCTGCGGGTGCGGCTGAAGGCGAGCTTCGACGTCAGCGGCTTCCCGCCGCAGGCGCGCGCGGTGCTCGAGGCGCTCAAGCGCTATGGGATGATCCTGGCCGACAACGGCTCGCCGTGGTTCATCACCGGCGCGCCCGACCCGCGGTGGTCGAACGACGAGCTACACGCCCTCGGCCGTGTGACCGGCCGCGACCTCGAGGTCGTCGACACGTCGGGGCTTCGCCCATGACCGGAACGTGACGACGAACGTCGTGCCGGAGCTCTGCTCGCTGCGGACAGAGACATCGCCGCCCATCGCGACCGCGAGCTGCTTGACGATCGCCAGCCCGAGGCCGCTCCCGACCGGGCGCTCCTTCCCGTATTTGTCGTAGAGGTAGAAGCGGTCGAACGCCCGCGGAACGTCCGCGGGCGCGAGCCCGCGACCGGTGTCGGAGACGACGAGCTGCCCTGGCTCGACGCGAACGACGACAGAGCCGCCCGCCGGCGTCGCGCGCAGAGCGTTCTCGACGAGGTTGGCCGCAATCTGCAGCACCCGGTCGTGGTCGGCCTCGACCCATGACTCGACGCTCTCGGCGCGTAGGTTCACGCCGAACTCGTTCGCCGCAGCCTCGTGCCGGGCGACGACCTCGTGCGCTGCGTCCGAAAGCTCGACCGGCTCGTTCCGGACGTGGAACTCGTGCCGCCGCATCCGCGCGAGGTCGAGCAGGTCGCGCACGAGCCGCTCCAGCCGGCGCGCCTCGACGAGGATCGTCTCCGCCGCCGGCTCGGGAGCGAAGGCGCCGTCTGCGAGCCCCTCGGCATAGCCCCGGATCGCCGTCAGCGGCGTCTTCAGCTCGTGGCTGACCGAGAGCAGGAAGTTGCGCTCCGCCTCGCGAGAGGCCGCGAGCTGAGCGGCCATCTCGTTGAACGCATGCGCGAGGGAGGCGAGCTCCGCCGTCCCCTGCGCAGGCAGCGGGTCCGGAGACGTCCCTTCGGCGAGGGCACGGCTCGCGCTCGCCGCGCGGCGGATCGGACGGACGATCGAGCCGGCGAGGACGAACGAGATCACCGCGGCGAGCACCGCACCGACCCCGCCCGCGACCAGCAGGTCGCGCAGGAACGAGCCCCACGCCGTCGAGCGCGACGCGCGCTCGAGCAGCAGCAGGCCGCGCGGGCCGATCGGCCGGTAGGAGTAGATGTCCTTGGTGCCGTCGACGGTCAACGTTCCGTTCGAGGCCCGGTTCGGGTCGACGTAGCGCTTCATCGCTGCGCGCCGGTCGACGATCACCCGGACGTTGTCGGCGAGGTAGTTCTCGGCGATGTAGCTCGGCTGCTGCTGCTCCTCGGCGGCCAGCAGGTCGGCGCGGTGGGCGAGGTTCGCGCGCGTCGTACGATCGGCCGTGCGTCGTGTCAGCGCCGCGCCGATCGCGACCGTGAGCGCGACCGACACGATGATCGCCGCCAGCACGGCGACGAAGAGCCGGCCGCGCAAGGTTTTCATCGCCTGCGCTCCGGAAGACGTTTCCAGTCGGCGGCGCAGACGAACGCGCGAGCGAAGCCCGCGCGTCCTGATCGCGGCGCGGACAAGCGTCGCCTCACGGCGAGACGGCCTTGTAGCCGGCGCCGCGCAAGGTGCGGATCAGCTCCGGGCGACCGAGCTTGCGTCGGAGCTGGGCGACGTGCACGTCGACCGTGCGCGTGCCGCCTGGATACTCGACGCCCCAGACGCGGTCGAGCAGGTGGTCACGCGACAGAAGCGCGCCCGCGTTGGCGAGGAAGTAGGAGAGCAGCTCGAACTCCTTCGCGGTCAGCTCGACCGCCTCGCCGCCGGTCGTCACGTCGTGCGTCTGGCGGTTGACGACGACGTCACCGAGCGTGAGCACCTCCTGCGTCGGCTGCGGCTCGACACGGCGGAGGATCGCCTTGATGCGAGCCGCGAGCTCGCGCGGCGAGAACGGCTTTGTCAGATAGTCGTCGGCCCCGACCTCGAGCCCCACGACCCGGTCGGGCTCCTCGTCGCGCGCCGTCAGCATCAGGATCGGCACCTGCGAGCGCGCGCGCATGTCGCGGCAGACGTCGAAGCCGTCCATCCCGGGCAGGCCGATATCGAGGATCACCATCCGAATCGGGTGCCGGTCGAGCTCCGCGAGCGCCTCCTCCCCCGAACGCACCCAGATCACGCGGTAACCGTCTCGGCTGAGGTAGCTACGCACGAGCTCGCCCACCGAAGGCTCGTCCTCGACGAGAAGGACGGTCCGCGTCATCGGCTCGAGTGTACGGCTCCGCACAGCCGGTACCCGGTGCCGCAACTCAGCGGCGCCGCACCGTCCGCAGCCGGCCGACGTTCGCCCGGGCGGGCGGCGCGGATTTCGCCTGCACGCGCCGGGCCGGCTTCCCGTCGATTCCGAGCGTCTGAGCCGAGAAGCCCGGCTCGATCTCGGCGAGCGTGCCGGGACGCCCGTCGATGCGGATGACCGCCCTTCGCGCGACCTGGATCGTCACGATGCTGCCGTCCGGCTCGCGCAGCGTCAACGAAGAAGCCGTCACCGCCGTCACACGGCCGCGGTCGTAGATCAATGTGTGCGGCTGCCCGTTCGGCCCGACGACGTTGATCTCGGCGTGCGACCAGCCGGTGGGGAGCGGTGGTGTCGCAGCCGCCGCCGAGCCCGCGAAGCACGCGGCGCCGCAAGCGGCGAGCACGAAGATCCGGCGCACGAGCGTCATCCTCGACTCGATCGTTCCCGGGAGCTGTCAGTCGGCCATGTGCCGAACGTAAGCCGCACGTAAATCCACTGCAGAGGTACATGTTCGGCGGCGGCCGCGGCGACGACGCACGGACGCTACTGCTTGTTGACGAGCGACAGCATCTTGAACATCGGCAGGTACATCGCGATCAGGATCGTCCCGACCATGAGCCCCACGCCGATCATCATCAGCGGCTCGATGATCGACGTGAGCGAGGAGATCGACGCGTCGACCTCGTCCTCGTAGAAGTCGGCGATCTTACCGAGCATCTTCTCGAGCTCTCCGGTCTCCTCGCCGATCCGCACCATCTGGCTGACCATCGGCGGGAAGACGGGGTTCTCGATCAGCGGCTGGGCGATCGACGCGCCCTCGCGGACACGCACGCGCAGGTCGTTGAGGGCCATCTCGATCACGTGATTGCCCGAGGTCTGGCCGGTGATGTCGAGCGCCTTGATGATGTCGACGCCCGCCGCGACGAGCGTCGACAACGTACGCGAGAACCGTGCCATAGCGATCTTGCGGATCGTCTCGCCGATCCGCATCGGGAAGCGCAGCCGCATCCGGTCCCAGTACGGGCGTCCGGCAGGGCTCTTCTTCCAGCGGAAGAACCCGAAGATCGATCCGAAGAAGAGGGGGAAGACGATGTACCACTCGTGCCGCAAGAGGCTCGACGCGTGGACCACGTACTGCGTCAGCGTCGGGAGCTGGCCGTGCAGCTGGGTGAAGATCTTCTGGAAGATCGGGACCAGGAACAACAGCATCCCGATCAGAACGAGCGTGGCGAAGATCATCACGATCGTGGGATAGACCATCGCGCTCTTGACGCGCCGCCTGATCTGCTCTTCCTTCTCGATCTGGAGCGCGACGCGGTCGAGAACGATGTCGAGGACGCCCGCTGCCTCACCGGCCTGAACCATCGCGATGTAGAGCCGGCTGAACACCTTCGGGTGCTGCGCCATCGCCTCCGAGAGGAGCAGGCCGCGCTCGACATCCTCGCGTAGCTCGGCGATCACGTCAGCCAGCACGGCATCCGCCGTCTGCTGCTCGAGGATGACGAGCGACGTGACGACATTCATCCCTGCCTCGATCATCGTCGCGAACTGGCGCGAGAAGATCTGGAGCGACTTCGGCTTGACGGACTTGAATGCGCCGGCGTTCATCTTGGCGGCGGCGGCTGCCTCCTCGACCTGCACCACGTGGTCCGGCAGCAGCCCGCGCTGGCGCAGCGCCTCGATCGCCGCGGCGACGTCGGCGGCCGCGAGCGTCCCGGCGAATTCGCGGCCCTCGGCGTTGATCGCGTTGTAGGCGAAGGTCGCCACTTCTAGCCGTTCGAGGCCGGGGTCGTCGCCGGCGTCGTGGTGGTCGGAGTCGTCGTGGTCGTCGGGGTCGTGGTGGTGGTCGGGGCCGTGGTGGTGGTCGGGGTCGTGCCAGAGGATGCGGGCGCGGACGGCGGCGCCGGCGTGCTTCCCGAGGACGTCGACCCGGCCGGCTGCGACGAGCCGGCGCCTGCCGCCTGGGGTGCGGCCGTCGTCAGGCGGATGACCTCGATCACGTAGCGGGAGCCGTCGGTCTGGTCGGCGAGCGTCACCTTGTGACCCTTCTCGAGGAGCAGCGTCGGGTCTCCGCCCGTGAACGAGCCGCCGAGGACGCTGATCCGAATGCCGACGCGCTTGCCCTTCTTGTTCTTCGCAAGCGACACGACCTTGAACATCGGCTGCGACGCGGGGAAGCCGGCGCCGACGGCGACGACCTCGCCGCGTCCGTTCGTCTTGATCAGCGCTGCGTTCGGCGGCGGCTGCACGAACTTGACGGTCGGCGTCGAGGGGGTCGCCGGCTTCGCCGGCGCGCCCTCCGCAGCGGCGGCCGGCTTTGCCGCCTGCTGCTCGCTTCCGGCGCCGGCGCTCCCCGTGGAGCCGCCGCTCGCGCTGCTGCTCGAGCCCTTGCTCGACCCGCCGCTCGACCCGTCGCTCGACCCGTCGCTCGACCCGCTGCCGCCGGTCGGCGAGCTGACGAGCGCGTTGAACGGGTTCTTCGTCGCCAGGAGGGAGAAGCTCGTCAGCTGGGTCTCCGCCGTGTCCGGCCCCGGAGGCGCCGCGATGCCCGTGCTGGCGGTGGCGCCCGTCGTGCTCGGGGTGGTGGCGGTCTCGACGGGCCCGGGCGGCGCCTTCTTCAGCTCCTTCAGGAGCTTCGGGACCTGGACGACGCAGATGAGGGCGAAGACGCCGATAAGTGCGAGCGCGATCCGCTTCGAGCGGCGGTCGCGGGCCTGGGCGGCGGTGGCACGGCGGCGCGGCATCAAGTACCCCCGCTGGGCGTCGTCGTCGTGGTGGTCGTCGTGTCGGTGGACGTTGTCGTCGTCGAAGGCGCCGACAGGCCGTAGACGAACGCGTTCAGGCTGAGCGTCGCCGTCATCACGCCGCTCGCCTCGGCGAGGTTGACGTTGTCGGCGATCAGTAGACGGTCGTCGGCGTGGACGTTGCCTCTGCCGTCCACCCACACCTCGCGCCGTAGCTGGTGCAGGAACGCCGCCACAGACGGGAACGACCCCTTGACGATGACCGTCGTCGGCAACGCGCCGTAACCGCTCAGCGGCACCGGCGCCGTAAACGCGACGCTCTGGATGCTGACGTCGCTCGACTTGGCGACACGCGCGAGGTCGAGGAGGATCCCCGGCACGTCGTCCGAGTCGGGCATCGCCTTCGTCAGGCGGAAGAGGTCGGCGGCGTGTACCGGAACTGGCTTGGCCTTCTGCGGTGTCTTCACCTGCTCGGCCTGCAGCTTCGCAACTGCGATCTGGTTCGACAGGCTCGCCGCCTTCGACTTCTGCGGCGCGACGAGCGCGAAGTAGCCGAGCAGGCCGATGAGGAGCCCGAACACCGGCACGCCGATCAAGAGGAGCTTCTCGCGCGGGATCGATTTCTTCACGACGTCGAGGGGGTCGTGGTCGTCTGGGTGGGAGTGGTGGTCGTCTGGGTGCTCGTCGTCGCCGGCACGGTCGACGTGGCCGACGCCGACGCGTTGGTCGCGGGCGGCGTCCCCGCGGGCTCGACGCTTCCGGTGATCGTGAACGACAGGACCGTCGCGTTGCCGATCTTTGACGTGGACATGGTCGGAAGCGAGAGATTCGTGAGCGCCGGGAGCAGGGCCAGGCGCTGCATGAGAAGCGCGAGGTCGGCGTCAGTGAGCGCGTAGCCGTTGACCGTGAGCGTCGTCGAGCCCCCTGTGGAGCTGCTGGAGGCGGTCGCCGCTGGGCTGCCCTCGGGCGTCGGGGATTGCGCGGTGAGGGACGTCAGCCAGACTCCCGATGGAAGGAGCCGCCCGAGTTGGCTGAACGTCACGTCCCAAGGCACCTGCTTTGCGAGCACGGTCTGAAGCGCCGTGAGCCGGGCGCTCCGCTCGGCGATGAGCCCGGCGTCCGGCGAGGGCGCCGTCGCGGTCACCGTGGGGGCATGCGCCTGAACGGCGGCGAGCTCGGCCTGCTCCGACGTGACGGTCGAGTGCGCGTGCGAGTAGCCGACGCCGACCAGGATCACCGAGATCACGGGAACGGCCACCGCGCCGGCGAGCGGCAAGAGGTTGGGCAAGGGCTTCCGCTCGGCGGCGAGCTGACTCGGCAGGAGGTTGACCGCGCGCATCAGGTCTCGATCCCCAGGCCGACGGCGATCGCGAGTGACGCGAGCCTCGACGGCTTGTGGAGCTTGCCGGCCTCTTTCACCGCGTGCAGCGGGTCGCCGATCCGAACCGGCACGCCGAGCTGGCGGCGAAGCTCGTCGTCGATCCCCGCGAGCTGCGAGACACCGCCGGTGAGGAGCACCTCGGACAGATCGAGCGAGCCGGGACGCGACTGGTAGAACTGGAGCGAGGAGAGGAGCTCGCGAGCGAGGACCTGGAGCTCGCCGTGCAGCGCTTGCCGGGCCGGCTCGGTAGCTTCGTCCTCCGCAGCGAGCGATTCCTTCACTTGCGCGGCTGCCTCGGGAGAGATGCCGAGCGCGCTCGCGATCGCGCGGTCGATGTTGGCGCCGCCCCAGTCGAGAACGCGTGCGAACTCGCAGGTCGTGCCGTCGGAGACGGCGAAGATCGTGCGGTCGTGGCCGATCGAGACCGCAACGAGCGCGGAGTGGTTCGCACCGGGCGTGGGGTGCTGGTCGGCGAGCGCACGAAGCAGCGCGAATGCGTCGAAGTCGATCCCCGTGAGCTTGAGCCCGGCGCGCTTGCACGCGTCGATGTAGGCGTCGACGAGCTCCCGCTGCGCGAACACGACGAGAACGCGCTGTAGAGGTCCGTCCTCGGTGTCGACGGTCTCGCCGAGGATGACGTGGTCGAGCACGGCTTCCGTCAGCGGGAACGGGAGCACCTCCTGTGCCTTGAACCGGATCGCATTCCCGAGCAGCTTCGGGTCGTCGACCGCGGGCACTTCGATCACGCGAACGCCGATTCGGTTGGTGGCGACGCCCAGGCGGATGTTGCGACGGGGCAGGCCGTAGGCGACGAAGAAACGCTTCAGAGCCTGCCCAAGCGCTTCCGGGTCGCGAACCTCGCCGGCGCTGACGACGCCGGGGGCGAGCGACGCCCGCGCAAGCTTCTGCACCTCGGCGGAGCCGTTGTTGCTGACGACCGCGGCGGCGAGCTGGGAGGAACCGATGCGAAGGCCGACGAGCTTGGTCCCGGCCCTCGAGCCGGCTGACAGCTTCGGAAGGGAGAACCGTACGTCCCGCTTGAGCATCGGCTTGCCCGGCTGCGGCGCGCCCTTGGCCTTCCCGGGGCGGCCGACCCCGATCTCTTTCTTCCACCACGGCTGTGCGGGCGCCGGCGTCTGCTCCTTCTCGACGGCGGCTCTGGCGGCGAGGACGACCTCGCGCGCGTTGACGACCCGCGCGTCGGTCTCGTGTACGACGGCGCCGTTCTGCTCGACCCGAGGCGGGGGTGGCGGCGCGACGGTCGCGACAGGCGCCGTCGTAGCGGGCACCTTTGAGCGACGGCGGCCGAAGCTGATCTCTTTCTTCCAGATCGACGTCTGCTCCGGCATCTCAGAGCTCCGCGACTCGGAGACCGGCGGCCGGCATCGCACCGCCAGTGCGCTCGATCAGACCAGTCAGCTCGCTGCGTCGGCTCGAGCGCGAGATGGCCTGCTGCGTCGTAATCACGCGGTTCTGCACGAGCTCGGCGAGCGATTGCTCCATCGTCTGCATGCCGTTCCGCGACCCGGTCTGCATATAGGTGTAGATCTGCTCGACCTTGGCCTGGCGGATCAGGTTCCGGATCGCGTCATCGGGCACGAGGATCTCGATCGCCGCAATCCGGCTCTGCCCGTCCGCGGTCGGAAGGAGCGCCTGCGTGACGACGCCCTGCAGCGAGCCGGCAATCTGCGCGCGGATCTGCTCCTGCTGCTCGGCGGGAAAGACGTCGATCATGCGGTCGATCGTCCCGGCGGCGCTCTGGGTGTGCAGCGTGCCGAAGACGAGGTGGCCGGTCTCGGCGGCAGTGAGCGCGGTCGAGATCGTCTCGAGGTCTCGCATCTCACCGAGGAGAATCACGTCGGGGTCCTGCCGGAGCGCGGCGCGGAGCGCGCTTGCGAAGCTGGTCGCGTCGGTGCCGATCTCGCGCTGGTTGACGACGCAGTACTTGTGCCGGTGCAGAAACTCGATCGGGTCTTCGATCGTGATGATGTGGTCGTTACGGGTCCGGTTGATCTCGTCGATCATCGCGGCGAGCGTCGTCGACTTTCCGGAACCGGTCGGACCGGTGACGAGGACGAGCCCGCGCGGCAGCTTCGTCAGGTCGCGCAGGGTCTCCGGCAGACCGAGCTCCTCGAGCGTCTTCAGCTTGTCGGGGATCACGCGGAAGACGGCCGCGAGGGACTCGCGCTGCATGAAGACGTTGATCCGGAAGCGTGCGAGGCCGGGGACTCCGTAAGAGAGGTCCAGCTGGCGATCGAGCTCGAGGCGCTTCTGCTGCTCGGTTGTGAGGATGCGGTAGACGAGGGCACGAATCGTCTCCGCATCGAGCGGGTCGCCGCCCTCGAGCGGCTTGAGCTCGCCGCGCACACGCACCGCGGGTGAGGCGCCGACGGTCACGTGCAGGTCCGATGCCCCGCACGCCACCGTCTCCTCCAGCAAGGAGTCGATTGACTGCAACGCCGCCACGAGATGGCGTATCGGCAGGCCGTTGCCGGGACTTGAACGCCTTTCGTCGGGCCCTCGAATCCCTCGTCCGAGCGAGGTCCGACGACGACGCGTGTCATCCACTCGCGGGGGAGGCGGCTCCCTCTCGAATCACTCCTACGGGGCTATTGCATCGCCCCTCTTGCGCCCGATAGCCGCGAAGAGCCCCAATTCAGCTTGAAAGGAGACGGTCCGTGATCGGCAAGGTCAAGCAGCGGCTGGCGAGCGAGCAGGGCTTCACCCTGATCGAGCTCCTGGTCGTCATCGTCATCCTGGGCATCCTCGTTGCGATCGCGGTGCCCTCCTACCTCGGCTTCCGCGCCAACGCC
>Ga0209579_10002030_pt1 | contig 16014 bp, 20 predicted proteins | sample Coa_R1_2_FD_187152 | JGI IMG/M metagenome (GOLD analysis project Ga0209579, IMG submission 187152) | Surface soil microbial communities from Centralia Pennsylvania, which are recovering from an underground coalmine fire - Coalmine... | ecosystem: Environmental > Terrestrial > Soil >... | reverse complement strand
TTCTACTGGGACGAGGCCTACGACGTCGCCTTCTACCGGCCGACCGTGCTGCTGAGCCAGGCGCTCGGCCGGTTCGTCGAGCGGCCGCTGATCGCCGGCTCGATCCGCGACGTCTCGCTCGGCTTCGGGCTCGGCTCGCGCTCGCTCGGCCGCCTCCAGAACGGGCTCGTCCGCTCGTACGCGCTTGCGCTGGCGAGCGGCCTTGCCGTCCTGGGCATCGTCTTCCTGGTCACGAGATGAACGACTGGCTGACGACGATCCTGATCCTGCTGCCGATTGCGGGCGCGCTCCTCGTCTGGCTGGCGCCGCTCGACCGCTTCTGGGCGGGGTCGATCGCAACGCTCGTCTCGCTCGTCGAGGTGGGCTTCTGGATCCTGTCCGTCGACCGTTTCCAGTTCGGCCGGTCGACGCTGCAATTCGAGCAGCAGCAGACATGGTTCCGCGACCTCGGTGTCAGCTACCACGTCGGCCAGTTCGCGTTCTCGCTCTGGCTCGTCGGGCTGACGACGATCGTCGGCGCCGCGACGATCGCCTACGCGTGGTGGGTCGGGCGCGAGCGAGCGCGCGCCTACTTCGGGCTGATGCTCTTCCTCACGGGGGCCGTCGTCGGGGTCTTCACCGCGCAGGACCTGCTCGTCTTCTACGCCTTCTTCGAGGCGATGCTGATCCCGCTCTACGTCCTGATCGGCGTCTGGGGAGGTCCGGGACGCCTCGGCGCAACGCTGAAGTTCGTCGTCTACACGGTTGCGGGCTCGCTGCTGATGCTGGCCGCAATCGTCGTGTACGGCCTCCAGCAGGGCACGTTCGACCTGACGAAGATGGGGCCGAGCTCGAACGAGTGGCTCTTCCTCGGCTTCGCGGTCGCGTTTGCCGTCAAGGCGCCGCTCTTCCCGTTCCACGGCTGGCTCCCCGACGCTTATCGCGAGGCGCCGCCCGAGGTGGCGGCCGTGCTCTCCGGCGTGGTCTCGAAGGCGGCCGCTTACGGCTTCCTCCGGATCGCGGTGACGAAGTTCCCCGGCCCCACCCACGACACTCGCGTGCCGATCCTGATCCTCGCGACGATCGGTCTCGTCTACGGCGCGCTGCTCGCGTTCCGCGCCCCCGACGTGCGCGGCGTGATCGCGTACTCCTCGCTCTCGCAGATGGGGCTGATCACGCTCGGGATCTTCGCGGTCAACGACCTCGGCTTGAGCGGCGCCGTGCTGCAGATGGTGAACCACGGCCTGATCTCGGCGACGCTCTTCCTGCTCGCCGGCATGATCGAGCGGCGGGCGGCGACGGGAGAGCTCGCGCTCCTCGGCGGCATGGCGCGGGGCCGGCCGCTGCTCGCGACGATCCTCTTGACCGCCGGGGTGATGGCGCTCGCGGTGCCGCTCTCGACGGCGTTCGCCGGCGAGTTCCTGATCCTTGCAGGCCTGTTCCAGCACTTCTGGGTGTACGCGGTGATCGGCGCCGGCGCGATCGTCCTCGCCGCGATGTACACGCTCCGGCTCATCTCCGCGGTGCTACACGAGCGCGTCGGGCCGGCCGTGTCCGACGCCGCGCTCGACCTGCGCGTCGGCGAGCTCGCGGTCGTCGTGCCGCTGGTGGCGCTGCTCGTCGGGCTCTCGGCCTGGCCGAACGCCGTCAGCGGGCACTCGTTCGGCAGCATGCCGTCCAGTCGCATCAGCAACGCGATCGTCGAGACTCCGGGCGGCACGAACGAGCTGGCCGCGGCCGTGCCCAAGAGCCGATGATCCACAAGCCGCACATCGACTGGTTCGCGCTCGGGCCCGAGGACGCCCTGATCGTCGCCGCGTTCCTGCTGCTCCTGATGGCGGTGCTCGTCCCGCGGCGAATCCGGAAACCGGCGTCGGCGCTCGTCTGCGCGACCGGCTACCTGACCGCGTTCGTCCTGTCGGTGCTGCTCGCGGACAAGAGCCCGCACGGCAAGCCGATCATCGCCGACGCGATCTTCCGCGACCGTTGGGCGGCCGTGGCCGGCGTCCTGATCGCGGGCTGCGGCCTCGTCGCCGTGCTCATCTCCTACGGTGAGCGCTGGCGCGAGCGTTTCGTGTCCGAGTACTACGCGCTGCTGGCGTCGGCCGGGGCGGGAATGATCTTCTTCGTCGCGGCGTCGAACTTGATGACGCTCTTCCTCGGCCTCGAGTGGTTCTCGATCTCGCTCTACATCCTCTGCGCGATCGACTACGACCTCGTCGGCTCGCTCGAGGCCGGGTTGAAGTACCTGATCGTCGGCGCAGTCGGCTCGGCGACGCTTCTCTTCGGCTCGGCGCTCGTCTACGGTGCGAGCGGCCAGCTCGACTTCGACAAGATCGCGACGGCCGGGCATACGCACGACCCGCTGCTCGTCGTCGGGCTTGCGATGCTGATCGTGGGGCTCGCATTCAAGTCCTCGGCGGCGCCCTTCCACATGTGGACGCCGGACGTCTACCAGGGCGCACCGACGCCCGTGACCGCCTTCATGTCGTCGGCGACGAAGGTCGCGGCGCTGATGGTGACCTATCGGGTGCTGATCACCGCGTTCCCCGGCGAGGAGCACCTTTGGACGTGGGCCATCGCGGGCATCGCGATCGCGTCGCTTGCGGTCGGGAACATCGCAGCGCTGACGCAGCGGAACGTGAAGCGGCTACTCGCGTACTCGTCGGTCTCGCACGCGGGGTTCATGCTGATCCCGATCGCGGCGGCGAACGCGCTCGGCGGGCGGGCGCTCGTCTACTACCTGATCCCGTACTGCGCGCTCTCGCTCGGCGCGTTCGCCGTCGTCGCTGCACGCGAGCGCGAGCTCGGCACGCCGGTGACGCTCGACAACCTCGCCGGCTTCGCCTGGGAGCGACCGTTCTACGGCATCGCGATGGCGACGTTCATGTTCGGCTTCCTCGGCTTCCCGCTGACGGGCGGCTTCGTCGGCAAGTTCTACGTTTTCGCCGCCGCATACGAGCACGGCTGGTGGTGGCTGATCGTGGTCGGGGTCGCCGGCACGATTGTGTCCGCGGCGTACTACCTCGCCGTCGTGCGCGCGATGTTCATGCGCGAGAGCGCCGAGCTCCAGCTCATGCCGGCCGGCGGCTCACCGCCGCGGGACATGCTGCTCGGGACGGGCGTCGCGGTTTGCCTCGCGGTCAGCGTCGGCTCGTTCTTCGCCGTGCAGCCCCTGATCGACGTCGCCCACGCGGCGGCGCGCTCGCTCCCGTTCTGATCAGAGCGCGAGCTCGAAGAAGACGACGCCGTCGATCGGGTGCTCCCAGTAGGCCGGGATCTCGATGAAGCCGAATGAGCGGTAGAGGTTCTGCGCCGGAGTCATCGTCGAGTGCGTGTCGAGCCGGAGACGTGCGAAGCCGGCCGCACGCGCACGCGCGATCGACTCCGAGACGAGCGCACGGCCGACGCCGGCTCGGCGGAACGCGTCGCGCACGTAGAGCCGCTTCACCTCCGCCGACTCGTCGTCGAACGGACGCAGCGCGATGCAGCCGGCGCTCGCGCCGTCGACGCGCGCGAGCAGGAGTGCGCCGCGCGGCGGCGCGTACGCGCCGGGAAGGTCTGCGAGCCACTGTTCGTAGTCCGCGGCCTCGAGCGCAACCGGGATCGAGGCCGGGTACTCGCGTAGCAACGTCCGCAGCTCCTCGAGCGGCGCCGAGTCGTCGATCTCGACTCGCACCGACCAGACACTAGTGCGCGCCGTGGAGCGCTGCAGCTGCACGACGCGACCTGCGAACGACCGGCCCGCACGGACTCGTGTCCACACGCGACCGTTGCCGAGCTCACGGGCGACAACGAGTGGCCGAACGTCGATCGTCCGTCCCCACTTCGAAGCATCCGCCACAGATCGTTTACATCTCGCGTCGTCCTGGAGGCGACTGGGAGTACGCTCGCGGGCGTGCGCGCGGCGCGAGTGTTCGAGGCGGGTACGAGCGCGCTCGGCGAGTCGGGACTCTGGCCGGCAGCGGCGATCGTCGCTTCGGCCGCCCTCTACGCCGACCTGCCGACGCGTTTCATCGCCGGGCCGTCCGCGGGCGCATTCTCCGTGATTCGGTGGGTGATCCCCGGGCTGACGGTCCTGGTGCTGGCGGCGCTCATCGTCACGATCCCCGGGGGGTGGCTGGCGCGCAGCGTCGGCTGGCACACGCACCGTCTCCACGTCACGCGGCGCTGGCTCTCGCTCGCGAACATTGCGGTGCTGAGCGCCGCGAATGCGGCGTCGATCGGCCTGCTGGTGCACCTGCTCGTGAACGGCGCGCATGCGAACGCGTCGCCGCTCCTCCGCGCGGCCGTCCACATGTGGATCGTGAACGTGCTCGTGTTCGCGCTCTGGTACTGGCAGCTCGACGGCGGCGGCCCGCTCGCCCGGCCCACCTGCGAACCGGCCGACCGCGACTTCCTCTTCCCGCAGCAAACCGACGCGGAGATCGGGGCGGGCTGGCGGCCCTTCTTCCTCGACTACCTCTACGTCTCGTTCACGAACTCGTCGGCGTTCAGCCCGACCGACACGATGCCGCTCAGCCGCTGGGCGAAGATGCTCATGCTCGTGCAGTCGGCCATCAGCCTGACGCTCGCCGTGATGGTCGTCGCCCGTGCGGTCAACATCCTCAAGTAGCCGCCGCGTGAGCGAGCCGATTCCCGTCACCGGCGTGAGCGAGCTCGTGCTCGAGGTGAACGACCTCGACGCCGCCGAGCGCTTCTACAGCGGCGTCCTCGGCTTCCCGGTCGTCGAGCGCTGGCCGGAGCGGGGAGCGATCTGGGTGCTGGCGGGACGTTTGACTCGGATCGGCCTCTGGCGCCCGCAGGTCGGGCTCGCGGGCGGTCGGGGCGGCGCCCACGTCCACTTCGCCCTCCACATCGACGACGCCGACTTCGACGCCGCCGCCGAGCGCATCCGCGGAGCCGGCTACCAGCCGCAGACGCTCAGCTTCGGGCCCGATCACGGCCGGGCGCTCTACGTCACCGATCCCGACGGGCACGTCGTCGAACTCTGGACCTGGGACGTCGGCCGCCACCTTCCCGACCGGTCCTAGGCCATTCGGCGTGCCCGGCCGAAGAGCCGCGGCTCGCCGTCATCGTTCGCTCGCCCCGGGCCTTGCGATCGGCTTCCCTCCCGAAGTAGCCGTTCGTGTTCACGTTCCAGTCGTTCACGACCACCTGTTGCGTGCCGCCGCTCGCCCGGTCGCCGTCGGCCGCGATCTGAACGTCGAGGAGGCGGCCGACGCGGTCAGCGAGAACGGGCTTGCTCTTCGGCCTCTTCGCGGATCGTGGTGAGCGCGATGAGTCCCGCGCGGAGACCCTCGAGCTCGGGAGCGGTGAGCATGCCTGCCAGCCTGTCGTCGATCTCCTCGACGCCGGCGCGCACCTCCGCGGCCGCAGCCACGCCGCGCGCGGTGAGCTCGAGGTTGATACGTCGCCGGTCGCCGGCGTCGGGTCGCCGCTCCAGATAGCCGCGGACGACGAGCGTGTCGATCAGCTGCCCGGCGGCCTGCTTCGTGACGCCCAGCTCTCGGACGAGCTGGCTCACCGGCACGCCCTGATTGGCGACCCCGCCAAGCACGTAGGGGCCGTTCCGCGGCAGGTCCTCGTAGCCTGCGAGCGCGAGGCGTCGCCTGATCGCCGCGCCGTAGGCGCCGCGAGCGGCCCGCAGGAGCGCCGGGATCGGGACGCCGCCGGCACGCTCCTCGGTCACGACGTAAGCCTACGCGGCACACACGGGTTCGTCAACTTACTTGACAGTCAAGCAGCTGGACGGTCTTAGCCGAAGTGGCCCCAGTGCGTCGCGACGATCAGGAGCCCGGCGCCGGCCGCGAGCGCGAGCCCCGAGACGACCGTCCGCCCGGCGGCGAACCGCAGCTGCGGAACCTGGGCGGCTGCGAGCCTGAGGCCGCCGATGAGAAAGAGGAGGAACCCGATCTCGGCGAGCCTTGCGCCCGTGTGCGGGGAGATCGCGAGGAGCGGAGCGATGCCGGCATTGTCGTGGTCGCTGCCGCGCCTGTCCAGGCTCTATCGTGCGGGCCTTGGTTCGGGCGAAGATCGGTGCGCTCGTGGCGGCTGTCGCGGCGACGTTCGTCGCAGCCGGCTCCGCGGCGCGCGACCCGAACCTCGCGGCTGCGCTCGCAACGGTGCACCGCCAGTGTCCGCAGGCAGAGGCCCAGATCTCGACCGGCGTCTGGATGGCGGGCTGGGCCTTCAACGCGCTCTACGGCAACTGCAACGCCGGCGACGGCCACGACCAGCACGTCTGGTTCTTCGGAGGAGGGCGCCTGCTCGGCATGGACACGCGCGAGCCCGATTCCTCGAAGGCGATCGTCGCCATGTGGCGGGACGATCGCACGATCGCGTTCCTGTACGTCCTCTACCGACGGTCGGATCCACTCTGCTGCCCGACCGGCGGCGGCACGATCGTCCGCTTCCGCATTGCCGGGGACCACGTCGCCGCGCTCGACAAACTTCCGCCGCGAGAGCTCGGCTCGGTGGCGGTCGGCCGCTAGCGCGCTCGGAGGACCCGGATCGTCCTGCGGAGGCGAAGTCGCTGCAGCAGCCGAAGCGACGAGGGGAGCGGCTCGAGGAGCGGAAGCGCCTCGACGAGGTGCAGCTGGCGGAGCCGCCGCGCCGCCCACGTCTGCACGAACCGGAGGTGGGAACGGCGAATCCACCGGACGACAGGACCTTCGAAGAAGCGCGTCGTCCCTGCGAGGACGGCGGCCGGTTCGAGCGCAAGTCGCGCCATCAGCTGCACGCCCTCGGGCGCGCCGAGCGTCGCGAGGGCGTCGATGGCAGTCGTCCGAACGCCGGCAGCCTCGTCGGTGCAAGCGACGTCCACGAGCGACGGAATCGCGGACGGGTCGCCGATCCGGCCCAGAGCTTTGACCGCCGCGTTCCGGACCGGGTCGTTCTTGACGTTGAGGTTCCGCACGAGCGCCGGAACCGCTGCGTGAGCGCGTATCTCTCCGAGCGAGCTTGCGGCGAACAGCCGCAGGCGAGGGTCCGCGAGAGCCGCGATCAGGTAGTCCACATCACCGCGCCTCGCGGCGTCCTCGACAGCCGCTACCGGCCGGAGCTCGCGGGCGTGCTCCCCGGATCCTCTTTCGCGCTCAGTCCCGGCCATTCGCACGTGTCGCGTGAAATCCGCGGAAGCGCCTCGAGGTTTCGCTCGACGCTGCCTCCATTCGTTCATTACGGACGAGATCGTCGCCCACCGCAAACTCGCGAACGAGCGGCGCCAGGGTCCGAAGCACGCTCGGGAGGAGCGCAAGGTCGATCTCGATGCCGTCGATCTCGTCGGTCGCCACGAGCGGACGGTAGCGCCGGGCGACACGATCCCGCCTTGCGAAGCTAGGATCGGACCGTGACGGGCTTCGAGACACCGAAGGATCTGATGCACAACCGAGGACTGATCGCCGACCCGGTCGCGTTCGCGAAGGAGCGTGGCGCAGCGTCGTGGCTCTACCTCTGCGGCGAGGAGTTCGCATCAGTGGAAGGCGGCATGTCGTATGCGGATGTCGAGCGTGCGGTCCCGGTTTGCGCGAACGTGGTGTCAGACCCGCCAACGCCGCTCGACCTCGACCTTGCTCGCCGACAGATCGAGGTTCTCGACAGGCTGCCGCGGCCGACGCTCGTAACGTGTCGGACGGGGCCTCGCTCCGCCGGGCTGATCTACCTTTACGCCGGATTGCGGAGCGGCTCGTCCGCCGAAGACGTGCTCGCCCGCGCCGAGGCGGACGAGGCGCCCTTCGTAGGCTCGCAAGAGATCCGAGCCTGGATCGCGGACGGCCTCACGCGGCTCTCGTAACGGCGCCCCCCGGTCGCCTGTCTCGTTCGACGCCGAGCAGATGCTCGCTTGCTTGGCCGAGCCCGACTCGGTCGATGAGCCTTGAGTGTTCAGGCTCCTACGGTTAGTGGATCGAGATTCGCGCCGGGGGCCAATACGTGGCGACGACTTTGCCGATCAGGCTCGTTCGTGGTACCGGGCCCCAGACGCGGGAGTCACACGAGTCGGCTCGGTTGTCGCCGATCATGAAGTACTCGCCGTTCGGAACGTGCCAGGTCTTGTTGAAGTGCTGGACGTCGGCGAGGCGCCGCGGCGCTTGGATGTAGGGCTCGTTCAGCTTCTTGCCGTCGATCCAGATGAAGCCGTGGTTGTCTTCGTGGACTGTGTCGCCGGGCATTCCGATCAGCCGCTTCACGAACACGCCGCCCTCGCCGCCGCAGTCGGCTTTCGCCGCCGGCGGGGCGTTGAAGACGACGACGTCGCTTCGGTGCGGGCTGCCGAGCTCGTAGCAGATGCGGCAGGCGAGCACTCGGTCCGAGCTAGTGAAGAAGCCGCCGGACGCTTCACATCCGAACGCCGGCTTGGCGCAGTGCAGGGTCGGCTCCATCGAGCTCGACGGGATGCGGTACGGGTTGATCAGCCACTGCTTGATCGCGAGCACGATGCCGATCGCACCGACGATCGTGACCAGCCAGTCGATCGTGATCCGCCAGGGGCGTGGAAGCCCTGCGGTCAGGTGATCGAGCGGGCTTGTGAATTTCCGGCGGCCGGCTGGTGCGTCGTTTCCCTGCTCCACTCGATTGAAGCATAGATAATCTATGCCATAGAATGTCTAAGCGTGGCACGCGAGACGTTCTCGGGGCACCTCGACATGCTTCTGCTCGCCTCTCTCAAAACCAGGCCCATGCACGGCTACGCGATCATCGAGCACGTTCGGGAAGTCAGCGCCGGCCAGTTCGATTACCCGGAAGGCACGATCTACCCAGCGCTCCGACGGCTTGAAGACGATGGCCTCGTTCGCAGCCGCTGGAGTGAAACGGACGGGAGACGACGCCGCGTCTACCAGCTGACGACGGCCGGAAACAAGGCGCTGGCGGCGCAACGACGAACCTGGGCCCAGTTCCGCACAGCGATCGAGGCGGTGATCGACTAGCGGTGCGAGAACGTGCTGCCACCGAGCGCTACCTCGGCGAGCTCGCATCCCGTCTCGACGGTTCGCGCCGGTCGCGGCGACGGCTGCTCGTCGAGCTCCGCGACCACATTGACGAACTGATCGCCGGGGAGTGCGCGGTCGGCATCGCCGAGACCGAGGCCGAGCAACGAGCCCTTGCACGGCTCGGCACAGAGTCAACGATCGCCAGCCACTGGCGCGAGCGGACCAGACGAGCACGCAAGCGCTGTGGTGCACGAGTCGCCGCAGCGGTCGCCATCGCAACACTCGCGTCGGTCTTCGCGATCACAAGCGCCGCCAGCGGCAGGAGAAACCCAACGCCGCAACGCTGCCCGAACCGGACAACCGCGTACCACTGCGACACACATCCGGCGGCCAGCGGCCGGCACAACTGACTCTGACGCAGCGACTCGGGGGAGGCTACGAGCGCCTGACCGCGGTGTCATCGGGCTGCGGGATGATCCAGACGACAGCTCGGCGGCGCAGATCGACGAAGACGAGCAGCGATGTCGCCCCGCGGATGGCGAAGTCAAAGTGGAATGCCTTGTAGTTGTCGTTGCACGTCGTTTCTCCGCTGCCGAAGCCCGCGACCGGTAGCACGGCGTTCTCGATTGTGAGCGGCGCCGCGAGACGCACGACGAACGTCGCACCCAAGTCGCGTGTGCCCTCGCAGTCGCCCCACGGCGTCGGCTGGGAGATCGTGTAGACGCGTGGTTTCAGTAGCGCCGTCAGCGACCTATCGGTGTGGACGATCGTCGTGGCGTTCACGCATTGAACACCCGTCAACGGCGGCAAGACCGATCCACGCGGGGTCGGTGCTTCACACCGTTGGGCGCGACTCTGACGCGCAGGCATCGCGCCCACCGTCCCGACAACGATCCCCGACGACACAAGGCCGAACAGGACTGTCAGGGGGGCCAGCCGCCGTCTGCCGATACTCCGGAATCTAGATCGTCGAAGCGTGCTCGTCGAGCCGTCTGGCCGCAGAACGACTGCCCGGTCGTTGACCGAGACACGCAGACAACATGGATCAGTTCCTTTCGACGCGAGTTACTCGGCGCGCCCCTCGCCCGAGGCCGCGAGCGTCCGCGCCCTACGGCTTCGCCGGCCGCAGGTCTGATGCGCGCCTGAGATACGGGGCTGCGACCAGGCCCGCCTTGAACGCGAAGATGCCGAGGCAGGCGATGACCGACGACACTGCGATCGGCGGGACATCGTGCAGCGTGTGGCGGCGCACTGCACACGAGACGACGAGCAGGACGACGGCGAGGCCCCAGAGCAGGGCGTGCAGCAATGCCGCGCCGTCCCAGTTGGAGTCGAGGTACTCACCCAGCGACGTCAGCGCCGCGACAGCCGTGAACGGCACTGCGACGAGAAGTGCGGCCCGCGCGAGGCCGTGGGCCCCCTGCCAGTCGGCGAGCGCGGCGACCACGACGAAGACGGCCGGGAGCAGTCGGCGGGCCACGAAGACGTAGCTTCGCGCCCGTACCGGACGATCCTCCCCGGGCAAGCGCCGTGTTCATAATCGGACCCCATGTCGCCCTCGAGCACGCAGCCCGGCGGCGTCGCGCACGGACCAGAGGGCGGGGAGCACCTGCTGCGCGAGGAGCGACACCACAGGGTCCTCGCCGAGCTGCCGCAGGTCGAGGTCGTCGAGCTCCGCTTCGGCCCGGACTTCGAGGGCGTCGAGCCACACGAGCACTCGGACCATGCCGACGTGTTCTACGTCCTCGCCGGCGAGGCCGAGTTCCTCGTCGGCGACGAGCTGTTCCACGCGAGACCGGGAAGCTTCGTCGCAGCGCCACGGGGGTTGACGCACGGCTTTCGCAACGTGGGCGGCACCGAGCTCCGTCTGCTCAACGTCCACGCGCCGAACGTCGGCTTCGCGCAGCGCCTTCGCGACGCCTGATCGAACGACGTCCTCACCGCTGCGTTCCCCACGAGGCGTGGTGCGCCTCGGGGCCGTGGGTGAGCTCGATGACCGCGGTTCCGGCGGTCGTCAAGCGTGCGGCGGGCTGTACAGCCGCCGGCAGGCCAGCTTTAGAGTCGCGGTCACTGGATCCCACCCGTAGGAGGTCGAAGCATGGCCACGTTCATCGTGCTCTTCAACTGGACCGAGCAGGGCATCAAGGGCTACAAGGACTCCCCGAAGCGTGTCGATGCGGCCGCCGAGCTTTGGGGCGACCTCGGCGTGCGCATCAAGGACATCTACTGGACGATCGGACCGTACGACCTCGTCGGCGTCGTCGACGCGCCCGATCCCGAGGCGCTCGCGTCCGCACTCCTGCGTCTCGGTGCCGCCGGCAACGTCCGCACGACCACGTTGCGCGCGTTCGACCGCGCAGAAGCCGAGGCGGTGATCGCCAGGGCCGGCTAGCGCCCGCGCCGCTCCCGAGAGCGGCCGGGGATTCCACACGGATTACGATGACGGCCCGTGGAGCGGCCGACCTTCGACCTCGTCGCCGCGTCGCTCCGCGCAGGCGAAGGCGACGTGCGCTCGTTCCTCGAGGCGCTCGCGGAGAAGCTCACGCTCGCGGTGCCCGAGCAGGTGAAGGTCGAGCGGGAGCGTGGGCTGGGCAGGCGCGTCAAGGCGGTCCGGAAGCTCACGGTCGCGTTCCCCGACGAGCGGTTCGAGCTCACTGCCGCCGGCGGCTCGCCTGCGTGCACGCGCAGTGCGCTCGTCCGCGGGATCGCGCTCCGTACGGAGCCGCTCACGCTCGATGCCTGGATCGACGAGCTCTCGCGTGCCGTCGCGCGCGAGGCGGAGCAGACCGAGCAGGGGCGAGCCGCACTCGAGCGGCTGCTCCTGTAGCGTCCGGGTTCGATGCCGCTCTTCTCGCGCAGCCCGGACGACACGGGCGCGACCTGGGAGCCGCAGGCGGCCGACGGCCGTCTCGCGCAGACGGCCGGCGCCGACCCTACGGGCGTCTTCACGTCGGACCTCACCGTCTCCGAGTACGCCCTCCTCGGCGAGGCCGGCTTCGAGCCGCTCGGCTTCGTCGTCGGCTCGTCGATCTACCACATCGGCATCCAGGTCGCGCGCTGGGGCCAGAACCAGGAGCTCGACGTCCTCACCCAGGCGATGTATAGCGCGCGCGAGCTCGCGATGGCGCGCATGGAGGCCGAGGCGGAGCACCTCGCAGCCGACGGCGTCGTCGGCGTCCAGCTCCGCATGCAGACGTACGTGTGGGGACAGGACGTGCTCGAGTTCATCGCAACCGGCACCGCCGTGCGCGCAGTCGACCGAGCCGGCGCCCACCTTACGCCGGAGGGCAAGCCGTTCACCTCCGACCTGTCGGTGCAGGACTTCTTCCGGCTGCTCGCGTCCGGCGCGACCCCGGTCGCATTCGTCCTCGGCACCTGCGTCTACCACATCGCCCACCAGTCGCTCATGCAGACGCTGCGCCAGGCGGGCCAGAACCAAGAGATGGTGACCTTCACACAGGGCATCTACGAGGCCCGCGAGCTCGCTCTCTCGCGCATGCAGGCCGAGGCGACCCAGGCGCAGGCGAACGGCATCGTCGGCGTCGACATGCGCGTCTACAACCACGTGTGGGGCGAGCACGCGACCGAGTTCCTTGCAACGGGGACGGCGATCAGGCGCCTCTCCGACGAGCACAAGCTGCCGGACACGACGCCGAAGCCGACGTTCACGCTCAGCCTCGACAGCTGAACGTATCCTCCGCGCAATGGCAACCCTTACCTGGCTCGGACACGCAGCGTTCCGAATCGAGAGCGACCGCGGCAAGCGCATCTACATCGACCCGTTCCTGACCCAGAACCCGAAGACGCCCGACGGCGAGAAGCAGCCGGAGCGCGTGGACGTGATCGCGATCACCCACGGACACGGCGACCACGTCGGCGACTCGGTCGAGCTCTCGAAGCGGTTTCCGGATGCCGAGACCGTCGCGCTCGTCGAGCTGAAGACCTGGCTCGGTGCCCAGGGGGCGAACGTCGGCTCGCTGCCCGGGCCCAACAAGGGCGGCTCGCAGGAGATCGACGGCATCCGGTTCACGCTCGTGAACGCGTTCCATTCCGGAGCCGCGCCCGACGGCAGCTACGCGGGCGAGCCGGCCGGGATCGTCGTGCGGCTCGAGGACGGCAAGAGCGTCTACTTCGCAGGCGATACGTGCGTGTTCGGCGACATGCAGCTGATCGCCCGGATCTACCGGCCCGACGTGGCAGCGCTCCCGATCGGCGGCTGGTTCACGATGGACCCGCAGGAGGCGGCGGTGGCCCTCGAACTGCTCGGCAACCCGAGGTGCGTGCCGTGCCATTACGGCACGTTCCCGGTGCTGACCGGGACGCCCGACGAGCTCGCGAAGGCGGCGCCGAATGCGGCGATCGAGCGGCTCGAGCCCGGCGAGTCGATCGAGGTGTGATCTCGACCTACTCGATCGCCGCCTGCGATCTCGAGCGCGGGCAGTGGGGCGTCGCGACCCAGTCGAAGTTCCTCGCCGTCGGCTCGATCGTGCCGTGGGCCGAGCCGGGGACCGGCGCGGTCGCGACGCAGGCGTACGCAAACCCGCGCTACGGGCCCGACGGCCTCGACCTGCTCCGCGCGGGGATGACGGCAGGCGACGCCGTCGCGCGGCTCACCGCCGCCGACGGCGGCCGCGCGCAGCGGCAGCTCGGCGTCGTCGATGCGGGCGGGCGGAGCGCCACGTACAGCGGGCCCGAGTGCCTCGAGTGGGCGGGCGGCCTGGCCGGCCCCTGCTTTGCGGCACAGGGCAACCTGCTCGTCTCGGCCGAGACGGTGGAGGCGCTCGCGGAGGCGTTCGAGTCGTCGGCCCGGGCGCCGCTTGCGGAACGCCTGCTCGGCTGCCTCGCCGCAGCTCAGGCGGCAGGCGGCGACCGCCGCGGCCAGCAATCTGCCGCGCTGCTCGTTGTCGAGCGAAACGGCGGCTACGCAGGACTCTCGGACGCCGTCGTCGACCTCCGCGTCGACGACCACCCGACGCCGATCGCGGAGCTCGAGCGGCTCTACGAGATGCACGACCTGCTCTTCGGCTCGACGCCGCGTGACCAGTGGCTCGAGGTGGAGCCGAGCCTCGCGGGAGAGATCCGCGAGCGACTGACGGCGCTCGGCTACGCGGGCGACCTCGCGTCGGCGCTCGCGACCTGGGCCGCGACGGAGAACCTCGAGGAGCGGGTCGATGGCGGCGACCGCATCGATCCGATCGTGCTCGCAGAGCTCCGGCGCCGCTGATGGCCGGCTGGGAGGTCGTGCAGCTCGACGAGCTCGACTCGATCCCCGTCGGCGAGGGGCTCGTCTGGCATCCGGTGCGACGGCGCCTCGGGATCGAGAGCTTCGGCATCAATGCGTATACGAGCCAACGCGTCGGGGAGCAAGTGGTCGAGGACCACGACGAGAGCGGCTCCGGCGCCGGCGGACACGAGGAGCTCTACGTCGTCGTCCGAGGGCTCGCGCGCTTCACCGTCGACGGCACGCCGCTGCAAGCACCCGCCGGGACCTTCGTGTACGTCCGCGATCCCGCGCTGCGCCGAGGTGCGATCGCCGAGCAGGCAGGCACGGTCGTGCTTGCGATCGGGGGCGAGCCTGGTCGCGCCTATCAGGTGTCGCCGTGGGAGTCGTACTTCGCCGCGTTCCCGGCGCTTCGCGCCGAGCGCTGGGATGAGGCGATCGCGACGATCCAGTCGGGGCTCCGCGAGCACCCCGGTAACCCGGCGATCCTCTACAACCTCGCCGCGGCAGAGTCGCGCGCGGGCCGGAGCAAGGAGGCGCTGGCACACCTCCGCGAGTCGGTGGCTGCGAAACCCGAGTATCGCGAGAGCGCGCGCACGGATCCTGACTTCGACGCAATCCGCAGCGACGAGCGTTTCCCGGGCTAGCGGTCGCCCGGGAGTCGAACGCCGGCGGCCAGCCGGCGGAAGGCGGGCACCGGGTCGGCCTCCGGGCGCGCGACGAGCAGCACCGCGCCGAAGTCGTCCACCGGCGTGAGCGCGTCGACGAGGAGCTGGAGGCCGACGGCGAGCGCGAACGCCTTGTGCGCGTGCTCGCCGCCGAACGGCGCGAGCTCGTCCTCGCTCGTGCGACCCGCGAGCACGTCGCCGTAGGTCGCGTTCCCCATCGAGACGTCGACGACGATCGGGCGGCCGTCTGAGGACGGGATCGCGATCGAGAGCGGATTCGTTCCCGTCAGCTTCGGGCCGCCTTCGGGATGGCCAAGCCGACGCGGCGAGGTGGCGGCGAGCAGAGCGACGAGCCCGCCCGCGGCGAGCCGGCGCGCCCAGTAGCCGAGCATCCCCGTCGGAAACGTCCGCTCCGCGACGACGAGCCGCGCACGCTCGGGCGGCGTCGCGAGCTGGGCGGCGACGATCGCCTCGAGCACGAGGTACCCGAGCGCGCCGTTACCGTCCCAGCGCTCGTAGCCGGGCTCGGCAAGGGTTCGCTCCGGCCGCGCCCGCGGGTCGGCTTCCAAGTGTCTGACACCGGACCTGTCCGGTGTCAGACACTGCTCGAGCCACGCGGCGCGCCGGAAGCCATGCCCGAGACGCCCCGAGGCTTCGGCGGCGGAGAAATGCGACATCAGCGCCGCGACGTCGGCGGGCGCGAAGCCGAGGCCGGCGAGACGAGCTCGCGCCTCGTCAGGAGACAAGCGGCAGCGTTCGCGTGAAGCCGCCGCTGCGGCTCTCGTCGACCGTGCGGGCGATCTCGAGCAGCGCCTGCGCCGGCTCGGAGTCCGGATCCGAGAGGACGAGCGGGACACCGGCGTCGGCCGACTCGCGGATCCGCGCGTCGAGCGGCACCGTCCCGAGCAGCGGCGTGCCGAGCTGCGTCGCGAGCCGCTCGCCGCCGCCGGAGCCGAAGACGTCGGAGGTCATGTTCTCGATCACGCCGACGAGCTGCATGCCGGTCTTCTGAGCCATCTCGGCCGCGCGCACCGCCACCTCCTGCGCGAGCGCCTGCGGCGTCGTCACCACGACCGCCTCTGCGCGCGGCAGCAGCTGGCCGAGCGAGATCGAGACGTCGCCCGTTCCCGGCGGCATGTCGACGACGAGCACGTCGAGCTCGCCCCAGTGCACGTCCTCGAGGAACTGCTCGAGCGCCTTGTGCAGCATCGGCCCC
>Ga0209579_10002027_pt1 | contig 16018 bp, 13 predicted proteins | sample Coa_R1_2_FD_187152 | JGI IMG/M metagenome (GOLD analysis project Ga0209579, IMG submission 187152) | Surface soil microbial communities from Centralia Pennsylvania, which are recovering from an underground coalmine fire - Coalmine... | ecosystem: Environmental > Terrestrial > Soil >... | reverse complement strand
GACATCCTCTACGTCCCCTTCAGCCTCGGCAAAAACGTAGCCCTCGGCATCGCCAACATCACCGCCGCCGCCAGCTCCGCGCTCATCTACGCCACCCGCTGATCCATGCCGCGCCCCGCCGTGCCCGCGAGAAAAACGATCGCCAGGACCAGCCAAAGGCAGCATCGGCGGCAGGCAAAATCGGCCCGCGGGGCGGAGGGTTTGATGCACATGCACAAAGGGTTACAGTTTTGTAACCGCGCTTCAAGATTCATTGAGTCATTTTCACTCTTGGCTTTCGCCGTTGCTCGCGTAAACTAAGGGTTCCATGATTGATACTGATATTGAATTGTTGAAGGGCATCGCCAATCAGTTGCGCATCCACTCGATCACCGCAACGACCGCCGCCGGCAGCGGCCATCCTACCTCGTGCTGCTCGGCCGCGGATGTGATGTCGGTCTTATTTTTCGGCCACATGCGGTACGACGCGAAGAACCCCCATTACCATAACAACGATCGTTTCATCCTTTCCAAGGGTCACGCCGCGCCCCTGCTGTATGCCGCGTGGGCGGAGACCGGTCTGTTCCCCACGAGCGATTTGTTGAAACTCCGCACCTTCGGCAGCGATCTCGAAGGCCACCCGACCCCGCGGCTGTCGTTCGTGGATGTGGCCACCGGTTCACTCGGCCAGGGTTTGAGTGTCGGAGCCGGCATGGCGCTGGCCGCGCGGTTCGACAAACTCGATTACAATACCTATGTCATGATGGGCGACGGCGAAATCGCCGAAGGCTCCGTGTGGGAGGCCGCATCGCTGGCCGGCATTTACAAACTCAACAATCTCATTGCCATTGTGGACGCGAATCGCCTCGGCCAAAGCCAGGCGACGGCGTTCGGCCACGACATTGGCGTTTATCGGAAACGGTTTGAAGCCTTTGGCTGGCGGGTGGAAGATATTGATGGCCATGACCTCGAGGAAATTTCGGAGGTGCTGGGCGGCGTCGGATTGAACGATCAACCGCTCGCCATCATCGCCAAAACCTACAAAGGAGCCGGCGTCTCCTTTTTGCAGGACAAGGATGGCTGGCATGGCAAACCGTTGAACAAGGAAGAAGCGGCCAAGGCCATCGCCGAACTGCAGCCGAGCTCGAAATCCGGCATCGGCGTGCCGATTGCCGCACCGAACCAGCTGCCCGCGCCAAACCACGCCGCCCCCGCGAGTTTCCCGCCGCTCAGCTACAAAACCGGCGATTCGGTCGCGACGCGCGAAGCCTACGGCAACGCCCTCGCGCGCATCGGCGAGTTGGATCAACGCATTGTTGCGGTGGATGGCGACACGAAGAATTCCACCTACGCGGACAAGTTCTTCAAAAAATTCCCCGAACGTTCGGTGGAATGTTACATCGCCGAACAAAACATGGTCGGCGTCGCCACGGGCTTCGGTGCCCGCGGCAAAGTGCCGTTTGCCTCCACCTTCGCGACTTTTTTCAGCCGCACCTTTGACCAGATTCGCGTTGCCGGCATTTCGCAGGCGAACCTGAAACTCGCCGGCTCACATGTCGGCGTGAGCATCGGCGAGGACGGCCCGTCGCAAATGGGCCTGGAAGATATGGCCATGATGCGCGCCATTGCCGGGAGCATGGTCCTGTATCCGAGCGACGCCGTCAGCGCGGAAAAGCTGGTTGAGCAGATGGCGCAAACCAAGGGTATTTGTTATCTGCGCACGTCCCGCCCCAAAACACCGGTGATTTACAACAATGACGAAGCGTTTCCGATTGGCGGTGCGAAGGTGTTGCGCCAGAACGCCGGCGACAAGGTCACGGTGATTGCCGCCGGAGTGACACTGTTTGAAGCGCTCAAGGCCGCCGACGCCCTTAAAAACGAAGGTACCGGCATCACGGTCATTGACGCTTACAGCATCAAACCGCTCGGCAAGGAAGTGATTCTGGCCGCCGCGAAAAAAACGAATAACACCGTCATCACGGTTGAAGATCATTATGCCGAAGGCGGTCTGGGTGACGCCGTTGCGGGCGAATTGAGTGTGGAAGGCATCAAAGTCCACAAACTGGCCGTGACCGCGCTGCCGCGCTCCGGCAAGGCGGAGGAATTGCTCGCGCATTTTGGCATCGACGCCGCGGCGATCGTAAAAAAGGTCAAGGCGTTGTAACCGCCGGACAGCTTTCAAACCACAGCGAAAACGCGGAGACATTTCTCCGCGTTTTTCCTTATATTTCCCGGGCTCCGGCGGTTTTCTTTTTGCGAATCCGGCGGGGGTGAGGCAGATTGGCGTGGGACATGAGCGCGAACGGAAAGTTCCTCAAAGGTCAGTTGCTGCTGGACGGTGGTAATTTGAGCGGTTCTTTTTTCCACCAGTCCGTGGTGTTGATTTGCCAACATGACGCGGATGGCGCGTTCGGCCTCGTGCTCAATCATTCGCTGGGCAGAACGGTGGGTGAAATGGTGGTGGCCGACCTGCCGGATCGGCTCAAGGAATCGCCGTTGTACCTGGGCGGACCGGTGCAGCCCGCCGCGCTGAGCTTTTTGCACACGGACCATTTCATCCCCAACGCCGACGTGCTGCCCAATCTCTCGCTCGGCCATTCGATTGATGAACTGGTGGATATTGGTGAATCGTTTTCAACGAACAAAAAAGTCAAGATGTTCGCCGGCTACGCCGGCTGGTCACCCGGCCAGTTGGAGACGGAAATGAAGCGCAAGGCGTGGCTCACGTTTCCCGCGTCGCTGGAACTGGTCTTCGAAACATCCCCCGAACAACTCTGGCAAAAAATCCTGAAGAGCAAGGGGGGCTGGAAAAACAAACTCCTCTCCCAGATGCCGGAGGATTTGTCGCTGAATTAATTCGCCTCGACGCGCAATAATGCCGCGTCTGATTTTGCCGAAATTTCCGTTTGCTCCAGGGCCGCCGGCACCAGGCAAAATCCGCCGGCGCCCAGGGTGACCGGGACCAAACCGCTCTTGATTTCGAGTTGACCGCGAACCACGGCAACGATTTGAAGGGTGCGCGGTTTCAAATTCAGACCCGCGCCGGTTTTCGCCTCCAGGACTTCGACATTGAAAAGTGGATCGGTTGCGAGCGGACGTGATTTGACCTCACCGCCTGTGAAGCGGCTTTGGACCAGCGCCGGTTCGAAGTCTCCGAAATCAATGCTCGCCAGCGATTCCGCGACGTGCAATTCGCGCGGCTTGCCGTCCAGCCCCACGCGGTTCCAGTCGAAAACCCGGTAGGTCGTGTCCGAATTTTGCTGAATCTCGAAAATGACGAGGCCCGCGCCGATCGCATGGACGCGGCCGCTCGGTAGAAACATGGAATCGCCGGCCTTCACGGGCAGGCGGTGAAAACATTCGGCCACACTGCCGTCCCGGATTTTCTTCTCAAATTGCACGCGCGCGACGCCGCGTTTAAGGCCGGCGTATAATTCCGCGCCCGGCATCGCATCGGCAATGAACCACATCTCGGTTTTCGGCTCGCCGCCGAGTTTGGCGGCCTGGTTCGCCGGCGGATGGACCTGGAGCGAAAGTTTTTCCCGCGCATCGAGAATTTTGCAGAGCAGCGGAAACCGGTTCCCGGTTGCCGATTTCGCGCCCCCGAGGATTTCCGTTGCGTAATTGTCCATGAGCCAGCGCAGATTTTTCCCGGCGAGCGGACCGTTGGCGATGACACTGGCATCACCGGGCCGGTCACTGATTTCCCACGATTCGCCGATCGGCGCGTTCGGCGGGAGGGGTTTGCCGTAAAGCCGTTCGATTTCGCGCCCGCCCCAGACGCGTTCCTTGAAAATCGGCTGAAAAGTGAACGGATAGAGCACGGAGGTTATGCCGTGGCAGCCGCGCGGGCCATGACACTGACCGCCGGGCTAAGGGCCGGCTTGGCTTCCTCGGCCGGGGGTTGGACTTTTTCAAGAAAATGTCCATGAGCGCGGTATTTGTCGTAACGCTTCTTCAAACGCACGGCGATCGGCAGCGCCATGATTTCCTCCAGGTGCCTGAGCAGGTGCTTTTTTAAATTTACCGCCGTCGTGTCGGGATCGGTGTGAGCGCCGCCGAGCGGTTCGGGCACGATTTCATCCACGAGTTTGAGTTCGAACAAATCCTTGGCGGTAATTTTGAGGGCGGCGGCGGCTTTGGGAGCATGCGCGCGGTCCTTCCACAGAATTGCCGCGCACCCTTCCGGACTGATGACCGAATAATAGGCGTTCTCCAGAATCAACACGCGATCGGCCACCCCGATGCCCAGCGCACCGCCGGAACCGCCTTCGCCAATGACGGCGCTGATGATCGGCACTTCGAACAGGGTCATTTCCCGGAGATTGACGGCGATGGCCTCGGCGATATGGCGTTCCTCCGCGCCGATGCCGGGGAAGGCGCCGGTCGTGTCAATGAGCGTGACGATGGGCAGGCTGAATTTGTTCGCCAGTCGCATTAAACGGAGTGCCTTGCGATAGCCTTCAGGATGGGCGCAACCAAAATTGCGCAGAATATTGTCTTTGGTATCACGGCCCTTCTGGGTGCCGATCACCATCACCCGGTGTCCCCCAATCCTGGCCAGGCCGCCGACCATGGCGCGATCCTCGGCAAACAGGCGGTCGCCGTGCAATTCCTGAAAATCGGTAAACGTCTTTCCGAGGTAATCCAGCGTGTAAGGCCGTTTGGGGTGCCGCGCCAATTGCACGCGCTGCCAGGCGTTGAGGTTCGAGAAAATCTGCCGCCGGGTCTCTTCCAGCTTCTTTTCGATCAACTGGATTTCCTCCTCGAAACTGACGCCCAACGAGTGCTTTTCCGGGTGCTCGCGGAGCTCATCCAGCTTGCTCTGCAGTTCGATAATCGGTTTCTCGAAATCGAGCTGATGTTTCATGTGTCGCAAATTTATCCGTTTGGGGCCCGATAATCAATGGGGAATTCCAGAAATGCGAAAGGCCGGACTTTCGTCCGGCCCCCGCGATGACGAGGTTTATACGCCTTCACCGAGGCGCTCAGAAGGGTGACGCGACCAACTTGGGGGTCGCTGTTCGAGCCGCGCCACGAGCAAAACCTCTATGCCAACCCTAAACGAACAGCGAAATCCTCATTCGCTAGTAATTGACTAAAGTAACATAGAATGGTTCAAAGAAATTTCAATTTTTTTCGTCAGCCCCAATTTGGCTGAAAATCAACGTTTTTTGCCGTAATTCAATGACCCTGCCCAAAGGTGTTTTTCCCGGAAAATCGAGAGATTCGCGGAACGCCCGCTCCTTGCCCGCACCCGAAATCAGCACCCAAACCTGCCCGGCCGCCGCAATGGCCGCATAACTCAGCGAAAGACGCCGGGGCGGCGGTTTGGGCGAATTTTCCACCGCCAGAAAGGGAGCGGCCCCCGGGATGATTCCCACCGGTGCACCGGGGAATAACGAGGCCACGTGACCATCCTCGCCCATGCCAAGCAGCACCAAATCCAGAACCGGCTGACCGTCAGGATTGGAGGGCACAATCTGACGGAGTTCCGCTTCGGCTTCTTTCACGGCCATGGCCGGTAAATCCTCACCCCGGAGACGATGAATCTGATTTTCGGGGATTTTCAGTGGCGCAAATAACAACTCGTTGACCATGCGAAAATTGCTTTCCGGATCGCCTGGCGGTACACAGCGTTCGTCCGCCCAGAAAAAATGGACGTTACTTGGGAGGGACGGCGTGCCGCCGTCCCCAAGTTTCCGGGCTCTCGCTTGGTTCACGACGGATGTGAAAAACTTTTGCGCGATCCGCCCGCCGGACAATGCGACGCCATGCAATTTGCCGGTACGGTTGGCCGATTCGATTTCATCCAGCCACGCACCGGCCACGGCGCGGGCCAGTTCGTCGGCCGTGGCAAAGGAAATGAGTTCAAACTTTTTCATTTAATTTGGGAGGGCTGGCGTGCGCCGGCCCAAATTCCTGAATGATTATTTGACAAAGAAAACATGGGGGCGGCGACACGCCGCCCCTCCCAGAAACTTATTTTACCATCTGCGGTTCGTGCCAGGCGTGGCCGCCCTGGGCCAGCAAATCATCGGCGGCAATCGGGCCCCAGGTTCCGGCGGCGTAAAATTCCCGGTTCGTCAGCGGTTTGCCATCCCAGCCTTTGCGGATCGAATCCACAATCTGCCAGGCGGTTTCCACTTCGTCGCGGCGGATGAACAAGGTGGCATCGCCGGCAATGGCCTCCAGCAGCAGCCGTTCGTAGGCTTCAGGCGTGTAAGCGCCGAACTCGGCGTCGTAGCTGAAATGCATCCGCACGGGCCGCACGCCCAGGCTCATGCCCGGCACCTTGCCGTTGAACCGCAGGTAAATGCCTTCATTCGGCTGCAGGCGCAACGCAATGGCGTTGGTGTCAAGATGCTGCCCGCATTGGGCGGCGAACAAGACGTGCGGCGTGGGCCGGAATTGGATGCGCACTTCGCTGGCGCTCATCGGCAGGTTTTTACCGGTGCGCAAATAAAACGGCACGCCGGACCAGCGCCAGTTGTCGATGAGGAGCTTCAATGCCACATAGGTTTCGACATTGGAATTCGGCTTCACCTTCGGTTCCTGCCGGTAACCGGGCCGCGATTCCCCGTTGACGATGCCGGCAAAGTATTGGCCGCGGACGACCTGGTGCGCGACGTCTTCGGGCGTCAACGCGCGGATGGATTTGAGCAACTTGACCTTTTCGTCGCGGACGGATTCGGCGGCGAGCGACACGGGCGGTTCCATGGTCACGAGCGAAAGCACCTGAAGCATGTGGTTTTGCACCATGTCGCGCAATGCCCCCGCCTCCTCGTAATAACCGCCGCGGTCGCCCACGCCGATTTTTTCGCTGACGGTGATTTGCACGTGGTCCACCGATTCGCGGTTCCAGAGCCGTTCAAAAATCGAGTTGGAAAAGCGGAACATCAAAATGTTCTGCACCGTTTCCTTGCCCAGGTAATGGTCAATGCGGCAGACCTGCTGTTCGTGGGCGTAGCGCGTCAATTCGCGGTTCAAGGTTTCGGCGGAGGCGAGATCGTGGCCGAACGGTTTCTCCACCACGATGCGCTGCCAGCCGGCACCGTCCTTGTGCAACAGCCCGGCGCGGTGGATTTGTTCGATGACTTCCCCGAACTGGCTCGGCTGCGTGGCAAGATATAACAGCAGGTTTTCCCTCAGCGGACCGCTGCCGAACGAGGTCAGCAGCTCTTCCAGCTTTTTGTAGGCCGCGGCGTCCGTCAGGTCGCCCCGGCAATAAAACAGGTTTTTGGCGAATTCCTTCCACACCGCGTCGTCCACCGGTTGGGTGCGCGAGAATTGGTTGAGCTCCTCGCGCAATTCGTTCCGCCACGATTCGTCCGTCTTGTCGCGCCGGGCAAAGCCGATGACGCGAAACGCAGATGGCAGCTGCTTGTCCTTGCACAGATGATAAAATGCCGGGATGAGTTTGCGGGCGGTAAGGTCCCCGCTGGCGCCAAAGATGACGATGGAACAGGGTCCGGGTGGTTTGCGCTCGGCACTGATGTTATCTGTGGCCGGCTCTTCCTGTGAAATCGAAGTATTCACGGTCACAACCATGGCGCAACGGGCGGACAAATTCAACGCTTCTTGCAACCCGCGCCTCAAAAATTGTCCGATGCTCAAAAATTGCTCGCTCGACGCGGCCATTTTCCCCAAAATTCCCGCGTCAGGCCCCGGATTCCCGGGGCGCGAAGATGAAAGCAAAAATTGTCATTACTCCAAAGAGGGCCGTGGTGGACCCCCAGGGCAAAACCGTCCGGAATGCGCTCGAACAGATGGGGCACCAGGGCATCAAGGCCGTTCACGTCGGCAAATATCTCGAAATTGAACTGGATGGCGCGGATCGGGAAACCGCGCGCAAGGCCCTCGACGAGGCATGCCACAAATTTTTGAGCAACCCGGTGATTGAGGATTACAAACTGGAAGTTACCGATTAGCCGCCGAGGCGCCGAGACACAGAGTTTTTCAAAATCTCTTCTCTGTGTGCCCTGTGACTCTGTGGCAAATAAGAAAATGAACTTTGCTGTTCTCCAATTTCCCGCCTCCAACTGCGACCAGGATGCCATTCACGCCCTGCGCGATGTGCTGGGCCATCCGGCGCGCTACGTCTGGCACAAGGAAACCTCGCTCGGCGATGCTGATGCCGTCATCGTGCCCGGCGGCTTCAGCTACGGCGATTATCTGCGCTGCGGCGCAATCGCGCGGTTCAGCCCGGTGATGCAGGCGGTGAAACAATTTGCCGACAACGGCGGCCTCGTGCTCGGCATCTGCAACGGTTTCCAGGTGCTCACGGAAGCCGGCCTCTTGCCCGGCGCGCTGGTCCGCAACCGTGACCTGCAATTCCACTGCGAGCACATTTTCCTGAAGACCGCCACGCCCGACTCGCCGTTTACGAACAAAATTCCCGAGGGCAAATGGCTGAAAATTCCCATCGCCCACGGCGAAGGCTGCTATTTTGCTGATGAGGAAACCCTGGCCGAACTCAAGGCCAACAACCGGATTTTATGGCAATACTGTTCCGCCACGGGTGAGTTGACCGAAGGCGCCAATCCGAACGGTTCGTTGCTGAACATCGCCGGCATCTGCAACGAACGCCGCAATGTGGCCGGCCTGATGCCGCATCCCGAACGCGCCTGCGAACGGCTGCTCGCCAGCGACGACGGCCGCTGGATTTTTGAGAGCATGATTGCAACGTTGCAAAACAGAACCGTGGCCAAAGCAGCATGAGCAGCCTTTCCCCATGACCGAACCCGCCATCACCCCCGAACTGGTTGCCAAACACAACCTTACGCCGGACGAGTATAAAAAAATCCTCGAACTGCTGGGGCGCGAGCCGAGTTACACCGAGCTGGGCATCTTCTCGGTGATGTGGAGCGAACATTGCAGCTACAAAAACACCCGCCCGCTGCTCAAAACCTTTCCCACCAAATCCAAAAAAATCCTCGTCGGCGCAGGCGAGGAAAATGCCGGCATCATTGACATCGGCGACGGCCTGGCCATCGCGTTCAAGATTGAATCGCACAACCATCCCAGCGCGGTCGAGCCATTCCAGGGCGCGGCCACAGGCGTCGGCGGCATCGTGCGCGACATTTTCACCATGGGCGCCCGGCCGATTTGCTCGGTCAATTCGCTAAGATTCGGGCCCATCACGAACGGTGAAGGCAGGGCGGGCTGTCCCCAGCCCGCCGAGCGGCGCGGTGCGGACACCGCGCCCTACCAGGAATTGACGGCGCAACAAATCGCAAATAACAAACGCCTGTTCGCGGGCGTCGTAGCTGGGATCGCGCATTACGGCAATTGCTTTGGCATTCCGACCATCGCCGGCGAAGTTTATTTCGACAAATCCTATGAAGGCAATCCGCTCGTGAATGCCTTCTGCCTCGGCGTGTTGCGCCACGAACAAATCGCGCGCGGCGCGGCCAAAGGCATCGGCAACCCGGTTTTTTACGTCGGTCCGCCCACCGGTCGCGATGGCCTCGCCGGCGCGTCGTTTGCGTCGCAGGATTTGACCGAGGAATCCGCCGAGCAACAGCGCGGCGCGGTGCAGGTGGGCGATCCGTTCATGGAAAAACTCGTGTGCGAAGCCTGCCTGGAACTGCTGGCCACCGGCGCGGTGGCGGGCATTCAGGACATGGGCGCGGCGGGGTTGACCTGCTCGACCTGCGAGACCGCCGCCCGCGCCGGCACGGGCATCGAAATCGAACTGGACAAGGTCCCGCAGCGCGCGCCGAACATGACGAGCTACGACCTCATGCTTTCGGAATCGCAGGAGCGGATGCTCATCATCGTTCACAAGGGCCGGGAAGAAGAAGTGAAACGCATCTTCGACAAATGGGATTTGCCGTGGTCGGAAATCGGCTTTGTCACCGACACCGGCCGCATGGTGGTGAAACAGCATGGCAATGTCGTGGCAGACATTCCGGCCAAAAAGATTGCCGACGAATCGCCGGTATATCAGCGCGAAGCCCGGGAACCGGTGTATTTGAAGGAAGTGCGCGCGTTCCGGTTGGACGAAATCCCCCAGTCGCCAGACCCCGGGCGCGATCTCCTCACCTTGCTCGCCTGGCCGACGATTGCGTCGAAGAACTGGGTTTACCGGCAATACGATCATATGGTGCGCGACGGTTCGGCGATTTGCCCCGGCAGTGACGCCGCCGTGTTGCGGATCAAGTCGGATAGTCTTCCGGATTTGGTGGGGCGAGACTCCGTCGAGCCCAAATTTTCCGAAGACCGGGCTCGAGAGGACTCTCGCCCCACCATTCCCGAAAAACTCATTGCACTGACGGTGGATGGCAACGGCGCCTACGTCTATCTCGATCCCTACGAGGGCGGCAAAATTGTCGTGACCGAGGCCGCGCGAAATCTGGCCTGTTCCGGCGCGGTACCACTGGGCGTGACGGATAATTTGAATTACGGCAATCCGTTCAAGCCGGAGTTGTTCTGGCAGCTCAAGGAATCCGTGCGCGGGCTGGCAGACGCATGCCAGGCGTTCAACACGCCGGTCACCGGCGGCAATTGCTCGCTCTACAATCAAAGTCCCGCCGGGCCGATTGACCCCACACCCACCGTCGCCATGGTCGGCCTGATTGAAAAACCGGAACATATCACGACGCAATGGTTCAAGGACGAAGGCGATGCCGTCGTCCTGCTTGGCGAACCCGTGGATGCGAACGACCCTTTGCTGGGGCTCGGCGGTTCGGCCTGGTTGCAGGCCGTACACGGAAAGAAAACCGGCACCCCGCCGCGCTGCGATTTGGAACCGGCCAGAACGTTGCATACCACCTTGCTGGGCCTGATTCAGTCGGGCCTCATCAAGAGCGCGCATGATTGCAGCGAAGGCGGCCTGGCGGTCTGTCTGGCGGAAAGCTGCATCAGCCAGCTCGTGGCGCGCGGGACACCAAGGCTGATCGGGGCAGCGATCGATCTTTCTTTGGTGGGGCGGGAGTCCGCTCGAGCCCAAAAATCCGAAGGTGAGCAAAAGTCAGGACTCGACGGAGTCCCGCCCCACCGGATTGACGCCTTGCTCTTTGGCGAAACGCAAAGCCGCGTCGTGATCACCTGTAACCCGCTCGACGCGGTGAAAGTGGTGGAACGCGCGAAACTGCTGGGGGTTCCGGCGGTGCAAATCGGCCGGGTCGGCGGCGATCAATTATCCATCAAGACGGCCGCCGGTGAACTCAGCGTGCCGGCGGCGGAATTGCACGACCGATGGTGGAACGCCATTGCGCGGGCGATGGTTTGAACCTCATTTTGAACGAAACGGCCGGCCCGATGCTCCATTTTCCTGAAAGCTCAGCCATGACCTGCGCGTCGAGCGGATTAACCGCTGGCAATTTGCCGCCGGTTGCGTAACTTGACGGAAATTTATCATGCGACAGTTTTTCACCATCGCTGCCAATGCCTTTATGGAATTAATCCGGCAACCCGTGTTTTTGCTGTTGATGACCGGGTCGGTGGTTTTTGAACTGTTTCTGGCGGTGCCTTATTACTTCGCACTGGGGGACGAGCCCAAGCTGGTCAAAAACAGCGCCCTGGCGGTGATGCTGCTCTCCGGATTGTTTGGCGCCGTGCTGAGCGCTTCCGCGTCGCTGGCCCGCGAAATCCGCGTGGGCACGGCGCTGGCGGTGCTGGCCAAACCGGTCGGGCGCGCGCAATTCCTGCTGGCCAAGTACGCCGGCCTGGCCGCGGCGCTGACGTTGCTGACGTATGTCAATCTCATCGGGGTGTTGCTGTGCAGCAAGATGGCGTTTGACGCTTACGGCAGCACGGACCTGGCCGCCCTCGGCGTTTTCGCGGCGGGGGTGGTCATCGCCTATGCGCTGGGCGGATTCAGCAATTTTTTCCTGCGCCGGCCGTTTGTCAGCGATGCCGTGCTGGCCCTGGTCGTGACCGCGACCCTCTCCGCGTTCGTCATCGTCCGGTTCACCCACCAGGAACAGAGCTTGTTTACGTTGGCACACGTGGACTGGCGGCTGGTGCCGGCGGGAATTTTAATTTTGTTTGCGGTATGGATTCTGGCGGCGCTGGCGCTGGCGTGTTCGACGCGGCTGGACACCATTCCGACACTGGCGGTTTGTTCGGCATTTTTCCTGATCGGGTTGATGTCGGATTATCTCTTCGGCCAGCGGGCGGAAGCAGGCAATTGGTGGGCTTCAACGCTTTACACCGTCATCCCAAACTGGCAGCTTTTCTGGCTCGCGGACGCCCTAGACATGGGCAAAAGCACATTCCACTGGGATTACGTGGCCAAGGCTTTTGCCTATACCGTCGGTTACGCGGGCGCGGCGCTGGCCATTGGCACGGCGCTGTTTGAAGAACGCGAATTGAGTTAGGACACGAGTCGTCAGGCGGTTGAGCCCCGTCGCCGGCTTGACGATTGAGCAATTTAATCACTTAACGAAACTAAATGGAACGCAACGTTCAAAAGAACGGCCTGGTGAATCTGGTCGCCGCGCTGGCGATTTTCATCGCCGCGTTTGCCGTGACCGCCTACGTGAATTCGCTGGCGGGACAGGCCGCCGCGATCTTCCTGGGACTGGGAACGCTGGTGGCGTTTGCGAGCTGGTTTCAGATGCGGCTGGAGGAAAACGAACGTCTGGAAAAGCTGGAGGTGGAGGAACTGGCCCGCACCCGCGGCGGGACCACGCTGTTTGAAACAAAGGACGCCGGAGGTTTTCCCGCCCGCCAGTCGCGCGAACTGTTTGAGAAGTTTCTGGTGCCGGGTTTCAGCGTGTTGTTGTTGCTGCTGGAGGGCGGCGGCGCGTATCTGCTCTGGCGCTGGATTTCCAAAACCACGGCCGCCATCGCCCCCGAACGGGCCATGCCGGCACTCGCGTTGTTCGGCATTTTCGCGCTGTTGTTGTTTCTGGTCGGACGCTTTTCCGTAACCATCGCCCGGCTGGAAAACCACCGGTTGCTGCGACCCGGCGCGAGTTTTTTGCTGGCCGGCGCTTATATTTGCTTTGTGACGGCCCTCGGCATCGCCGGGGTCAAAACGGAGTTTCCCCGGATTGATTCCTATCTGGCGCGCATTCTGTGCGTGCTGCTGGGGTTGATGGCGGTGGAAACCCTCATGATGTTGCTGCTGGAAATTTACCGCCCGCGGGTGAAGGGCAAGGTCGCCCGCCTGCTTTACGACAGCCGGATCGTCGGCCTGCTGGCCCAGCCGGAAAGCTTGTTCACCACGGCGGCCCAGGCGCTGGATTATCAATTCGGTTTCAAGGTGTCCGAGACCTGGTTTTTCCAACTGCTCAAGAAAAGCCTGCCCGTCCTGTTTCTGGCGCAGTTGGCGGCGCTGCTGCTGTCCACCGGCGTGGTGATTATCGAGCCGGGCGAACAGGGCGTGCTGGAACATTTTGGCCGGCTGGCCGCCGGGCAGCCCGTTTTGGACCCGGGCGCGCATCTCAAATGGCCCTGGCCGGTTGACCAGGTCCAGCGCTATCGCACCGGCCAGATCCAGACGTTCAACGTCGGTTTTACGCCCAATGCGCAAAGCGAAGCCGACCGGACAATTTTGTGGACCGTCGTCCACACCGAGGAGGTCAATTTTCTCGTTGGCAACCGGGCGGCGGAGACGATCACCAATTCCACCGCCAACAGCGGCGACCGGTTGAAAGTGGCGCCGGTGGGCCTGATTGACATCAGCATTCCGGTGCAATTTCAGATCACCAACGTGCTGGATTGGGCCTACCATAACGCCGACCCGACCAACCTGCTCCAGGACCTGGCCACCCGGGCGATTGTTCATTATCTGGCGGGCGCGGATTTGAACGCGGTATTGTCCCAATCGCGGGTGGAGGCGGCCCGGCAGTTGCATGAAACAATTCAAAACGACGCGGACCGGTACCGGCTCGGCGTAAAAATCCTTTTTGTCGGGGTGCAGGACCTGCATCCGCCGGTCAAGGTGGCGGGCGATTACGAAAACGTCGTCGGGGCCACCCAACAGAGGATTGCCATGACAAACGCCGCGGTGGCCGAAGCCATTCATACCAATGCGCTGGCCGGGGCCCAGGCCTTTACCGATATCAGCCGGGCCGAGGCGGAACGGCAGCAGACCGAACTGGCGGCGCTGGCGCGGGCCGGCTTGTTTACCAACCAGATGGCCGCGTATGCGGCCGCACCCTCGGTTTACCGGCAGCGCGCGTATTTCCACATGTTTCCCGAGGCCACAGCCAATGCGCGCAAATATATCCTGCTCGTAACCAACACGTACAACGTGCTCCAGTTTGATCTGGAGGATAAAATCCGGGAAGACCTTTTGAACCTGAATGTGCCATCCACCAATTCACCATGAAACGGAACCTCATCACCCTTATTACCGGCGCCGTGCTGATTGTCATTTTCGCGCTGTTGCTGTTCACCTTTCAAGTCCGCCAGTCCGAAGTGGCCGTGGTCACGACGTTCGGCCGGATTACGGGTCCCCCGTGTGAACCAGGGCTGCACCTGCGGTGGCCGTGGCCGGTTCAGCAGGTCTATAAATTCGACGAGCGCATCCAGAACTTCCAGGAGAAATTCCGTGAGACCCTGACCGCGGACCAAATCAGCCTCATCACCAGCATTTATGTCGGCTGGAGGATCTCGGACCCATCGGCGTTTCTGAACAGTTTCAAGGACGGTTCCGTGATCGCCGCCCAGGGCCAGCTCGAAAGCTTGCTGGCCAGCGACAACATCACCGTGGTGGGTAAACACCCGCTCGCGGATTTTGTGAATGTCGACCCGAAGCAATTGCAGTTTGACCAGATTCAGGCGGAAATGGAACAAATGGTCCAGGACGAGTTGCAGACCAACAACTATGGCATTCAAATCGAGTTTCTCGGCATCCAACAGCTCGGCCTGCCCGAAAGCGTCACCCAGGCGGTGTTCGACCGCATGAAGTCGGAGCGCACCATTCTCATCAGCCAGGCGCAGAATGAAGGCCTGGCCGAGGCCATTAAAATCAAGGCCAACGCCGACCGGCAGGCCAATGAAACCCTCGCCAACGCCCAGGCCGAGGCCACGCGGATTGAAGGCGAGGGCGTGGCGGAAGCCGCCAAAACCCTGCCCGTCTTCCAGCAAAACCCGGAACTGGCCAATTTCCTGTTGAGCATCGATGCGATCAAACAGGCGCTCAATCAGCGTTCCACCCTGTTTTTCGACGACCGCATCCCGCCGTTTGATTTATTCCATGGCACCCTGACCAACCCGCCCAGCCATCGACCATGAGCGACGAGCACGACCATCACGATCCCGCACCCGAGCCTTCCGCGACCGCAATGGCGCCGGAAGACGCCGGTTCGCAGGCGCTGGCCGAGGCGTTGCGCAGCAGCTTTGCCATTGTCAAATTTGTCATGGTGGCGCTGGTGGTGGTCTTTCTGGGTTCCGGTTTTTTCCAGGTCGGCACCCAGGAGAAAGCCGTCATTCTGCGCTTCGGCAAAACCGTGGGCCAGGGACAGGAAGCCCTGCTGGGACCGGGGTTGCACTGGTCGTTTCCCTACCCGATTGACGAAGTGGTCAAGATTCCAATTACGGAAATCCAAAAAATTTCCTCCACCGTCGGCTGGTTTGCCGAAACGCCGGAGCAGGAACTGAGCGGCAACCTGCCGCCGCCCGGCCCTTCCTTGATCCCGGGCGTGGACGGTTATGCGATTACCGCCGATCGCAACATCATTCACACGCGCGCGACCCTTTATTATCAGGTGGACGACCCGATCCGTTATGTGTTCGGGTTTACCTCGGCCTCCAACACCATTCAGAACGCGCTGAACAATGCGTTGCTGGACACCGCGGCGCGTTTCAAGGTGGACGATGTTCTCTACAGCGACGTGGCCGGGTTCCAGGAAGCGGTGCAACAACGCGTCAGCGACCTCGCCGACCAGGAACGGCTCGGCATCACCGTCAAACAATGCAACGTGGAAAGCATCCCTCCCCGGCAGTTGAAGGACGTTTTTGACCAGGTCACCGAGGCGCGCCAGAATCAGAACAAGGTTTTGGACGACGCGCACAGCTACGAAAACCAGGCCACCAACAGTGCCGATGCCCAGGCTTCAACCATCATCAACGAGGCCCG
>Ga0209579_10002026_pt1 | contig 16029 bp, 16 predicted proteins | sample Coa_R1_2_FD_187152 | JGI IMG/M metagenome (GOLD analysis project Ga0209579, IMG submission 187152) | Surface soil microbial communities from Centralia Pennsylvania, which are recovering from an underground coalmine fire - Coalmine... | ecosystem: Environmental > Terrestrial > Soil >... | reverse complement strand
CCAGGGAGACGGAGACGAGCGTGATCAGGGAGGACAGCACCAAGTAAAGCGCCACCGGCCACGGCCGGTCCTGAGACATGCGAAGCAGGCCACCGGCGATGATGGGAGCGAGGCCTCCGGCCAGCGCCGAGGAGAGCTGGTATCCGAGCGATGCTCCACTGTAGCGGACCTTCGTCCCGAAGAGCTCGGCAAAGAAGGCGGCCTGGGGCCCGTACATCGCCGCGTGAGCGACCGGCAGGACGAGCATCAGCGCGAGCCAGATGACGGGGACCGACCGAAGATCGACCAACCAGAAGAACGGAAAGGCGAAAAGCCCCGTCAGGACCGCTCCCAGCATGTAGACGGGCCGACGCCCGAGACGATCGGAAAGGGCCCCAAACGCAGGAATGGTCAGGAACTCCAGCGCCGAAGCTGCAAGCAGCCCCTGGAGAGCGACGTCTTTCGGGAGTCCGAGTTGTCTGGTGATGTAGGTGAGAATCCAGGCGGTGTACAGGTAAAACGACACGTTCTCCGCGAAGCGGGCTCCCATGGCGAGGACGACGCTCCGCAGATGAGACCGGAGCACTTCCAGGATGGGCACCCGAGCCACCCCCGACGATTCCCGGACCTTGTCGAAGGTGGGAGTCTCGAGCACGCGGAGCCGGATGAACAGACCGACGCCGACGAGCCCGATGCCCAGCAGGAACGGAACTCTCCACCCCCAGGACAGGAACTGCTCCCCGAAGAGCCGGTTGCAGGCCGCAAACACGCCGTTGGCGAGAAGGAGGCCGGCGGGTACCCCGGCCTGGGGCCAGCTCGCCGAAAGTCCGCGCTTATTCTGCGGGCTGTGCTCGGCCGCCATTAGGACCGCGCCGCCCCACTCCCCGCCCACGCCGAATCCCTGGATGAAGCGGAGGATGACGAGAAGGAGGGGAGCGGCCGCGCCAATCGACGCATACGTCGGCACGAGGCCCACCAGGAACGTCGAGACCCCCATCATCACCAGCGTGATCACGAGCATGGATTTCCGGCCCAACCGGTCCCCGAAATGACCGAACACGACGCCTCCGAGGGGCCGGGCAAAGAATCCGACGGAGTAGGTCGCGAAGGCGGCGAGGGTGGCGTTGGCGGGGGCCAGTTTCGGGAAGAAGAGCTTGTCGAAGACGAGCGCCGCTGCGGTGTTGTAGAGAAAAAAGTCGTACCACTCGATCGCGGTGCCGACGAAGCTGGCCAGCACCACCCGTCGCAGCGCCCGGACGGCGGGATCGGCGGGCGGGTTCATGAAAGGGTGAGGATGGCTCTCCCCAAGATCTCGCCCCGTCCCAGCGCCTCGTACGCCGCGCCGCACTGCTCCAGACGGTATCGCCGGCTGATCGATTTCGAGACGTCGATCAGCCCCCTCGCCGCGAGCGAGACGATCTCCGGCATGTCGGTCCGCACCCGGCATCCGTAGGATCCGGTGAGCCGGATGCTCCGCCGAACGAGTCGCGTCACTTCGATGGAGGCGGCCGCCCGCCCCGACGCGAGGCCGATCACCACGGTCCGGCCGCCGTCCCTTGTCATGAGAAACGCGGACGTGACGGTATCCGGGCGTCCCAGAGCCTCGATCGCGACATCGACCCCCCGGCCCCGGGTGAGATCGAGGACCTGCTTCACCGGGTCGCCGACGGTGGCGTTCACGGCGCCGGTGGCTCCCAGCTTCTTCACCTCGTTCAGTTTGTCGTCGCGGATGTCCACGGCGATCACCTCGGCCGCGCCGAAGAGTCGTGCGAGCTGAACGACATTCGATCCGACGCCTCCCACGCCGATCACCGCCACCGTGTCGCCCGGCTTTACCTCGGCCTGGTGCTTCACCGCGCCGTAGGCCGTCATGACGGCGCAGCCCAGAATCGACAGGTCGCCCAGAGGCAGGTCTGCCGGGACGGGAAAGACGTCCGTCGCCGTCACGACCGCGAATTCCGCCAGTCCCCCCATGCTGTACATGGCGAGTGCCGACCCATCCGCGCTTCGCAGCCGACTCTCGCCGTCGTACAGGGTTCCCTTCAGGCGGTTCATGGCGAAAAACGTCTCGCAGAGATCGTCCCGGCCCCGCGCGCAGGAAGGACAGCGGCCGCACGGAAGGATGAAGCTCGAGACGACCGGATCCCCCGGCTTGAAACCTCGGACGCCGGGGCCGACTTCCTCGACGACTCCCGAGACCTCATGGCCCAGCACGCAGGGCACGGGGAATGGGATCTCGCCCTTCATGACGTGAAGGTCGGAGTGGCAGACCCCGCAGGCGGCCACCTTGATGAGGACTTCCTCGGTGCGAGGCGAGGGTTTCGGGATGTCCTCGAGCGCCAGGGGAGATCCCAGGGCGCGGAGGATCGCGGCTTTCATGAGGCGGCCGCTTTCAAAACGTCCTTGACCAGTCCGGGGGCCAGCGCTCGATCACCACCTTCTTGTCGGTGTAGAACTCGACGCCGTCGCGTCCCTGGCCGTGGAGATCGCCGAAGAAGCTGCCCTTCCAGCCGCTGAACGGAAACATCGCGATCGGCGCGGCGACGCCGAGGTTGATTCCCACATTCCCCACCTGGGCCTCGTAGCGGAATTTCCGGGCGGCGGCGCCGCTCCGGGTGAACAGGCAGGCCTGATTCCCGAAATCCGCGCGGTTGACCAGGTCGATCGCTTCCTCGATCGTGCGGACGTGAAGCAGTCCCAGCACCGGGCCGAAGATTTCCGTCTTGGCGATCGTCCCGCCGGCGGGCACGCCGTCGAGGACCGTCGGTCGGACGAAGTATCCCCCTTCCAGGCCCTCGATCCTCTGGTTCCGGCCATCGACCAGAAGGGAGGCGCCCTCCCGCGTTCCCGTCTCGATCATGCCCTCGATCCGGGTCCGGCTCTCCGCCGAGATGACCGGCCCCATCTGGATGCCGTCGGCCAGACCGGAGCCGACCTTCCGGGTCCGGGCCGCCGAGGCCATGAGATCCGTGAAGGGTTTGCGGGCGTCGCCCACGGTGATTGCGAGCGACGTCGCCAGGCAGCGCTGCCCGGCGCAGCCGAAGGCGGAGTCGGCGACGATGGCGCCCGTCATCTCGAAGTCTGCGTCGGGAAGGACGATCACCGGGTTCTTCGCCCCGCCCTGGCACTGGACCCGCTTGCCGGCCGAGGCCGCTCGTGCGTAGACGTGGCGTGCGACGGGAGACGATCCGACGAAGCTGATCGCGCGGACCTGGGGGTGGTCCAGCAGCGCGTCCACGGTTTCCCTGCCGCCGTGGACGAGGTTCACGACTCCCGGAGGAAGGCCCGCCTCCTCCAGGAGCTTCACCAACCGGACGGCCGTCCTCGGCGTCTTCTCGGAGGGCTTGAACACGACCGCGTTCCCGCAGGCGATCGCATAGGGCAGGAACCAGAGGGGGATCATGGCCGGGAAATTGAACGGCGAAATGATCCCGACCACTCCGAGCGGCTGCCGGATCATGATCTCGTCGATGCCTCGGGCGATGTCTTCGCTGTTATAGCCCTGCATGAGGAGGGGGATCCCGCAGGCCACCTCGATGTTCTCGATTCCCCGTCGCAGTTCGCCGACGGCCTCCGCGAGCGTCTTTCCGCATTCCTCGGTGATCGTGCGGGCGATGCCGTTCAGGTCGGCTTCGAGGAGGCTCTTCAGCCGGAACAGCGGCTGGATCCGGTCCCCTGCAGGGGTGCGACGCCAGTCCGAATAGGCGCGCGCTCCCGCCTGCACGGCGCGATCGATCTCCGCAGGTCCGGAAATCGGGACTTCGGCGATCGGCTGGCCGGTCGCAGGATTGAGCACCGGCTGGCGACGGCCGGTCGACGGCAACTCCCAGGCCCCTCCGATGTGATGCGCGAGCAATTCCATGAGAATCTCAGCGTCGAATGCCGGGGATCCAAACGCTCCTACAATACAGGGGAATCGGATGGACGGGGGAGGAAAGATGGAAATGTTCCCGATCGAGGGCTCCATCCCGCGGAAGGTCTCGTCTTCCGGGAGCAGTATTCCTCGCTCTCCCGCCGTCTAAGGAAAAGATCGTCTCGATCCTCTTGGAGCGACCATGGGCCTTTCGTCCTGGTTCCCGTGGAGCGGGCAGAAGAAGGCGTCGGACTCCCGCCCCCCCGGACTCGTCATGACCGTGCTGGTGGGAGGGATTCTCCTCCTGCTCGGGGCCCTCCTCTTCGTCCAGCTCGCCCCGGCCCTCGAGTGTCCCGACTGCCAAGGGGGAGCCCGGGGCATTTTCACGCTGGATGGTCCCGGCGATCACGTCTCCCCGGGCTGTCCGACCTGCAACGGCCGGACCCGGGTGACCCTGCTGCAGAAGTGGAAATACAAGAAAGCCGAAGAGGCCCGATAGCCGCCGGGATCCCGGCTCAGGGGGATCCGGCGAGATCCACCGTCGACACCGGACCGTCCACGCCGAACCGGTTTTGTGTCCTGGCTTCCAGCCGATTCGCGCCCGCATGGAGACTCCAGAGCACGGCTTCCCCCGACACTTTCCACGGGCCTCCATCGATCCGCACCTGGAACTCCTTGAAATTGGGCGTCATGGTCTGCAACCCGACCCTAAGCTTGCCTCCATCGACCGAGAGGCTCAACGTAGCCTGCCCGATCGGGAAATAGGGGTCCACGGCCGGATTGGGGGGATTCGTCCGCTCGTGCCACTTGGCCTCGCACCACTTGTCCTTCACGATGAACATCTTCCCGTAGTCGTCGCCGGCATCCATCAGATTCGTGTTGGGCACGTAGCCGATGAAGCCGTACTTCTCCATTTCGTTCGCGGGAACCGTCAGGTCGCCGAATCCGGGAAAGCGCGCGAGAAAGATGGGCAGGTCCGCCCTGCGATACCGCTTCCGCTCCTTGCCGACGACGAACACGAGATCCTTCCCCTCCCGTTCGAACCACTCCGTCCGGATCTCGACGCCGTTCAGCGGCACCCCGTCCTTTTCCACAAACATGTTCGCGGTGGGATCCATGACGACCCACTTCCGGAACTGGTTCGACCAGATCTCGGTCGACGTGTGCTCCGGGGCCCCGGCCCCGGGATAGTCCTTGTGGCGCCGAAGCGCCAGGGTCCGGTCGATCCATCCCAGGCTGGCCGCCGCCGAGCAGTAGGTCGCGCCGTAGTGCGCGCAGAAGAACGTGTGGCCCTCCTCGACGCCCTTCAGGATCTCCAGGGCACCCTTCGGATTGGCGGTGGGTCGACCGAACTTCTTGAATTGGAAATGCGTCCAGTCGAGCAGGAGGACCTGTCGGTCGAATTCGTCCCTGCCCGGAGCGACGACGTCGTCGAGCTTGTACCGCTCCCGGAGCTCCTTCAGCTTGGGGTTATCGAACGCATCGAACTTGAAGCGCTGCGTGAACTCACTGACGACGTAGGGAAGCGCGTCCAGCTTCGTCACCGTGGCCTTGAGGCCTCCGACGTCCAGAACGGAGCCTTCCTTGATGTCCTGGGCCCGTGCCGATCCGGCGAGCAGGGCTGCGAGAAGGATCGCGATCGGCGCTCTCATGGGGCCTCCTTTTCTCTACCTTCTGATACGTCGGCCGAGCCGGCAAGTGGTCAGACCACTTTGAGCATTCTGGAGAACTCCGAAGGATACCGGCGTCGGGGACCGCTCGCGGTCGGTGGCCTCCGGACTCCCGGTCCTCCGGCGGCCGATCGGCGCCGGAATTGGCGGCGAGGGGGCGGGATGTGGGGCTCCCCCGCCTATCGGCGTGACGTGTCCGTTCGGCTGTCGGCGTCGAGGATGGCGAGGAGGTCCAGGACTTGCATCCCGGCGCGTGCCCAGGGGGGACGGGACGACAATCGGTCGAAGGAACCGAGCCGCGCGGATTTCGGAGACCCGCCCGTCGTAACCTCCCGTCCGGGGCGTCGTAGGTAGCTTGTCCGACGGACAATCGTTCCTAGGGAGCTTAACGAGGTTAAGGAGAAGAACGGATGAAGACGCTCCTGTATGGCATCGCTGCCGCCCTTCTCGTGACGGGCGTCGCGGCGCAGTTCGCGGCAGAGGACCACGTCGTTCAGATCAACGAGAAGGCCTTCCAGCCTGGCCGACTCGAAATCAAGGTTGGCGAAAAAGTGACCTGGAAGAACTACGACCTGGTCGACCACACGGTGACGGCCCAGACGAAGCCGGCCCTGCCCGGGGAGCAGGGGAAGCCGCTCTTCGACTCCGGGGTGATGAAGCCCGGAGATATGTTCAGCCATACGTTCGCGAAGGAAGGGACCTTCGAGTACGCCTGCACGATCCATAAGGGCATGACCGGCACGATCGTCGTCGCCCCTCTCAAGTAAGTCCCCCCATTCCCGGGAGACCCCTTCCCCGAAAAGGGAGGGGTCTCCGCGGGGTGAGGGTCCCGTCACCTCCCCACCCTCCCGCGGAGGCGCGGGAACCACCGCAAGATACGGCACGTGCGAGCCGACCGTCCGGTGACCCGGAGGGCGGGATCAGGACACGATCAGGACGCAGTTCTGGGATCCGTACCCGTTCGGGACGCGCTTCACCGCCTGTGGATCGTCGGCCCACTGGCCGTCCACGATCAGGCGGTACTGATATTCTCCGGCCGGCAGGTCCAGCGCCGTCCTCCAGGTTTCGCCGCCGTCGTAGCTGAGCGGCACACCTTGGATGGCCCACTGCACGAAATCGCCGGTGATGACGACATCGTGCACCCCCGACAGTTTGACTTCGTACGGAATCCAGCGCGTGGTGACCTTGTTGGATGCTTTCGGAGGTTTGACGCTCTTCATAGAATTCCCTTTCGCTCCCTGTGACGTTCAAAAGTCCCGCCTCAATGAGGGCGGCTACCGGGGTGCCGAGGTGCCCATCGAGGTGAACTTCCTGCGGCGGGCGCGGGGGTCGGCGCGGCGGCGCCAATGGTGCTCCTTCCGGCGCTCCCGAACGCCCTAGGCCCGGACTTTACGACAAGTCCGCCGCGGGGGCAACCGCAAACGTCGTCAGAAGTGCAAAAGTTTCATGAACTCGCGGAGGAACGGGGCGTTGTCATGCCAGGTCCTCGCGGTCACGAGGTTCCCGTCCACCACCACGGGCCGATCGACGAAGCGGGCCCCGCCCTGAGCGGCGTCGCGGGCGCATTTCCGAACGGTCGTGACGGTGCGCCCCTGAATGACGCCCGCCGCCGTAAGGATCTCGATGCCGTGGCAGACCGAGGCTACCGGCTTTCCCGCGTCGAAGAAGTGCCGGGTGATGCGGAGCAGATCCAAGTCGTCGCGGAGGTATTCGGGAGCACGGCCCCCGGAGAGGAAGAGCGCGGCGTAGTCCTTCGGCCGGACCTGCCGGAATGCCGCCGTGGCCCGCAGATGATAGCCGGGCCGTTCCTGGGTGATGTCCCAGGGAATCGGAGAGTCGGGCGGCACCTCGTGCAGCACGAGATGGTAGAGTCGCGCTCGAGGCCCCGCGACGACGGGAACGAAACCGGCCTCCTCGAATCGGAAGAGGGGATAGAAGGTATCCAGCACTTCGCTGGCGTCGCCGATCGGAATCAGGATCTTCCGGCGCTTGGGTGTCCTCATGGCATCTCCTCGCTCGTGCCTCTTATACCCTGCACGGAACCCGGCCGGTCTCGGGCGATATTCCGTAAAAGAAGAAAAAGATTCTTCATGGTTGTCATACTCGAATCGATGGCCCGGCTGCCTCACGTGGCTCTCTTGATCGAGACTTCGCGGTCCTACGGCCGCGAGGTCCTGCGCGGGGTCCGCCGCTATATGAGCGAGCAGGGACCCTGGTCGGTGTACCTGGAGACGCGGGCCCTCGAGTCGGAAGCCCCTGCCTGGCTGCGGGGCTGGAAGGGCGACGGGATCCTCGTCCGGACCGGGACCGCGGCTCTTGCGCGGCAGGTCCGGGCCACCTCCGTCCCCGTCGTCGAGCTGCGCAGCCGTCGCTTCAATCCGCGGGCGCCCTGGGTGGGCGTCGACAACCGAGCTCTCGGCGAGACGGTCGCGGAGCATCTCCTCGATCGCGGATTCCGGACCTTCGGGCTCCTGGCCCTCGACACGGAGGACTTCTTCCGGGAACGCTGCGCGAACTTCGTCGCGACGCTCCGGCGACGGGGGCTCCCCTGCGTCGTGCTTCAGGCGCCGCCGCGCGCGGAGCACCCCGCGCGGTGGGAGGCCCAGCAGCGCGAGCTCGTCGGATGGGTGCGCCGGCTTCCCAAGCCCGCGGGCATCATGGCCTGCACCGATCAGCTGGGGTTCTGGCTGCTCGACGCCTGCGCGCGCGCCGGGATCCCGGTGCCGGAGGAGATCGCGGTCGTCGGCGTGGAGAACGACGAGGCCCTCTGCTTGATGGCGCGGCCGCCGCTTTCGAGCGTCGCGCTCAATACGGAGCGTATCGGATACGAGGCGGCTGGCATGCTCGATCGCCTGATGCGCGGCCGAGCGCTTCGGAATCCCGTCGTCCACGTGGAGCCGCTGGGCATCGTCGCGCGCCAGTCGTCCGACGTCGTGGCCGTGGAAGACCCGCGGCTGGCCCGGGCGCTGCGCCACATCCGGGAACACGCGTGCGAGGGGATCGGGGTCGGCGACGTGCTCCTGGCAGCGTCGCTGTCCCGGAGCACCCTGGAACGCGGCCTGAGGCGGCTGCTCGGCCGCTCGCCTCACGACGAGCTCGGGCGCGTCCGCCTCGAGCGGGCGCGGCGCCTGCTGGTCGAAACGGACCTGAAGCTCGCGGCGGTGGCGCACCGGGCGGGCTTCCGCCATGTGCAGCACTTCTGTGCCGTGTTCAAGAAGGCCTTCGGACGGACCCCCGGACGCTATCGCCGCCGCCGGACCTCGCCCTCGGGCGGGGGGACGCACGATCCTGGAGGATGATTCTTCCCGCCTGGACTGTCGCGGCGCTGACGGCGCGGTCGGACCGGAGGGACGGGGTCGGTCCCGAGGAATGCAAGAAGCGTGGAGTCGTCGGGCTTCCTCGCTTAAACTACCGGAATGTCCCTCCCCCCGGGGTTGCTCCCGGAGTCGACCGAAGCCCGCCCGTCGCGCGCCCCCCTCCTCCTCGGAACCCTCCTCGCCGTCGCCCTCTCCGCGGTGCTGATCCTCTGGATCCAGAATCGAAAGCTGGCCGGCGAGCGGGACGCGGTGGTCGGGGGGGAAACGAGCCCTCGGAAGACGCGCCTGCCCGACCCGCCGCCCGCGGCGGCGGAATCCCCCGTCCCTCTCGCGCCGCTCCCGGCGCCCGGGGAGGGGTCGGTTCCGATCGCTCCTTCGGTCAACCGCCCTCCCCGGGCGGCGAAAGTCCGGGTCCTTCCCGAGGACCCCGAATTCCTCTCGCGGGGCCTCCAGGAGTTCCGCCAGGCCCGCTACGACCAGGCGGAGCGGCAGTTTTTCCGGGCGATCCCCGAGTCCTTTCTTTACCTGGCCCTCACCAGCCTTGCCCAGCGCAACTGGAAGGAGGCGCTCGCCTTCCTATCTCAGGCCATGGGGTCCGATCCTCAGTGGCTCCAGAGGGTGAACCCTCGGGACCTCTTCGGCGCGTCCGCCGACTTCGACGCCCTCGTCCAGGCGCTGGACGAGCAGCTGGCGAAGGCTCCGACCGACGCCGATCTGAAGACCCTGGCCGCCTATGTGCGCTACCACGAGAAGGGTGCGCCGTATGCCAAGGCGCTCCTGGTCGAGGCGACCACCGTGAACCCCGGCCATGAGGCCGCCAAGGCGTTTCTGGAAGCCCTGGGGCCTTAGGGGGTTATTGACAAGCGCCGCGAGCCCCCCCTATAATCCCCGCCATTAACCGGTCGACGATGCCTACCTACGACTATACCTGCGCTGCGTGCGGTCACCGGTTCGAGCGGTTTGAGTCCATCCATGAGAATGGCCCCAAGCCGTGCCCGAAGTGCAATAAGAAGAAGGCCAAGCGGATGCTTGGCACGGGTGCCGGCCTGATCTTCAAGGGGGCCGGCTTCTATACGACGGACTCCAAAAGCAAGCCGTCGTCCGGAGAGAAGTCCGGCGGTGCCGGGGGGGATTCGGAGAAGAAATCCGAGCCCAAGGAAAAGAAGAAGTCAGAGGAGAAGGAGTCGAAGAAATGAGAGAGCTCAAGGGCGACTGGCGCGACTTGTTCAACGGCTTCATGGTCGCCCTCGACCTCCGGAAGTGTTTCCTCGCCCTCTTGGGCATCTTCGTCACCATCTTCGCCTGCGGCGGCCTGACGATCGTCCTCGGCCATTCGATCGACCGCAACACCGTGAAATCGCCGAAGGACCTCGTCCTTCATCATTGGTGGAACACCCAGAGAAACGCCTGGGACGTGATCTACAACGGCAAGTACGCGGAGGAGGCCGTCGCGCTGCCCGCCGCCCCGGCGGGAGCCATGATGTCGCCCAAGAGCGCCCCGGTCACGGTGGTTCCGGTCCTTCCCAAGCGTGAGAAGACCGGCGCCGCGATCCGCATCGGGTATACCGTCGGCTTCATCCTGCTCTTTCTCACGATCTGGTCCTACTTCGGCGGCGCCATCGCCCGCATCGCGGCCTACGAGATCGCCAAGGACGGAGAACGCATCGAGACCCGGAAGGCGCTTCAGTTCGCCCGCCGAAAGTTCTGGTCGTTCTTCTGGGCGCCCCTGATCTGCATCATCGGCTTCTTCTTCTTCGCGGTCTGTAACTACGCGGGCGGCCTCATCGGCAGCGTGCTGGACGTCGCGAAAATCGGTGCCCCGCTCGTCGCCCTGCTCCTGCCCCTCGCCCTCCTGTCGGGCTTCATCATGACCCTGATCTGCGTAGGGACGGTGACGGGCCTGCCCCTCTTCGCCCCTGCGGTCGCCGCCGAGGGAACGGACAGCTTCGACGCGGTCAGCCGCGGCTTCAGCTACGTCTATTCGCGCCCGTGGCACTACATCTGGTACCAGCTCGTGAGCTGGATCTACGGCTACGTCTGCATCGGCTTCGTCATCCTGTTCGCCATCACGATGTGCCATCTGGGGATCGAAGCGGGGGCGCAAGGCTTCGAGCTGTCGGGCGCCTGGACGAGCCGGTCGTTCCACAAGGTGGCCAACGAGTCCTGGGCGCTGATCCTATCGAAGGATCACCAGCCCTGCGATCTGTACGGCTGGGATCCGATGGAGGTCCTGAAGGCGCCTCATCCCTACGGGCGCCTGCAGCATCTGGCGAATTCGATCGTCGGGGTCAACTACGAGAACCTCGGCGTCCCCGAGGGCAAGGACACGTTCGCCAGCTTCCTGATCACGTTCTGGCTGGCGATCACCCTGGGACTGGCGCTGGGCTACGTCGTCAGCTTCTTCATTTCGCAGCAGACGATGATCTACTACGTGCTTCGCAAGAAGGTCGACGGCATCGAGATGAACGAGGTCTTCGAGGAGTCCGAGGAGGAGGCGAAGCCGGCGGAGGCGCCGAAGCCCGCGGGCGCCGCGCCCGCCGGGGACGCGAAGCCCGCCGAGCCCCCGAAGGAAGAGAAGAAATAGCCGTTACCGCGGAGGCGCCGCAGGACCGGGGACAACCCCGGAGTCCCTCCATCGGTTGAAGGCCACCCCTGCCAGGAACACCGCCGGGAAGAGTACCACCGACGCGACCACGTCCACCACGTAGTGATACCGCAGCGCCACCGTGGCGAGGATGCAGCCGAGGCAGGGACCGAGCACGAACTTGAAGGCCGGCCGGTACAGCCGCCAGGTGAGGGCGATCACCACCAGCGACATGAGCGCATGCCCGCTCGGGAACGCATCCGGCATCGTCAGCTCTGCCGCGATCACCATCCGGTGCATCACTCCGCCCAAAGCCCACCCGTCGAGCGCCGCCGGCCTGGGGAGAAGGAAGTGATGCGGCCCGATGGCCGGGACCGCAAAATACCCGAGATAGGACGTCAGGAGCGACATCATCGTGATCGACAGGAACTCCCGCAGCCGCGGCCAGTCCTGCCGCCGGAAGAGGACCCCGCCCGGAATCAGCAGCGCGACGTAGTAGAACCAGTAACACAGGTGCAGGATATCCACCAGGACGGGCGGAACGGTTCCGAGGAAGATCCTGTCCACGTCGCCGAACCAGCGCTGATCCAGGGACTGCAGCATCCGGTCGAACCGGTGATCGTCGAACGGATGAACCAGAGGCACGAGATAGTGAATCTCCCGGAAGGCGCAGAGGACGAACGGCAGGACGTACCAATAGCGGAGGAAGGTCCAGAACCGGCCGTCGAAGCGGCCGTGAGCGTAGAGAATGAGGCCGATCCAGGCCGCGGCCGCCGCGTGGAGCCCGAGGAACAGGGCGCTCCCCGGCGGATGGACGACGATGACGATCAGGCTGATGACCGCGATATAGGCCAGGTTGACGAGATCGAACGCGGCGAGCTTCTTCATGAGAGCAGGCGGGCCGCCGCGACGACGGCGGCCGTTTCCGTCCGTAGCGTCGTGGGTCCCAGCGAGATTCGCCGCAGAAAGCGCGCCTCCTCGGCAACGGTCAATCCGCCTTCCGGCCCCACGATGACGCAGCCCCCTCCGGACGGCACCGGCTTCGCCGCGCCGGGCGACGCGAGCAGGGCGTCGGCCGGGAGCTGATCGACGCGGCATTCCGGGGAAATGGTCATCACCGGCGCCCCGGACTGCTTGGCCGCGGCGACGGCGATCTTCTCCAGCCTCCGGCGTTTCCCTTCCCCGGGCTCCGTCACGCTTCGGGCGAAGCGGACCGGGACGAACTCCGCGACGCCCAGCTCCGCCAGCTTTTCGATCATCCAATCGAGCCGCGCGCCCTTCGGGACCGCTGCGGCCACGGTCACCCGCGGGATCGCCGGAGCGCCCAGTTTCTCCAGGAGCCGCACCGTGACGAAACCCGCGGTCGATTCGATCTCTCCCGACCACGTCTCCTGTGGATCGAAGACCGTCACCCGATCTCCCGCCGAAAGCCGGAGCGCCCGCACGGCGTGTCGAGACTCCTCGGGCGACAAGACGGCCGGATGGGTGATCTTCGGGACGAAAAAGCGGGGCATGAGAGGCGAATTCTAAGGTCGCGGGCTCCGGATTGCAACCCCGGCGGGTGGGCGTTCCCCCGGCGGCGTCGCTCCTGGGGATCGCGGAGGCGGGAACTCTTTCGGCCCTTGCGGCGTTTCACCCCTAGGACGAAAATCGTGGTGATTTTGCCCTCGCGCTCGAGCTAGAATGGCGGCAGGCGAGCCTTCCGGTGTCTCCAATTACGTAGGGTAGTAGCGATGAGACCTGTGATATTTACCATGAGAGCTCTGGCACTCTCTCTGGCGCTCGCGTTGTCGGCTCAAGCCGACGAAGTCGTCCTGAAGAACGGGTCCGCCTTCTCCGGGATCGTCCGCGAAGAGGGTGACCGGGTCGTCGTGGAAATGGACTTCGGGACGATGGCGTTCAAGAAGATCGACGTGCGGTCGATCAGCCGGGGCAACGATCCGATCAGCGAATTCGAAACCCGCGCGAAGAGCGCGACGGACGTGAAGGGGATGCTCGAGCTGGCGGCCTGGGCGCGCCTGAAGGGCCTGGGAAGCCGGGCGACAGACCTGTACCGGCGAATCCTGACGCTGGACGCCGATCAAGCCGACGCGCGAAAGGCTCTGGGCTACCAGAAAGTCGCCGGCCAGTGGCTGGAAGGCGACGACCTGATGATGGCCCGCGGCTTTGTGAAGTTCCGGGGACGCTGGTACACCAAGGACATGGCGGAACGGCTGATGCATGAGGAGGAGCTCGCCCTCCAGGAAAACGAACGCCTCGAGCTGGCGAAGAGGATTGCCGATCAGCGCCATAACGAGGAATTGACGAGGATCGGCCAGGAGCAGCAGCGCCTCGAGATGGAGCGGCAGGGGCTCGATCGCTGGGGGTGGAGGAACGGGTGGGTGTACGCGCCTTCCCCGATGTGCGGATTCGGCTATTTTCTCCCCGCCACCCTTCCCCCGCCGCAACCGATACCGCTGTCCCCGCCTTCGATACTTCCGCAGGGGCCGCCGTCGCCGGTGCCGCTGGGCCGGCCGAGGTAGGACAACCGAATGATTATCAGGAGCAGACGCATGTGGGCTAAGACGATGGCTTTCGCGCTGATCCTCGCCGTGGCCGCTGCGGCGCAGGACGATGAGGCCAAGAAGAAGGAAGAAGAAGCGAAAGCCAAGATCGCGGACTTCAAGACCGAGCTCAAGGGCGCCAAGACGGACAAGGATATCACGCGCGCGATTGAAGGCTTGGGCGCCCTCCAGCATCCGAAGATTCTAATCGAGCTGAAGGCCTACCTCGGCCGCACTCCCGACGAGGTGGCCGCCGCAGCGGAGGAGATCGGCAAGTATAAGAAGGACAAGGACGCCGCGGACATCCTTCTGAACGCCGCCGGCGGCCGGAAGGACAAGGACAGCATCGTGAAGTGCCTGCGCTACGCGGGCGATACCGAATTCAAGGGGATTGTTTCCAAGCTTACCGGCTACTTTCGCCACAAGGAAGTCGACGTCGCCAAGGAGTCGGTGGACAGCTGCGCGAAGGTGAAGTCGAAGGACGCGATTGAACCCCTTCTCGGGCTCTGGAAGGAGCTCGACGGCATCAAAGAAGAGAAGGCGGACAAAGGCGGCGGCCTGGGGGTGGGCGGCCTGGGCGGCGGCCTGACCGGCACGGGTGGCGTGGGCGCGAGCGTGCAGCAAGAGCAGCTGAAGCGGAAGCACGACTTGACTCCGGCGGTGGAATCCGCGCTGAGCAAGATCACCGGCGAGGACTTCAAGGACCTGAGAGCCGCCAACGAGTGGTGGCGGAAGAACAAGGCCACCTTCAAGGACCTCGAATAGTCCCTGTACTTTTGTCCTGTTCTCGGATACTCTGTTTTGCAGTTACCCATAATGGGTAGACGGTTCGGAGGCACGACGATGTCAAAGACGCTGGCGATGGCGGGATTCCTGTTGGCCGGGATGGTGGCGGGGTGGGCCGACGACAACAAGGATGTCGAAGAATCGCTCCATCAATTCAAGAAGGCCATGGCGAATCCTTCGGCGCCCGCCCGGGCGGCGGCCGTGGCCGATCTCGCCCGCACGCCCTCGGAAAAGGCCGCCGTGACCATCGGGGCCCTCCTCGGAACCGAGGCGGATGCGGTGAAGATCGCCGCCGGAGAGGGTCTCGGGAACTTCCACGATTACAAGAAGGTCGCGATGCCCCTCCTCCTGGCCGGCCTCAACGCCAACGCCAAGGAACCGAAGATCCTGGAAGCGATCTTCAAGGGCTTGGGGAAGCTTTCCGACACCGACGCGCTGCCCACGATCCACCAGTATTTCGACGACAAGGAAGCGGACGTGGCGAAGGCCGCCCTGATGTCCGCCGCCGAGATCCGCAACGTCAGCTCGATTGACGTCATGATCACGCTGATGAAGAAATACGAGAAGATCGACGAACAGGCGAAAAAGGGTGGCGGCGGGTATGGCGTCCCCTACGGCGGCCAGGATCCCAAGGGGAAGCTGGCGAAGGATGTCCTCCCGACAATCATCAAGGCGTTGCAGGGCATTACGCACGAGAAGTGGGCCACCACCAAGGAATGGGAGATCTGGTGGAACAAGTACAAGGCCACCTTCAAGATCGACAAGTAAACCCGCATCGCCTATAGTCAGCGGGGATGGGCATCCGCTGGCGGATCCTGCTCTCCTTTCTCGGCCTGTTTGTGGGGGTTCTGGCCGCCGCGGCCGCCCTGTCCACGATTCTGATCGCCAACGCGGTGGACCATCGGTTGTCCGCCCAGACAAAGAATCTCGCGTCCCTCATCGGCCGCATGCCGAAAACCGGTGGCTTCGAGGAGAATCTCCGGCGTCTGATGATCCTGCACGGCGCCGAGTCCCTCAAGGTGGGAGCGGTCGCCGTCGGTCTGGTCGAGGATCACGCGTCGGGGGAGCGCGTCTACAGGGCGCCTACTGATGCCGGCGAGCTGGTGATCGCCTACAGCGAGGAGGTGGTCTCCCGGGAGAAGGCGGAAGCCGTGAGGCCCTTCCTGGTGATGGCGGGCGCCGGGGGAATCCTGGTGATCGTCCTGGCGTGGGTGACCGCGGGGACGATCGCCCGGCCGCTGGAACGGCTGTCGGCGCAGGCAAAAGCACTCCCCGCCGTCGACGTCCATCGGGTCGG
>Ga0209579_10002024_pt1 | contig 16043 bp, 11 predicted proteins | sample Coa_R1_2_FD_187152 | JGI IMG/M metagenome (GOLD analysis project Ga0209579, IMG submission 187152) | Surface soil microbial communities from Centralia Pennsylvania, which are recovering from an underground coalmine fire - Coalmine... | ecosystem: Environmental > Terrestrial > Soil >... | reverse complement strand
CGGTTCAAAACGCGCGACCGGGCGGCCGTCGGGGCCGATGAGGAATTTCGTAAAGTTCCACTGAATTTCGCCGCCGGTTTGCGGGTTAGCGGACTTGTCGGTCAGGAACTGGTACAGGGGCGTCTTATCTTCGCCCTTCACAGAGACCTTGGCCATCATGGGAAACGTGACATTGTATTTCGTCGAGCAGAACGTCTTGATCTCTTGGTTGGATCCCGGCTCCTGGCCGCCGAAGTTGTTGGCGGGAATTCCGACGATCACGAAATCACGGTCCTTATAAGCCTCATAGACCTTCTCAAGAGCGGAGTATTGCGGCGTGAAACCGCAGCGGCTGGCGACGTTCACCAGCAAAACCACTTTCCCGCGGAATTTGGCCAGCGAAGTCGGCTGGCCTTCGATCGAATTCAGTTTGAAGTCATATACAGATTTCTCGCCTGCCATGGCTACGGCTCCGATCAGCAAGAATGCCCAGACAAATTTGCGCATGCGCCACCCTTTCCTCAGACAGTTAGTGTGACTCACTTGTGAACCGACGCGCAATTCGGGGTTTTCACGCGATGCAAGCCGGCCCCGTAAACGTTCCCTGCAGGGAAAGACAGGCGATGCGAATACGGCATTGAGCGGGGTTTATAGCTGATATACACTCCGCAGCACTATTCTGCCTGGTCCGGCATGTTGGGTTTGATGGGAGGCGTGAATGCTCTTGGCAGCTTTCATGAGTCTGGCGCAGGCGGCGCCTGAAGGCACCGCGACACACCGGACGCTGGCTCCCATCGATCTGGCCATCATTGCCGTCTATTTCGTAATCGTGTTTGGCATCGGATTCTATTTTTCCCGCAAAGAGCGCACCTCTGAAGATTATTTTCTGGCCAGCCGCAACATCGGATGGTTTTTTGTCGGCGCGTCGCTGTTCGTGTCCAATATCTCCACCGAACATTTCATCGGCTTGTCTGGAACCGGCGCATCGTCGGGGCTTGCCGTGGGGCATTTTGAGTGGCTGGCCTGCCTGATCCTGCTGCTGCTCGGCTGGGTTTTTGTGCCGTTTTATCTGCGCTCCAACGTGTTCACCATGCCGCAGTTCCTGGAGCGCCGCTTCAACCGCCAGTGCGCAGTCTATCTGGCCGGAATTTCAATCATCGCATACATCTTCACCAAGATTTCCGTGCAGCTGTACGCAGCCAGCGTGGTGCTGGAGCGCGTGGCGGGCTGGTCGCTCTGGAAAACCGCGGTGGTTCTGGTCATTGCTACCGGCGTTTACACCATCGCCGGCGGCCTGGCCGCGGTGATTTACACCGACACGGTGCAGACGCTCATTCTGATTACCGGAGCTGTTGCGTTGACCCTGATCGGTCTGGACAAAGTCGGAGGCTTCGCGCACTTGCGCACCATGGTGCCGCCCGACTACTTCCACATGATCAAGCCGGTCAGCGACGCGCAATTCCCCTGGACGGGTATTTTCTTCGGCGCGCCGATCCTGGGCATCTGGTACTGGTGCACGGACCAGGTCATCGTGCAGCGCGTGCTTTCCGCGCGCGACGAAGGCCACGCCAAGGCCGGCACGATTTTCGCCGGCTTCCTCAAGATTCTTCCGGTGTTCATGCTGGTCCTGCCAGGAATTATCGCTTTCGCGCTGTATCCCGACCAAGTGGTCAAGCCCGACTTCGCGTATCCCACCCTGGTACTGAATCTTCTTCCGGTGGGTCTGGTGGGCCTGGTCATGGCGGCGTTGTTGGCAGCGGTGATGGGCGCTATGAGCTCGGTGTTTAACTCCGCGTCCACGCTGGTCACCCTCGATTTCTACAAGAAGCTCCGCCCGGAGGCCTCCGAGGCCCAGTTGGTGAATTTTGGCCGCATCGCCACTGGCGGCATGGTGCTGCTGGGCCTGCTCTGGGTGCCGTTCATTCACCTGCTCAGCGCGCAGCTCTACATTTACTTGCAAAGCGTGCAGGCTTATATCAGCCCGCCCATCGCGGTGTGCTTCATCTTCGGGATTTTGTGGACGCGCGTGAACGGCCAGGGCGCCATCAGCTCGCTGCTCACGGGATTCGTGCTGGGTGCGGTGCGCTTCGTGGCCGAAGTGCTGGACAAATCGCGCCACTACGAATCCGGCACGCTGCGCTGGCTGGTGGACATGAACTTCCTCCACTACGCCATCTTCATGTTCGTGATCTGCACGCTGGTGCTTATCGGCGTCAGCCTGATGTATCCCGCGCCCGACCGAAAAAAGCTCGCAGGACTGACCTTTGCCACCGTGGATGAGAAGATGGACACCGTCGGCGTTCCCAGGCCGGCGCTCGCCAAGGAAACACGCGCCGAGCACGCCATGAACGTGGCGTTCACCGGTGTTCTGCTCGCGACCGTCATCGGCTTGTGGATTTATTTTCGATAGGAGCGAACAAAGACAGCATGCAAGCCAGTTGCATCCGCAGCCTGCGGCCGAACGTCACGCGCGAGGAAGCCATCCGTGCCTTCACCGCGCCCGGCCCTGCGTCGCTTTTCTGGAAATTGCGTAGTGGCCCGCTGCAGCGCGTCGCCGATGCGTACGTCCCGTTTCGTCTCTACCGCGTGCGATTCCATGTAGCCGGGGCGCACCGCACGCATCTGTTCGCTCTGGATGCTGTGGATGGCTCGCTCGACCTGTTTGAATTCGCGACGCCGCCCGGAGACGCCGACACAGTGTTGATTTCCAGCCGCAATCATCCCGCCGCTTCGCTCGCCGAATCACGCGCCGCCGAACTGCTGCGCGAAAAAGTGCTCCGCCTGATTTTTCAGCAGGGATTTTTCAAAGTCCGCAACGCCCGGCTGGAAATCGAACGCCTGCCCGGCGAAATTCATCTGCCCTATTGGCTGGGATTTTACGGAACGCCGCAAAATCTGCGTTGCCGCGTGATGGACGCGGTTCGCCGCCGCGTCGAAGGCGCCAAAGCTTCCACACTCTTTGAGCAGTGGCTCGCCGCCTGAAACCGTCGCCGAGCAATTTCCGGAGGAACCATGCTGCGCATTTCCCAGCGATTCTTGTTCTTCGCAACTTTGTGCTGCGTCGCGCCGGTTGTCCTCCTCGGGCAGGGTTGGCAGCACATAGGCAACGTCCAAAAAGTCGAAAGACTTCCCGATGGCGTCGAACTGACCTCCGGCAAAGCCAAAGTTCGCGTTACCGTCTTCCGTGATGGCATTTTCCGCGTACGCGTCGCTCCCGCCGGCGCCTTCCCAAAAGATTTTTCCTGGGCGGTGATTGAGTCTCCACAGCCACCGGCCGCGAAAATCGACGATAGCAAAGACGACGTCCGGGTCACCGCGGGCGCCACAACCGCGCGGATTCATAAATCGCCGCTGCTGATCGATTTTGTAAATGAAAAAGGCGAAGTGCTGGTCGCCGATAATCCTGATCTGCCAATGGGCTGGGCCGATGGCGCGGTGTGCGTATGGAAACGCATGCCGCAGGAAGAGGGCTACTACGGCCTGGGCGACAAAGCCGGCCCGATGAATCGTCGCGACCGCGCGTTCACCATGTGGAACACCGACGCTTACGCCTGGCAGGAATCCACCGATCCGCTCTACAAAACCATTCCGTTTTTTATCGGACTGCGCAAAGGCATGGCCTACGGAATTTTCTTCGACAACACCTGGCGCAGCAGCTTTGACTTTGGCAAGCAAAGCCACGACTCCTATTCCTTTGGCGCCGAGGGCGGCGAAATCAACTACTACTATTTCGCCGGACCTACGCCGAAGAAAATCGTTGAAGACTACACCGATCTGGTGGGCCACACACCCCTGCCCCCGCTCTGGACCTTGGGCTTTCAGCAATCCCGCTACAGCTATGAACCGGAATCGCGTGTCTATGAAATTGCCAAGACCTTTCGCGACGAAAAAATTCCCGCCGATGCCCTCTATCTCGACATCGACTACCAGAACGGGAACGCACCGTTCACCATCGATCGCAACAAATTCCCAACCTTTGAAAAAATGGTCAGCGATTTGACCGCGCAGGGCTTCCATACCGTCCTGATTACTGACCTGCACATCAAAAAAGATCCCGAACACGGCTACGCCCCCTACGACAGCGGCGCCAAGGGCGATGATTTCGTAAAGCGCGCCGACGGCAGCGTCTTTGTCGGCACGGTTTGGCCGGGCGACAGCGTTTTTCCCGATTTTACGCTTAGCCGCGCGCGCGAATGGTGGGGCGGGCTTTACAAGACTTTTGTGGACATGGGCGTCTCCGGTTTCTGGAACGACATGAACGAGCCGTCCGTTTTTCTCACGCCGACCAAAACCATGCCGCTCGATGTGCGCCACCGGCTTGACGACGGCACCGCCCTTCCACATCTGGCCATTCACAACGTCTATGGCATGGAAAATGTCCGCGGTACAAGCGAGGGTTTACTGAAGCTGCGCCCCAACGAGCGGCCGTTCGTCCTCACCCGCGCCGCCTATGCCGGGGCGCAGCGCTACGCCGCCACCTGGACCGGCGACAACGTCAGCGTCTGGAATCACCTGGGCATGAGTACGCCGATGCTTCTCAGCATGGGAATTTCCGGCTACGGCATGGTCGGTGACGACATTGGCGGATTTGCCGGATCGCCCCAACCGGAACTGCTCACGCGCTGGATCGAAACCGGCGTGTTCAATCCCATCTATCGCGATCACACCGCGAAAGGAACCAACGACCAGGAGCCTTGGGTTCACGGCAAGAAGCACGAAATGATTCGCAAGCGTTTCATCGAAGAACGTTATCGCCTGCTGCCGTATATCTACACCAGCGTGGAAGAAATGGCGCGCACCGGAATTCCGCTGATGCGGCCGCTGCTGCTCGAGTATCCGAACTCGCCGGAATTTTTTGGCGACGACCACGAATATCTTTTCGGTCCGGACCTATTTGTCTCGCCGGTCACCACGGAACTCCAGGACGTGAAGGTGATCCAGCTGCCGCCGGGCATATGGTATGACTATTGGACTGGAGAAAAAAGTTCCGAAGGCGAGCTCATCAAAATGCATCCGGCCCTGGATCAGTTGCCGGTGTACGCGCGCGCCGGTGCAATCGTTCCCCGCCAGCCGCTGGTACAGAACACTGGCGTGACTCCGAACGGCCCGCTGGAGTTGCGTGTTTATCCCGGCCCGAATTGCAAAGGCTCGCTTTATCAGGACGATGGCCATTCGCTGAATTTTGAAAAGGGCGAATTCCTGCGTGTCAACTATTCCTGCGAGGCCGGCGAGACGGGCATAAAAATCGCCAGCGTGATTGCGAAGGATGGCTACAAGTCGTGGTGGACCTCCGCGCAGGTCACTGTGTACGGCCTGGACAAAGCGCCGCAAAATATTCGCGTAGGCGAAGCTGCTGTCCACGAATGGCACTACGATGCTGCGCAAAGAGCAGCGGTTTTCGCCATTCCCGAGGCAAAAGCCAACTGGACCGCCGAACTGATTTTTTAAGGCGGCGCTCTTCTTCGCGCGCACTCACTCGACGGATAGAATCGAAACCGACTGGGGCGGCGCCGTGATTCGCAACTCTTTCCCCGTGACGTCCGCGCTGGCTTCACCGTAAAGCGATGTCGCATGCGCCACGTCTCGCGCCGGTGTGTATGCCTGTGGAATCGCCAGCATCCGCTGCTTGGTGGAATTATTGAATACCACCACTAGCCGCTCGTCATCCTTCTGCCGCAAAAAGACATACGAATCCTCGTCCGAGAACAGGTGGAATAGCGTTCCCGTTCGCAGCGCGCCATGTTCCCGGCGAAGTTTCAGCAACTTTTGCACGGCCGAGAACACTCTCCGCTCCTCCGGCGTTCGACCTTCCGCCGTAAAAGCGTTTCGCGCATCGCCCGGCCAGCCACCCGGAAAGTCGTGCCGGTTTTCCGGATCTCCGCCTCCCTGCATTCCAATTTCATCGCCGTAATACAGCTCAGGAATTCCGCGCAACGTCAGTACCAGCCCAAACGCGGCCAGCAACCTTTCGGGGGAGCTTCCCGGCTCGCTGGTCATGCGCGGCACATCGTGATTCGCGAAAAACGGCACCAGCCAGTCCGCGTGCGGATACAAACCGTCTTGCCGCAGGATGTTCGCCACGCGCCCGGCCGGCGCGCCGCGCAACAACACATCGCGTATTGCGAAATACAGCGGGTAATCAAACACTGTCGATGCGCCCGTATCCACCCCATCCCAGCCTTTGTGCCCGCCCGCAAAAAAGGACGTCACTACCGGATCAGGATGGAACACTTCGCCGATCGTGGTCAGGTTTGGATAAATGTGCCGCAAGCCGGCATGCCACTGCTCCCAGAACCCGCGCGACACATAGGGAAAGGTATCCAACCGGAATCCGTCCAGACCCGTCGTTTCAACCCACCACATCGCGTTCTGCAGCAGGTATTTCGCCACCATCGGACTTTCCGTATTTAAGTCCGGCAACACTCCAAAAAACCAGCCCTCCGTGAGATTTCTCCGCATGCTTTCAGTTCCGTGAGGATCGGCCAACAATTCGAACGGATCGTTGGCAATCGGATTCGCTCCCGTCTTTCCGTAGAACGAACTCTTCACAGGCGAAAATGTTTCCAGATGATTCTCAGGCGTGCCGTGAAACCAGTCCGGCAGCGGCGGCTTGCTCACCCAGGGATGTTTTGGCCCAACGTGATTGGGCACTGCGTCGAAAAATAGCTTCATACGCTGCTTCCGCAGTGCTGCCGCCAAGTCTTTGTAGTCGTCAAGCGTGCCCAGGTGCGGATCCACCGCGTACAAATCCACCGCGCCGTAGCCGTGGTAATCCTGCGTCGCGCCGTTTTTCACCACCGGCGTCAACCACAGCGTGGTCACCCCCAGGTCCTTCAAATACGGAATGTGGTCCCGGATTCCACGCAGGTCGCCGCCATGCCATGCCCGCGGCTTCGCGCGGTCGTGCGACCCCGGAAATTCCGCTGGCTCGTCATTGCTGGGATCGCCGTTCGCGAAACGGTCTGGCATGATCAGGTAAATCACGTCGTCCGAATTCAGACCGTGAAAGCGCTGCGCGGTTGGCTGTCGGTTGGAAATCGGCAGTTCGAATGACGCCTCGCCTTGCGGCGTCGTGGCTCGGCAAACAATCGTGCCGGAGCGCAGTCGGGCCTCAAACTTCAGCCACACGAATAGATACTCGCCGCCCTGCGTAGCTTGCGTTCGCTCTACCGCCACTTCCGGCAAATTGCACGCCACCCGGGTTGCTTCCAGGCCATGACCCGAAAGCAAAACCATCAGGCCTGGCGTCAACCCGACCCACCAGTTCGGCGGCTCCACTTTTGTGATGACGGGTGGTGTGTTGCCGGCAGAGGTGAATTGCGGAGCGGCTGCCAGCCATGAGGAATGGAGGGAGACACCTAGAAACAGTCCGGCAATCCGGCCCAGCGCGCGCACTCTCATGTCGCCCCTAGAATACGTCGAACGCCGCTCTTACTCGAAACGCAGTGTTCCGAATGCCTCGGGAACGTGAAAGTTAGGTTGCGGTGTGCGCGTCGGCTGCCAGGAAGAATAAAAACGCGGCTCGCTTGGCCCTTCCACGCGGAAAAAATTCAGCCGCCAGGTCGCCATGGGATCGAACCCGGGCGTCAGGCCGCGCATCGGCAGTGCTATCTCTGCCGTCCAGATCTTGTGCGCCTCGTCCACCCGGACGCGCGACTTCATTCCGCTTTGCGGATTGCCCTTTTGCCCTGGTGCAATGTCCAGATCAATCCACATCCCGTTGGGACTGACTTCGAATTCCCAGTAACGATGCGGCTCGGAAGGATTGGGCTGCAAAAAAACTTCCGCGACGTCGCGGTCCCACAATCCGTAGCGTCGGCCGCCCGGTTCGCTGTCCGGAAAAACCGTCAAACTTCGGTACCGGCAGCGAAACCGCAGAAAAAGCGTATCGTGCGTCCAAAGCAGCCGCACTTCGGTCTCGCGTAGCGGATCGGCGTTCTCGCCTTTCCAGTCCGCCTGAAACGTGATCGGCGCCGCCGCGTTCCACGCCTCCTGCTGCGGGAATCCCTCGTTATCCAAGGCCCCGCTAAGCGCCACCGCGATGGCCGTCCCCGCCGCCGCCGATGCCAAAGTCATCATGCCCCTAGCATAGCGAACTCCGCCGCCCGTCGGGACAGCAAACTCTTTGCGCACCTTATGTTGCGGACACAAAAAGCCCAGGCAAACCGCGTGTTAGCATCGCCAAAGCTCTACAAACACTCAGAGAATGCGCTCTCCTTGTGAGTCGTCGAAAAATCGGAGGCGGTATGGTCGAAACCACTAATCCCGAGGAATTTGTCACACAGCAGCAAAAAAAGAAAATCGAAGACTACGAATTCGTAAAGGTTCGCCTCGATGCCGGCGTCGCCCGCATGACCCTCAGCCGCCCCGAGCACAACCTCCTCAACGAAGCCATGCTGCGCGAACTCGCTGAGGGCATCGACTACGCTGGCTCGCGCGAGGACATCAAAATTATTCTTCTCGACTCTGCCTGCAAGGTTTTCTGCGGCGGCATTGAGGTCGGTGAATACACTTCACAACGCGTCTTCCAGATGCTCGACGCCTTTCACGCCACCTTTAAGTCCATGGTGGACGTCGCCAAGCCCGTCATCTGCGTGGTCAACGGCCCGGCCATCGGCGGCGGCGCGGAGCTTGCCGCCTTTGGGGATCTGGTCATCGCCACTCCCAAAGCGCGTTTCGCCCAGCCCGAAATCACCATCGGCATGTTTCCGCCGCTCGCTTCCACCATTCTTCCTTATTTAGTGGGACCAAAAGTCGCTCTCGAGCTCGTCCTCACCGGCGAACCCGTCACCGCTGAGCGCGCCCTCGATCTCGGCCTGGTCAACCGTCTTGTCCCCGAGGCCCAGCTTGAAACCACAGTCAAAGATCTCGTCACGCGTATGACCAGCCACTCCGGAGCCGTTCTGACCATGGCCAAAAAAGCCATTCTCGGCGGAATGGGCCTCTCTCTAAGCGATGGCCTCAAGCACTCCATGAGCATCTTCCTCAACGAACTTTACCGCCTCGAAGACTCCCAGGAAGGCCTCCACGCCCTGGTAGAAAAGCGCAAACCCAACTGGAAAAACCGCTAGTCCATCCTCTTTCTTTTTCTGTTGAATTTCGTAGGGGTGCAGCACTACTGCGCCCATCACGCGCCGCGCACCCTATCCTGTCGCGCCGCACCGCCTCTCCTACACGGCCTCTCCGCGTGCTCTGTGTTCTTCCCTCGGTGCTCTGTGTTGCTCCGGATCTTTTTCCCTTTCGACTGTCAACGGTTGACTTTCAACTCCCAGGCAACGTTGACGCCGCCACCACTCACCCCGTACACTCTTCTTACAAATTGCAGGCAAGGGCAGCGGGGAAGGCCGTGCGATTCGGCCGCGGTCCCGCCACTGTATTCGGCTCACGCCGTAAGCCAGGCTACCCTCCCATGCCGCGGTTCGCGCCACTCCTCGCGAGAGGGAGCTGCGCCGTTGGCCCGGAACTCGCGGGCCTTTTTTGTTTTCACCCTGTTGCAGACAAGGAGTCTGGTTCGTTTCTGGCGAGCCGCTCTAGCTTGAATCACAGCGCCCCAACTTACGCCTTACGCCGCGCCGCCGTTCTGGCGTTTTGCTTTTTCGTGGCGCTTACCGCGCAGGCCCACACGCGCATCAAGCAAAACGCGGCCAACGCCGCGCCGCAATCCTTTCGCACCGTCTCGGACGAAACCGGCCGCACCGTTCGCATTCCCGTCCCCGTGCGCCGCATTGTTTCCCTCGCCCCCAGCCTCACCGAAACCATTTATGCTCTTGGCATGCAGAATCTGCTCGTCGGTGATACCGACTACTGCGACTACCCTGAAGCCGCAAAGCAAATCCACAAAGTCGGCGGCGCCACCAATCCTAGCCTTGAGGAGATCGGCCAGCTCAAGCCCGATGTGGTTCTCGTCATTAAGAGCTTGAATCGCCTGGAAACCATCCAACAACTCGATCGCCTCGGCATCCCAACCTATTCCGCTGACCCCCACACCATGGACGAAATCCGCGGCTCCGCGCACCGTCTGGCGGACGTCCTGGGAAATCCCGCAGCCGGCGAAGCGTTGGATCGCGTGCTTCTTCAGAAGGAAAAAGAATTGCAGCAACGGCTCCACAGCGTGAGGCCGACTCGCGCCCTCTTCGTCGTATGGACGGAACCCCTCATCTCCGTCGGCAAGCACACTTTTATCGCGGATGCTCTCGCTCACGCCGGCGCAGCCTCGATCGTTGATTCTTCGCAAGACTGGCCGCAAATCAGCCTCGAAGAAATCGTCCGCCTCCAGCCCGATTACCTCATCTTCGCTGACAGCCACTCGGAAAGAGCCGCTCGCGATGTCGAAGCCCTCGCCAGACGACCCGGATGGGATCTCCTCGATGCGGTCAAACGCCGCAAGTTCGCCGTAATCAGCGACGCCATCAACCGCCCGGCCCCGCGCCTCTTCGATGCTGTCGAAGACCTGGCCCGCCAGTTACACCCCGAAGCCTTTGCCGAAAAATCGGCCGCCATAACGGCCGCCTTCCGAGGCGGGCGCACTTCTCTTCCACAACTCGCAGTCACGCGCCAGGATTCCAACTGATGCGCCCGCTCACTCTCAGCCGTCTCCTTCTCCAGTGCCTGATCCTCGCGGCTATCCTTTTCTGCGTCATGGTCCTCGCCCTCAAATTCGGCGCCATCCACGTCTCCCTCTACGGACTCGGCCGCGATCTCCTCCGCGTATTCCTCGGCAAAACCAGCGAAGTCTCCACCGAGTACAGCCTCATCCTTAATCTCCGTCTTCCGCGCATTCTGCTCGGCGCTTTCGTTGGCGCTTCCCTGGCCATTGCCGGCACCAGCTTTCAGGCGCTGCTGCGCAACCCGCTCGCCGATCCTTACGTACTCGGCGTTTCCTCCGGCGCCGCTCTGGGGGCTATTTTTGCGCTACTGGTTGAGCCGCATCTCGCCTTGTCTCCTGAAATCGCTGCCGTATTCACTCCTCTGGGTGCCTTTGTCGGGGCCGCGATTGCCATCACCGCTGTCTATTTTCTTGGCCGCCGCGATGGCCGCATTGACAGCAGCACGCTGCTGCTGGGCGGCGTCATCGTAGCCTCGCTGCTCTACGCGGTCATCATTCTCTTGCTCACCACTCTGCCCAGCAGCAATTTTCGCGGCATGGCCTATTGGCTCATGGGCGATCTTTCTGGCATCCCTTCGAGGCCCCTGGCTTGGGTCTTGCGTGCAGGCTTCGCCGTAGCCGCCGTCGTTATTTACACCACTGCCTCCGACCTCAACCTCCTCCTCTCCGGCGAAAAAGAAGCCATGCACCTCGGCGTGGACGTTCGCCGTATCCGCATCGTGGTCTATCTCGCCGCTTCCGCTCTTACCGGACTCGCAGTTGCCGTCAGCGGTTCCATCGGCTATGTCGGTCTCCTGGTCCCGCACGTCATGCGCATGATCTACGGCTCCGACCATCGCATCCTCCTCCCCGCCTCCGCTTTCGGCGGTGCCATTGCCGTCGTTTTTGCCGACGTACTCGCCCGCACCATCGCCGCCCCCAGCGAACTTCCCGTCGGCGCCATCACCGCCATTGCCGGAGCGCCGCTTTTCATCTATCTGCTGCGGCGGAGGTTTGCATGACCGCCGCCACTAAATCCACATCTTCCCGCGGCGCCGCCGAAGCAGCCCGCGCCACCGGCGAACCGCGACTCAGCGTCGAACAGGTCAGCTACGCCTACGCGCCCAACCCGCAGCAAGCTCCCGTCTTCACTCTCGAAGCCACCAGCTTTCAAGCCAAGTCCGGTGAAGTCGTCGCCGTTCTCGGCCCCAACGCCAGCGGTAAATCCACTCTGCTTCAGATTATTTCCGGCGCCCTTCAACCGCTTTCCGGCCGCGTTCTTCTCAACGGCTTCGTCACGCACCAGCTTGAGCACCGCACACGCGGCCAGCGTATCGCTATGGTGCAGCAGGAAAGCCCGCTGCTCTTCCCCTCTAAAGCCTGGGAATTTGTCCTCCAGGGCCGCCATCCCTACGGCAAATCGCTGCGCTTTGAATCCGATGAAGACGTCTCCATCGCCCAAAACGCCCTGGCGCAAGTCGGCGCCGAACACCTCAGTGACCGCTGGATGGACCAGATCTCCGGCGGCGAAAAACAGCGCGTCATTCTCGCCCGCGCCCTGGCTCAACAGCCCTTGTTACTGCTCCTCGATGAACCGACCCTGCATCTCGATATCGGCGCGCAAGTCGATCTTCTCGAATCCCTCCGCCATCTGGCCGCGGAAAATCGCTACACCGTCGTGGTGGTCACCCACGAACTGAACCTCGCCGGCGAATACGCCGACCAGGTCATCCTGCTGCAGCGCGGCAAATGCCTGCGCGTTGGCCCGCCCTCCAGCGTCTATCAGCGTGATCTGCTCGAACAGGTTTTCCAGACACAACTCACCGTGGAGACCGGCGCGTCCGGCCGTCCCCGCGTGAATCTTCTGCCTGGAGAATCGTAGTTCTGAGGTTTAGATGTAGCGCCGGGCTTCAGCCCGGCATCACCGGATCTTGGCAAGTTTTCTCAGCCGGCTCCGTTTTTCGCGGTGCTCGTCGCCGCAATTCGCGTAACCCATAGCGGGCTTTCGCCCCTCCACAACAATCGCGGACTTCGTGCACGGGAAGACGGAGCTCTCTGTAGCAGCGGTTTATGCCGCTGCCTCCTCCAGAGCCAGCCGTCGCCGCCGCGCGACTGTAAAGCGGAATTCGCAAGCCGCCACTGCTTAGGCGCATTCATTCCATGCGCCAAGCGGGAAGGCAGCTCGCAGCACCGCCGCCAAGCCAGGAGACCGGCGAGGTCCGCAGTCCTGTTGTAGCAGCGGGTTTATCCCGCTGTTCGACGGGAACAGCCTTCAACTCCCGCGCGTGAGGGAGCGGAGGAGACCAATGAAAACTTTTCTGCTTGGCGTTCTCGCCTCTCTGTTTTTCTTCAGCATCACCGCAATTTCATCCGCATCAGCACAAACGCAAACACAATCTCCGCCCGATGCACAACTTAAGGGCACATTACTCGACTCCAGCGCCTCCGGCGTGGGCGGCGTTCAAGTCACCGCGCGTCTTAACAACTCAGCCCAGGCCCAGCTCTGGAAAGCCACCAGCACCACGGATGGCGCCTACTCCCTCAAACTTCCGCCCGGCAACTATCGCATCGTCTTTCAGCGCAAATCCTTTATTACTCGTGAATTCGATCTTGATCTCGCCGCCCCCGCACCGCGCATTCTCGATCTGCGCCTTGAACTCGAGCCCCTTTCCTCCAGTGTCGTCGTCACGGCCCAGGCCCAGCCGCAACAAATTCAGCAAACCACCGCCCCCGTGGACGTCATAACCCGCCAGGATATGGACGCCCGCCTCTCCATCAACCTCACTGACGCGCTCCAATACTCCACCGGCATCGCCATCGGCCGCACTGGTCCGGAGGGCGGCTCCGCGTCGGTCTTCCTCAATGGCGGTAACTCCGATTTCACCAAGGTCCTGGTCGATGGCACGCCGGTCAACGAACCCGGCAACGCCGTGGACTTCGCCAACTTCACGCTCGATAACGTGGACAAAGTCGAAGTCGTGCGCGGTGCCGAATCCGCCATCTACGGCACCGACGCCGTCTCGGGCGTCATCCAGGTTTTCACCCATCGCGGCACGACGCGCACTCCCGAACTGGTGCTCTATGCTGACGGCGGCAACTTCGATACGGGTCGCGGCGGCGCGCAGTTCAGCGGCGTGGTTGGCAATTTCGACTATTCCGCCGCGGCTGCGTACTTTCAGACCGCCGGCCCCCAAGACATCAATGGGTTTATCAACCGCACGCTCTCCGGCAATTTCGGCTACCGCCTCGGCGAAGACAACCAGCTCCGCCTTACCCTGCGCAACAACACCAGCAACGCGCAGACTCCCGGTCAAACTCTGCTCACGCCGCCCAGTCCCGATTCCCACACCGACTATCATTTCTTCAGTTCCAACGCCCGTTGGGACTTCGCCACCGGCAAGCACTGGCACCACCAGCTCATGGGCGCCGAATCCTACAATCGCCAATTCACCGCTGACCCCATCCAGAGTTTTTACGCCACCGATCCCGGGCTCTTCTGTCCGCAAACTAATCCGGCCGCCGTTGCCACCGCCGAATTCTGCGACTTCACCGATCCCGGCAGCCGCTATCAATACAATCGCGCCAGCCTCAATGCGCAATCCAGCTATTCGCTCTCCAATTTCGGCGCGACCGCCGGCTATCAATATGAAGTCGAAAACGCTTCGATCCCCTTTCTCGCCGACGGCCACGTCCGCCGCAACAACCAGGCCGGCTTCCTGGATTTCCGCTACTCGCCTCATCCTCGCGCTACCATCAATGCCGGCGTCCGTGCCGAAGCCAACGGCTATTTTGGCACTCGTGTGGTGCCGCGTGTCGGGGCGTCGCTCGCTCTCTTGCAAGGCCGCGGCTTTTGGGGAGAAACGCGCTTCCGCGCTTTCTACGGCGAAGGCATCAAGGAGCCGCGCTTCGATCAGCTTTTCAACGACGCGTTCGGCGATCTCGGCAATCCGAATCTGAAGCCAGAGCTCAGCAAGTCGTGGTCCCTGAGCCTGGACCAGAAGCTTGATAACGACCGGGCGCACCTGACGCTGGAATATTTCTCCAGCCGGTTTTACGACATTGTGAGCTTTGCGTTTTGCTCGCCGCTCTTGCCGCCCGAGACAGGAAACACCTGCGGGATCATTCCTCCCCCAGGTACCCCGGCCAGCTTCGGGTTCTTCTTCAATACCGACCGGGCGCGCGCTCGTGGGCTGAACTTCGCCGGGGAGTCACGGGTCAACCGGTGGTTGGACGTGAAAGGCAACTACACCTATGACGACAGCCGGGTGCTCGCTGCGCCGAACCCTTTCGATCCCACGGAACTGCCGGGCAACCATTTGGCGCGGCGTCCGGTCAATTCGGGATCGCTCACCGCGCTAGCGGCCTGGCGCCGGCTGAGCGGATCGATCTCCGGCTACTTCAGCGGGCAGCGGACTGACTCGGACTTCCTCGGGTTGGGGCTGACCCATACCCCGGGGTATGCCCGGTTTGACCTGGCGACAACTTACCAGGTGAGCCGGCGGCTGTCGGCGTACTTCCGCGCGCAAAATCTCTTTGACAGGTCCTACCAGGATGCGGTGGGGTACCCGGCCCTAAGTCGCGAGCTCCGCGTCGGTATGTCCTATCGCCTCGGAGGCCGCAACTGATCTTTCTTCGTAGGGACGCAGCATGCTGCGCCCTCAGCAGCGCAATTTGCAGCCGGGCGCTACGGGTTTATGTGCCGCACCCTTGGTTTTTAAGGGTGCGGCTTTTCTCCCATTCAAATCGACACCAATGACTTCACAACTCCAACCTAACCCCACCCCGGTCCTCTTCTGCTGGAGCGGCGGCAAAGACAGCGCCCTCGCCCTGCACGCGCTAAGACAACGCGCCGACGTCTCCGTCACCGGACTCCTTACCACCATCACTGACGAATACGACCGCATCAGCATGCACGGCGTCCGCCGGACCCTCCTGCTCCAGCAAGCCGCTTCCCTCGGCCTGCCGCTGCACGAAATCCGCATCCCGCCGCAGTGCATCAATCCCATTTACGAGTCGCGTATGGAACAGGCCCTCCGTGCGCAACTTGCCTTAGGTGTCCGCACCGTCGCTTTCGGTGACATCTTCCTCCAGGATCTGCGCGAATATCGTGAACGAAACCTTGCTAGCCTCGACATGCATGCCCTTTTTCCTATCTGGAAACGCGACACCCGCGAACTCGCCCGTGAATTCTGCGCGCTCGGCTTTCGCGCCATCGCCGTCTGCATCGATCCCAAAAAACTCGACCGCAGCTTCGCGGGCCGGGAACTTTCGCCTGCCTTTTTCGCTGACCTCCCCGCCTCTGTGGACCCCTGCGGCGAAAACGGCGAATTCCACACTTTCGTTTTCGCCGGTCCCATCTTCAGCCGTCCCATCGCGGTACAACCCGGCGAAGTCGTGGACCGCGAAGGCTTCACCTTCTGCGACCTCCTGCCCGGCGGTGGTCTCCTCTCTTCGTAGGGGCGCAGCATGCTGCGCCCCA
>Ga0209579_10002023_pt1 | contig 16045 bp, 14 predicted proteins | sample Coa_R1_2_FD_187152 | JGI IMG/M metagenome (GOLD analysis project Ga0209579, IMG submission 187152) | Surface soil microbial communities from Centralia Pennsylvania, which are recovering from an underground coalmine fire - Coalmine... | ecosystem: Environmental > Terrestrial > Soil >... | reverse complement strand
AGATAGTGTGCAGGCTCTTACATGGACTCGGCGGACCCTTCAATCTCGCGCGAGTCGGGAGTAGTCTTGTTGGATGGCTGAGACCTTCGAGACTGCCTTGCAGAGCCGGGTCGACCAGATGGTCGATGCCTGCACCCGTTGCGGCAAGTGCGTCGAAGCGTGTCCCGTCACTGGTCCGGCCGGTCTGGAAGCGGAGGCGCGCGACAATCCGGCCGGCGTGATCACTGGCATCCTGGATATTCTTCGCCATGGCGAAGGCACTGAGGCGGCGCGCGACTGGGCCAGCGGCTGCGTGTTCAGCGGCGAATGTATCAAGGCCTGCGATTACGGCGTGAATCCGCGCTTCTTGGTCTATATGGCGAAAGTGGAAATGGCGCGCGCGGAGAACGATGTGACGACGCAACGCCGCAAGGGCGTTGAGGGCTTCCGCCTGGTGGCGCGCGACGTCGGCCATCTGACCAAGCTGCAGCTCGACGAGGCCCTGCTGCAGCGAATAGGGCAGGGCGGCAAGCGGCCGGCCGCGGGCGAACTACCCGATTTCGTGTTCTATACGGGCTGCAATGTGCTCAAGACCCCGCACATCGCGCTGTTAGCACTCGACATCATGGACGCAATTGGCGCGAGCTATGAGGTAATGGGCGGCCCGAGCCATTGCTGCGGCGTCGTGCAGATGCGCACCGGCGACGTCGCGACTTCGGGCCGCTTCGGCGAGAATACCATCGACAAGCTCGCGCACAGCAAGAGCAAGCAGGTCGTATCGTGGTGTCCGTCTTGCCAAGTGCAATTCGCCGACACCACGCTGCCGACGCTGGAACGGATGCGTGGCGCCAAACCGTTTGAGATGACGCCGTTCACGCTGTTCCTGCGCCAGCACCTTGACCGGTTGCGTCCGATGCTGCGCGAACGCGTGCCTTTGCGAATCGCGCTGCATCGCCACCCCGGCATTCATGGCGTGGTCGAGGCAGCCGAGGATATTCTGCGCGCCGTGCCGGGCATTGCGATTGTCGATCTGCATCAGCCGGCGGTCGGTCTACAGAGCAACAATTTGAAGGCGCTGCCGAACTATCGCCGCGAACTGGATCGAATGGAACTTCAGGCCGCGGAAGCGGCCGGGGTCGATGCGCTGGTTGCGGTCTATCATTCCGATCACCGCGCCTTGTGCGCGCATGAGCGCGACTGGCCATTTCGCATCTTGAATATTTACGAGATCGTTGGCGCCAGCATGGGCCTGCATCACGACGATCAGTTCAAGCGTCTCAAAATGATGCAGGACGCGGACTCCATACTGGCCGATTGCAAGGACTTGGTGGACCGGCATGGTCTCGATCCGCAGACGACGCGGCTTGCCATCCAGGCGATGCTCGCCGAACAGCCGTTGCCGCTTCGAGCAATTAGATCGCATTCGATAAAATTCGTTTGATGCCGGTTGAAAACTATTAACCGACGTCGGCTTGCGCAGGCCCGGAGCGCGAATTTGCCGCGTCTTTTAGCAGTTGCCTTACGCAATTTTAGCCGCTCATACGCCACAAAGTATCGGCGGAGAGGTGTCAATCATGCAAAGCGTTGAACATGTTCATTTGCTGGAGCGTCTTTCAGTCCACGAACGTTCTTTTCAGCAACAGAGCAACGAGCTTTCTTCTTTAGCCGCCGAGCAGCTCGGCAGGGTCATCACGGTCAGTGGCTCACAGGTCACGGTGCAATTTACCAGCGTATCGCCGGACGGCGACATCGACGTCACCGTCGGGTCGCTTGTCGGCGTTAGAAATAGCGAATCGCTCGCCATCGGGACTCTCAGCGATATCGCGCTGGAGCGGATCCAGACAGACGATAGCGGCACGAGCGCGGTGGGGCGGATTGATCTGCTCGGAGAAATCGTTTCGGAAAAGTCCGGCGCGAGACACTTTCAAAACGGAATAAGGGCTTATCCGAAAATCGGCAACGCGATCGTTCGCATCCGCGATGAAGATCTGAATATCATCTATGGCTTCTCTCACCCGCACTCAGTCAAGATTGGCGTGCTGCAACAGAACGCCGCGGTTGCCGCGACCGTCAATGTCGACGAAATGGTGCGCAAGCATTTTGCCATCGTCGGCAGTACCGGCTCTGGAAAATCTACCGGCACTGCGCTCGTTCTGCGCAAGGCCATGGAAGTCCGGCCAGACCTTCGCGTGCTGCTGATCGATGCGCACAACGAATATAGCGAGTGCTTCGAAGATCGAGCCGTCCTGCTCGGGCCCGACAGCCTGAAGTTGCCGTTCTGGCTGTTCAACTTCGACGAGATCGTGCAAATCATTTTCGGCACGCGCGGCCGCGCCGACGTCGAAACCGCCTTGCTCGCGGAACTTATTCCGCTGGCAAAGACCGAGTATGCCGGCACGCGGCAGACGCTCCGCTCAAGCAACAGCAAGATAACGGGTCAATCGGATGCCGGACGGTTCACCGTTGATACGCCGGCGCCGTACCTTTTCGAGAACGTCATAGCGCTGGCTGAAAATCGCATGGGCAAGCTGGAAAACGGCGACCTCGCGATCAGCTATCAGCGGCTGCTGATGCGCATCAACGCCGCCCGCAAGAATCCCCGCTACGGGTTCATATTCGACGACGGCGCGGAGCCAAGCGACACGATGATCGACGTGCTGTGCGAAGTCCTTCGCGTGAAGGACGACGAGCGGCCGATGGCCATCGTGCAGCTCGCCGCCTTTCCGTCCGAGACCATGGAGGTCATCGTTTCGGCCCTGTTCCGGATGGCCTTTGAATTCGGCCTATGGAGCAATGCCCTCAGTCCGCTGCTGATCGTGTGCGAGGAAGCGCACAATTATGCCAATGCCGACCGCTCGATTGGTTTCGGCCCGGCGCGCGAGGGCCTGTCGCGTATCGCCAAGGAAGGCCGCAAGTATGGTGTTTTTCTTGGGCTGGTGACCCAGCGTCCGCATTTGCTGGATCCCACGCTGGTCTCACAATGCAGCACCGTCTTCGCTATGCGGCTGGGCCACGAGGATGACCAGAAGATCGTTCGCGCGGCGGTGTCCGACGCGGCGGGCCGTCTGCTCGCGTTCCTGCCTTCGCTTGGGACGCGCGAGGCGCTGGTCATCGGCGCCGGAGTGCCGACGGTGACCCGGCTGCGCTTCGACGAGCTCCCGCCCGATTTCATTCCAAGGAGCCACGCCGTTTGGGGCCGCGACCTCGATGCGGTGGAAAAAATCGATGATCAACTGATCGGATCGATCGTTGGGCGCTGGCGCGGCGCCGCCTCGGCCAGCAAGCCGCTGGTAACGTCGCCGCCGCTGGCGGAGCCTAAACCCGAAGCCGGCGAAATGATGCTTTGGACGGCGCCGTCCTATCGGGAGTAACCGCGCGAGGACAATTTCGTTGGCCGCAAGCCGCGGATACGCGTCGCGCGTGCTGCGTCATGGCAGCGTGACCATGCCGCTCCAAAATTGCAGCCGATCGCCTGTATCGACATCGTACTTGCGGACTAATTCAAGGCGACCGTCGTTGGCGATGCGAAAGACGGTCAGACCCGCCGTAAGGGTCCCGACACTGTCTCGCTCGCGCACCAGCAAGGGCATGATGCTTGCCGCCACTAGCATGCGGCCGCTTGGGTCGATGCCGAAGGTCCGCAGCTGAATGCCGCGGCCGTCGATGTTTTGCATCAATTTCGGTTCGCCGGTCTCTTGATCGATCGAGAACACCGCAACGCTGTTTTCACCGCCGGCAAAGATCTTCTTGCCCTTGAAATCAGTGACCGCGGAGGCGCGATTTGTCAGGTAAACGTACCTGCCGTTCGGATGAACGTGGATCGTGCCGGCACCCTGGCGCGACGTGGTGTGCGGGTTCGACAGCGTTTCTTTGATGAACGTAGGTTCGCGAGCGAGGCCTGTCTTGGGGTCGAGCTTATAAACGTACAGCTTGTTCTGCCGCTCGATTGAGACGAAGACCCAGGGCTTCGTTGGGTGAAAGTCGAGATGGCGCGGACCGAAGCCAAGGCCATTGCCGGGTGCAATCGAGGCGAGGTTTGCCAGCACTCCCGCGTCGAACGCGAAGGTCTTGATCGCCCCGGGATCCTCAGGCTTGCCAGGTTGCGCATCATTGCCGCGGGTGACCAGCAGCACGGTGCGGTTTCCCGGCGCGGTGAGAACCTGATGGGCGTAGATGCCGGTGTCGAGCTTTTGTGGTTGTGCGACCGCCGCGCCGATCGAGCCGTCAGGATTGAGCTTGTGGGCGGTGACGTTGCTGGGGTCATTGTAGGCCGTGAGCAGATAATCGCCCTGAGCATCGACGCTTGTATGGATCGGGCGCGAGGGCAGCGACGCCGGCGCGCCATGCAGGCGAAGCGAGCCGGTCGATGGATCGATGAGTAACGCATTGGCGTAATGCCTGTCGCCAGTGACTCCCGGGCCGCCGTTGCTGGAAACAACGTAAAGATAGCGGCGTGAAGGATGCGGCCAGGCGTATTGGATATTGGCCGGCAGCGTCAGCGACCCGCGTTTGTTCAAGCCCGCGCCATCAACGTCCACTTCGAACAAAGTGAGTTCAGGCCCCAAACTGGCGTAATACACAGTCTTAGCCATCACTCTCTCCCCCTCGTGCCGGAAAGGCACGTTGACCTCAGTGTGTTTCGCCCGCGGCGGTGACGGCATAGCGCACGAAGGCGATACGGGCTAATGGTCTTAGATAACGATCTATCGGGGATGAAACCGCAAGAGCAATCATGCTCGCCAGGGAGGGCTGCGGACGGCATGAAGCCGATCTGGGGCTACATGCTGGCGCTGCTCGCAGGCACGATCATTGTCGCAGCCGTCCCATGGATTTCGACCGGCTTTCTCAAGTGACACCGAGGCAGCGAAGCGTTTCAGGAGCCAAGCCCGCGTGCGGCTTGGCTCCTGGCACTACTACGATGCGGACAGAGCATTACGGGCAGGAATGATACTGTCCGTCAAAGCCCAGATACGTGCCCGTGCTCGGATTGTAAGATCGGTAATGCGCCTCGCACCACCCGACGTCGACGCCGGCCGTCGCAACGGGTGCGGCGCCGGGCACGTAGTCATAGTACGGTCCGCCCCCGTAGGCGGGATATCCGTACGTGTAGCCCGGATAGTAGTCATAATAGCCGGGCGCCCAGAGCGGCGATGTGGCCGCTGCCAGCGCGGCGCCGGCGACGCCAGCCGCTACAGCACCGGGCCAAAAGCCGCGATGCCAGGCCCGTTGCGCTGACGCGGGTCCCGCGCTCACCAGCACGGTGCCGGCGGTCAGCAACACCGCTGCAGTGCCGGCCAAAAGTTTTGATCGCATATTGTCCTCCAAGTTTCTGGAAGCGATGTTCCGGATTGTCAGCGTCGCGAGCGTTGAAACCGCACCGGCGCTGAACACCAATGATCGCGGCTAATTGTTGTTCCCGCATGGACAGCGCTGTTTTTTGTCGCGCGTGTGCCCCAAGCCAGCAATTGCAGGTGAGCCGTATTTCGACGACCCGCACGGCAAATTGATTTTGACCGCTGGTTCCACGCCGCGCGTTGAGCGCTCGCCGAGGCGCCGGTCTGTGATATATGGGCGCCGTCATCGACCGGCGCTGGGGAATCACGCCACCCACATCCGCGCCTTAAGGATTTGGAAATAACTCATGAAACCGCTGTCCATTGCCGTCGCGCTGGTCGGGCTTGTGGCGCTGATCCAGACCGCTATCCAGGCGAATCTGGAGGGCGCGCTTCTCGGCTTGACCGTGCTGCTTTGCGCAGCCACCACCTTCAGGTCGAGCGGAATTTCGAGCTTCCTCAAAATACTTGTCGGCATCTTCTCGACAGAGGCGATCATATTTGGCCTCGCCGTAGTCGTGGCGCGTGCCGGATTTTGGCCGGCGTATTTTGCCGAAGAGCTGCCGCCGGAGTCGCTGCCGCTCACGGTCGCGATCTTCTCCATTCTCGTCCACGTGGTGGCGCATTTCAGCACCGTCAAGCAGATCACGCGGATCGCCGACCGCTATTTTGATGCGGCCGAACCAAGTCAGGCGCGCATCTGGCCCTTCAACCCCTTCACCGCCATGGAGCGCCGCATCGCGGTCGCCATGGTGGTCTTTCTCGTGATCATCAATCAGGCCGAGGTCGCCATCATCGTGCGGCTGAATTTCTTCAATAAAGCCTGGTTCGACGCCATCGAACGCCACGATGCGGCAACCTTCTGGAAGCAGCTCCTGTTCATCTTTACGCCCTACGCCTTTATCTACGTGTCGATGACAGTCATCGAATTGTTTGTGCAGCAGATGCTGGTCATCCGCTGGCGAACTTGGCTCACCAATCACTTCACGTCGCGCTGGCTCGCGCACCACAATCACTACCGCGTCAGCCTGGTCGAGGGTCAGACCGACAACCCCGATCAGCGTATTTCCGAAGACATCTTCCGTTTCATCAACGGCGGCAATGACGGCTCAAGCGCTACATACGGTCTCTACGATTTCTCCATTTTGTTGATATCGACGGTGACCACGCTGGTGTCGTTCTCCATCGTGCTGTGGACCCTGTCGGAGTCCTTTACGTTCCCTGGCACGGACGTCGCTTTGCCCGGCTTTCTGTTCTGGGTCGCGCTGATCTACGCGGCCGCCGGGACTCTCATCACCCATTTGATCGGCCGGCCGCTGATCAGATTGTACTTTCAGCGCCAGCACATGGAAGCCGACTTTCGTTTCTCGCTCGCGCGGCTTCGCGAATATACCGAGCAGGTCGCGCTCCTGGGCGGCGAAGACGCGGAAAAGAGCATACTCGGCGGGCGTTTTGGCGCATTGGTCGCCAACTACCTTGCCGTCACTTATCGGCGCATGCGCGTGTACGGCTTCACCCAGATGTTCAGCCAGCTCTCGCCGATCATTCCATTCATCTTCACCGCGCCGTTCTACTTCCTGCGCAAGATCGATCTTGGCACGATGACACAAACAGCGCAGGCGTTCGGACAGGTCGCCGGCGCGCTGACGTTCTTTGTTTCCTATTACATGTACCTCGCGAGCTTCAAATCCGTGGTCGATCGTCTCAATTCGTTCGACATGGCGATCGATCAGGCTGAAGCGCTCGTCAACGCGGGGCCAGCGCGCGCTCCTGGCGCAGCCGGCGCCAACGACGTCTACCTTGAGGACATCGAACTGCGGCTTCCGGACCGGCGCCGCATCCTCGAAGCGAAACGTCTGGAACTGGCGCGCGGCCAAAGCGTCTTGCTTTCGGGTCCGTCGGGCTCGGGGAAATCGACATTGTTTCGCGCCATCGCGGGAATTTGGCCTTACGGCGCGGGCCGCGTGCGTGTGCCCGAACGTGCCCACGTCATGGTGATTCCGGCGAAACCCTATATCCCCATCGGAACGTTGCGTTCCGCCGTGACCTATCCGACGGTTGCCGGCACCTATCCGGATGCGGACATCCGCGGCGCACTTGTCGATGCTCGTCTCGGCGAACTCGCCGGGGAGCTTGACCACGAGGAGGTGTGGTCGCAGCGCCTGTCGAGCGGCGAGCAACAACGGCTAGCGGTCGCGCGCGCCCTGCTGGTGCGGCCCGACTGGCTGTTCCTCGACGAGTCGACTTCGGCCGTCGAGGAGAAACTGGAGGCGGATCTCTACGCGGTGTTGGCGCAGCGGCTGCCGAACACGACCGTCATCTCCATCGGTCATCGCTCTACGTTGAAACCGCTTCATAAGCGGCACCTCGAAATGACCCCGGACGGCGACCACTTCACGCTGCGCGACGCGGCAAACGCCGAGGCTGCGGAGTGAGCGTCAGGGCCGATCATGGCGGCAGCTCGCGCAGCAGCGGCTGCAGTTGCGCCTCATGCCGGCGCCAGCGTCCGATCGAAGTTTGATAGATCGGCTGGCGCACCTGGGTGGCGCTTGCGGTCCGCACCGATCGCTCGGTCTTGTGGAATGAAAGACACGCGTCGTCCCATTTGAGACCACAATGGGCGATGATGCGCCGCGCCTGGCCTTCGAGATCGCGGACGACGTCTTCGTATTGCACCTCGAGCATGACCCCTTGCGGCAGCGCCTCGCGCCAATGCGCCATCAGCCTGAGGTAGGCGCGGTAGTAGCGGCCCAGTTCGGCGAGATCGTAGGTGAATTCGAGCGTTCCTGAGAACAACAGCGAGAAGCAGGAGAAAGCCGTGTCGCGCGGATCGCGGCAGGCGTGAATGATGCGAGCGTTGGGCAGCACCAGATGAATGAGACCGGCGAGGCTGAAATTGCCCGGCATCTTGTCGGCGATCCGTTCGGCATCAGGCGCCAATCGCCTTACCGCTTGCGCATACTGTTCGCCGAAGCGGCGCAGGTCATCACCCGATAATTCTTGCACGGCTTCGGGGAAAGCGACGGCGTCGGCGCCGCCAATGCGCCCGGCGATATTGGCCATCTCGCGCAGTTCACCGGCCCCGAAGACCTGCGGGTGACTTGCGAGAATCTGTTCGATCAGCGTCGTGCCCGAACGCGGCATGCCGACGATGAAAATCGGCGCCGCGGATGGGCAACCAAGGCCACCTTTGCCGCGCAGCAATTCGGCGGTGAACACGTCGCGAATCCGCTCCAGCCGTTGCAGCGCCTTCTCTTCGTCGTAGGTGATTTGCGCTCGCTTGAGCGCGTTGCCGCGGAGCAGATGCTCAAACGACCGCGCGTCATCGCCGATGTCGGCGAACGCCTTGCCAAGCGCGAAGTGAAGATCGATCTGCTCTTCGCTTCCGAGCGCGCTCATGGTTTCCGCAAGCTCCAGCATCGCCGCGAAGTATCGGTCGTCGGCGGAGAAGCGCCGCACGCTTGCCAGGTTCCAGAAAAAGCCGGTCCTGCGCGGCGCCAAGGCGATCGCCTGCTCGAAGGCTTTGCTCGCTTCGCTTGTTTGCCCGAGAGCCACAAGAGCGCCGCCGAGGCTGGAGTGGATCGCCGGATCGGACGCGTCGATGGCGAGCGCGCTGCGAAAGTATCTGATTGCCTCGTGGGTACGGCCGAGCCGGTGCACGGTGTTGCCGAGACTGGTGTGGGCCTCAGCATGAGCCGGGGAGGCAGCCAGCACCCTCTCATATTGGGCGATCGCCTCGTCGGTTCGATCGAGCCGATGCAGCGTATTGCCGAGCGCGGTGCGCGCCGCGGCGTCGTTCGGCAGGATCGACAAAACTTTCTCGTACTGCGCCGCCGCTTCTTCATAGCGTTCGAGTGCGCCAAGCGCGTTGGCGAGGCTGCGGTGCGCTTCGGCATAAGCGGGCCGCAGCGCGATGGCCGCCTGGTATTGCGCAACGGCCTCCTCGTGGCGGCCAAGTGCGGCGGCTGCGGCGCCGAGATTGTTGTGCGCTTCCGCATAATCCGGATTGATCGCCAGCGCGTTGCGATAATGCGCCGCCGCTTCTTCGGCGCGCCCGGCGGTTTGCAGCGCGTAGCCGAGATTGTTGTGCGCCTCGGCGAAGTTTGGCTTGAGCGCGATCGCCTTCTCATAGCGGCGGATCGCTTCGTCATGCCGCTTCAGTCCGGTCAGCGCGACGGCGAGGTGAAGCTGCGCGTCGGCCGAGCGCGGGGCGACCTTCACGGCGCGCCGGAACAAAACTTCCGCGTCGGCGAAGCGGGTCTGCTGCAATCGCAGAAGGCCGAAGCGATAGAGCGCGTCGAAGTTCCGGCCATCGGCGTCGATAACGATCCGATAGCGCTGTTCCGCCTCTTGCAGGCGCCCGCGATCGTGCAACAGGGCGGCCTCGGCGAACGTCTGCGCGATGCTTTGCAGACCGCGCCGCTGCGCTCGGGAACTTTGGCGCGATGATGTCATGCGTCCCGTCGGTTTGGGCGAAGCTTGCTGTCAATTATCACAGCCGGGGCGGAAGCCGTGTCGTAACCGAAATGCAACACCTGAGTGGAATACCTGGAAAAGTCACCGCCGGGCGTTGCCAAGCCAAATCGCAGATGGTTTGAAGCGCCAAGGGGCAGGGTAAAAGTTCGATTCGTGGGGACGCCATGAAGAAGCTCCTGCTCGCCAGTGTTGCGGCTGGCGCGCTCGCGGCGGCTGGTTCTGCCAACGCCGGCGATCTTCCCATGCCCGCGTATCCGCCTCCTCCCTATCCATACGCGCCGCCACCGCCACCGCCACCGCCGCCGCCGTTTAGTTGGTCGGCCTGCTATCTCGGCGGCCACGTCGGCTGGGGTTGGAGCACCACAACCTTCCAGGACGCCAATGCTTCCTCCGCCTTGATTGACTCTTCCGGCCTTGGCCGCACCGCCAGCGTGAATGGCAATGGCGGAATCTTCGGCGGCCAACTTGGATGCGACTTTCAGGTGGGCAACAATTATGTGTTCGGTCTTCAAGGATCTGCTGCGGGCGCAGATATAAATAGTAGCGCGGCTGACCCTTATTATACGGCTCCCTTCGGAGCTACTCTTCAATTCAAAACTCAATTTTTGGGCGATGTCAGCGTGCGTTTGGGTTTCGATTGGGATCGCGTGCTCTGGTACATAAAAGGCGGAGGAGCCCTCGCGCACAATGAGCTTGGATACACAGGCACGGGCGCACTGCTTGGGCTTAACAGTAGCGCCAGCATTACGCCACTTGGCGGAGTTGCGGGCGTCGGCATCGAATGGGCCTTCGCGAGAAATTGGTCGGCCTTCGTCGAATATGACCACTACTTTTTTGGTACCAACTCCGTAACATTTAGTTTTCCGGCATTCGGCGGATTTCCCCCCTTCAATTCGATCGTCAACGTCAACCAAAGCATCGACGCTGTCAAAGGCGGCGTAAATCTCCGATTTGGGTTTGGACCGTAAGCGGCCGCGGCACATATCAAGCGGCTCGCCGTACTGTACTCTCAATCTCAGCTTCCAAATGGTGCTATCGTCGTCGGTACCGGCGGCGCGATCCCACCTGCGCCGCGCTCCGTCAAAGGGACTCTGATGCCGAAGACTGAAGGCGTTCTCCACTTCACCATTCCGGTCAAGAACCTCGACCGTTCGGAAAAGTTCTACACCGAAGTTCTCGGCTTCGAGAAAGTCGCTCGCGTCGATCGCATCGTGTTCATGCGCGCCGGCGACCACTTCTTCAATCTCACCTATTCGGAAAATCCGATCACCCTCAATGCCGAGGGCCGCCATGAGATTCACTCGGCCTTCCGGGTGACGCCGCAGATCTACGACGAGACGCTCAAGCTCTTGCCGGCCAAAGGCGTCGACATCTTCAAGCAGGAGGATCGCCGGCAGGGCGTGTTCGTCGGCCGCAGCGCCTATGTTCGCGATCCCGACGGCAACGTCATCGAGTTCATCGATCTCGAGCCCGCGCCAGCCAAGCAGCCATAAAACCCAACCCAACAAGCGGAAGCTCCGATGGCTCACAAACCGATCCGCCGCGTCATCACCGGCCATGACGGCAAGAACGTCGCCAAGGTCATCCGCGAAGGGACCGCCGCCAACACCAAGACGCCGCGCGAGGGCGTCGCCGCGACGTTGATGTGGTGCACCGACGCCATGCCTGCGGACATCGCGTTGGGCGAGAACGCCGAGGATATGGGCGCGCGCATCCTTGGCACCGCGCCGCCGGAAAACGGCTCGCGTTTCATCGTCATGGAATTCGCGCCCGGCATCGCCTCCGAAATGCATCGCACCGAGACCATCGACTATATCGTCGTGCTTGAGGGCGAGATCGACATGGACATGGATGACTCCACGGTAAAGCTGCGCGCCGGCGATGTCATGGTCCAGCGCGGCACCAATCACGCCTGGATCAATCGCGGCACCGCGCCGGCGCGGCTCGCCATCGTGCTGCTCGACGCCAAACCGCTCGGCATCGGCCATCCGCGCCTGCGCGGCCAGCAGGCAAGATAATTAGGCATCAGCCCCCACTGTCGCGGGGCCTGGGAGAATAAGCTCTCGTTCTCGCGGCGCATTCGCGCCCGAGCCATGACTAAGCCAGTCCAAACAAGTTCGCCTCAGAACCCGATCTTCGTCAGATGAATCCGGTGGTGGTGACCGGATTTATCAAGATCAGGTCCTGATGTGGCCCGGGTTGAGCAAAGCGAAATCCGGGAACGATCGAAAAGCTTCAAGGCCGCTCCCGGATTTCACTGCGTTCAATCCGCCTACTACGAAGAAAATAAAAAGGAAGCGGAACGCCGTAAGACGCTGTTCCGTAACCTCCGCAGCCTTGCGGGCTGCGGCACTGCCCCCACCTTCATCCTCCCCCGCATGCGGGGGAGGAAAAGGAGGGGGCAGCACATCTTCCGGCGTTCCACCGCGGCTCTTACCAAAGGGAGTCGTCGTCCCTAAGGCGCAGCTCGGGCCAGGCTTCGTGGATACGATCACCAAAAGCGACGGATGTACCGCCAGCGCCGTATCCGCTTCCAGCGAGCACCTCGCGCGCCGGTCATAGTGCCGGCAGGCTGATGCCCGAGCCGCCCGAGAGCAAAGGTGACGAGCCCTTGCCCGCGGGCACCGCACTCGCTCCGCCAGCCGCTGTCAGACGGCTGGCGTCCTTCACGTGAGCGAGTCTGATTCGTCGAAAAATGTAACGGAAAAGGGGACGAATGTCAAGAATCGTCGCGACGCGAGAGACACCCACTACGCGTTGTCGGTGGTCGCCGAAAAAAACACCTAATTTTGTGGCTCTTTACACCTTCGAACAAAGAGGGAACGGTACACCGTCTGGATTTGACAAGCGAGACCGTTATGGACGCGGACAAGAAAAGCACCTGGCTGCGCAAGCTCGACGCGGAGTGCCCCTATCAGGTGGTGCTGCCGCGCCAGCAACTGGCCGACGACAGCGAGATCATGAATTTCCTCATCAGATACGTCGGCAAGTTCGACATGTACGTGGAGGACGATTACGCGGCCTTCGTGCGCTATTGTTTTGAAGATCCACTCGACGCAGAGATTTTCAGATCGCGCTTCGAGCCCAAGGCAGAGCGGCTCAAGCTCGCGGGGTGAGCGCGATCCACCGTATGCTACGAGGGCAGCGGCGTGCCGGAATTTCCGCGCAATGTCCGCTTCGGTCCGAAAGCGCGCAACTGTCGCGCTGCAGCCAAATAACGCGATGTGCCAACAATGAAAAGAGGGACTCGATGTCCCTCTTGTCGCTCTGATTTATCTGAACCAGCCAGACGGTTTCGGTTGACGCAGAGCGAGACGTTGACGTTTTACGTCACGCTCAACGTTTGGCCAACGTCGTTTACCGGACGTTGAAGAGATAATTTATCCCGACGGTCAGCGTCTGGATATTGCGATTGCCGGTCGAAAATACATCGCCCGCGAGAGTAAAACCGGCGGGAAGAGTCAGGGAGTAACTGTTCAGCCCCACGTAGTCGTACTCCACCTTCCCCGTCCAGTTTGGCGCAAAGGCCCACTCGATGCCCCCACCGGCCACCCAGCCCGTGTTGTTGCTGCTTAAGGAGACCGCCGCTCCCGACACGTCGACAAAAGTGATATTATTACTTCCGACCCAAGCGCCGCCGCCCTTTCCGTAAAAGAGTACGCGGTCAACAGCGATACCAAGTCGGCCCGTCAAGGTCGTGAGCCATCTTGGGTTCTCAATCCCCGAAATGGTCGTGCTGCCGTCAGTTGTCGTTCCGGTCGCGGAATTGTTGTTCGCGAACCAGTCGAAGTCCCCCTCAACGCCAAGGACGAAGTTGTTAATCTGGTAATTTGCGCCGACTTGGCCACCGCCGAGGAACGCTGCGTTGTTATTGGCGCTCCCTGAAAACAGACCAAAGCTGTCATTCAGGTTACCTTGGTTCCAACCTGCTCCGAGATTGGCGCCAATATAAAACCCGGTCCAACTGAAAGCGGGAGCCATGGCAGCCATCGGCGCCTTGTAGACTGGCGCAGGCGGTAAATCGGCAGCCATCGCAACTACGGGTGTTCCAATTAGCAAAGACGTCAACGCAACTGCGTAAAGCACTTTACGCGTGAACATTACTGCCTCCAGGGACATTACTATCGCGGTACCTCGCCGGTTCTATAGGAGCGAAATGTTCAGCAATAGTGACCAACTGGGAGCTCGAAAGAAATTCGCTCGAGCGTTGTAATTATGCAACGCGTTTTTGAAGCTAAGGCGATATCCGTTAACCAGTGGGACATCGACGGACGCATTGCCTCGCGCCTCAGTTGTCGAGTTCCATCGATGCAACGGGTTAGCGGCGAAGATGCCGCAACGCGCCTGCCTTGTGTAAGGCGATGTGGTCGGTCTTATCGCTTTTGATTTCGTACTGCGGTTCCACGAAGCTGGCGTGATGGATATAGCCTTTGTAGTTCACATCATTGGTGTGGACTTTTACGATCGTGCCGCTGACCCGGCCGACTTCCGAGTTCCAGCTTACGTGATCGCCAATCTTGAACGCTCTTCTCATCGCCTCGGAATATGGGCAGCCGATCCGATTAGGAATCAAGGCATTTTGTTGGCCATTAGCCTCAATCGCGTCAAATTTGCCGACGAACGCAGAGACCTTCGCCAAGACCGACCGAATTAAAAGAGATCTCGATAAGACGGGCCGTCACCTTGATTGTGGGCGCTTTGCGTGAGCGACAAAAACCATGCGTAGATCAAGCGCGTTGATGATCGCCTTATTTGGCGGACGACGGCCGTTAAGCACTTTACTCACCACAGCTCGATCAACGCCTGCCTTTTTCGCCCACACCGCCTGGCCGCCTACTCGATCTACCTCGGAACGGAGCATGACAATAACGTCTGCCAGTTCTAATACGCGCATCAGCGTTCCCCACCAAATTCGACATTGACGCCGTATACAGAATGAAATCGTGAAGCGTAATAGGCCATAGCGCACTGCAGAAAAGTGACGCGGCAATCAGTCGCTCAGGGTCATTTCCTCATCCAGTCAGATGCCACTCGATCTGTTCATGCTGGATGTGCACTCAGATGCGCGAGCAAAAGGGCGGTGACTCGGTCTGGCGCTTGGTGCACCGCAAAATGTCCTACGGCCGGCAACTCCACGAATTGGTAGGGCGCGGCGACAAACTCCTCCGTTCCCTCCGCGGCCATTCGGCCGACAGTGTCATCGGCGTTACCCCAGATGAACAGCGTCGGTACGTTGATGGCGCCGATGGGTGAGCGGATCGCCCCGCGCGCGCGATACCAGGTCAGTGCCGCTTCCATCGTGCTGGGATTTCCCAGCACCCCTATAGTCTCCGCGATCGCGGCTTCCGGCATTTTGTTCGCGCTGAGCCGCTCGCGCAGCCAGCGAACGTCGTCGGCGAGAATTCGCGCGGTCGCGTCCCCTTCAAGAAACCACCAATGATGTGATGATCGTCGCTTCTGTTCGCCATCGGGCGCCGCAAGCGCGCGGTTGAACGCGTTCGGATGCGGGCGCGACAATACAATCAGAGAAGCAACACGGTCCGGCCAACGGTCTGCGATGCCCCAAGCGATGCTTCCGCCCCAATCGTGACCGACGACATGAAAGCGGCCAGGGGCGCCGCCGCAGGCAGCCGCGATCGACAGCGCGTCATTCATAAGGTGATCGAAGCCGTAATTTGCGGGTTCACGCGTGTCTGGCCGGGCGCCGGGCGAATAGCCGCGCTGGCTTGGAGCCACGGCGCGATAACCGGCCGCCGCCAGCGCGGGCATCTGCGGCCGCCACATGTGGAAAGATTCGGCGAACCCATGCAGCAGCAGCACCACGGGCCGGTGCTCGCCGCCGCAAGTCATCACGTCAAAGGTGAGATCGGGGGCGGTGGTAATCTTCTTGAAATCGATCATCGCGTAGGAAAAGGAATCGATATGGTGGTCGCGGGCGGCTCGGATTGTAGCAGCTACTCGGTATTATGTGATCAAGCCATTTTTGCCACATCATGGCGAGCTAAAAACCGCGCCATATTTGTTCGGACGCCCAAACGGTATTATTTGAACTGAGATCGGCCGGAGCCGCTGATCTTTCGAATATTTCTTTTTTAGAATATCGGCACCGATTCCCAGGAGCAATCTCCAGAAAAATCGCCGGTAATTTTTTTTGCCCGGAACTGCTTGACTCTGAGACACTCCGGGCACGATCTAAATGCGGGCGCTGGCTATTTACGGATACTGACGGAGCTCAAAAATGCCGTGGACAGCAAATG
>Ga0209579_10002022_pt1 | contig 16056 bp, 8 predicted proteins | sample Coa_R1_2_FD_187152 | JGI IMG/M metagenome (GOLD analysis project Ga0209579, IMG submission 187152) | Surface soil microbial communities from Centralia Pennsylvania, which are recovering from an underground coalmine fire - Coalmine... | ecosystem: Environmental > Terrestrial > Soil > Unclassified... | reverse complement strand
CGCGATTACTACCGCGTGCATGCGAAGCAGGGCGAGCGCCTGGTCTTCGAGGTGGAGGCGCGGCGGGTGGGCTCCGCCATTGATCCGATGCTGACGGTCTTCGATTCCGCGGGCAGGCAGATCGGGCGAAACGAGGATGCCGCCGGGCTGGGAGTGGATTCCCGCATCGACATCACCTTTCCGCGCGACGGCGACTATTATGCCATGGTGCAGGATGCCCGCTTCAGCGAACAGCGCCAGAACTTCTACAGGTTGAAGGTTGCCGATTTCCCCTACGCGGAGGGCATTTTCCCGCTCGGTGGGAAGCGCGGCACAAAAGTCGACGTGGAGTTCTTCGGCGGCAACCTGGCTGCGCCGGAGAAGGCCAAGGTGGATCTGTCGGAAGTGAGCCAGAAGCAAAGCTTCACCCGCGTCAATCTGCCGGGCGATCGAGGCAGCCTGCCGTTTCTGTTTGCCGCCGGAGATCTGCCCGAGAAGATCGAGCCGGAACGCCGCGATGCCGCCGAGGCTGTCGCGCTGGAGCCCTCCACCGTGATGAACGGTAGAATTTCAAAAGCGGGCGAAGTCGATCGCTATAGGCTGGCCGTTTCCCCGGGCGAGCACTGGGAACTGGAGCTGACGGCCCGCGGCCTGGGCACTTCTCTGCTGGACGGGGTCGTGACCGCTTATGATGCCCAGGGCCGGAAGCTGTCTTCGGCCGGCGACAAGCCGCCGAAACAGGACGTGTTCTCGCTGCTCTCGGCGGGGCGCACCAGTGCGGACCCGTGGCTCGAGTTCCAGGTGCCGAAGGATACCCGCGAGATCGTGGTGGCCGTGGAAGATCTGCTGCAGCGCGGCGGTCCGGGATTCGGATACCGGCTGGTAGCTCGCCGCCAGCCCGTGGACTTCGAACTCACCGCGCTCGAACCCTACGTGAATATTCCGGCCAAAGGGTCGGTGTCCGTCAACGTGTCCGTCGCGAGGCACGGCTTCATCTGGCCGATCGAGCTGACTATTCCGGACCTGGGAGACGATTTCATCGTGGAAGGCGGCCACCTCCCGGCGGAGTGGAAAGATGACGACTATTCCATCTCCCGCCGCGGTATGCTGACCCTCACGGCCAAGCCGCAGGCTAAGCTCAAGGGACCTGTGGAACTCGCCGTGTGGGGCACCGGCAAGACCCCGGATGGTTACGTCGTCCGTCGCAAGGCACGCTGCCTGGGCATGATAACCGAAATCGCGGGCGGTACTGGCATTTCAGACGCCGGCGATCGCGAGAACCAGAGTCCGTTTGTGGCGCCCTGGCTGGGGTTGGATCTGCCGGTGATGCTGGCGCGGGAGGAGTCCGGGGCCATCGAGATGGAAGCGCCCCGTGTGCTCCGGCTGGTTCAGGGATCGGGATTCGAGCTGAAATGGAATTTCAAAGCGCGCAACCCGGATGCGCAGCCGCCGGAGAATGTGGGTGTGGACGTAGCCGCGCCCGCCGCGGCGGAGATCGCGATCAGACGCTCCAAGCTCGTCAAAAAGGATGAGAAGTACGCCGCCAAGGGTGAATTCGACTTGCTCACCACCACGCATACTTCGCCTGAAAAATACGACCTGGTGATGTACGGCGAGTCCATGGATGGGCAGGCAGAGCCGTTGCTGACCCGGGCCATCACGCTCGAGATCGTGCAGGGATATCGCGTGGCGCCGCCCAAGGAACCGTTGACATTGCACCCCGGCGGCAAGCTGGATCTGGTGGGAAACATTTATCGCGAGCCCGAGTTCACTCAGCCGGTGAGCGTCCAGGCGGATTATCTGCCGGCGCATGTGACCTGCCGGCCGGATGAGCAAAGCGCATCGTCCGGCGAATACCGGCTGGCGTGTGAAGCGGATGCCGCGGCGAAACCCGGCGAGTACACCTTTCAGTTGACGCCGGCTTCGGTGGTGGTGGGTCTCGACAAGCGCGAAGTGCCTTATAAGATCGCGCCGGTGGCCGCGAAGCTGATCGTCTCCGGCGCCGAAATCACTCAGACAGCGAGGTAGACAAGCGATGCGGAAAATGAGTTGGGTGGCGCTTGGCGCGGCGATGACATTCGGCGCGCCCCTGGGGATGCTTGCCGATAGCGTCAGCATTACCGAGCTGTCGGTTTCACCCGCGAAGCTGTCTTTTCGCTCCGCGGATGAGGGGATGCGGGTACTGGTCACCGGGAAGACGGCCGAGGGCGAAGAGATCGACTTAGGCGCACAGGCCAAGTTCGAACCCGCTGATCCCGTCGTCAAAGTCGGTGCGGACGGTCTGCTGTATGCCGTGCGCCAGGGAGATACCGCCGTGACCGTGACTGCCGGGGCCAAGACGGCGCGGTTCCAGGTGCATGCCGGCGATCTTGGCAATCCGCCGCAGGTCAGCTTCGTGCGCGACGTCGAGCCGGTGCTCAACAAGGTGGGCTGCACTTCGGGCACCTGTCACGGCTCGGCCAAAGGCAAAAACGGTTTCAAACTTTCGCTGCGCGGATACGATCCGGAATTCGATTATGAGGCGCTGTTATACGATATGTCCGGCCGCCGCTTCAACCGTGCGGATCCGGCGCGCAGCCTGATGCTGGCTAAGCCTACCCAGCAGGTGGCGCACGGCGGCGGGCTGCGCATCGAGCTCGGCTCGCGCTATTACAACACCATACTGAGCTGGATTTCGGCGGGCGTGCCCTATGGCAATCCCGCCTCCGACCGCGTCGAGAAACTGGAGGTTCTGCCGGCAGAGGTCTTCATGCACGGCCCCGACAAGACCCGCCCGGTAATCGCGCTGGCGCATTACTCCGATGGTTCCGTGCGCGATGTCACCCGCGAAGCCAACATATCCAGCAACACTCCGGAAATCGCCGACATCGATGCCGACGCGCGCGTGAAGGGAGTGCGCAAGGGCGAGGCTGCCCTGCTGGTCCGCTACGAAGGCAAGTTCGTAGCTGTGCCGGTGACGGTTCTGAATCCGAGCCCCGGGTTCGTCTGGAACAAACCGCCGCAATATAACTACATCGATGAGCTGATCGACGCCAAACTGCAGCGCCTCAAAATTCAGCCGTCGCCGCCCGTGGACGATGCCGAGTTTCTGCGCCGCGTATCCCTCGATCTGATCGGGCTGCCGCCTGCTCCGGACGAGATTCGCGCGTTCGTGGCGGACAAGACCGATGGGCCCACCAAGCGCAGCCGCGCCATCGACCGCCTCATGGGACTCCCCAATTACGTGGACCACTGGACGCTCAAGTGGGGTGACCTGCTGCAGGTCAGCCGCCGGTATCTGGGCGACAAAGGCATGTGGGAGTTCCGCCAGTGGATCCGCGATTCAGTGGCGGAGAACAAGCCTTACGACAAGTTCGTCTATGAGTTGTTGACCGCCCGCGGCAGTTCCTACGAGAACCCCGCCGCCAGCTACTTCCGCGTGGCGCGCGACCCCAAGGCCGCCATGGAGAAGACCACCCAGCTTTTTATGGGCGTCCGTCTGGTTTGTACCCAGTGCCATGATCATCCCTTCGAGAAGTGGACCCAGAACCAGTATTACGAGATGGTGGCTTTCTTCTCCTCGGTGGGCCTGAAGCCCGGTTTTCAGAGCGGCGACGAAATAGTCTACGACAAGCGCGAAGACAATCAGGTCAAGCACCCCAAGACCGGCCGGCTGGTTGCGCCTAAGTACCTGGTAGCCAGTCTCGGGGCTCCCCCCATCCCGCCCGAATCGCACCAGCGCGACGCCCTGGTCGGATGGTTGACGTCGAAGGACAACCCGTTCTTCGCGCGCGCCATCGCCAACCGCATCTGGAGCTACTTCCTGGGCCGCGGCATCATCGAGCCGGTGGATGATATCCGCGCCTCCAATCCGCCGGTCAACGAGGCGTTGCTGGAGGCATTGACCAAGGACCTGACCAGCCACGATTTCGATCTGCGTCACCTCATGCAGACCATCGTCAATTCGCGCGTCTATCAAGCCGGCATTCAGACCAATGCCTGGAACGAGGACGATAAGGTGAATTTCTCGCACGCCATGCCGCGCCGGCTGAGCGCGGAGGAGCTGATGGATGCACTCTCGCTGGCGGCGGGCTGGCGGCCGCAGTTTCCGGAAGTGCCCGCGGACACCATGGCGGAAGAGTTCCCCGACCCGCACGTCGGCAAGGACGGCTTTCTGGATGTTTTTGGGCGGCCGGCGCGGGAGTCATCCTGCGAGTGCGAGCGCCGCAGCGACGTGAGCCTGCCGCAGGCGCTGAACCTGGTGAACGGACGCACCATCGGAGATGCCGTGGCCGATCCCAAAGGCCGCGTCGCCCAGTTGATTGTGGCGGGCGCTTCCGATCGCGCCATGGTGGAAGAGCTGTATCTGGCGGCCCTGAGCCGCTACCCGACGCCCAAAGAATATGACATGGCCGTTACCCTTCGCCAAAGCAGCGCCAGCCGGGCTGCCTGGGCGCAGGACCTGCTCTGGTCGCTGGTAAACAGCAAGGCCTTTTTGTACAACAGGTGAGGAGAAGAATATGCTGACAATTCCAGGCCGCAAGGGCTGTCTGTGCGATGGACCCACCCGCCGCGAACTCTTGCGCGCCGGATCGGTGGGCCTGTTCGGATTGAACCTGGCGAACTTCTTCCAGTGGCAGAAGGCGCAGGGAGCTTCCCGCCTTGAGGGCGCGCGCGGTTTCAATTCGGCTAAGTCGGTGATTCTGGTTTTCCTGCAGGGCGGGCCCAGCCACATCGATATCTGGGACCCCAAACCCGATGCGCCTTTGAATATCCGCGGCGAGTTCAAGCCCATCAACTCCAACGTATCCGGCATCCAGTTGAGCGAAACCATGCCAATGCTGGCGCAGCAGATGAACAAGTGCGCCCTGATCCGCTCGATGAGCTATACGCCGACCGGATTATTCAATCACACCGCGGCGATCTACCAGATGCTGACCGGTTACCCGCCCGACAAGGTATCGCCGTCCGGGCAGCTCGAACCGCCCTCGCCAGCGGATTTCCCGACCGCCGGGTCGCATATCTCGAAGCTCAGGCCGCCGTCCGAACCGGTGCTGCCGTTTGTGGAGATGCCGCGGCCCCTGCAGGAATCCAGCGTGATCGGCAAAGGCGGCGCCGCTGGCTTTTTGGGAAAAGCGTACGATCCCTATCGCCTTTACCAGGACCCCAATAAACCCATTCAGCTCGATGACCTGACCTTGCGGAAGGAGGTTCCGCCGGAGCGCTTGCAGGAACGCTTCACCATGCTGAAAGGCATCAATGGCTCCATGCCCGATCTGGAGAAGGCCCTGAAGGATTACGCCATTGATGAATACTACGGGAAAGCGTTCGACCTGGTCCTGTCGGGCAAGGCGCGCGAGGCTTTCGATTTGAACAAGGAGCCGGATAAGGTGCGGGAACGATACGGACGCACCACCTTCGGCCAGGGTCTGCTGCTTTCGCGGCGGCTGATTGAGGCCGGCACGCGGTTCGTGCAAATGAACTGGCCGGCGGTGGCCAATGGCAATCCGGAAGTAGATGCCTGGGACACGCACGCCGCCAACTTCGGGCCGCTGAAGAATCTGCACTGTCCCATATTCGATCGGGGGATCTCGGCGCTGATCGAAGACCTGTCGCAGCGGGGTATGTTCAAAGACACCTTGCTGGTGACTGTGGGCGAGTTTGGACGCTCGCCGCGTTTGGGCGTGAGCACCTCGGGCAACACCAATTCTCCGGACGGACGCGACCACTGGCCTTACTGCTACACGGCCCTGGTGGCGGGCGCCGGCATGCAGGTCAGCCGCGTCTACGGCGCGTCGGACCAGACCGCATCGTCACCCAAGGAAAGGCCAGTGCATCCGAACGACCTGCTGGCCACTGTTTACTACTCACTGGGTATCGATCCGGACATGACCGTGCTGAACCACCTCAATCAACCGCGTGAACTGGTCAAAGGCAAGCCTGTAGTTGAATTGTGGTAGTGCGTTACCCGCCATTCAACCCGCCGCGCATTTCCGATGTGCGCGGCTGCCGCGCCGGCGTTCCGCGCAACCGTCGCCGGCGACGACCTGGAGCGGGTGGCGCCGGTGCCCTGAATGCTTGCTGCACGGCATAGCTGGCGGGTACCATATACTTCTCGTGCAGGAATAGAGACGTTGCGTCTGGCCCGCGCGCCGCGAAACCAAGATTATGTGGATAGTCCGCCTAGCCCTAGGGCGCCCGTACACTTTCGTGGTGATGGCTATCCTGATCGCTATCCTCGGCGGTGCCGCTATCGTTACCATGCCCGTGGATATCTTTCCTTATATCGATATTCCAGTCGTGAGCGTCCTGTGGGTATATTCTGGCCTTTCTCCCGAGGAGATGGAGAAACGCGTCGTTACGGGCTTCGAGCGCAGCCTCACTTCGAATGTCAACGACGTCGAGCACATCGAGTCGCAGTCGTACTCCGGGTACGCGGTCGTCAAAATCTATTTCCATCCGAATGTCAAGATCGATATGGCGGTGGCTCAAACCACGGCCACCATGCAGACCGCCCTCCGCCAGATGCCGCCTGGGATGTTTCCCGCCAACATACTGAAGTATGACGCTTCGAGCGTTCCGATTTTACAGCTCGGCCTTTCCAGCAAGACCCTGCGCGAGCAGGAGATCTTCGATATCGGGAATAACTTTATTCGCACTCCGCTCGGTACCGTACAGGGCGCGTCGGTGTCCTATCCTTTCGGAGGAAAGCAGCGGGCTGTTATGGTCGATCTGAACCTGGACGATTTGTATGCCAAGCAACTCTCGCCGATCGACATCTCCAATGCCTTGAACCTGCAGAACCTGATTCTGCCCGCCGGCACCGCCAAACTTGGCCGTACCGAGTACCAGGTGCTTGTCAATAGCAGTCCCATCGCGCTGAACGATTTAAACGATCTGCCCATCAAAACCGTCAATGGCGCCACGGTTTATATCAAAGACGTGGCCCAGGTTCATGACGGCTTCAATGTCCAGAACAACATCGTTCGTACCAACGGATCGCGGGGCGTGTTGATCACCATAACCCGCAACGGGAAGGCGTCCACGCTCGCCATCGTCAACGCCGTTAAAGCCGCGCTGCCCCGCATCCTGGCGAACGTTCCACCAGAGTTGAAGGTGACGGCACTCGCGGACCAGTCGGTGTTCGTACGGGCGTCTATCCAGGGAGTGTTACGCGAAGCGCTGATCGCGGCTGGCCTGACCAGCCTGATGATCCTGCTGTTTCTGGGAAGCTGGCGCAGTATGCTGATCGTCTGCATTTCCATCCCCCTTTCGATTCTCACATCGCTCTGCCTGCTCAGTCTTCTGGGACAGACCCTCAACGTGATGACTTTGGGTGGCCTGGCTCTGGCAGTGGGTATCCTGGTGGACGACGCCACAGTAGAGATTGAGAATACTCACCGGAACATCGCCATGCGGAAGCCGATCATCACCGCCGTGCTGGATGGCGCATCGCAGATTGCGGTTCCGACTTTCGTGGCCACCATCTCGATCTGCATCGTGTTTGTGCCGGTGCTGCTGCTTACCGGAACCGCAAGGTATCTGTTTACGCCGCTGGCCATGGCAGTGGTTTTCGCGATGCTCGCTTCGTATCTGCTTTCGCGCACGCTGGTGCCTACCATGATGGCTTACCTGCTGCAATCCGAGGTCGGCAGGGGTGCCGGGCGCATCCGCCTCTTCGCGCGCGGCCACCATCTTTTCAACCATGTTTTTGAGGCGCTGCGGTTCCGCTATGTCGGGCTGCTGGATTGGTCCTTGCGCCACCGTGGACGCACGTTGGCGGCGTTTGGCGTTTTCTTTGCTGCCTCTCTCGGCCTAGGCTGGCTGGTGGGCGAGGATTTCTTCCCCGCTGTAGATTCCGGCCAGATGCGGTTGCATGCCCGGGGTCCTGCGGGTATGCGTATCGAGGAGACCGAGGTTCGGTTCTCCGATCTCGAGCACGAAATCCGCGACCTGATCCCGCCCGATGAAGTCGAGATGGTGATCGACAATATCGGAATTCCGAATAGCTGGCCCGCCATCGCCCAAGGCGATATCCCCACCATCTCCAGCGCCGATGGGGAGATTCTGATTTCGCTCAACAAGGAGAAGCACGCCCCCACGCGCGATTACGAGGTTCTGCTACGGAGGCGTTTGCGCCAGCGCTTCCCGGATATGACTTTTTTCTTCCAGCCGGCCAACATCACCAGCCAGATTCTCAACTTCGGGCTGCCTGCTCCCATCGATCTGCAAGTGGTGGGGCGCAATGCCGAGGCTAACTACGCCATCGCCCAGAAATTGGCGCAGCGCATTGCGCGCATCCCCGGCGCGGCGGACGTGCATGTTCACCAGATCGCCGATCAACCGGTGATCCGGCTGGATGTGGACCGGGCCAAGGCTGCACAGATGGGGCTGACGCAACGCGACGTTACCAGCAGCATGCTGATCTCTCTCAGCGGCAGTGGTACGGTCGCGCCGAATTTCTGGATGAACTGGACGAATGGCGTCAACTACGGCGTGGGCGTGCAGACGCCGCAGTACCGCATCGACTCCATGGACGCTCTATTGCACACTCCGATCTCGCCAGGTACGACTTCTGTCAATTCCACCACGCCCGGTTCGATGGCGGGCGCGTCCATGGCCGGGCCCGCTTGGGTCGGCACGTCCCGGGCGGTTCTTCTCAAGCCTACGGGAACCCCGGGGCGGTTGCCGGCAATACGCAACTGCTCTCGAACCTGGCCTCCGCGCACCGCTCCTATATGCCGGTCATCGTGAACCATTACAATGTCTGGCCGGTTTTCGATGTCTTCGCCAACGTGGACCGGCGCGATCTGGGCGGAGTCGGCGCGGAAGTCATGAAGATCATGCGCGAAGAAGAGCCCCACCTGCCGCGCGGCACATCGTTCTCGTTGCGCGGACAGGTGGCTACCATGCAATCGTCGTTCTTCCGGTTGGGATTGGGGCTGGCATTTGCCGTCGTTCTCGTGTATCTCCTGATGACCATAAACTTCCAGTCGTGGCTGGACCCCTTCATCATCCTGATGGCTCTTCCGGGCGCCACGGCCGGGATTCTTTGGATTCTGTTTCTGACCGGGACCTCGCTTAGCGTGCCCTCGCTGATGGGGGCCATGATGTGCATCGGCGTGGCGACGGCAAACAGCATTCTGATCGTTACTTTCGCCAACGATGAACGCGAGAAGCTCCTCTCCGCGAAGGAGGCGATGCTCTCGGCAGGCTTTGCGCGTGTGCGCCCTGTACTGATGACCGCCTCAGCCATGATCCTCGGCATGGTTCCCATGGCGTTGGGCATGGGGGAAGGCGGAGAACAGAATGCACCCTTGGGGCGCGCGGTAATCGGTGGACTGGCCTTCGCCACCGTTACGACGTTGTTCGTAGTCCCGATTATCTATTCCTACCTGCGGACCAATCCGCCGGTCGATCATCAGCGTAGACTGGAAGAATTGAACACCAGATGAGGCGCACTGAATCCGATCAACCCGGCATGTCCGATCTCCTGCGCGAGAACGAAGATCTCAAACGGCAAATCCAGGAACTGAAGACTGCGGGTAATGGGGCCTTCACGGCTGGGTTGCCCGCGAAAGTGTGGCGTCCCTCGGCCATCAGCATCTGGGCTATTTTCTTGACGGTCATAGTGCTGATCGTAGTGGCATTCGTCTCCGGATACTTGCCGCTGCGGAAGAGGCAGGACCTGATCGCTGCAGAAGCGAGAGAGCAGGAACGGGCGCTGCAACGTGTGGAAGTAATCGAGGTGGGCCGTTCCTCCGGCCAGAGCGTGATCGAACTGCCCGGCAGCATCCAGGCCATTACCGAGGCCCCCATCCTGGCGCGTGCCGATGGATACCTGCAGCACCGCATGGTCGATATCGGCGATCGGGTACGCACCGGCCAGTCTCTGGCTGAGATCGATGCCCCCGAGATGGATCAGCAGATCCGTCAGGCTAAAGCCACCCTCCAGCAGTCCCTGGCGGCCGTGGACCAGGCTGCGGCCAATTACGAGCGGGGACAGGCTGACGAGGACCTCGCCAAAGTGACGGCGCAAAGATGGTCCGCACTATCGGCCAAGGGTGTAGTCTCACGCCAGGAAAACGACCGCTATCAATCCGAGTACCATGCGCTGGTTTCCGCCACCAAAGCGCTCGAAAAAGCGCTCGCGGCGCAGCGCAGCAACGTGGCGGCCGCCGAGGCCAACCTGGGCCGGCTGGATCAGATGCAAAGTTACCGGCTGGTGAAGGCGCCGTTCGACGGAGTGATCACGCAGCGTAATGTGGACGTCGGCGCACTGGTGAACACCGGCAATACGCTGCTCTTCCGCATCGCGCAGATCGATACGCTGCGCACCTATTTGAACGTTCCGCAAGCGAACGCCAGTGAAGTGCGGGTTGGCCAGCCCGCCCGTCTGAGCGCTTCGAACCTGCCCGGGCGCCAGTTTGCGGGCGCCGTCGCGCGCACCGCGAGCGCGCTCGATCCCGCCAGCCGAACATTATTGGTCGAGGTGCATGTGCCGAATCCGGGCGGCGCGTTGCTGCCGGGTATGTACGCCCGCGTGGCCCTGATCGGTGCGCGCTCCAATGCTCCTTTACAGATTCCCAGCGACGCGCTGATCGCACGGGGAGAAGGCACGGAAGTTGCCGTAGTGCGCGATGGACACACGGTTCATCTGCAAAAGATCGAAGTCGGCCGGGACTACGGCGATCACCTCGAAGTTGTCGGCGGGCTCATCGAAGGACAAACCATCATCGCCAGCCCGGGTGATGTGGTTCGAGAAGGCTTGCAGGTGCAGCCAGTGCCGGTTGCGAGGTGAAGGACTGCCGAGCGTCCTCGATAAGAGATCAATCCGTTGCCGAAGATCCGGCGAAGCTCGGCTTTTGCCTCGGTGAGCGTCCGTTTCTGTTTCGCGGATAGATCTCGCCCCGTCGATGGCGCAATTCTCCTCGGGTCGCTTCAGGTGAAAACGCCCGGCTCTAAATCGAGCGCTTTGCGGCGCGGGTTACACGTTGCCATGTCCGGCGTCAGAGCGGAAGCCAACGCGTGGACGGTCGACAATTTGAGATTTAGCCGGCGTTGTTATTGATCGTCCCCTTTTCGGCGTTTTAGCGGCCAGGCTTCCGGAGCGGATGGGTGGGTGCCCATCAGCCACTGGCCGACGTAACGCTGCCCCGCGGGCCAAAGGGAAAATGGATGCGCAGTACACGTTCGCGCCGCCGCTCTTCTTGAATGGAGCGGGTACGAGCCTGTAGCAAATCGTGCAGCCCCACCATGCCCACCAGTTTGCGGCCGTCTTCCCGGTCTACCACGGGGAAACGCGTGTATCCGGTTTCCGCCATACGGTTGACCACGACGCGCAAGGGTTCATCGGCATATGCCACTACCGGGTCCCGGTCGGCCAGCTCCGACAGGGGAGTGCGCGGCGCCGGCCCGTCGTGCAGCAGGTGGTGGAGGGTGTTGCGTGTGATGGCGCCGAGTAGGGTGCGGTCTCCGTCCACTACCGGATACAGCAACTGGCCTTTGCGCTCATGATCGGTATTCAGCGACCCGACCAGGCCGGCCACGGTAGTCTGCGCGAGGAGCGCGACGATGTTGGTACGCATGACCTCCTTCACAAAGAGAATCTCCAGAGGGTCCACGGCATATTCGCGGCTGAGGTGATAGCCGCGGCGGGCCACTTTTTCGGTCAGAATGGAGCGGCGCAATGTGAGCACCGTGAAGCCATGGGCGATGGAAACGGCAAGCAGGAGCGGCAGCAGCATGTTGACATCGTGGGTCAGCTCCAACGCGAAGATAATGCCGGTGAAAGGCGAGCGCATGGTGCCTCCGAGAATCGCACCCATGCTGACCAGGGGCCAGAAGCCCGCTCCTTCATGAGGCAGGAACATGGCTTCCATGCCACCCAGCGCGCCGCCCATCATAAGCAGTGGCGCCAGCACTCCGCCGGATGTTCCCGAGCCCAAAGACACCGCCCAGATCACGGACTTCACCAGCAGTATTCCAAGGATTAAATTGCGCGGAACCTCACCCTGCAGCAGGGCCCCGATGGTATCGTAGCCGACACCCAGGGCCTGCGGAAAGATGAGCCCGCCGAGTCCGATCACCAGCCCGCCAATCGCGGGCCACCACATCCAGTGGATGGGAAGCCGAAGAAAAAGATCTTCTGCGGCGTAGACGGCCAGGGTTAGGAGAATGGAAAGCACCCCCGCCAGGACGCCGGCCACCACGCAGCCCATCAGACCTTCCGGGCCGATGAAGGCAGGGTGCCCTGACACGGGAAACAACGGCCCGAGCCCCAGAATGTAGCGGCGCGCCGCACCCGCGGTGACGCTAGCGAGCGCCACGGGAACGAAGCTGCGGGGTTTCCACTCGAACAGCAGCAGTTCGACAGCGAGCAGCACGGCCGCTACCGGCGAGGCGAATGTTGCCGACATACCGGCCGCGGCTCCGGCCACCAGGAGCGTCTTGCGTTCGCTGGCCGTGAGATGAAACAGTTGGGCGATCATGGACCCGAATGCGCCGCCGGTCATGATGATAGGGCCTTCGGCGCCGAACGGTCCGCCGCTACCGATCGAGATAGCGCTGGAGAGCGGCTTGAGGATGGCCACCTTGGGCTCCACTTTGCTGCCGTTGATGAGGATGGCCTCAATGGCTTCGGGAATGCCGTGGCCGCGGATACGTTCCGACCCGAATCGCGCCATTAGGCCGATGATCAGAGCGCCCGCTACGGGCACGGCGACTTCCCAAAGGCCTAGATGGTTCCCCGCCGGCGATGCCATGGAGGTACCCCATCGCTGGAAGAAGAACAGGTTGGTGAAAATGCCAATGAGTCTCAGAAGCGCCAAGGCGATGAAGGCGCTGGCGAAGCCGATGACAATGGCGAGTCCAGAGATGAACAGGGCGCGCGTCGTCATCGTGAAATCGCCTAGCTTGTCTCCGCCGTTGTGCGGCGTTCTCCTTGTGCGTTTTACGGACATCCCCTTTAGATCCTCTGCTTTTCGTGGGTGCTAATTGACGCGGCCCGCCGCAGTGAGGCCTTGCAGCAGGGCGCCCAATGCGTTGACCAGAATAGGGCCGGAAGAACGCAGTTCTTCCCGATGAACGCTGGAAAGACGCTCGAGCTTCGTGAAGCCTTCGGGTGTCAGGTGCACTCTCACATTGCGGCGGTCGCTTTCACCACGGACACGTTCCACCAAACCGCGCTCCGCCAGCCGGTCAATTAACCCGACAACGCTGTGATGCTTGAGGAGTAGATGCGCCGCCAGGTCTCCGACGGTGGGCGCGTCGGGTTCTTCCCACGTCCGAATCGCGAGCATCATCTGATGCTGCTGCGGCTCCAGGTCTTCGGCGCGGGCGGCCATCTCGCTAAAATGCTGAAAACGGCGGATTTGGTACCGAAATTTGCCCAGAGCCCTATAGTCGGAAGTGGTCAGCGTTTGCGAGTTGCGATGACGGACCATGTAACCCCCACACCAGTATATCGCAATACGATGTTATGGGAAGGTGTAGCGGTGCTTTGGGTGATTCTTCGAGGGTCAAGATCGGCCCTCTAATCCGCGCCCGCATAACAGCGCACCCCAGGTAACTTTTTTGGCGGCATCCCCTCGGATGACCCCAAGGACCTAAGCAGTGCGCATCGGCGGGCGAGGCGCCCGGTCCGGTCCGGCGCCGAAACGTCCCGCGCTGCGATCTGTCGCGGACGGCGTTTGCGCTGACGGGCTTCTGATCCTGCGATACGGCTATAGTAGCGATTGCGGTTGAAAACACGTAAAATCTCGTGTAGCTGTGGCTACGGCAGACAGAGCATTAAGCAAGGCCATATTCGCGCTGACCTGCAGATGGTGGGGACGTATGCCGTGGCCCGTGGCCCGATGGCGGCGGCCGGGGGGATCGTGACGTTCACAGCACGAAGTGCGATGATCATCCCTATTTCTTTAGTTGTGTCCCTGGCGGCGGAAAGAGCAAATCCTGCGCCATCGACATACCGCAGACTAATAGTTCAAGCTCGACAGGCACTCGTCGTGACTACGACGGATTGGAACTCAGTCAACGGAACCCTGACCCGCTTCGAGAAGATCTCAACAGGCTGGAGCCGAGTCGGGGAGGAGATCTCAGTAGTGGTAGGGAAAAACGGACTCGCTTGGGATGCCGTGACCGTCGCTCACGGCATCCGTACGGAATTCATCAAGCGAGAAGGCGACGGTCGTTCGCCAGCCGGTATCTTCCTGCTAAAGCAGGAGTTTGGCTTTGATTCTTCGCCGGTCACCAACAAGATGCAATACCTTCCGTTGACTGGTCAGATCGAGTGCGTAGATGATGTCAAATCGAGGTCTTACAACGAGGTCGTCAACCGAAATCTGATTTCCCTGCCTGATTGGCATAGTTCCGAAAAGATGCGCGAAGTCGAACAATACAAACTCGGCATCATAGTTGGCTATAACCCCGGAGACGTGAAGAGCGCCGGTTCTTGCATTTTCCTTCATATCTGGCGGGGTCCAGGGAATGGAACGGCCGGGTGCACCGCAATGGAGGAAATGCGCCTGCGCCAGATCACGAAGAGCCTTGATGAAAAGAAACACCCAATCCTGATTCAACTTCCCGCTGCAGTCTACAAAAGGTTACGAAATCCTTGGCGTCTGCCGTAGCTTTTTGATTTGACAGAATTGCAAACACCTTCTGGCTGCTCTTCGAACTGGATTACACCAGCCGTAAAGCAGGGTATCTGAAAACCCCCCTTTCCACGCTTCTGCTACCATCCGCGCAAATCAGAACCGGCGCCGGGCGTCTTGCGCTGCGCACGCGACCTGGCTGGCTCGGCGAGCGGTGAAAAGCGTGACGGCCGAACCCGAAACCGGCCGGCGAGACCCACTAAAACCAAAAGATGCAGAGCGCCGTAGCGGCCCGCATCATCGTTGTTATTAAGCAAACATACCCAAAGGCTACTTGACGGCCTGCCCGCCTAACGTACATATTAGGACTGCGATGTGTGGAAGCCCTCATAGCACTAAGAGTTTTCCTCAAGGCATGGCGCTAAACGTGAGGACACACGTCTCTTGGCGTTCCCGATCGTTCCGCATTCCGTGAGTCAGGTAACCAGCGGCTTGCACAAACGGCTCTGTCCAGCCCTCTCGTCAATGTCCTGAGGATAGGCTAACGGCCTTCACCACGTCTTGTGGTTCCGGTAACCATCCAGGCACAGCCAAGCAAGGGCGGCAACGCAGCCAGACTTTTCGGGCGGCACACAACTCGCCGGGCGAGGGATGCTCTTCCCCGTCGCGATATCCGGACACGCCCGCTGGACCTTTACCCGGATACTGATTCAACGTAGCAAGGTAACCTGGGTCAGGCACACCCTTGCGGAGGCACGATGACGATCTCAGAAACGGAACCTGCCGGGGCAAATTATTCACCGGTCAATCGGGAGTTGCAGTTGGACGTGACCGAGGCCATGAATGAGGCAATCACTCACGGCAGCGGATTGCCCTGTTCGACAAGTGCGCCTTCTGTGCCACTTAGTCTGGCAACCGCGAGTAACGTGGCACGCCGACCTATATTCCATGGTCTGGCCGCCGCGGTCCGGCGTCTTGTTGAGGCTCGCCCCACGCGACGCCAGCGCGCCTACTGGTACGGGAACAGACACGAGGCACTAAAGTCATGTATTCACTGACGAGGGGAACTGGGCATGCGCATGGCCGCCGTGGACCCAATGAAAAAGAAATTCTCTTTGTTCGGTTGATTTGCCTGCACTGGGGCACCGCTCGCTTACGGTCACGGTGCGTTAACACGGTCGCCGCACGGGCTGAGCCGCGCATGTCATAGGCGGATTGACCGCCATGTTATTCGAGGAGATTGAAAAGTGGCTACGACTCTAAACGGATCGCTGACGAAGAACGGTGAGAAGGAAGCGGGCTGGGTAAACCGGCTTTTTACCCAGGATCGCGCGGCTCTGGAGCACCAGGAGTTGAAGTTTGCGCTGCACCGCAAGCTGCTGGACCGCATCAATCTGGAGGCGCTGGCCACCCTGGGTGGCGAGCGTGTACGTACGGAAGTGCGCGGCGCGGTGGCCAAGCTGCTCGAGGAAGAGAAGACCCCGCTGAGCCTGCTGGAAAAAGA
>Ga0209579_10002021_pt1 | contig 16056 bp, 12 predicted proteins | sample Coa_R1_2_FD_187152 | JGI IMG/M metagenome (GOLD analysis project Ga0209579, IMG submission 187152) | Surface soil microbial communities from Centralia Pennsylvania, which are recovering from an underground coalmine fire - Coalmine... | ecosystem: Environmental > Terrestrial > Soil >... | reverse complement strand
TTGGAAGACGCCGCCGCCGGGCGTGCCGAGCCCGATCGTGTAGATCTTCACCTTCAGCTGTTTGGCGAGCGCCGCCATGCGAATCGGGTCGGCGGTGCCCGCGTTCTGTCCGCCGTCGGTCAACAAGATGACCGCGGCGGGCGGCATGTCCTCGGGCTGCCCCGACGGGCCGGACTGCCCCGGCCCCGGGGTCGCGGCCGGCGGCTGCGTCTGCCCCGGCGGCGCCGCGAACGGCGACTGGCCGAAGGGGGACTGTCCGAGCGGCGGCTGGCCCTGGCCCGGCGCCGGTCCGGACGATCCCGGCACGCTCGACGCCCGGCCCGGGATGGCCCGCAGCGACACCGCGATGCCGTCGCCGATGGCGGTGGCTTCCTGCGTCTTGATCGTCGCGAGCGCGTCGCGAATCGCGCCGCGATCGTCGGTCGGCGGCACCATCAGCGTCGCGTAGGTGCTGAACGTCACGAGGCCCACCCGCGGGCCCGGCGGAAAGGCGTCGAGGAAGCCCAGCGCCGCCTGCCGCGCGGCCTCGAGGCGCGTCGGCTGCAGATCGGGCGCGGCCATGCTGCCGCTCGTGTCGATGGCCAGGATTACCGTCGCGCGGTTGACCGGCAGCGGCACGGCCATGACAGGGCGCGCGGCGGCGCCGAGCAGCAGCGCGAGCGCCGCGAAGTACAGTCCCATGCTGATGTGGCGGCGCACCGCGGGCAGGCGCACCGCGATCTGCGCAAAAAGCGGCGCTTCCGCAAAACGCCGCGCGGTCGTGCGCCGGATCCGGCGCACGCCGAGGACGTACCAGGCCACGGACAGCGGCAGCAGGGCCAAGGCCCACAGCATTACCGGCCAGGTAAACTCCATCGCCGCCGCCTTCGAAGGGTGATGAACCGCAGCAGATCGTCGACGAGGCCCGCCCCGGTCGACAGGGTGAGGAGGTCGACCCCGGTCCTGGTCAACGCCTCGGTGAGATGCGCGTCCCGCTCGGCCACGAGCGCGCGGTGCGCCTGCCGCACGCGCCGGTCCGACGTGTCGATCCAGAGCTGCTGCCCGGTCTCCGGGTCGTGCAGATAAACGCCGCCGACGTCCGGCAGCTCGCGCTCCCGCGGATCTTCGATCCGCACGGCGATGATCTCATGGCGCCGGCCGAGCTCCGCGAGCGGCCGCTCCCACCCCGCGGGCGCGTGGAAATCGGAGATCAGAAAGACGAGCGCACGGCGCTTCGCGAGACGCCCGAGCTGCCGCAGCACCGCGCCGAGGTCCGTCTGCCCGCCGCCGCTCATCGCCGGAACCGTGGCGAGATCGCGCACGACGCGCAACGCGTGCAGCCGGCCGGTGCGGGGCGGAATGAAGCTGACGCCCGTCGGGGTCGGAAACACGAGGCCGCCCACCTTGTCGCCGTGGCGCGTGATGATGTAGGCGGCGACGCCGGCGAATTCCACGGCCAGCTCCCGCTTGAACTGCCGCACCGTCCCGAACTGCATCGAAGGCGACAGATCGACGAGCAGCCACGCGGTCAGCTCTTTTTCTTCGCGGTACTGCCGCACGAACAGCTGGTTCATCCGGGCGGTCACGTTCCAGTCGATCCGGCGGACCTCGTCACCCGGCTGGTACTCACGCACCTCGGCGAGGTCGAGGCTCGGCCCGTAGAAGATGCCGCGGTAGTCGCCGAAGAGGAAGCCGTCGAGCCGGCGCACGACCTTGAACTCGAGCCGGCGGAGAATGCGCTCCGGGGTCTCGACGCCGGGGCCGGACGTCCCTGGGACAACCGGGGCGGGCGCGGATGAGCGGGCCGGGCCGCCGAGGTGCCCCGCGGCGCGTTGCGGCCGCGGGCGGGCGGGCGGGCCGTTGCGGACGAGCGGGAGACGCACGGACGGCGCCGGGGCTACTTCTCGAGCGTCCCGGCTTCGCGGGACGTCACGGCCGCGGCGGTCTTCGTCTCGCCGTACGGATCGCCGATGTGGACGCGCGGCACGGGCACCGCGTCCATCATCCGCTGCAGCAGCTGGTCCGGCGTCATGTCCTGAGCCAGCGCCTCGTACGAGAGCAGGAAGCGGTGCCGCAGCACTTCCGGCGCAAGGTCCCGCACGTCTTCCGGCATCGCGTATTCCCGGCCCCGCAGGAGCGCCAGGGCCTTCGCGCCGATGATCAGGTTGAGCGAGCCCCGCGGGCTGCTGCCGTAGGCGACGTAGCGCGACAGCTCCCCGAGCCCGAACTCCTGCGGCCGCCGCGTCGCCGTGACGAGGCTTACGGCGTACTCGTGGAGCCGCGGGTCGACGTACACCGCGTCGGCGACCTTCTGGAGGTCGAAGAGCTCCTGGACGCCGATGACGCGGTTGACGGTCGGGACCTGATCGGTGACGCGGTCGATCACCGTCATCTCCTCGTGGAACGTCGGATAGGAGATGACCACTTTGAACATGAACCGGTCGACCTGCGCCTCGGGCAGCGGATACGTCCCTTCGCTCTCGATCGGGTTCTGCGTCGCGAGCACGAGGAACGGGTCGGGCAGCGAGAACGTCTGCTTGCCGATCGTCACCTGCCGCTCCTGCATCGACTCGAGGAGCGCGGACTGCACCTTGGCCGGCGCGCGGTTGATCTCGTCCGCGAGGACCAGGTTGGCGAACACCGGACCCAGTTCGACCTCAAAGGTGCCGGACTGCTGGTTGTAGATCCGCGTGCCGACCAGGTCCGCCGGGACGAGGTCAGGCGTGAACTGGATGCGCTTGAACTGGCAGTCGAGGACCTGCGCGGTCGTCTTGATCGCGAGTGTCTTCGCGAGCCCCGGCACGCCTTCGATGAGGATGTGCCCGCGCGAAAGCAGCGCGACGAGAATCCGCTCGAGCATCAGATCCTGTCCGACGATCACCTTCTTGATCTCGTACAGGACGTTGCGCATGGTGCTCGCGGCCTGGGTGTAGGTTTCGGTGGGATAGCGGAGGACACGCATCCGCTCCCGCGGCGCCTGGTCGGTCACGTTGATCACCTCAGTGAAGTTGGATGCTCCGGGTATTTAGGGAGTCGGGCGCGCGTCCCCTTCCTCTTCGTTTCTTGCCCCGCCGCCGGTCGTGATGGTCTTTCCATTAACCTCCTCGGACGGCGGCGTGCGTTCTCCCGGCCTTCATTCATGATAGGGCCCGGCCACGAACGGCCTCAACGACGCCGGGACGTCCGCGGCCCGGCCTCCGGCGCGGACCGGGACGGCGAGGATGCCGCGCCCGGCGAGGAGTGCGCGGCCTTCCCGGCCGAGGAGAAACGCGGTAAAGCGCGCCGCCCCGTCCGTGTTGCGCGAGGAGGACGGGATCGCGACCGTATACACGATCGGGGCGCCCCGGTACGTCACGCCCTTCGGGTCAACGTAGCTCACGTCCGCGTAGAACGCCGCGAAGGCCGGGTCCGCGAGGTTGAGGGCCGGGGGAAATGTGAGGTACGGCAGCCGCTGGGCGATCGCCTCGACAAGGTAGAAGAACCCGGCGTCGAGCTGCCCGGACGCGAGCCGGCCGATCAGCGCCTCCTCCGGGAAGATCTGCTGCGGATTCTCCTCGGTGCCGAGCAGCCGCCCCGCCAAGCCGGGGTCCCGGTAATACCGCTCGGCGAGACGGAGGACGAACAGGGTCCGGTAGCCCTTGGGGTCGAGCGCCGGATCGGTACGTCCGAGGCGTAGTCCCGGCGATGCCAGCACCCGAAACCACGCGCGCCGCCGCAGCGTCGGATCGCTCCGCCCGCCCGGCCCGGGATCCGCCGCCCCGCGAAGCGCCGGCGCGAACCGGCTACCGGGCGCGTACGCGACAACCATCGACGTGCTGCCGAAGGTCAAAAACCACGGGACCGATGGCGCCCCGGCCCTGGGGGCCAGGATGCGGTTGACGGCCGGATCGGCGCTTACGAACACGTCGGCCGGCGTGAGGCCGTCCCGGATGAGATGGGCGAGCGCCGTCGACCCCCCGGCCCGGCCGAGGACGGGAATGCCGGAGCGGCGGGTGAACGCCGGGCCGAGATCGCGTTCGAAAACGTTGACGAGCGACCCCGCGTAGAGGACCCGCACCGCCGCGGCCGCCGCGAACACCGCCTGCGGCAGGTGTCCGGCGCCTCCCCCGCGTCCCGCGGCCACAAGCGCCGTCACCAGGGCCGCGACGAGAACAGTGCGCCGGGCGGGAGCACCACGCGGGACCGTCATATGTGTCACCTCGCCGGCGTTGATTGCATCGTCGCCGTCCGCGGTTCTTCCGGCTCGAGCGCGTGGGCCGCGCCATCCGGGATGGATACGTCGACCAGGGTTCCCGGCTCGGGCGGCCGGTCCGCGGTCCAGGCTTCGAGCTGCGTCCCGCCGGCCGCGAGCAAGACGGTCGCGCCGACGCGCCGCGGAAGAACTCGGAGAACGCGCGCCTCCACACCCCCGGAGCCGGCGGGCCCAACCCGCAGTCCTTCCGGGCGCACGCAGACTTGGACGCGCTCCCCTCCGGCCGGGTTCGCGAGGCGCAGCAGGAACGGCTCGGCGCGCACCACCGCGGCGCCGTCCTCCCGTCCCACCACCCGGCCGCTGAGCACGTTCGCCGCACCCACGAGGCGCGCCACCGTGGCGGTGCGCGGACGCGCGGCCACGTCGGCCGGTGCCCCGCTCTGCACGACCCGTCCGGCGACCAGCACCACGATCATCTCGCCGAGCACGTGGGCCTCGTCGAAGTCGTGCGTCACGATCACCGCCGGCAGGTCGCGCGCCTCGACGAGGGCGATGAGGTCGCGGCGCAGCTGCTCGCGCACCGGTGCGTCGACCGCCGAAAACGGCTCGTCGAGCAGCAGGGCCCGCGGGTCGGTCGCCAGCGCGCGGGCCAGCGCCACCCGCTGCCGCTCGCCCGCGGACAGATCGGCCGGCCGGCGCTCTCCGTACCCGGGCAGCCCGACCGCGGCAAGGAGAGCGAGCGCCCGCGTCGGCTCGCGGCCGCGCCAGACCCGGCGCATCCCGAACGCGACGTTTGCGGCCGCGTCGAGGTGCGGAAACAGGCCGTCGCCCTGCAGCACGGCGCCGGTTCGCCGGCGCCACGGCGGGACGTTGATGCCCCGTTCCGTGTCGAGCAGCACCGTTTTCCCGATGGCGACGTAGCCGCGCGGCGGCACGAGGAGTCCCGCCATACACTGCAGCGTCATGGTCTTTCCCGCGCCCGAGGGACCGAAGAGCACGGTCCGCCGGTGCGCCGAGCGGAACGACACGTCAAGCGTGAAGTTGCCCAGACGGCAGGCGGCGGCGACGGTCAGCACGGGCGGCGTCTCACCAAGACATCACCGCCGCGCCGCAGCGCCGGCCGCCCGGACGACCGCGAGGGCCGCGATCCCGAGCACCCCGAGGAGCGCCGCGATCGGGAGCGCCGCGCGCAGTCCTTGAGCGCCGAACTGGACGAATAGGTACACCGGGAGCGAGTACGGATGATACGCCAGCATGACCGTCGCACCGAACTCGCCGAGCGCGCGCAGCCAGGCAAGCGGCAGGCCGGCGAGGATGCCGGGCCACGCGAGCGGGAGCGACACACGGAAGAACGTCCGCAGCGGGGGAACGCCGAGCGCGTACGAAACCCGCTCGAGCGCCGGATCGACCCCGGCGAAGGCCACCTGCGCCGCCACGATCAGAAACGGCGCGGCGACGAAGACCTGGGCGAGCACGATACCCGGCCACGCGTCGGCGATCTGAATGCTCCGGGCGTCGAACCACCAGCCAAGGACCCCGCGCGGACCGAAGACGGTCAGGAGTAGCAGCCCTCCGGCGAGCGGCGGCACCACGAGCGGCAGGTAGACCGCCCCGGCGACGAGGGCCTTGCCGCGGAAGTCGCCGCGGGCGAGAACGTAGGCGAGCGGCACTCCTAGGACCATCGCGATCGCGGTCGAGGCGGTCGCCGTCGCGACCGACACGCCGACGGCGCCGGCGTTGATCGCGTCCCGCGCCGCGGCGATCGTATCGGCACGGTCGAGGGAGGCGAAGCCGACGAGGAACGGAACCGCGAGATAGAGCACGAGCACCGCGCCGAGCGCGGCGAGGATCGCGGGAAGACGCCGGGACGCCCGCGCGGCCTCGGCGGCGCCCGCGTGAGAGCGCCCGGCGAGACGCGAATCCGCCTCTGCCCGGTCCAGCGGGTCTATGATGTCGGACGCCCTCGGTCGTGCCATCGCCTTGCCAGTATACTTGACGCGGCGCCGCGTGAAAAAGTGCGCCGGGGCGGCCGGCCATCGCCGGCCGCCCCGGCCCGTGTCCGCTACCGAAACCCGTGCGGCCTTACTGCAGGGTGGTGTTGATCGTCATCGACGGTGTCCGCGCCGCGCCGGTGCTGTCCACCAGGACCGCGGAGATCGTCACGGTCACGCCGCGCAGCGGGGGCGTCGGATTGAAGGTTGCCGACCAGTTGCCGTTCGCATCGGCCGTCACCGTCTGCGTGCCGAGCGTACCGCGCACGGCGGGCGGCGTCCCGGGTCCGGCGTAATCCGCCCCGACTCTGACCAGCGACCCGGGCGGCGCCGTCCCCGCAACCGTGAACGGCGCCCGGATCCCCGCGCCCGGCGTCGGGCTGTTGATCATGGGCGCGCCGGCCGGCGCCTGCGCCGCGGAGTTGATCGAGACCTGCATCGGCGCCGTCGCCGTCAGCACTCGATTGTTGGGCGCCGTGATCGACACCACGACGTCGGTATTCGTGACGCGATCGCCGGGTTGGATCGCATACGTGCCGATGTAGGTTCCCGGCTGGGCAATCGACTCCCGCATCGGCAGTCCGGCCCGCACGCCGTCGATCGAGAACGTCGCGGCGCCGCCCAACGGGCCGGTGGCCACGACGGTCATCACGTCGCCCGGCACGAGCGGACGCCCGGTGGGCGAAATGGTCACGGCGCTAATCGGAGCCGGTCCCGCGGCCGCCCGGCCGGCGTCGATGCCGTACACGAGGCCGGTGGTCGGACTGATGCGCAGCGCGACCACATCTCCGGGCTGAAGCGCCGCGGCGGCGACACTGAGGCCGCCACGGGTTACGCGCACGACCGGCGACAGCGGGTACGCTTGGCCGCTTTGGAGCACGATCCGGTTGTATCCGATCGAGCGGACGGTCCCGTTCACGACGCTGTAGATATCCTGAATCGTCTGCGCCGCTCCGGTCGGGTCGGCCGTGACGGTGACGGCGTCACCCGGCGCGATGGCGCTCAGCGCGACCGGGCCGCTCGTCCCGGTGGCCGTATCGGTTCGTGTGACGGCGGTCCCGGAGGCGACCTGATACGTGAACACCCCGCCGTTGGCACCCTGCACGGTGAGCTGGCCGGGATACGCCGACGCGTTGACCTGCACGACGGTGCCGGTGATAGTCTGCGGCGCGCCGGTTGCGGGCGGCGCGACCGATGCGCCCCCCGCGCTCGTGATCTGCACGGTGGCGCTCGCGGCATCCCACGCCGCCATGGCGCCGAGGGCCTGGCTGACGAAGCGCAGCGGCACAAGCGTCCGGCCGCCGATCAACATCGCCGGGACATCGAGGGACTGCGCCTGGCCGTTGACAAACGCCTGCGGGGCCCCGATCCGCAGCGAGACACTGGTGGCGCCGCGCGTTGCGACCACGGTCTGCGCACCCGGATTCCACGTCACCGCGGCGCCGAGCCGCTCGAATACGCCGCGGAGGGGCACGAGCACGCGCCCGTTGCTTATCATAGGGGGCTGATCGAACGTCACCGGCGCCCCGTCGACGAACACCTTGACGTCGGGCGCCGGGGTCTGCGCCGCGGCGGTGGACGTGAAGCCGGCGGCGAGCGCCGCGACGAGGACAACGCCGGCGAGCGCTCTTCGCGATCTATCGGTTCTCACGGGGGACACCTCATCCGCCCGGGCGGCCGGCTGTTGCCGGCCGCCCGGGCGTGGTTCATCTTTTCAGTTTTTAACCCGCTGCTGGTGCAACGTTACTGCAACGTCGTGTTGACCGTGGTCGACGGCGAGCGGGCCGCCCCCGTGTAGTCCACGAGGGTCGCGGAAATCGTCACGTTGACCCCTCGCACCGGCGGCGCCTGCGCGAATGTCGCCGACCAGTTGCCGTTCGCGTCGGCCGTCACGGTCTGCGTGCCGAGCGTGCCCTGGACGGGAAAGAGCAGCACGGTCCCGTTATAATCCGCTTGAACCTTGACGAGGGAGCCCGGTGGGGCGCTGCCCGTCACGGTAAAGGGCGTCCGGATGGGAGTCCCCGGACCCGGCTGGCTGATCACCGGCGCGCCGCCCATCGCGGGCGGCACAATCGCCGACGCGCTGATCGTTACCGGACTCGGCGCCGTGGCCGTCAACAACTGTCCGGTGGGCGCCGTCAGCGAGACCACCACGGTGGTGTTTTGAACGAAGTCGCCCGGCTGGACCGCGTAATTGCCGACGTACGTGCCGGGCTGGTTCGCGGATTCGGTCATCGGCAGGCCGTTCCGGAGCCCGGTGATCGCAAAGGTCGCGGTGCCGTGCGCCGGGCCTATCGCGACGACCGTCATCACGTCCCCGGGCACCAATGGACGCCCGGTCGGCGTAACGGTCGCCGACGTAATGGCCCCGGCCGGTACCGGCGCCGGAGACGTGAACGACGCCTGGACGTTCTGCGCCGTGCCGGACTGATCGGCCGTCACCGTGACGGAGTCACCCGGTCTGAGCGCGCTGAGGGACACCGGCCCGCTCACGCCCGTGACCACGTTTTGACGAACGATGGTCGTCCCGGAGACGATGTTGTAGGTATACACTTCGCCGGGCGGCGTCTGGACGAGCAGCTGACCCGGGTACGTCGTGGCGTTCACGCGCACGACCGTCCCCGAGATCGTGGTAGGCGCGGGGGGTTGATAGGCCGTCGGCGGATAGGATTGGGTCGGCGGATAGGATTGGGTCGGCGGATAGGACTGCGTCGGCGGGTAGGTCACCGGCGGACCGGTGAGCGCTCCCTGGCTGGTGATCTGGACCGTCGAGGTCGCCGCGTCCCACGTCACGCCCGCGCCGAGCGCCTGACTGACGAAGCGCAGCGGCACCAACGTCCGGCCGCCGACGAGCATCGCCGGAACGTCGAGGAACTGCGCCTGCCCGTTGACGAACGCCTGGGGCGAGCCGATCCGCAGCGAGACGCTGGTTGCGCCGCTCTGCGCGAGCACGGTCTGAGAGGTCGGATCCCATGTCACCGTGGCCCCGAGCCGCTCGAACACGCCGCGAAGCGGAACGAGCACGCGCCCGTTGGCCATCACGGGGGCCTGGTCGAAGTACACCGGACTGCCGTCCACAAACACTTTCACGTATGGCGCCGGCGTTTGGGCTACGGCCACGGACACGAGGCCGGCGCCTAACGCCGCCACCAGGACGGCGGTGACAAACAATCGCCGCATCGGTCGTCGATCAGTTCTCACTACTGATACCTCTCCTCCCTTCAGGTTCTCGTGATACGTTGGGGTGCGTCGTCCGCTGCCGCGTCGGTGTCGTCCTGACAAACGCGGGGGGGAGGGCGTCCGCCCTCCCCCCCGCCGTCCAGCGGCAAACCAGCGAACGCTATCCTACATGCCGCGCTGCTGGTTGACGATCCGCACCGCCTCTTCGCGGGTGAGCCACTGCCCCGTCTGCTGGAACACCAGGTACCGGAGATATCCGGCGAGGGACATGTAGTTCGCTTCCGCGGAGAACGGCTTCAGGTTGGCGACGTTGGGATACTGACCCTGAGTCTGCGTCGTCGCAGGTGCCGGGGTTGTCTGAGCCATGGCTGCGCTGGCGAACGACAGGACCATTACGCCGAGTACGAGCAAGGCGATCTTGCGCATACAACCCTCCCTTTGTCTCTGTGTGAATCGTTTTCTTACTATCTGTCGAACACCGGTTTCGGCGATCCCGCCGGCACCGTCGGTCGTTTCTATCGCTCTCTATCGACTGTCAACGGTCACTCGCTGCATCGGCCCGACCGCCGCCGCCTTACCGCAGGAGCATGTGACCCGTGGCGGCGAGGATCAGCAGACCGAGGAGCAGAAAAATCATGTAATCTCACCCCCTCTCGTGCCCCTCTCTACATGTGACCGCCTTATTATTTCCCTGGGGGACGCAAGGCCAAACGCGGTAGCGGCGGAATGCCGCCGAATTATGGGGGGAGTTCGGGGTTGACGCGCTAGGGCCCAGCCGGTTCGGGAAGCGGCAGTGCGATCGAACGGCCTTCCCGCACCGCGCGGTAGGACGCCTCGACCAGTTCCGTCGCGCGATAGCCGTCGGCCGCGGTCACGGCGGGAGGACGTTCGCCGAGCACGGCGTCGACGAACAGCCGGTCCTCGATCACGTACCCCCACTTCTGCTCGAACGGCATCGCGCCGCAGTCGATCGCCTCGACCTGCGCGCGCGCTCCGGCGCTGAACGCCGCGCGCTCGAGCTCTTCGGTCATCACGGAGGCGTGATCGCCGTAAATCTCGATGCGCTCCGAGGGAAAGAGCCAGCTCGCGTGCGCGACGCTGGTCACGGACGTGATCAGTCCGCTGTGGCACCGCAGCAGCAGGGTGAACGCGTCCGGCTCCGCGTAGAGGCTCTGCCGCGCCCAGCCCTGCACCTCCGCGACGTCGCCGAAGAGAAAGCGGGCCATGTCGAACAGGTGTACCGGCGTCTCGTAGAGATAGCCGCCGGTCACCGTTGGATCGGAGGTCCAGGGCGGCTGGCGCAGTTCCCCGCGGTTGTGCTTCAGCTGCGCCGCGAGGGGCCGGAGGCGCCCCTCGTCGATGAGCCGCCGTGCGAACGCGTACACGTTGGCGAACCGCCGGTTGAACCCAACCTGGTAGACGCCGCGCGACCGCTCCGCCGCGCGGCGGATCCGCGCCGCCCCGTCGAGCGACGTGGCCATCGGCTTTTCGGAGAACACGTGCGCGCCGTGCGCGAGCGCTCCAAGCACCGGCTCGACGTGATGGGTGTTCGGCGTTGTGACGTACACCGCGTCCGCGCCGGCATCGAGCAGCGCGGCGAGATCCGGCAGGGGCGCCGTCTGCGCTTCGGCGGCGAGGCGGGCGGCCGCGGCCGGGACCGCGTCGGCGATCCCGACCAGCGAGACCCGCGCGTCCGCCTTGAGGTTGAGCGCGTGCAGCCGGCCGATGAAGCCCGCGCCGAGGATCCCGACTTTAACCGTCACGTCGCGGTGCGACCTCCGTCGACGGGGATGATCTGACCGGTCACGTAGTCCGACGCCGCGGAGGCGAGGAAGACCGCGACGCCTTTGAGCTCGCCGGGCCGGCCGATGCGCCCGAGCGGAATCTGCGCCTCGACGCGGGCCTGATTCCGCTCGAGCAGCGACTCCGTCATCCGGGTACGGAAGAAGCCGGGCGCGATGGCGTTCACGTACACGCCGTAAGGCGCCCACTTCACCGCCAGGTCGCGCGTGAACGCGATGACGCCGCCCTTCGCGGCGCTGTAGCCGATGGTGTCGAGCACCTCCGGCGGATTGCCGGCGAGCCCGGCGATCGAGGCGATGTTGACGATCTTGCCGTAGCGCCGGTCGACCATGGATCGCCCCACCGCCTGGGTCACGAGAAACGTCCCCGTCAGATTGGCCTCGAGCACGCGCTGCCACCGGTCGAGCGGCATCTCGAGCACGGACGCGCCCCACGTCGCGCCCGCGTTGTTGACCAGGATGTCGATCTTGCCGTATCGTGCCGCCACCGCCGCGACCAGGGCGTGCACCGCGTCCGGCCGGGTGACGTCGCACGCGGCCGCCATGCAGTCGATGCCGGCGGCGCGGAGCGCCTGCTCGGCCTCGTGGAGCCACTCCTCCCGGCGCGCCGTGAGCGCGACCGCGGCCCCCGCCTCGCCGAGCCCTTCGGCGATCTCCCGGCCCAGTCCGCGCGAGCCGCCGGTGACCAGCGCCACGCGGCCGGAGAGACTGAACAGATCGTGCACGCGCATGCGCTACGCCACGTACGTGCCGGCGTCCAGCAGCCGCTCGGCGATCCGCCGCCGCAGCGCGATGCCGTCGGGCGGTACGTCGCCGAGCAGCCGGTGCACCGCGCCGAGCTGGCCGCGCAGCGCCTCCCCCGCGCCCGCCGCGGCCAGGATCTGCCGGCACCATCCTTCGACGCGCGCCACGCCGTCGGCGACCCCGGCGCGGACGAGGTCGCCCTTGCCGTCCTCCGGCCGTCCCGGCCCCGTCGCGCGGCGCGCCCGCAGCAGGCCGCTCTCCATCGCGAAGATCTCGATGATCAGGTCGGCGATCCGCGCGAGCACTTCTTGCTGCTCGGCGAGCGCGTCGCCGTATCGCGCGGCGGCGATGCCCGCGACGGCCAGGCACGCCTGCTTCGCGCGTTCGACCTGGGTCCACGCGTCCGCGAGCGGACCGGGGTCCCCGGGGCGTCCCGGGGGCGCCGCGTCTCCCATCGTGGCGTCCACCGCGGCCCGGCAGGCCTCGAGGAGCGGCAGCCGTCCCCGCTGGGCACGGCGCAGCAGCATGCTCGTGATCAACAACCGGTTGATCTCGTTCGTCCCTTCGTAGATGCGGCTGATACGGGCGTCGCGGTACGCGCGGGCCGCGGGGTAGTCCTCGATGAATCCGTAGCCGCCGTAGACCTGCACGAGCTCGTCCATGACGAACCCGGCCGCCTCCGATCCGTACACTTTATCGATCGCGCATTCCACCGCGTACTCCTCGACCGATCTGACCGGCGTGTCCGCGGTCTGCCGGCCCGCCTGGATCAGCCCGCCGGTCCGGTAAACCATGCTCTCGAGGAGATAGGTGCGCACGGCCATCTCGGCGAGTTTCTGCCGCACCAGGCCGAAGGACGCGATGGGGCGGCCGAACTGGTGGCGCTCCGTCGCATAGGCGATCGCCTGGCGGACGGCGCGCTTGGCGGCGCCCGTGGACGCGGTCGCCAGCTTGAGGCGCCCCATGTTGAGGATGTTGAGCGCAACGCGGTGCCCCCCGCCCACCTCCCCGAGGAGGTTCTCCGCCGGCACCCGGGCGTTGTCGAAGAAGAGGCTCGCCGTGGACGAGCCCTTGATGCCCATCTTATGCTCTTCCGGGCCGACCTCCAGGCCTTCCGTCGCGCGGTCGACGATGAAGCCCGTGAACCGCTCGCCGTCGACCTTGGCGTACGTCGTGAACACGTCGGCGAACCCCGCGTTGGTGATGAACTGCTTCGTGCCGGTGAGGCGGTACGCGCGCCCGTCCTCGGCGAGAACCGCGCGCGTGCGGGCGGCCAGGGCGTCCGACCCCGCGGTGGGCTCCGTGAGCGCGTAGGCCCCGACGAGCTCCCCTGCGGCGAGACCGGGCAGGTAGCGGCGCTTCTGATCGTCCGTCCCGAAGTAGACGATCGGCAGCGTCCCGATCACGGTATGGGCGCCGAAGGCCACCGCGAACGACCCGCGGCTCATCGTCTCAGCGACGAGCAGCGACGTGATGAAGTCGAGCCCCGTGCCGCCGTACGCCTCCGGGATGTCGACGCCGAGGAAGCCGAGCGCGCCCAACTCCCGCAGGAGCCGCCGCATCAAAGGATAGTCGTGGGTCTCGAGTTGCGCCGTGCGCGGCTCCACCTCGGCGTCGAGGAACTCCGCGAGGCTGCGGGCCGCCAGCCGGTGCTCCGTCGAGAAATCCTCGGGCGTGAAGGCCTCCCCCGGCGTGGACGCCGTGATGAGGAAACTGCCGCCCGCGGCCACACCCGTCATCTCCATGGCGTCACGCTCCCCCACGAATTCGCCGGCGCCGCGGCGCTACGGACGCTCGAACACGCCGGCCGCGCCCATCCCACCGCCGATGCACATCGTGGCGACGCCGTACCGCGCGCCCCGGCGCGCCAGTTCGTGCAGCATCGTCACCGTGATGCGGGCGCCGCTGCACCCGAGCGGATGCCCGAGCGCGATCGCCCCGCCGTTCGGGTTGAGCCGCGCCTCGTCGAGGTCGAGACGCCGGGCAACCGCGACGGCCTGCGAGGCGAACGCTTCGTTCAACTCGATCACGTCGACGTCTTGCAGGCGCACCCGCGCCTGACGCAGCGCCTTGGGCACCGCCTCGACCGGGCCGATGCCCATGATCTCCGGCGGCACGCCGGCGACGGCGAAGGACCGGAAGATCCCCAGCGGTTTCAGGCGCAGCCGCTCCGCCGTCTCCTCCGACATCACCACCACGGCCGCGGCGCCGTCGCTCGTCTGCGACGAGTTGCCGGCCGTCACCACCCCGTCCTTGGCGAAGACGGGCGGCAGCGCGGCGAGCCGCTCGAGCGAGGTGTCGGCGCGCACGCCCTCGTCCGCCCCAAAGGTCAGCTCGCGTGACGCCGGGCGGCCGTCGCCGTCCTCCCACCGCCGGACCGTGAGCGGCAGAACCTCGTCCGTGAAGCGGCCGGCCGCGATCGCCGCCGCGGCGCGCGCGTGGCTCCGCAGGCTGAACGCGTCCTGGTCCTCCCGCGAGACCTCGAACCGCCGGGCCACGTTCTCGGCGGTAAGCCCCATCGACAGATACACGTCGGGCCACTCGCCCGCGAGGTGCGGATTCGGCGCGTATTTGTTACCGCGCATCGGCACGAGGCTCATGCTCTCGACGCCGCCCGCCACCGCCACGTCCACCTGCCCGGTCATGACCTCGTATGATGCGAGCGCGATCGCCTGCAGGCCGGAGGAGCAGAACCGGTTGATCGTCTGGCCGCAGGTGGTGACCGGCAGTCCCGCCCGCAGCGCCGCCACCCGCGCCATGTTGAGCCCCTGCTCCCCCTCCGGCAGGGCGCAGCCCAGGATTACGTCCTCCACGGCGGCCGGGTCGAGTCCGCTCACGCGGCGGACCGCCTCCCGAATCACCGCCGCGGCCAGCTCATCCGGGCGCGTATCGCGGAGCGCGCCCCGCGGCGCCTTGCCGATGGCGGTTCGGACCGCCGAGACGATCACCGCGTCACGCATCGCCGCACTCCCTTTGTCCGTCCCCTAGCGTGGTTCGCGTCCGCCCTTCGCTAGTTGCGAAGCGGCCGGCCGGTCTGCACCTGGTGCCGCATCCGCTCGCGCGTCTTCGCCTCGCCGAGCAGCCCGAGAAACGCCTCGCGCTCCAGATCGAGCAGGTAGCCTTCGGAAACCGCGGTCCCCTCCGGCACGGCGCCCCCGGCCATCACGTGCGCCAGCCGGCGGCCGACGACCTCGTCGAACGCCGTGATCTGGCCGCCGGCCTTCAAGATGTAGAGCGTTTCGTGCAACGCCGCCCGAATCCGCTCGCCGCCGACGCGAATCCGGTCCGGCAGCGCCGGCCGGTAGCCGAGGCGGACCATCGCCAGCGCGGCGTCCTTGGCATCTTGGATCAACCGTTCGGCGTCCATCGTGATGCCGTCCGCGTCTCTCACGTACCCGAGCCGCCGCGCCTCGAGGGCCGACTGCGAGATCGTCCCCCGCGCAATCGCCTCGAACGCCCACTGGATAAAGGGCAGCAGGTCGGCCGTCACGCCGGGCGGGATGCGTGACTGGGCGCGCCGGACGATTTCCATGGTACCGCCGCCCGCGGGGACGAGGCCGACCTCCGTGTCGACCAGTCCCATGTAGGTCTCGGCGGCGGCCTGCAGGCGGCCGCAGGCCAGGCAGATCTCGCCGCCGGCGGCGAGCGTTCGCCCGCGAGGGGCGGCGACGACCGGTTTCGAGGCCCGGCGCACCCGCCGCGCGAGTTCTTGGAACCGGCGGACCCGCTCATCCACCGCCGCCCAGCGGCCTTCGTCCGCGAGCGACAGCCATTCGCGAAGGCTCGCGCCCGCGCAGAAATCGCGCGCCTGCGTGCCGATCACGAGCGCCTCGAACTCCCCTTCCAGCCTGTCGAGGGCCGATTCCAGCACGCGCAGGGTTTCCAGTGTCACACCGTTCAGGTGCGAGTGGAATTCGACGCAGCCGACGCCGTCGCCGAGGTCGAGCAGCGACGCATCAGGAGTGCGCTCGAGTTCGCGTTCGGTCCGCGCGAGGTCGGCGAGCACGATCGCGCCGGCGGGGGTGGGTACCGGTCGGTACCCGGCGGCCGGCATATCGAAGAACTGACGGCGGCCGCCTTCCGCTCGCCTCCCGGCCGCCACGACATTCGAGCCCGCGTCCCGATAGAAACGCCCGTCTCCGCGCCGGATCACTTCGTCCACCACCGG
>Ga0209579_10002020_pt1 | contig 16057 bp, 19 predicted proteins | sample Coa_R1_2_FD_187152 | JGI IMG/M metagenome (GOLD analysis project Ga0209579, IMG submission 187152) | Surface soil microbial communities from Centralia Pennsylvania, which are recovering from an underground coalmine fire - Coalmine... | ecosystem: Environmental > Terrestrial > Soil >... | reverse complement strand
GTGTGGCGCCTCGGCCTCCGCGTACTGGCCGCCCGCGAAGATCATCCCCGAGACCTGCCGCTCGAGCAGCATCTCGACGTACTCGGCCTCGGACATGCTCCCGGTTCGCGTACAGAGGACGGCGTTGAACCCGCCCTGCGCAAGCGCACCGGACACGACCTCGGCGAGCGCCGGGAAGATGGGGTTGCCGAGCTCGGGGACGACGAGCCCGACCATCCGCGCTCGCCGCGACCGCAGCTGCGTTGGCCGCTCGTACCCGATCACGTCGAGAGCGGTCAGCACTGCAGCCCGCGTCGCCTCGGAGACGCCCGGCTTCCCGTTGAGGACGCGACTGACGGTGGCCTCGCTGACGCGGGCCTGCCGTGCGACGTCCGTGAGCTTGCCGGGCACCCTGCAAGATTACGCCGGCGGCTTGCAAATTCGCCACAAGATCGTCAGCGCTGACTTTGAGATCGCAGGTTCGTGCGATGCCGCGTCGGCTTCGGGACCGGATACTGCCGGCCATGACAGCCACAGGCGAAGGCAGGATCAGCGGCTCGCATACGGGCTATACCGAGGCTCCGGCGGAACGAGTCGTGGCGGCCAACGGAATCGAGTACGCCTACCGCGATCTCGGTTCCGGCGACCTGCCGCTCGTACTGCTCCAGCACTTCCGCGGCAATCTCGACAACTGGGACCCGGCTCTGATCGACGAGCTCGCCGCCGGCCGGCGGGTCGTCACGTTCGACAACCGCGGCGTCGCCGGTACGACGGGACTGACGCCCAGCACGATCGAGGCCATGGCTCACGACGCGATCGCGTTCGTCGACGGGATGGGCTTCGAGAAGCTGGATCTGCTCGGGTTCTCGATCGGCAGCTTCGTAGCGCAGAAGATCGCGCTCATTCGCCCCGACCTGCTGCGGCGCGTCGTGCTCGCGTCCTCGGCGCCGCAGGGCGCGGAAGGCATGCACGGGTGGGCGCCCGATGTGATCGGCGCAGTCGGTCAGCCGGAAACGAGCCCGCAGGGATACGTCGATGTCTTCTTCGCACGCACGAGCACGAGCCGGCAAGCCGGGCGCCAGGCCGCCGGGCGCATCTTCGGAAGGACGACGAATCGGGACGAGCCGACGACTTGGCAGACCCGTCAGGCGCAGTACGACGCCGTGTGCAGCTGGGGGATTCCGAACCACTCGCTCCTGCAACGAGTCGCGGCGATCGATCTCCCGGTCTTCGTCGCCAACGGCGACAGCGATCCGATGATCCTGCCCCGCTACTCGTACCTGCTCACCGGCCTTCTCCCGGACGCGCGGCTCAAGATCTACCCGGACTCGGCCCACGGCTTTCTCTTCCAGCATTACAGTGAGTTCGCAGCGGACGTGCACGCATTCCTCTCGGAGGCGGAGCAATCGTGAGCGTCCCGATGAACGAGGAGAGTTGCGACGTCCACTGAGCTGATGACGGCAGACGGACGGGCCAGGGTGCTCGCAGACGGAAACGAGATTCCGCTGCTCGGGCTCGGTGTTTGGCAGGTGCCGAACGGCCGCGAAAGCGTTGACGCCGTGCGCTGGGCGCTCGAGCTCGGCTACCGACACATCGACACGGCGCAGGCGTACGGCAACGAGGAGAGCGTCGGACGGGGCTTGCGCGAGAGCGGCGTCCCGCGCGAGGACGTGTTCATCACGACGAAGTTCTTCCCCACCCGGAAGGACCCGGTGGCAGAGGCGGAGCGCAGCTTGCAGCGGCTCGGGGTCGACTACGTCGACCTCTACGTCATCCACTGGCCCGGCGGCGGCCCAACCTGGGCGTGGCCCGGGATGGAGCGGGCGCGCGATGCGGGTTTTGCGCGATCGATCGGTGTCTCCAACTTCAGCGCCGACGAGCTGCGCCTGCTGCTCCCGACCGCAACCGTCCCGCCGGTCGTCGACCAGGTGCAGTTCAGTCCGTACGAGTACCGCAAGGCGCTTCTCGACGCGTGCGGCGAGAACGGCCTCGCGCTGGAGGCCTACAGCCCGCTGGGAACCGGCCGCTACCTCGCGAGCGACACGGTCGCACGAGTCGCGGAGCGCCACGGACGCACTCCCGCCCAGGTGCTGCTGCGCTGGAGCATCGAGCGCGGCATCCCGGTCATCCCGAAGTCGACCCACCGCGAACGCATCGCCGAGAACGCCCAACTCTTCGACTTCCGGCTCTCCGAGCAGGACGTCGCCGAGCTCGACGCCCTCGACCGGACCGGCGGCACCGACCGCGCTCTCGAACGCAAGTGGTGGAGCAGCTAGCCGACGCCTCACCACCGCCGTCTGGGCGAGCTCCATGCTTGCAATGACGAAGTGATTGTGGGAATGTCCGGCCGAGGGGTCGAGTTCACGACCGTCGGAGGTCACGCAATGTCGACCGGTGCAGGCCCATTCGGCAGCGCAGTCGGACCCGTTCCACGCCTCTTGGCGCGCTCACTGCCCCCGTGGTGGCTGCTGCTGCTCACCGGGCTGAGCTGGACGCTCGTCGGCTTCATCTTGCTCCGCTTCGACTACACGTCGGTGTACTCGATCTCACTCCTATTCGGCTTCGTGGCGATCGCGGCCGGTGTCATGGAGGTGGTGGCGACCTTCCTTGCCTCGGGTTGGTGGAAGCTGCTGAGCCTGCTCCTCGCGATCGCGTTCTTCGCTGCCGGCGTGATCTCGTTCATCCACCCCGGCGACACGTTCCTCGCTCTCGCTGCGGTCTTCAGCTTCTTCCTCCTCTTCGCCGGGACGTTCGACATCGTCCAATCGATCTCGGCGCGGCACGAGATCGAGGTCTGGTGGCTGCAGCTCGTCGGCGGAATCATCGAGGTCGTGCTGGGCTTCTGGGCAGCCGGGTACTACGGCCGGAGTGCGGTCCTTCTGGTCGCGTGGGTGGCGGCTTTCGCGGTGATCCGCGGCGTGCGGGACTTTGTGCTCGCGTTCCGCGTGCGCGAGGTCCAGCACGCGGCGCACGCCTAGGCGCTCGCGCGCCTTTTGCCGTCAGCCGCCTGGGTTACGCCGTCGGCGCGCCCATCGGTCTCGTCTCGCTCCAGTCGAGGATGAGCTTGCGCTCGGCGAAGTACCAGCGCCCGTCGATCTTGGCGAAGGTGTCGAGGTAGCGCAGTGAGGCGACCATGATCTTGCGGTTTCCGTCTTCGGCGTAGACGTGGTGGGCGATCGTGTAGCTCTCGCCGGTGGCGCGGTCACCGCTGAGACTGAAGGTGCTCTGGCCGTTGAAGTGCGTCGTCACCTCGTAGCGGTTCAGATCGTCGAAGACCGGCGTCAGCGCTTCTCGTCCCCGGAGGACGTACGTCGCCTCGCCGCCTTCGCCCTCCATGTAGACCGCGAAGACGGTGTCGTCTGTGAAGAGAGCCTTCTGACCGTCGGCGTCGCGGCGGTCGGCGCAGTGCGCGTACGCGTCGAAGAGCTCGCGCAACGCAAGCCGGTCGGCAGCCTCGGCCGGCGTGAGCTCCGTGTGCTCGCGCGCCGAATCGGTCACGGTTGCCCGTCGTACTCAGATGCGAACAGGTAGCCCACTGCGAGGCTCCGGAACGGCCGCCACCGGTCCGATACCTGCGCAACTTCGTCTTCAGTCGGAAGGTGGTCGAAGCCGTACGCGCGTTGGATCGCGCGCCGGAGCGCGAGGTCGCCCGACAGAAAGACGTCGGGCCGGTTGAGAGCGACGAGCAGGAAGCCGCGGGCGGTCCAAAGTCCGATTCCGGGCACCTCGGTCAGCGCAGCCTCGACCTCGTCGTCGGTCATGCGCGAGAGCGCTTCGTCGCCGAGACGTCCGTCGACGAACCGCTCCGCAAGCGCGCGTAGCGTCTGGCCCTTACGCGCCGAGAAGCCGCTGTCGCGCAGTACCTGCGGATCGGCAGCGAGCAGCTCGGCCGGGGACGGCATGTGGCCGCCGAATCGCTCCCGCAGGTGCGAGATGATCGCCCGCGTCGAGGCGACGGAGAGCTGCTGGCCCGCGACCTGGAAGACGAGTGTCGCGAAGGCGTCGAGCGGAGGAAGCTCGTCGAGCCAGGCCCGCGGCCGGAAGTCGGGCCGCGCGTCGATCAGCCGCGCGAGCACCGGGTCCGCGTTCCGTAGGAACTCGCGGGCCTCGGGATCGGCAAGCGCGGCTCGCTTACGTGCGGGAACGGCGCGTTCGGTCACCAGACCTTCATACCACCATCGACGACGAGGTCGATGCCCGTGACGTAGGAGCTCTCGTCGGAGGCTGGGAAAAGGGCGACGTTCGCCAGGTCCTCGGGTTGTCCGAGCCGGCCGGGGAGCTCGGTGGTCATGGCGGGCATGGTGTCCTTGTTGGCCCGCTGATCGAATCCGGGAAATCCGTAGTCCGTGACGCGAATGGCATGCTGCCGCAATGGCCGTCACCGCGCCCCCGGCTAGGTTGATCGGCAGGGAGCGCGAGCGCGCGGTCCTCGAGCGGGTGCTCGAAACTGCGGGGGACGGTCACGGCGCCGTCCTCGTTGTGTACGGAGACCCCGGCGTCGGCAAGACCGCGCTGCTCGACTCGGCGGTCGAAGCCGGCGCTGACTTTCGCGTCGTCCGCACCGCAGGAGTTGAAGGCGAGCAGGAGCTCGACTATGCGGCCGTGCAGCAGCTCTGCGCGCCGCTGCTCGAGCTCATCGAGCAGCTCGCCCAGCCGCAACGCGAAGCGCTCGGCGTCGCGTTCGGGCTCGAAGCCGGCCAGCCGCCGAGCCCGTATCTCGTCGGGCTCGCGGTGCTGAGCCTGCTCTCCGAAGCTGCGGAGCAGCGGCCGCTTCTCTGCCTGATCGACGACGCGCAGTGGCTCGACGGCGCCTCGGCGCGAGCGCTCGCGTTCGTCGCTCGGCGCTTGCTGGCCGAAAGGATCGCGCTCGTGTTCGCCACGCGCGACGCGAACGGGGTGTTAGCCCGCTTCCCGCAACTCCGGGTCGAGTCGCTCGGCCGCCGCGATGCCCGGGCGCTGCTGGAATCCGCGGTCGCCGCGCGCCTGGACGAATCGGTGCTCGAACGCATCGTCAGCGAGACCGGCGGGAACCCGCTGGCGATCCTCGAGCTCCCGCGCGGGCTCACGCCTGCCCAGCTCGCCGGCGGGTTCGGCCTCCCCGCCGCGCTGCCCCTCGCCGCCGGGATCGAGCAGAGCTTCGCGCGGCGGTTGGCACGGCTCCCACGCGACGCGCGGCGGTTGCTGCTCGTGGCCGCGGCTGAGCCGGTCGGCGATCCCGCGCTCCTCTGGCGCGCGGCGCAGGGGCTCGGGATACCGGAAACCGCCCTCGAGCCCGCCGAGTCGGCAGGCTTGCTGACGCTCGACGGTGCAGTGGCGTTCCGCCATCCGCTCGTACGCTCGGCGGTCTACGAGGCTGCTGCGCCGAACGAGCGCCGCGAGGCGCATCGCGCGCTCGCCGAGGCGACCGATGCCGAGCTCGACCCGGATCGCCGCGCCTGGCACAGGGCACAGGCCGTCGCTGCGCCTGACGAGGCCGTCGCGACCGACCTCGAGCGGTCGGCGGCCCGCGCGCAGACGCGCGGTGGCTTGGCGGCCGTGGCTGCCTTTCTCGAGCGCGCCGCAGTGCTGACGCCCGAGTCGACGCCCCGCGCGCAGCGACTGTTCGCGGCCGCAGCCGCGAAGCGCGACGCCGGCGATCTCGAGGCTGCGCTCGGGCTGCTGGACCGCGTCGAGGCCGACGCGCTCGACGAGCTCGCGCGCGTCCGCGTCGACCTCTTGCGCGCTCAAATCGCCGAGGAGCAGTGGCGTGCCGACGACGCGGGCCACCTGTTCATGGCGGCCGCGAGTCGCCTCGAGTCACTCGATCCCGAGCTGGCCCGCGAGACCTACCTCGAGGCGCTCGCGGGTGCGATGGCACGCGACGTCGACGTCGACGGCGGCCCGCCGGCGGCTGCGGCAGCCGCGCGCGCTGCGCCACCGGGCGCCGTCCCGCCACGGATGGTCGACGTGCTGCTCGACGCGTTCGCGATCCGCCTCACCGACGGGTACGCGGCTGCGGTGCCGACACTTGCGCGCGCGCTCGAATATCTCCTCGCGCTCGATCTGTCCGGCGAGGACGGCCGCCGGTGGCTCTCCCTCTCCGGCGCGAGGAACGGCCACATCGTGGCGCTCGAGCTGTGGGACGACGAGGCCTTGCTTCTCCTGCAGGGCCGCCAACTTCAGGTCGCTCGCGACACCGGCGCATACGGCCACCTCCAGTACGCGCTCGGGTTCGTAGCGAGAAACCACATGCTGACCGGCGAGCTGACCGCGGCGGCGCACCTGATCGACGAGGCACGCTCGATCGCTGAGGCCACCGGCAACCCGGCGCTCGTGAACGCCCCGATGATCATGGCCGCCTGGAACGGCGACGAGGCCCAGGCGTCCGACCTGATCGAAGCGACCTCCAAAGAGTCGGCCCGACGCCGGTGGACGTCCAACAACTACGCGAGATCCGTGCTCTACAACGGGCTCGGCCGACATGACGCCGCGCGCGATGCGGCCTGGGAAGCGATGCAGCCGGATCCGATCGGCTACGGAACGTTGCTGCTGCCCGAGCTGGCAGAAGCGGCAGCCAGGACCGGTGACCGGGCGCGGCTCGAGTTCGCGCTCGACTGGCTCTCCGAACGCACGGGCGTGATCAGCTCCGCGTGGGCGAGCGGAATCGAGGCGCGCGTCCGAGCCCTCCTGACCGAGGGCGAGCTCGCAGACGCTCTGTACCGCGAATCGATCGCGGATCTCTCGCGTACCCGCATGCGAGTCGAGCTCGCCCGGTCGCATCTTCTGTACGGCGAGTGGCTCCGTCGCGAACGTCGCCGCATCGACGCTCGAGAACACTTGCGCATCGCGCTCGAGTCATTCACCGGCATGGGTGCCGGCTCGTTCGCGCGCCGCGCCGAACGCGAGCTCCTCGCGACGGGAGAGCACGCTCGGAAACGCACCGTCGACACGCTCGGGCAGTTGACCCCGCAGGAAGCGCAGACCTCACGCCTCGTCGCGCAGGGGCTCACGAATCGCGAGATCGCCGCGCAGCTGTTCATCAGCCCGAGCACGGTCGAGTACCACCTGCGGAAGGCGTTTCGCAAGCTCGGGGTGAGGTCGCGTACGCAGCTGGCAAATCGGCTAGCGGGGGAGTAGCGCCCACCCGGAAAGCACAACGCCCGCCGCAACCGCGATCGCGAAGCCGAGCACGGTGTTGGCCGCCGAGACGCCCTGGGAGAGCGCGACTCCGGCGCCGATCACCGGAATCGAGAGCCCGACGAACACCGCGATGATCAGCGTCGACGTCTTCGCGACGCGGTCCTCCGGCGCCGCTGGCTCGAGCACGATCGCGGTGGTGCCTTTGAAGACGAGGCCCGCGCCGGCGCCGATCAACGCGCCGCCGATCAGAAACAGGGCGAGGCTCGGCGTCGAAAGGCGCACTGCGGTCACGAGCAGGACGAGACCGACGAGCATGGACGCCAGCCCGAGCGCGAGCACGCGCGACGCTCGCAGCCTCGCCGTCGCCAGCTGGGAGACCACGCCAGAGGTGAAGACCAGGAACAGCGTTGCCCCGGACAGGGCATGGGACGGGTGGTGAAGCGTGGTCGCCAAGAAAAGCCCGGACAAGCCGGCGAAGAGTCCGCTCGCAGCGAACGCTGCGATGGTCGCGCCCGCCGCCGGGACCGGGATGCCGGCGACCGCGAGCGTCGCCTTCGCATGCCGGCTCGGCGCACCCGTCTCGGGCGCGGCCGTCAGGCCGACGAGCGCGATCGCGCCGAGCGCGACCCAGACCAGATAGGGCAGGCTCAGCGGACGCCTCGTCCACTGGGCTAGGACGCCTGCGACCAGCGGGCCGATGCCGAGTGCCCCGACGTTCACCGACGTGCCGATCGTCCGAGCGCGCGCCACCGACGCGTTCGGATCGTCTCGAAGCGCCAGCTCGATGAGGTAGGTCGTGGCTGTGCCTGCAGCGAGCCCGACCGACACGCCCGTGAGCACGCGACCGACGAGCAGCCCCGGCAGCGACTTCCAGGCTGCGAGCAGAGCCGCCGCCAGCATCATCGTTAGCACCGCGCCGAGCATCGCGCCGCGCCGACCGATGCGTGCGACGACGAGCCGCTCCAGGAGCAACGCCGCGATCGTCCCGCCCGCCCACACGGCGTAGACCACTGTCACCGTCAGCGTCGAGAGATGGTCACGCGACCGATACAGGCCGTAGAGCGGGCTCGGCAGCGTCGCGAACGCCATCACGACCAGAAACGCGAACGCCACCGCCCAGAACCCGGAACCGCGCCGACGCTCCATCGCGCGCGCATCGTCGCGACGGTGGCTGGGCGATCGAATCCCCGAAAGCCGTAGTCCCGCTCGCGCGGCATCGACGGCACGGCCCGCGTTCGGCGCGACCGACTGAACCCGGTGAAGTTCGGCGGCGGCTCTGTCGGCGCCGGCCCTAAGGCGTCAGGAAATCGACGAGCAATTGGTTGACCCGTTCAGCCTCGTCGTGATGAACCCAGTGCGACGCGAACTGCTGGCGTTCGACGCCGACGAGGTTCGGGACGTCGGCGCGGTCGGGCTCGGCGAGTGTGGGACCGAGGTAGCGATCGCGCTGACCCCAGATCACGAGCGTGGGCGCCCCCGAAAGCCTTCGAGGTCTGCCTGCTGCGTAGCCTGGTCATGACGTCTCCTCTCGCCGATGACGGAAGCGGTGACGCACGAAAGCTGGCGGTTGAGGCGCTCGGTCGCGCCAGTGGAAGACCCGGGTGCGCCCGCGGGTCGACCGGGCGAAGGCCCTGGTCGGCGTCTCTGCATGCGCGGGAGGAGCTATTTCGCGAGCCTCGGCTGACAAGCGCGAGACCCCGCGGCAGCATCGGCGGGTCCACCTCCACCACGAGGTCGTCGGCATTGTGTTCGTGCTCAGTGCCGGGCTGACGCCCGCGGGCACCGGCACGGCGAGGCAGCGCCCGAGCCCGTCGAGGCGGAGCCGCAGGCCTCCCTCGCCGCATGAACGCCGAGCCCGGCGCAGCTTCGTCGGCGCGGGACCGTTAGGCTTCACGGGCACGGGAGCCTTTGGGCTGAGAGGCGGCTTCGGTCGCGACCGTTGAACCTGATCTGGGTTATGCCAGCGAAGGGAGATCGAGATGGGGGACGTCGATTCGCTCGTGATCGGAGGCCGGCGATTCGCATCGCGGCTGATCGTGGGCACCGGCAAGTACGAGAGCTTCCCGATGATGGCCGGGGCGGTGACTGCGTCGGGTGCCGAGCTCGTGACCGTCGCGGTCAGGCTCGTCGACTTCGATGACCGCGACGGCGATTTGACGAGCTTCCTGCCCGCGGAGGTGCTGCTACTCCCGAACACTGCGGGGGCGAGGACGGCGGACGATGCAGTGCGCGTCGCCCGCTTGGCGCGTGCGGGCGGGCTGCCGGACTGGGTCAAGCTGGAGGTGATCCCGGACGGGCGCAACCTGCTGCCGGATCCGATCGGGACGCTCGAAGCAGCCGAGGTCTTGGTCGGCGAGGGCTTCACGGTCCTGCCGTACATGTTTCCTGACCCGTTGCTGGCGCGACGGCTGGAGGAAGTGGGTTGCGCGACCGTGATGCCGTTGGCAGCGCCGATCGGCTCGGGACGCGGCCTGAAGCTGCGCGAGTCGATCGCGATCATGATCGAGGAGGCGCGCGTGCCGGTGATCGTCGACGCGGGTCTCGGTGCACCGTCGGATGCCGCGGCGGCGATGGAGTTGGGAGCGGACGCGGTGCTCGTGAACACCGCGATCGCGCGTGCGGCCGATCCGCCGTCGATGGCGGCCGCGTTCCGCCTCGCGGTCGACGCGGGTCGCCGCGGGTATCTGGCCGAGGTGATGGAGCAGCAGTCCGCGGAGCCGTCGAGCCCACTTGCGGGAATCGTGGGCGCGTCGTGAGCTCATGCACCGTCAACGGCCGCCTGCACGAGCTCGAGGAGCACGAGACAGTCGCGCGATTGCTCGAGCGGCTCGGGCTCAACGCGCCGTATGCGCTTGTCGAGCGCAACGGCGAGCCGGTCGAGCGTGCGAGCTATCCGCACGTCGCGCTCGAGTCCGATGACAGGATCCTCGTTGCGCGGCCTGTTGCGGGTGGATAGCCGTCTCTACCTGATCGTCTCGGCGCGACCTGACCTGAGCGAGTTGCTCGAGGGCGCGATCCGCGGTGGCGTCGACCTCGTCCAGATTCGCGAGAAGACTTTGCCTGACCGCGAGCTACTCGACGTTCTCGCACGCGCCCGCGACGTGACCGCCCGGTTCGCCGTGCCGCTCGTCGTGAACGACAGGCCTGACCTGGCCGTCCTCGTCGGCGCCGACTACGTGCATGTCGGCCAAGACGACCTGCCGGTCTCAGCGGCTCGGCGCTTCGGTCTGCCGGTCGGACTCTCGACGCACAGCCCCGGGCAGATCGGGGAGGCCGACGCCGACTACATCGGCGTCGGCCCCGTCTACGCCACGCCGACGAAGCCTGGCGCGACGCCGGTCGGGCTCGAGCTCGTCCGGCACGCCGCCCAACACGCGAAGAGGCCGTGGTTCGCGCTGGGCGGCATTGACGCCGGCAACGCGGCCGAGGTCGTCGCAGCAGGCGCCGAGCGGATCGCAGTCATCCGTGCAATCGCCGGCGCAGCCGACCCCGAACGCGCTGCCCGCACCCTCCGCTCGGCCCTGGGCTGAACCTCTCCCGGCATTGTCCCACTACGCTGCGACTGGTTCGCAGCCCGCCGGCCGGGGTGTCTCGAATTGGGCGCGGTAGGCATAGGGATGATGGAATGCGTCGAGCGCGCGGTCCTTGGGAACGGCGAGTTTGAAGGAGTCGCCGCCCGACTCGTCCTGGATCTCCAGAGTGAGCGTGTTGTCGGCGGTCTCCCAGTAGAGCGCGACGTGGACGCCGTTCGAGACTCGGTGTGCCAGTTCCCGCTTGAGTGTGTTGCTGGACATGATCCAAGCTCCTTTTGACAGGCTTGACGGTTGCGTGTGTTCGTTGGCGTCTGTGGCGGCGTTTGGCCGGGCTAGATGCACCCGTCGCCGTCACTGACATCACCGTGGTCGTCGTCGTCTGAGTCGCCGGTATTCACGGCGGCCTGATTCGCGATTGTCTGTCCCGGCATACAGTCGGGGACTTGGCTCTCGCCGACTGTGCCCGCAGTGGCATCCGGCTCGCCGGAGGCGGGTGTCGAGCTCGTGGCGGTGGCCGAGGTCGTCGCTGCGCTTGATCCCGAACCGGTATCCACCTGAGGAACAGGCACCGACGGGCTGGGAGTGCCGCGACGCTGGATCTCGTCGCCTTGGGCGGAGACGACCCACCAGTGGCCGCCGAACTGGTCGAGGCCCTGACCGGTCGTCTGACCCGGCTTGCGATCGGTGACGAAGTTGTAGAGCGGGTGACCGTTGTAGGTGACTTCGAGCTTGCCGTTCTGGCGCTTCGTCGTACCGAGCAGGGATGCGTGCACGCCTGGGCCGGAGACCGGGCTGCCGCTCGTCGTCAGCGGGAGCCAGGTCGTTGCGCAGGCGCCGTAGCAGGTGCTCGTGTCGCCTGTGTCCTTGGCGAACTCGTACAGCGTGTCGCCTTTGCCGTCGACGAGGATCCGCCCCAGCGGCGACGCGGCAACGGCGATTTTGGCGCCGGTCGTCTTCGCGCCGCCGGCGAGGGCGAGGCCTGCGGCGGTCACTGCGACCACCGCGGCGGGGACGAGCGTGATGAGGAGGTTCCTCCAGTGCTTCATCGGAACCTCCTACTCGTCGACCGGCGCGTGTTCGCGCCGTCTGTCGAAGTGGTCGGCGACGGCGCTTGGCAGCGCTGTCAGCTCGCGCAGGTGGGCGTTCGTCGCCGTGGCGGCGCGGACGATCAGCTCACGCGAGTCGGTCTCTCCGTCGACGCGGCGGAGTAGTTCGTCGCCGAGCGCCTGCGTGAACCGATCGGCGGCCTGCGCCCAGGCGGCGATCGCATTCGCGGCTGCGCTGAGGGCAGCGATCTGGATACGTGCCGTGTGCCGAGCGACGGCTGTCAGCGCGTCCTTCGGTGTCTCGGCGGGGACGAGCGCCGCCGGAGCGGTCTGCTTTGCATTGAAACGATTCGAGGCCATGGCCCCTGCCTTTCCGGTCGAAGTAACACGGAAGAGGCGAGCCTTGGCCTCGCGCGGCGTCTTCGTGGACGCCGCCCGAGTAACTTAGCAGGACGGCTCGGCGTTCGCCAGGTGAACGCCGGTGCTAGCCTGGATAGGCGGCGTTCGCGAAGACGCCGCGCGAGGTCACGGTCGCCTCTTTCCAGCTCCGTCGATGACGGAGCGTTCGGAAGGGAGCCGGCCACGACCCAGACATCGGCAACAATCGCAGGCGGTCGCTGCCGCTTCCTTCCGGTCTCCAACTCTTCTCCGGAAAGGAGATCGGAATGTCTGCAACAACGGATCTGGAGCAACTGTTCGCCGCCGGCAAGTGGCGCGTCGACCGCGCTCAGTCGGTGGTCGGGTTCCGCGTCGAGCACCTGATGGTCGAGACCGTCGTTGGCCGCTTCCGCGACTTCGACGGCATGATCGACGCCGGCGAAACGCCGTCGATCAGCGGCACGATCCGGGCCGCAAGTCTGGAGACGGGTCACCCGGAGCGGGACGCACACCTACGGTCGTTCGACTTCTTCGACGTCGAGCGTTACCCGGAGCTCCGGTTCGCGTCGACCGACGTCGACATCCGTCCCGAGGGCACGCTCGTCGTCGCCGGCGACCTGACGATCAAGGGTGTCACCCGGCCGATCGAGCTCGATGGCGTGTTCCGCGGCGCCGCCCCACAGCCCGACGGGTCGCAGCGGATCGCGTTCGACCTGCGCGGCGAGCTCGATCGAGTCGACTACGGCCTGATCTGGAACCGGGCGCTCGAGGCCGGCGGGATCCTGGTCGGCAACGTCGTCGAGCTCGCGCTCGGCGTCGCCGCCGTTCGCGACCTCCCCGTGGAGCTGGCGGCATGACCACCTGGCTCCGACGGCTCCTGCCGGTGTGCTTCGTGGGCGGGTTGCTCGTCCTGGTCGTCGGCCTGATCGTCGACACAGAGATAATCGCGCCGGTCGGCGGCGCCATCACCATCGTCGGCGGACTGCTCTGGGCTCGAAGCGCCCTCCGATCGGGTCGGCCGATCGAGCCGGAGCCGGTTGAGCCGGCCCCCGACGACGCCGACCGGTTTCCACGCAACCGTCTGCTCGAAGCCGCGACGCTGGGGATCGGCGGCATCATCGGCGCGGCCGTAGGACTGCCTGCGGCCGCGTTCGCGATCCTGCCCTCGTTTCTCGGTCAGCGGCAGCCTGCCGCCGACCTCGGGCCGGTCGAGGCGTTCCCGAAAGGGAAGTTCGTCGTCGCCACGTTCCTGTCCGACCCGGAAGCGGGCGAGATCTCGCGCCGGACGGTCTTCGTCCGCAACAACGGTAAGCTCGGGAACGACCCGAGCTTCACAATCATGTCGAGCCGCTGCACGCACGTCGGCTGCCCCACGCAGCCGAACGGGCCGCTCTTCACCGACCAGCGCAAGCTCGTGCGCTCCGCCTCCGGCGAAGTGAGCCTCGTGCCGGCCCAGCCGGGAGGCTTCGGCTGTCCGTGTCACGGCAGCCAGTTCGACACAGAAGGGAACCGAACCGCGGGGCCGGCGCCGCGTGCGCTCGACCGCTACCAGTTCTCCGTGCGGAACGGGCGTCTCGTGCTCGGCCGGCTGTACAGCGTCAGCCGCGTCGACGGTGTCGGAGCGGAGGCGCGGATCCACGCCTTCGCCTACCAATTCGCCGGCGAGCCCGTCGCCGGGCTCGAGTCCTGGTTCTACCCGATCTCACCGAGCAACTGAGGTGAGCATGCGAGAGAGGGCGCCCAGGCCCTCTCTCGCATCGCGGCGCGCACAGCCCTGGCGAAAGCGACGGTCTCGAGGTACGCAGCCGAGCGTTCGGATCAGGGTACGACCGTGGCTCCCTCGAAGTTGTACTTCGAGCTCGTAAGATCCGTCTCGAGCCTGATTGTCTGGTAGGCGTGGTTTGCCGGCTTGATGATGTAGATCCAACCGCGGAGCTCGGCCGCCACGAGGGCGTCGCCTCGGTACGGCTGGAGCTCGCGAGCGGGCAGGAACCACGCGACGCCAGTGCGCGTGTCCGCGATGAGGACGCCTGATCGTTCGCCTCGCCAGCGGCGTGGGAGGACCGCAAGCGAGTTGAGTCCGTCGCCGTAGACGGTGGCAAGGACGGAAACTCGGGCACCGGGAGCGAACGCCAGGAGTCGGCCCTCCCGGGATGGCGTGTCGGTTGTCATAAGGAGATCACCGGCTGCCGACCCGAAGTCGTTCGGTGCGATAGTGGCGTTCTCGGCCCCTCCGGGTCCGGGATAGGAGCCGAGCTTGGTCACGACCCCGCGCGGGTCGACGGCGTAGACGCCGCCGCCGTGATGGTCGTTGGACCTCCCCGTCGCGGCAATGAGCGCGTAGCCGAACCTGCCGCCGGTATCGAACGCCAATGCGCCGTCCGAGGTGCGGCGCTCGGGGAGTCGCGCAAAGAGCTCGATTCGGCCGGCGGCGGTGACCCGGTAGATGTTGTTCGCAGGGGTATGGCAGTACAGGCCGGGCGGGAACGCGGTCGCGCGCGGGGTCGGGACGCAACGGACCTCTTCGCCTTCTCGCGGGAGCGTGACGAATGGCCTCGGTGAACCGCCGCCCAACGCGCCCTGGTCGATTTGTCCGGTGTGCTCTGCGATGTACAGGATGTGGTCATTCGTTGCGACGACATCGCCGAGCGGGAGATCCGTCCTGACGAGCGGACGGACCTCGACACGTGACGATCCCGCCGCAGATGCCGTAGTCGAGAGGACCGCGCCCGCCGCGAGAACGATGATGCGCACGCCGCGCGACGTCACAGCCCTCGCGGGAAGCTGATGTGCTCGGGCGCGATCAGCGGTCGACCGACGTCGAGCTGGATCTGTGCGTGCGCGAGGAGTGGGATCCGCCGCGGATTGCCCACGAAAACGTGCCCGTTGAAGAAGGCGGTGACCGGACCCCGCGCAGGGCCGAGCCGGTCGCGGGTCAGCGGCTGTCCCCAGATGTCGAAGAAGTCACCGAGTGTGTAGATCCGCTGGACCGGCGATTCGGTGTGGATGATCCCGTCGGCCGAGTGCGTGTGCAGCCACATGAAGCACGTCGCGCCGACCACGAACTCGCCGACTGGCGCCTCTTCGACCTCGAGCGGAGGCGCGATGCCGATTCCAGCCGGAACCCGTCTGGGCGCGCCGGCGACGAAGATCGTCAGGTGGGCGTGGATGTGGAAGAGGACAGTCGTCGCCGCCTGGCACGTGATGCCGTCGATTTGTTGTCCGTTGGTGACCAACCGTGGTGCTGCGAGGCTTGGCGCGACCGGCATCGGAACGTCCTCGGGCCCGAGCGGCCCCGCCGCTGCGACCGGACGCAACCGGCCGACAGCGGAGAGGGGCGCGAGCGGGAGGTTGAGCGAACCAGCTCCTGCGTGACCGGATAGTGCGAGAACGGCGGCCGCGGCGACGGCAGCGATACCGACCGTCAGGCCGACGACCGTCAAGATGCGAGGTCGCTTCACGGCCGGGCGCTGGCTGGTGCTGATGTCGTCGTCATGACGCGGCCCGTACCGCTAGTAGCCGCTGCTGGTGCCGTAGCCACCGCCGCTGCTGTAGCTGCTGCCGGTGCTGGCGCTACTTGCGGTGCCTGGGCTCGAGCTGGTGCCGGTGGAACTGCTGCTCCCGCTCTTCTCGACCTTTTGGCCGCTGGCCGCGACGGCGTACCAGGCGGCGCCGAAGTACTTCAGTCCTTCACCGGTCGTCTGGCCGGCGCTCTTGTCGCCGACGAACGTGTAGAGCGGGTGCCCCGCATAGGTCACCTGGCCGACGCCGTTGCGGGCGCGGCTCAGCCGGAGGAGCGATTGATGCACGCCGGCGCCGGCGCGAGGGGTGCCGTGGCTCGTCAGCGCAGGCCAGAACGCGAGGCAAGCGGTGTTGCACATGCTCACGCCGTTGCGGTCTTTTTCGAACAGATAGAGCGTGCGACCGCGGGAGTCGACGAGGATCGTGCCGAGCGCGGTCTTCTCGAGCGAAACGACGGGCACGGCGGTCCGCTTGCCAGAC
>Ga0209579_10002016_pt1 | contig 16091 bp, 16 predicted proteins | sample Coa_R1_2_FD_187152 | JGI IMG/M metagenome (GOLD analysis project Ga0209579, IMG submission 187152) | Surface soil microbial communities from Centralia Pennsylvania, which are recovering from an underground coalmine fire - Coalmine... | ecosystem: Environmental > Terrestrial > Soil >... | reverse complement strand
AGCCGCGAGATGGCGCAGCACGTACTGCAGGATGCCGCCGTTCTTGTAGTAGTCGAGCTCGTCCACCGTATCGATGCGGCAGATCAGCGGCACGCGCTTGAGCCCGCCGTCGGACGCCACGATCTCGGCGAGCAGCCGCTGATGCGGTTTGAGGTCGCCGTGCAGGCCGCGAATGGTGACCTGTTCGTCGCCCTTGAGCCCCAGCGTCTGCCACGTCGTGCCTTCCTCGAAGGTCAGCGGCACCACGCCCATGCCGACCAGATTGGAGCGATGGATGCGCTCGAACGATTGCGCGATCACGGCGCGCACGCCGAGCAGGATCGTGCCCTTGGCCGCCCAGTCGCGCGACGAGCCGGTGCCGTATTCCTTGCCGGCGAACACCACGAGCGGCACGCCCTCGTTCTTGTAGCGCATGGCGGCGTCGTACATCGTCATGCGCTGCTTCGACGGATAATGGATGGTGAAGCCGCCTTCGACGCCCGGCACCATCTGGTTCTTGATGCGGATATTGGCAAACGTGCCGCGCATCATCACCTGGTGATTGCCGCGCCGCGTGCCGTACTGGTTGAAGTCCTTCGGCCGCACCTGATGATCGCGCAGATATTCGCCGGCCGGGCTTTCTTCCTTGATCGAGCCGGCCGGTGAGATGTGGTCGGTGGTGATCGAATCGAGGAACAGCCCCATGATGCGCGCGTCGACGATGTCCTCGATCGGCTGGCTGCGCTTCTGCATGCCTTCGAAGTAAGGGGGATTCTGCACGTAGGTGGAACGGTCGTCCCACTTGAAGGTGAGCCCGCCCTTGACCGCGATCTTGCGCCAGCTGGCGTCGCCCTTGAACACGTTGCCGTATTTGCGGGCGAACATCTGCTTGGTGATATTCTTGCGCACGAAATCGCCGATCTCGCGATTGGTCGGCCAGATATCGCGCAGATAGACCTTGCGGCCCTTCTGGTCGGTGCCGAGCGGCTGCTTGGCGACGTCGATTTGCATCGAGCCGGCGATCGCGTAGGCCACGACCAGCGGCGGCGAGGCGAGGTAATTGGCGCGCACGTCGGCGTTGACGCGGCCCTCGAAATTGCGATTGCCCGACAGCACGGCGGCGGCGACCAGATCGTTCTTGTTGATCGCTTCGGAAATCTCCTCCGGCAGCGGCCCGGAATTGCCGATGCAGGTGGTGCAGCCGAAGCCGACCAGATTGAAGCCGAGCGCGTCGAGATCCTTCTGCAGACCGGATTTGTCCAGATATTCGGCGACCACCTGCGAGCCCGGCGCCAGCGACGTCTTCACCCACGGCTTGACGGTCAGGCCTTTTGCCAAGGCTTTGCGCGCCAACAACCCCGCCGCCATCATGACGTTCGGGTTCGACGTGTTGGTGCAGGACGTGATCGCCGCAATGACGACGTCGCCGTTGCCGAGCGTGTGCTTGCGGCCTTCGACCGGCACGCGCTTGTCCATCTCGGCGGCCTTGTTGAATTCCTTGTCCATCGACCAGGCAAAGCCGTTCTTGACCTCTTTGAGGGCGATGCGGTCCTGCGGCCGCTTCGGCCCGGCGAGCGATGGCTCGACGGACGACAGTTCGAGCTTGAGCACGTCGGTGAACACCGGGTCCGGCGTGTTCTTGGTGCGGTACATGCCCTGCGCCTTGGCATAGGCAATGACCAGCGCGATGCGGTCCGCCGAGCGGGCGGTGTCGCGCAGATAGCGGATGGTGTCGTCGTCGATCGGAAAGAAGCCGCAAGTGGCGCCGTATTCCGGCGACATGTTGCCGAGCGTGGCGCGGTCGGCGATGGTCAGGCTGGCGAGGCCCGGACCGAAATATTCGACGAATTTACCGACGACGCCGCGCTTGCGCAGCATCTGCGTCACGGTCAGCACCAGGTCGGTCGCGGTGACGCCTTCCTTGAGCTTGCCGTTCAATCGCACGCCGATCACTTCCGGCAGCACCATCGAATAAGGCTGGCCGAGCATGGCGGCCTCGGCCTCGATGCCGCCGACGCCCCAGCCGAGCACGGAGAGACCGTTCACCATGGTGGTGTGCGAATCGGTGCCCACCAGCGTGTCCGGATAAGCCAATTCAGTCGCAACGGACTTGTCCGGGAAAGTGACTTTGGCCTTCGCGGTCCACACTGTCTGCGACAGATATTCGAGATTGACCTGGTGGCAGATGCCCGTGCCGGGCGGCACGACGCGGAAATCCTCGAACGAATTCTGCGCCCATTTGAGGAACCGGTAGCGCTCCTGGTTCTGCTTGTATTCTTCTTCGACGTTGCGCTTGAACGAGTCCTTGTGGCCGAAGAAATTCACCGCCACCGAATGGTCGATCACCAGATCCACCGGCACCAGCGGATTGATCTTTTTCGGATCGCCGCCGAGATGCTCCATGGCATCGCGCATGGCGGCGAGGTCGACCACCGCCGGCACGCCGGTGAAATCCTGCATCAGCACACGCGCCGGGCGGAACGCGATCTCGCGCTCCGAGGTTTTGGTCTTGAGCCATTGCGCGACGGCCTGGATGTCCTCTTTCGATACCGAGCGGCCGTCTTCGTTGCGCAGCAGGTTCTCCAGCAGCACCTTCATCGAGAACGGCAGCCGCGAAATCCCCTTGAGCCCGTTCTTTTCCGCCACCGGAAGGCTGTAATAGGCATAGGTCTTGGAACCCACCTTGAGCGGCCGCAGGCACTTGAAGCTGTCGAGCGAATCCATGATTTTTTTCCCATTCCTCCGGCCGGGCGCCGGGGCAAACAGTAGCTAATTTATTGCCGAAACAGGCTCCAACGGAGCGTTGGCGGTCGGGTGCCGGAGGCGTCGCCGGCGCGGCGCAGCCCGACTTGCGGCTTATAAGGTCTTTTCCGCAAATGTGCCAGATCAGCAACAAATAGCCGATAAAATGCCCGCAAGCCGCCGTTGGCTGCGATATGAAGCGGATCGGCGCTGCGCTTAGGACCTTGCTGATGCGGCTTTCCGCTGTCGATCTGGCCTGTCACCGCGGCGGCCGCGACGTGTTCGCTGGCCTTAGCTTCGCCGTGGCCTCCAGCGAGGTTTTAACGGTGACCGGCCGCAACGGCGCCGGGAAATCCTCGCTGCTGCGCACCGTTGTCGGCCTGGTCCGCTTGGCCCAAGGCAAGCTCAGCCTGGAAGGCGGCGATCCGGAACTGACCATCGCCGAGCAGGCGCACTATCTCGGCCACCAGGACGCCCTGAAACCGTCGCTCACGGTCGCTGAAAACTTAAGGTTTTGGGCCGGATTTCTCGGCACCCAGGCCGCTAATATCCACCCTGGCCTCGCCGCGGTCGGCCTCGACGAACTGGCCGACCTGCCCGCCGCCTACCTGTCGGCCGGCCAGCGCCGGCGGCTGTCGATCGCCCGCCTCATCGCCGTCAAACGCCCGATCTGGCTGCTGGACGAGCCCACCAGCACGCTCGACACCTCGGCCCAGGACCGCCTCGCCGGCCTGATGCGGACGCATCTGGCTGAGGGGGGCCTCATTCTGGCGGCCACCCATGGCGCCATCGGGCTTGAAAGCGCGCGGGAGCTGCGGCTGGGAAGGGTGGATTCATGACCCCCCTCGCCGCAATCCTCATCCGCGACATGCGCATAGCCGTGCGGGTCGGCGGCGGAGCGCTGATCGGGGTGCTGTTCTTCCTGGTCGTGGTCACGTTGATCCCGTTCGCGGTCGGCCCGAACTTGCCGCTGCTCAAGCAAATCGGCCCGGCGATCCTGTGGCTCGCAGCGCTGTTGGCGAGCCTGTTGGCGCTCGACCGCCTGTTCGCCGCCGACCATGAGGACGGCTCGCTCGATCTCATCCTCACCGGTCGCGCGCCGCTCGAGCTCGTGGTGGCGACCAAAGGCCTTGCCCATTGGCTCACCACCGGCCTGCCGCTGGTCATCGCCGCGCCGCTGATCGGGCTTTTGCTCAATCTCGACGCACCCGCCGAAATCACTTTGGTGCTGACGCTTCTGGTCGGCACGCCGGCGCTGACCTTCATCGGCCTGATCGGCGCCGCCATCGCGGTGACCTTGCGGCGCGGCGGGCTGCTGCTCGCCGTGATCGTGCTGCCGCTGACGGTGCCGGTGCTGATCTTCGGCGTCGCCGCCGCCAACACCGCCGGGCCGACGCCGTTCGGCACGCCATTCACCATCCTGTGTGCGCTGACGCTGGCGAGCCTGGTGATCGGTCCATTTGCCGCAGCAGCGGCGCTCCGGCAGGAAATGGAATAGCGGTCATGCAAACGTGAGAAGCGCTCAAAGCTCGCGGCATTGCGCCGGCGCCGCAACGTGAACTAGGAAGCTTGCGAACTGGAATAGCCATGGCCATCGCCGATCTCGCCAATCCGACGCGTTTCCTGAAATTCGCCAACCGCACGATTCCGTGGCTCGGCGGCCTGACGGTGCTCGTGTTCGCCTACGGCATCGACCAGGCGATGCTGGCGCCGGACGATTATCAGCAGGGCGCCACCGTCAAGATCATGTTCCTGCACGTGCCGTCGGCCTGGCTCGGCATGCTCGGCTGGGGTGTGATGTCGGTCGCCGCGCTGGGCACGCTGGTGTGGCGGCATCCGCTCGCCGACGTCGCTGCCAAAGCGGCGGCGCCGATCGGCGCAGCATTCACGCTGCTCTGCCTCGTCACTGGCTCGCTGTGGGGCCGGCCCGAATGGGGCGCCTATTGGCGCTGGGATGCACGGCTGACGTCGGAGCTGGTGCTATTACTGCTCTATCTCGGCGTCATTGCGCTGTGGCGAACGGTGGAGGATCCGTCGCGCGCAGCGCGCGCCGTTGCGATCCTTACCCTGGTCGGCGCCATCGATCTGCCGATCATAAAATTCTCCGTCGATTGGTGGAACACGCTGCATCAGGGCGAGTCGATATTCCGCGCCGGCGGTTCGACCATCGATTCGAGCATCCTCGTTCCGCTGTTCATCATGGCGGCGGCGTTCACGCTGTTGTTCTTCACTTTGCATCTCGCCGCAATGCGCAACGAGATCTTGCGCCGCCGCGTGCGCACGCTGCGGCTGATGCAGGCGAGCGCGGCGAGTTGACCATGAACGCAGTCAACCATATGGGCTTCATCGTCGCCTCTTATGCGGCGGCCGTCGCCATTGTCGGCGTCTTGATCGCGTGGGTGACCTTGGACTACCGCACGCAGAGGCTCAGGCTCGCCGATCTGGAAATGCGCGGCGTGACGCGCCGCTCGGCGCCGGCGCGATCTGAGCCCGCGATCGAACAAGCGAAGGAAAAAGCGTGACCAGCGTGCCGAACGAGAGCGCGAAAGTCGGCCGGCGCAGGATCGCGGTGCTGGTGCCGCTTGCGGTTTTTCTGGCGCTCGTTCTGTTGTTCCTGTTCCGCCTCTATTCCGGCGATCCGTCGCTCATCCCGTCGGCGCTGATCGGCCATCCGGCGCCGCAAACAAGCTTGCCGCCGGTCGCCGGCCTCGAGCGCGACGGCACGGCGGTGCCCGGCATCGATCCGGCAAACTTTAAAGGCGCGGTGACGGTGGTGAACGTCTGGGCGTCGTGGTGCGTGCCGTGCCACGACGAGGCGCCGCTGTTGATGCAGCTCGCCCAAGACAGCCGCGTGCGCCTGGTCGGCATCAACTACAAGGACCAGCCGGACAATGCGCGGCGCTTCCTCGGCCGCTACGGCAATCCATTCGCCGCCGCCGGCGCCGACGTGAGCGGCCGCGCCGCGATCGAATGGGGCGTCTACGGCGTGCCGGAAACCTTTGTGGTCGGCAAGGATGCGCGCATCGCCTACAAGCTGGTCGGCCCGATCACCGCCGATAATTTCGAAGCCTTGCTCAAGCCGCAGATCGACAAGGCGCTGGCTGCGGGATCCTGATCGTCATTGCGAGGAGCGAAGCGACGAAGCAATCCAGCTCGGCGACGCCGCACTGGATTGCTTCGCTTCGCTCGCAATGACGGATTATTCCGCCGGCTCGGCCGCGTATTTCTTCAACAGCGGCACTTGCAGCGCGCCGAACAGGAAGGTCAGCGGCATCACGCCGAACACCTTGAAGTCGACCCAGACATTGGTCGAGGTGTTACGCCAGACAATCTCATTGAGAATGGCGAGCGCGAAGAAGAACAGCGCCCAGCGCAAGGTCAACTTGCGCCAACCTTCTTCGGTGAGCTGGAACATCGAATCCAGCACGGTGCCGAGCAGCGGCTTGCCGAACAAAAGCCCGCCAAGCAGCACACCGCCGAACAGCGCATAGATGATGGTCGGCTTGATCTTGATGAACATGTCGTTGTGCAAAAACAGCGTCAGCCCGCCGAACACCAGCACGATGACCGCGGTGACGATCGTCATGATCGGAAAGTGCCGTGTCAGGGCGTAGGACACCGCCATCGCGGCCAGCACGGCGACCATGAAGGTCGCGGTGGCGACGAAAATGTCGTAGCGCGAGTTGGCGAAGAAGAACAGCGCCAGCGGCCCGAGATCGAGGGCGAGCTTGAGGATCGGATTGAGCTGCGGCTTCGGCGTCATGAGCGGGGAGTGTGTAGCGCGGCGGGCATGTTTCCACAAATCATGAATCGAGCCCGGCCAGAGCGCGGGCGAAATCGTGTGCCGAGAACGGCGCAAGATCGTCGACGCCCTCGCCGACACCGATGAAATGCACCGGCACTTTGAACTTCTCCGCGATCGCGACCAGAATGCCGCCGCGGGCGGTGCCGTCGAGCTTGGTCATGACGAGGCCGGTGACGCCGACCAATTTGCCGAAAATCTCGACCTGCGACAGCGCGTTCTGGCCGACGGTGGCGTCGAGCACCAGCAGCACGGCATGCGGCGCCGAGGGCTCGACCTTCTTCATCACCCGCACCACCTTTTCCAGCTCGCCCATCAGTTCGGTACGGTTCTGCAAGCGGCCGGCGGTGTCGATCAGCAACACGTCGACATTTTTTTGTTTTGCCGCCTCGACCGCCTCGTAAACCAAACCGGCGGCATCGGCGCCGGCCTCGCGCGCGATGAACGAAGCGCCGCTGCGCTCGGCCCAGATCTTGAGCTGATCGATGGCCGCGGCGCGAAAGGTGTCGCCGGCCGCCAGCATCACTGTGCGGCCCTCGGCGCGCAATTTCGCCGCCAGCTTGCCGATGGTCGTGGTCTTGCCGGAGCCGTTGACGCCGGCGACCAGGATGACGAACGGTTTTAGCGCCGGATCGATCGTCAGCGGCTGTGCCACGCCGGCGAGCACCTTCTCCACCTCGGCCGCCACCGCGGCTTTGATTTCATCCGGCGTGATTCCCGCATCGAACCGCCCGTACCGCAGCTCGGTGGCGATCCGCCCCGCGGTCTCCGCGCCGAGATCGGCACGGACCAGCTCGTCCTCGATCTCGTCGATGGTCGCCGCGTCGAGCTGGCGTTTTGCCACCACATGCGCGATGGCGCTGCCGAGCGCCGACGAGCTCTTCTTGAGCCCGCCGGTGAGGCGCTGCCACCAATTGCCCGTTGTTTTCGTCGCGCTGTCGTCCATGAGGCGCCCGTGATAGCGGTTTCGGCAATGTACGCAACAATGACCCCGGAACAGATGGTGTCGCGGCTCTTGTATCGCGACGGGCTGATGCTGGTGATCGACAAGCCGGCCGGCCTCGCGGTGCATCGCGGCCCGAACGGCGGGGCGAGCGTCGAAGACCATTTCGACGCGCTACGCTTCGGCCTGCCGAGGACGCCGGCGCTGGCGCACCGGCTCGACCGTGACACCACCGGCTGCCTGGTGCTCGGCCGCCACCGCAAGGCGTTGGCCCAGCTCGGCAAGCTGTTCAAGAACGGCGCCATCGACAAGACCTACTGGGCCATTGTCGAAGGCGCGCCCGACACCGACGAAGGCGAAATCGCGCTGCCGCTCGGCCGCCTCGACGTGACGCGCGGCTGGTGGATGAAGCACGACCCCAAAGGCCAGCCATCGGTGACGCGGTGGAAGGTGATGGGCAAAACCACCTCCCCCTGCAGGGGGGAGGTCGACCTGCCGCAGGCAGGTCGGGTGGGGGTAAGTCATCCGGCGGCGCTTCCCCACCCCGACGGCTTCGCCGTCGACCCTCCCCCTGCAGGGGAGGGCAAGAAACTCACCTGGCTCGCGCTCGAACCTTTGACCGGCCGCACCCATCAGCTTCGCGTGCATTGCGCCGAAATGGGCTGGCCGATTCTCGGCGACGCGATCTATGGCACAGCACCGCGCAGCGGCGGTCCCGGCCTGCAACTGCACGCCCGCGAGATTACCGTGCCGCTCTACAAAAACCGCGCGCCGATCCGCGTGAGCGCGCCGGTGCCGCCGCATATGCGCGAGCGACTTTTAGCGTGCGGTTGGCGAGGCGAGGACAGCAACGCTTTCTACATTCGCTCGCGCGAAGCGGCGGCCGCTCAGTAGATCGTTTCCTTGATGCGCTCGGGCGCGAGCCGATCGTGCTCGGGGCCGCCCATCTTGCCGTCGGTCAATTCGGCGAGGATCGAGCCCGGCGTCGGCAAGGTTTTGCGATCGACTTTGCTCGCCGGGTCCCACAGCTTTGAGCGGATGATCGCCTTGGTGCACTGGAAGTAGGCTTTCTCGACCGTCACCACCAATACGCATTTCGGCAGCTTGCCGTTGATGGCGAAGGTTTCGGTCAGCTTCGGATCGGTCGACAATTTGGCGCGGCCGATGATGCGCATGGTCTCGCCGACGCCAGGGATGAGGAACAACAGCGCGATGCGCGGATCGCGCACCAGGTTGCGCAGGCTGTCGATGCGATTGTTGCCGCGGCGGTCGGGAATGAGCAACGTGTGTTCGTCGACCACGCGGACAAAGCCGGGCGGGTCGCCCCGCGGCGAGCAGTCGAGACCGTCGGGACCATTGGTCGCCAGCACCACGAACGGCGCCGCCTCGATCAGCTTGCGGTATTCCGCGGTGACGTGGTCGGTTTCCTTGATCAGCGCTGGACCGTAAGGCGCATCGGAATAGAGACTCTCGAGCGCTTCGGTCGTCGCGATCGTGTGGTCTTGCGCGTCCATCGCACAGTCTCCGCTTTGCTGCGAGAGTAGCAGATTTTACGTTGGAGCATGATCTTTTCCGAAAACCGGTTTCCACCCTCGGATCAAGTCCGAGGGCAGGCTTTGTCGGGATCATGCTCTAAGCCGCCAGCAATTGTCTGCCGTCGTGAGAAACCATTGTCAGGTCGAGGATTTCTCCCGGCTCGCCCGGCGTCGAAAGCCTGACCGGCGTGAATTGCTCGGTGCGGCCGATCTGATGCGATTCGGTCAAGACGCGCCGTGTCGCGCCGACTTCGCCGTCGAGATGCTGCCGTAGTGCCAGGGCGCCGCGCTCGCGCAAGCGCCGCGCCCGTTCCTTGACGACATCGCGGGGCAGCTGCGGCATCCGCGCCGCCGGCGTACCCGGTCGCGGCGAGAACGGAAACACGTGAAGATGCGTGAGCCCGCACGCGTCGACGAGGTCGAGCGAATTTTTGAACATGCTTTCCGTCTCGGTCGGAAAGCCGGCGATCAAATCGGCGCCGAGCACCACGTCCGGCCGCAAGCGGCGCACGGTGTTGCAGAATGCGATGGCGTCATGGCGCGAATGCCGCCGCTTCATGCGCTTGAGGATGAGATCGTCGCCGGCCTGCAACGACAGATGCAGATGCGGCATCACTCGGCCATCCTGCGCCAGCGCATCGAGCAATTCACCGTCGACCTCGACGGAATCGATCGACGACAGCCGCAGCCGTTCGAGCTTCGGCACATGCTTGAGGATTTGCTTCACCAATGCACCGAGCTTCGGCGCGCCGGGCAGATCGGCGCCGTAGCTGGTGACGTCGACGCCGGTCAGCACGATCTCGCGGTAGCCGTTGGCAACGAGCCGGCGCACATCGTCCACCACCGCGCCCATCGCCACCGAGCGGGAATTGCCGCGGCCGTAGGGAATGATGCAGAACGTGCAGCGGTGGTCGCAGCCGTTCTGCACCTGGACGAAGGCGCGGGTGCGGCCCGCGAAAGCTTCGACCAGATGGGCTGCGGTTTCCTTGACCGCCATGATGTCGTTGACGATCGCCTTCGGGGCGTCTGCGAGGCCGAAAGCGGAGTGCGCCTGCGCCCAGGACGCGGGCTTAAGTTTTTCGGCATTGCCGAGCACCTTGTCGACCTCGGCCATGGCGATGAAAGTCTGCGGCTCGGTCTGCGCAGCGCAGCCGGTGACCACGATTTTGGCGCGCGGTCGGTCGCGGCGCAGCGCGCGGATTGTCTGCCGCGCTTGGCGCACCGCTTCGGCGGTGACGGCGCAGGTATTGACCACCACGGTGTCGTCGAAGCCGGCACGCTCGGCTTCGCGGCGGATCACTTCCGACTCGGCGGCGTTGAGCCGGCAGCCGAAGGTGACGACCTCGACGCTCACGACGCGGCGCCCGCCGCGGCGAACAAAGCCGCGTCGAAATGGCCCTTGTGCTCGTATTCGATGGGCCCGGTCATCAGCACATGGTCGTCGGTTTCGCGCCAGTCGATGGCGAGATCGCCGCCCGGCAAGGTCACCGTCACCTTGCGGCCGGTGCGGCCGATCCGGGCCGCGGCGACCGCGGCGGCGCAGGCCGCCGAGCCGCAGGCCTTGGTGAGACCGGCGCCGCGCTCCCAGGTGCGGATCACCACGCGATCACGCGCCGGGGTCGCGGCGAGCGTGATATTGGCGCGCTCCGGGAAGATCGGGTCGTGCTCGAGACGCGGGCCGATGCTGCGCAGGTCAAAACTTTGCGGATCCTCGACCCAGAAGATCGCATGCGGATTGCCCATGCTGACGACCGACGGCGAGTGCAAGCCCGGCACGTCCGGGACCGTAAGATCGATCGCGCGCGTATCGGCTACGTCGTGCGAGAGCGGAATTTCGTCCCAGCGGAAACGCGGCCGACCCATATCGACCGTGAACAACCCGCCATCCGCCCGCCAACAGGGAATGAGCCCGGCCGTGGTCTCGAATTCCAGCGCTGCTTTGCCGGTTTCGGCGCTGATCAGCGCCGCCACGCAGCGCATGCCGTTGCCGCAGGCGCCGGCCTCCGAGCCATCATTGTTGAAGATGCGGATAGACGCGTCGGTAGAGCCGTCCGGCGGATAAAGCGCCATGAGCTGGTCGTAGGGCTCGCGGCGCGCCGCCGCACGCGCTTCGGCCGCCGAAATCGGGCCCGGCGCGCGGCGCAGGTCGACGATGACGATCTCGTTGCCGAGGCCGTTCATCTTGACGAATTCCCTGTTCGCCAGCGCGCTCATGATAATGCCCGAATGTCAGGAACTTATATGAGGACTCAAGGGCCGAGCGCCAGTGTCGGCTTTCCGGCCGGTCGCCCTACTCGCAAAATTGGGCGCGGCGCGGGCTTCCGTGTTAGAGTCTCAGTGGGGCGACAGGATCGAGACAGCGGCAGCCGCGAAAGCCGGCAACGCGGACCGCCGGATTTAAGGAGAAACTGATGTTGCTGCGCTTTGCGCCGTGCATCGCCGCGGCGGCCTTGACCCTCGTCACCCTCGTCGCTGGATCACAAGCCTCATGGGCACAAACGCCGCTGCCGCCAGCCGCGGCCAGCCCTGCCGACAAGTCCGCCGCCGAACCGTTCGCCGAGGACACCACGCTGACGGCGAAGACGATCGTCTACGTCAAGGGCAACGGAGTGTGGGATACGGCCTTCGACACCATCAGTGGCGCGTTCAAGAAGCTCAAAACCTATCTCGACAAGGAGGGGCTGAAGACCGACGGGCCGCCGATGACGATCTTCACCCAGACCGACGACACCGGGTTCCAATTCCAGGCCGCAGTGCCTATCGCGGAGCCGCCGAAAACCCCGCCGCGCGGCGATATCGCGCTCGGTCAATCGCCGGAGGGCCATGCGCTGAAATTCGTCCATCACGGCTCTTACGACGAATTGGACAATACCTACGAGGCGATCACCAATTATCTCGACGAGAAACGGCTCGAGGCCAAGGATTTGTTCATCGAGCAATATGAGACCGATCCGGTCACGGCCGACGGCAAGAAGCTCACCGTCGACGTGTTGGTTTTGCTCAAGTAGCGCTGATCACAATTAAAGTTGCACCACTTCACCGGGCCGCAACGCGCGGAATCGCTCGGCCGGAATAGCGGCAGCCTTTAGAGCCTCGGCGAGCGCGACGAGCGGCGCATCGATCGCTTCGTCGGTGAGCTGGAACGTGCCGTAATGGTGCGCGAGCGCCAGCTCAGCGCCGCAATCCAGGTAGGCCAGCACCGCCTCCGCGGGATTCATGTGCTGGTCGCGCATGAACCAGCGCGGCTCATAGGCGCCGATCGGCAGGATGGCGAGCTTGAACGGCCCGTGGCGCTCGCGGGCACGACGAAACAGCCGGCCGGCGCCGTAACCGGAATCGGCGACCACATAGATTTTTCCGACCGGCGCATCGATCACGAACGACGCCCACAGCGACATGTTGCGATCCGACAGGTTGCGCGCCGACCAATGGCTTGTCGGAACGATGCTCACCGTCGCCGCGCCGAGATTGACGCGGTCATCCCAATCAAAACCTTCGGCCGCGAGCGCGGCATCATGATTGCGCATGATCGTGTCATTGCCGAGCGGCGTGATGATCCGCGGGTGATGCGCGGCAGCGAGCCGCGACAGTGTCGCGACATCGAGATGATCGTAGTGGGCGTGCGACACCAGCACGACGTCGATCGGCGGCAGGTCGGCAAAGGCGACGCCGGGATCGTTGACCCTTTTTGGTCCTACGTAACGGAACGGCGACGCCCGCTTCGACCAGACTGGATCGAGCAAGATATTGAGGCCGGCGGTCTGGATCAGCCAGCTGGCGTGGCCGACATAGCAAATGCGACATGCCGCGCCTTCGACGCGCGGCGGCGGACGGTCGGCAAAAGGCGACGGCGCCCAGTCCGGCCATTTTGCCTTGGTGCCGCGCAGCCGGCGCTGCAGGAACCAGCGCAAGAGATCGCGCCGGCTCCGCGGCGGTGCCGCTTCGCGGTCGAAGAAGCGCTCACCATCGAAATGATCGGAGACCGGGCCGGTGTAATAGCGCGACATGCTGAGTTAGAAATATGGCCGCTCTGACTGGGTTCAATGTGAAAAGGCCCTGAAATATGGGCCAAACGCCAGGTTGACCGCAGGCCCAACTCTCCCTATTTTCCGCCCGCTCTCGCAAGAGAACGAATTGCAACCGCCGACCGGCCCCGAGGCCGGAGGTAACCGCCCGACAGCGCGATGCGCCCTCGGGCGCAAAAGCGCTTTGAGATGTTCGATAGTCTTTCCGAACGGCTGAGTGCGGTTCTCGATCGCCTGACCCGGCGCGGCGCCTTGTCGGAGGCCGACGTCGAGGAGGCGCTGCGCGAGGTACGGCGCGCGCTGCTCGAAGCCGACGTGGCGCTCGACGTCGCCCGCGCCTTCACCGACCAAGTGAAAAAGCGCGCGGTCGGCGTCGAGGTGATCAAGTCGGTCACGCCCGGCCAGATGGTCGTGAAGATCGTGCACGACCAGCTCATCGAGACTTTGGGCTCGGACGCGCAACCGATCGATCTCAACGCGCCGGCGCCGGTCGTCATCATGATGGTGGGCCTGCAAGGCTCGGGCAAAACCACCACCACCGCCAAAGTCGCCAAACGGCTGACCGACAACGCCAGGCGCAAAGTGCTGATGGCGTCGCTGGACACCCGCCGGCCGGCCGCCATGGAGCAACTCGCCGTGCTCGGCCGCCAGGTCGCGGTCGACACGCTGCCGGTGGTCGAAGGCCAGACGCCGGTGCAGATCACCAATCGCGCCGTGCAGGCGGCTCGCCTCGGCGGCTACGACGTGGTGATGCTCGACACCGCCGGCCGCATCACGCTGGACGAGGCGATGATGGCTGAAGCGGCGGAGGTGCGCCGCGCCGCCAGCCCGCACGAAGTTCTTCTCGTCGCTGACGCGCTGACCGGCCAGGACGCCGTCAATCTCGCCCGCTCGTTCGACGAGCGCGTCGGCCTGACCGGCATCGTGCTGACCCGCATCGACGGCGACGGCCGCGGCGGCGCGGCGCTGTCCATGCGCGCGGTCACCGGCAAGCCGATCAAGCTGATCGGCACCGGCGAAAAGCTCGACGCCATCGAGGATTTTTATCCCGCCCGCATCGCCGACCGCATCCTCGGCATGGGCGACATCGTTTCGCTCGTCGAAAAGGCTGCCTCGACCATCGACGCCGAGCAAGCCGCGCGCGTCACCGCGAAGATGCGCAAAGGCACCTTCGATCTCTCCGACCTGCGCGAGCAGATCGCGCAGATGCAGCACATGGGCGGCATGAGCGGGATGATGTCGATGCTGCCCGGCATCGCCAAGATCAAGAACCAGCTCGCCGAGCGCAATCTCGACGAAACCGTGCTGAAGCGGCAAGTCGCGATCATCGATTCGATGACGCCGCAGGAGCGGCGCAATCCCGACGTGCTCAAGGCGAGCCGCAAGCGCCGCATCGCTGCCGGCTCGGGCACCAAACCCGAAGACATCAATCGCTTGCTGAAAATGCATCGCACCATGGCCGACGTGATGAAGGCCATGGGCGGCGCCAAGCGCGGGCCGATGGCCGGCCTCGCCAATATGCTCGGCTTCGGCGGCGGCATGCCGAGCCCGGAAGAGATGGCGAAGCTCGCCGAAAAGATGCCGGGCGGCTTGCCGACCGGAATGCCCGGCGCGCCGGGCGCACCCGGCCTGCCGCCGAATTTTCCCGGATTGCCGGGCCGCATGCCGGGACTTCCGGGACTTGGTCCGAAACTGCCGGGCGGCTTGCCGCCGGGCTTTCCGGGTTTCGGCAAGAAGAAATGACAACCCGGATTCAAACAAACGCATTCAACGTTTCAAGAAAGGAAACCTGAAAAATGCCTCTCGTCATCCGCATGGCCCGCGCCGGCACCAAGAAGCGGCCGTTCTATCACATCGTGGTCGCCGACAGCCGCAGCCCCCGCGATGGACGTTTCATCGAACGGCTTGGTTATTTCAATCCGCTGTTGCCGAAGGAAAAGACCGATCGGCTGAAGTGGGACATCGAAAGGGCCAAGGCCTGGATCGCCAAAGGCGCGCAGCCTTCGGACAGGGTGATGCGCTTCCTCGACGCCGCCGGCGTGATGAAGCGGACCAAGCGCAACAATCCGGAAAAAGCGGTGCCGCGCAAGGAGCGCAAGGCCAAGGAAGAAGCCGCCAAGGCCGCGGCGGCCGCAGCACCGAAAGCCCCCGCAGCGCCGGCGGCGCCAGCAACCTAACGGGCACTCACGATGGCAGGCGGCGCACGCATCTGCCTCGGTCAAATCGGCGCCGCGCACGGCGTGCGCGGCGAAGTGCGGTTGTACTCGTTCACCGCCGAGCCGGAAGCGATCGCCGGCTACGGCCCGCTCGAGACCGAGGACGGCCGCGTCTTGCAGATCGAATCGCTGCGCCGCGCCAAGGATCACTTCGTCGCACAACTTACCGGCATTGTTGACCGCAGCGCCGCGGAGCAATTGACCAACATCAAGCTCTACGTGCTGCGCGAACGTTTGCCGGCACCCGACCAGCCGGACGAGTTTTATCACGCCGACCTGATCGGTCTCGCGGTGGTCGACCGCGCCGGCGAAAAGCTCGGCACCGTGGTGGCGCTGCACAATTTCGGCGCCGGCGATTTGATCGAGGTGCGGCCGACGGAAGGCCACGTGACGCAGCTATTGCCGTTCGACGAGGCCACCGTACCGGTGGTCGATCTCGCGGCGGGACGGCTGGTGGTCGTTGCGCCGGACATGGATCAACAAGCGGCTCCAGCCAAGCGCAGCGGCAGGCGGCGCTAGGCCATGTGGCGGGCAAGCGTTCTCACGATTTTTCCGGAAATGTTTCCGGGGCCGTTGGGCTTGAGCCTTGCCGGCAAAGCGCTGGCGTCAGGCGCGTGGTCGCTGGACGTGGTCGATATCCGCGGCTTCGCCACCGACAAGCATCGCACCGTCGACGACACGCCGGCCGGCGGCGGCCCGGGCATGGTGATGAAGGCCGACGTGCTCGGCCGCGCCATCGATGCGACAGCGGCCGACACCCGCCCGCGCCTCCTGATGTCGCCACGCGGCACGCCGCTGACCCAAGCGCGGATCGAGACGCTGACCGGCGATACCGGCGTCATCCTGGTC
>Ga0209579_10002011_pt1 | contig 16116 bp, 17 predicted proteins | sample Coa_R1_2_FD_187152 | JGI IMG/M metagenome (GOLD analysis project Ga0209579, IMG submission 187152) | Surface soil microbial communities from Centralia Pennsylvania, which are recovering from an underground coalmine fire - Coalmine... | ecosystem: Environmental > Terrestrial > Soil >... | reverse complement strand
AGGGATGCTGGAATTTCGCTTCCGGTCCGACGCAAGGTGTCTTACGCCGAAGTCTGGAGCATGAGGTGCAAACCGTGGACTCTATGCTGACGACCAGGGGTCGGCTGACCATTCCGAAGCCGATCCGTGACCATCTTGGATTGAGGCCCGGGGACCGCGTCAAGTTCTTCGTGCGTCCGGACGGCGGCTTGGCCCTACTGCCGGTTTCGGCGTTGCGACGGATCGTCCAGGCCGATCCTGTTCGGGGACATCGACGAGGCCGTCGCGGCCGCCGACGCGGAGACTTCCCGACATGACCATCGACGACGTCATCGCGGACTTCGCCACCACCGGCAGCACGCTGCCCGTCGAGTCGATGCGCTGGGCGCTCGACCATTGGGACGAGGCGGCGCCGCGCTTCGTCGCGCTGCTGGCGCGCGCCGCCGACGGCGAGGACTGCGGCACGGAGACAGAGAACGCTCTCTTCTACATCATCCATCTTCTGGCCGAGAAGCGCGAGACGGCGGCGTTTCAGCCGCTCTGCCGGCTGCTGCAGGACGCCGAGCTGAGCGAGGAGGTTCTCGGCGACGCGATGACCGAAACGCTGTGGGGTGTGCTCATCGCCCTCTACGACGGCGATGCGAACGCGCTCAAGCGGTTGACCGAGACGACCGCGGCGGACGAGTTCGTGCGCGGCCATGCGCTCGACACGTTCGCCTACCTCGCCCGTACGGGCGGCTATGACATCGCGGAGGTGCACGCCTATTTGGAGCACCTGCGCGACGAGATGCGGCCGCGCAAGAATTGCTTCGTCTGGGTCTCCTGGGTCGAGGCGGTGGCGAATCTCGGCTTCGCGGATCTCGCAGGCGATGTCGAACGCCTCTTCCGGCACCGGGCGCTGCCCGACCGGGTGATGGACCTGGAGGATTTCCGGAACGATCTCGCAGAGGTGCTCGCCGACCCGGACGGCATGGCCGGGTTCCGGCGCAGCCACGACCGTTACGAGCCGTTCGCCGACACGATCGGCACGTTCTCGAAATGGTACGGATTTTCGGAACAGTACAGGCAGGATCAGGCCAAGCGGGCGGCGCGCGAGCGGCAAGAGCAGCTCGAACGCGCGCTTGATCCCGTTCCGCAGCCCTATGTCGACCCGGTCCGCCGCATCGGACGCAACGATCCCTGCCCGTGCGGCAGCGGCAAGAAGTACAAGAAATGCTGTCTGACGTGACGCCGGCCGAAAACTGAAACGGCGCCGGAAATCCGGCGCCGCCATCGACTCAGCCTGCGCCGGGGCCTAATACCCCTCGCGGTCCATGCGCTTGCGCAGGAGCTTGCGGTGCCGGCGCACGGCCTCCGCCTTCTCGCGGGCGCGGCGCTCGGAGGGCTTCTCGTAGTTACGGCGGAGCTTCATCTCCCGGAACACGCCTTCCCGCTGCATCTTCTTCTTGAGCGCGCGGAGCGCCTGATCGACATTATTGTCGCGGACGAGGACTTGCACGGCGGGGCGACACTCCAATCGCAGACCAAAACCATTCGGCGGCGCGGGTCGCGCTGCCGTTGGCCTCTCCATAGCATCGAACCGGGCCGCAGGGAAGGGGGAGCCGCCGCACTTCCACGCAAGCCGGCTTTACCGGCGCAGGCGACCTCAGCATACTGCCGCGCGCCATGAGCATCCTGAAACTCGCCCGCATGGGCCATCCCGTCCTGCGGATTCCGGCCCGTCCGGTCGAGGACCCGACGGCGCCGGAGATCAGGGCGCTGGTCGGCGACATGATCGAGACGATGGCGGATGCCGGCGGGGTCGGGCTCGCCGCGCCGCAGGTGCACGCATCGCTCCGGGTGCTGATCTACTGCGTGCCCGCGGCGCGGGTCAGCGGCGCCGCGGATGACGTGCCGGTGGATCTCACCGCCATCGTCAATCCGCTGGTCGAGCCAGACGGCGACGAGCAGGAACTCGGCTGGGAAGGCTGCCTCAGCATTCCCGGCCTGCGCGGCGCGGTGCCGCGCTACACGCGCGTGCGCTACGCCGGATTCGACCTCGACGGCGAGCGGATCGAGGCCGTGGCGACCGGGTTCCATGCCCGCGTGCTGCAGCACGAGGCCGATCATCTCGACGGCATCATGTATCCCGAGCGCATGACCGATCTCAGGCTGCTGTCCTTCATCGAGGAATCCGCACGGTTTCCAGTGGACCTCGCCGCCTACGCGGCGGAGGGACGGCCGTGACCGCCGGCGACGAGACCGCACGCTGCAAGGATGCGCTGCTGGAGGCGATGCTCCCGCATGTCGCCTTCGACGGCTGGTCGCCTGCTGCGCTGGCGGAGGGAGCCCGCACGCTCGGCTGGGCGCCGGACGAGGCGGGTCTCGTGTTTGCCGGCGGCGCCGATGCCGCGCGGCAATGGCTCGACGACTGGGCCGACCGGCGCATGGTCGAGCGGTTGCGGGCGACGGATCTGTCGGCACTCCGCACGCATCACCGGGTTGCCGCGGCGCTGAAGGCGCGGCTTGCCGCGCTCGGTCCCTATCGCGAGGCGGTCCGTCTGGCGCTGGCGTCGCGCTTCACGCCGTTCGGTGCGGCCTACGCAGCGCAAGCGGTCTACCGCACCGTCGACGCGATCTGGTGGGAAGTGGGTGACGCCGCCACCGATTTCAACTTCTACACCAAGCGCGGCATCCTGGCGGCGATCCATGCCTCGGCGGTGCTTTACTGGCTGGTCGACACGAGCGAGGACGGGGCGGATACCGAGTCCTACATCGACCGCCGCATCGCCGATGCCGGGCGGCTGCCGGTGCTGCGCCGCCTGGCCGAGGACACGCTGCGGCGGTGGCGTTCGGCCGCCGCCGATTTCCGCCGCGAAGCGAGGCTCTGAAGAATGGCGTACTGGCTGCTCAAATCCGAACCCGCCAAGTATTCCTGGGACCGGCTGGTCGCGGACCGACGGACCCACTGGGACGGCGTGCGCAACCATCAGGCGGCGATCAATCTGAAGGCGATGAAGGCCGGCGACCGGGCGTTCTTCTACCACTCGCAGGAAGGGTTGGAGATCGTCGGCATCGCCGAGATCGTGCGAGAGGCCTATCCCGATCCGAGCGATCCCGCCGGCCGCTTCGTCATGGTGGACGTGGCGCCGGTCGAGAAGCTCAAGCACCCGGTGACGCTGGCCGCCATCAAGGCCGAGCCGCGGCTGGCGTCGCTGGCGCTGGTGCGGCAGGGGCGGCTTTCGGTCTCGCCCGTCGCCGATTCGGAGTGGAAGATCATCTGCGCGATGGCCGACGCCGCTTGACCGGGACCGCGGGGACCGTCTACTTCGGTCCCGACCACCGATGATCGTCGACCAGATCGAAGCTCATTTCCGCGGCGTGCCGCGCGGCGCCGCGGGCAATGTCCCGCTTGGCACGCTGCGCGTGCTGGAGCGGCTCATCGCCGGGCGCGAGATCCGGTGCAGCGTCGAGACGACAGCTGGCGCTTCGACCATTCTCATCGGTGCCGTGAGCGCCCGCCATATCGCCTTCGTCGAGGACGACCGGCCGGCGCCGACGAGCGCCGTGCGGTGTGTCGAAACCTGTCCGATCGCGCGTCCCGAGGGGATCGAATTCGTTCACGGCATGCTCGGGCTCGTCCTGCCGCGCCATGCGTTCGACACACCGATCGACCTCCTCCTGCTCGGCGGCGCCCACCGGCTGCCCTTCCCGGTGGGGGCGTTCGGCCTGCTGGCGCGGCACCTGCCCGACGGCACGGGGCTGCTGGTCCTGGACGATGTGCAACTGCCCCATATCCGGCGGCTCTACGACCATCTCCTGGAGGCGGAGGCGTTCGCGCTCGCTGGCTTGGCCGGCGGGACGGCCTTCTTCCGCCGCACCGGCGCGCCGCTGGGCGATCCGCTTCCGCCCGGCTGGGGCGAGCGCCCGCTTCCCGTCGAGGCGGTTCGTCCCGACGATGCCGCATCGATGCTGAGCCTCGCGGCCGAAGCTGCCGAGCGCGGCACCGATGCGTTCGAGCAGGCGCAGCTTGCCGCCAATCACGGCATCGCCGCTCTCGCCGCCGGCGCGTTCGATACGGCCGAGGCAGCATTCCGGACCGCGCTGGCGCGGCAGGCGGACAATTCGGAAGCCTATGACGGGCTCGCCTCGCTCGCGGTCGCCCGGGACAAGCCGGCGGAAGCGCTGGCGTTCCGCCGCTGGGCCAGCCTGCTCGACCCGAACCGCGCATCGATCCGGCTGGAGCTGGTGCGCGACCTGCTCAGGCTTCGCCGCTTCGAGGCGGCCGAGACCGAGCTGCATGGTGTGCTGCGCCTCTCTCCCGATCACCACGAGGCGCTCGATTTCCTCGAGGAGCTCTATACGGTGATCGGGCGACCGGCCGATGCCGCGGTCTGCCGCGAGCGGGCGCGGGCCGATGGTCCGGAAGGCCCCCTGCCGGTCTACGTCGCCGGCACGGTTCTCGACTTCACCGCCGCGGGCAATGCGTTGCGCTATGTCGGGCGCGGCTGGCAGGCCGCCGAGGGCTGGGGCCGCTGGACACGCGCCAGGGAGGCCACGGTCGATTTCGTCCTTGATGCGAAGGACGGCGAGCCTGGCGACGGGGTGCTGGCCACGATCGAGCTCCAGCTCGCCGCGAGCCATGCCGGCCCGTCCTTCCGTCCTGCGCTCGATTTCGCGGTCAATGGGGTGGAGGTCGCGACCCGCGGGCTGCCTTCCATCGCGGAAAGCAGCGGGCAGGTCATGGCCGCCGTGACATTCGACAGCCGGGTGTTTCGTGCCGGCCGGGCCAATGCCATCGCTCTGACTTTCCATACGCCGGTGGTGCCGGCGCTGGTCATGGAAAGCACGGATCCGCGCGTTCTGGGCGTCGTCGTGTCGACCCTGAAGCTATCGTTCCGGAAGTTGGGGCCGGCACCGGCGCCGGCTGCCGCCTAGCTGCGGCGAGTTGACCATTCCGGAGGCACGGGCCAACCGGTAAGGTCGGGGCCAGACTCCATGGGAGCCTCACGATGCCCGAGACGCTGGCCATCTATCAGGTCGACGCCTTCGCCGAGACGCTGTTCGGCGGCAACCCGGCCGCCGTCGTGCCGCTCGAACACTGGCTCCCCGACGAGACGCTGCAGAAGATTGCCGCCGAGAACAATCTTGCCGAAACGGCCTTCCTGGTGCCGGACGGCCAGGGCTGGGCGCTGCGTTGGTTCACCCCCGCCGTCGAGGTCGCGCTCTGCGGCCATGCGACGCTGGCATCGGGCTTCGTCATATTCCGCTTCCTGCGTCCCGGCTCGCGCCATGCCGCCTTCACGACGAAGCGGGCGGGGATGCTGGAGGTCAGCGAGGTGGAGGGGGTGCTCACGCTCGACCTGCCGTCGCGCCCGCCCGAGCCGGTGCCGCCGCCGGAAGGGCTCGCCGCGGCATTGGGCGCCCGTCCGGTGGCCGTGCTGGCGGCCGAGAAGCTGCTGGCCGTATTCGAGACCGAGCAGGAGGTCGCGGCACTGGCGCCGGATTTCCGCAAGGTCGCGGCCCTGCCGTTCGACGGCGTGATCGCGACCGCGCCAGGATCGGCCGGCACCGATTTCGTCTCGCGCTATTTCGCGCCGCATGCCGGGATCGACGAGGATCCCGTCACCGGGTCCGCGCATTGCGTGCTGACGCCCTACTGGGCTGCCAGACTAGGCCGCCGCCGGCTCGAGGCGCGTCAGATTTCGGCCCGCGGCGGCCATCTCCGGTGCGAGGATTTGGGCGGGCGCGTCGCCCTGTCGGGCCGCGCCCAGCTCTATATGACGGGACAGATCCACGTCACGTGAGTCGCCCAGCGGCATCAGTAGTGATGCCAGTAGTAATGATCGTGCCAGTACCCGTCATGGGCCTCTACCACACAGCCTGCCAGAGACAAGCTTCCGGCAATGATCGCCGCCATAGCGACGAGAGACCGGAGTCTCCGGTACTTCGTGCCGGTTTGCTTCTGTTCAAGGGTCATTTCGCCCTCCAGTTAGCATCGGTCCAAGGTTCGGACCTCTACTTACTAACGGTGGGCGCACGATTATGTTCCAAGGCAATCCCTGGGCGATTTGATGGCGATTTGACGGCGGACTAGATCAAGATGATTTGAGGTCGAATCGACCTCAAATCTGAATCTTGATCTCATTCGAATGTTTAGAGACCGATTCAGCGTTCAGGCCGAATTGGCCTGAACGCATCGGACTCTAACGCGCCGCGGCTGGCAGCAGGGCCGCGATCGACGGCGCGGCCTTGGGGAAGGCGGCCCGATAGTCCTGTCCCAGCAGGGCCGCCACCGTTGCCGCGATCTGGGCCTGCGTCACCGGGGCGATGTTCGTGCGCTCGCCCAGCGGCGGCGTGTCCGGCCCGATCGCCGCGATCCAGATGTTCTCGGAGCCCTTCTGGTCGACGCCGTGCTCCTTCCACTCCTCCGGCCCCGAGCCGCGCCCGTGGTCGGCGGTCAGGATGAACGTCGTCGTGCCGTGATATTCGGGACGGCTCTGCATGACACTCCAGAGCTCCTCGACGTGGTGATCGAAGCCGTGCGCGGATTCGAGCACGAGGTCGTAGCGTCCGGCATGGGCCCAGTCGTCGGTCTCGCCGTAGCCGACGAAGATGGCGCGCGCGTCCTTCGTGCGGGCGAAGTCGATCAGCGGCACCTGCATGAACGCGTCGTACGGCGTCCCGTGGTCGAGCATGGTCGTCTCGCGGTAGAACCGGTCGACCATGGCCTGATCCGGTGTGAGCTTGTCGCCGCGATACGGCAGTTCGGTACCGACCACCATCGTCGCGATGCGGCTTCGCTTCTCGTTGAAGATATCGGCGAAGGCGTCCCAGGTGGCGAACACGGCCACGCGATCGTGGAACTCGGGTTTGCCGTTCAGCCATTCGTAGACCGTGACGTTCGGGTTGGGGCCGAACTCGTTCGAATCGATGCGGCTGTCCGGCGCACCGGTCAGCATCTCGTTATAGCCCGGGTAGGAGAAGGCGAGGCCGTTGGTCACCCGCGCGATGCTGCCCTTCGTCTGGTTGCCGATGATCTGGCCCTGCCTGGCGATGGTGCCCCAGATGAACGGGAAGAGCGCCTGCCGCCGCGCTTCCGGCGTCTCGCGCCAGTATGTGGCGCTCAAATAGTCCTGGCCGTACCAGTTCCCGCCGTGATCGGTGGTCAGCAGGTCCTTCTCGGCGCCGGTGAACACCTCCTGCCAGCGTAGCCCGTCCGAGACGATGAGGACGACCGTCCGCGTCTTGAGCGGCGTCGCGTCGGCGAGGCCGGACACGAGGAGGCAGATTGCGAGGACGGCTCGAAACATGCGAGGTCTCCCTGTCCGCAGCTCGCGCGGATGAACGCCGATGATAACCGATCGGACGAAATGGTCACCGAGGACGAGTACCGGCGCCTTGCGCTGAGCCTGCCCGGCGCGGCCGAGAGCGCGCATATGGGCCATCCGGATTTCCGGGTGGGCGGGCGGATATTCGCGACACTCTGGCCGGGGCGCCACGGGGTCGTCCTCCTGACGTCGGACGAGCAGGCCATGCTCTGCGCCGCAGAGCCGGCGGTCTTCGCGCCGGTGCCCGGCGGCTGGGGAAAGCGTGGCTCGACCCAGGTCATGCTGGCCGCGGCCGATGGGGCGACCGTCGAGAGCGCGCTTACGATGGCCTGGAAGCGCGTCTCGGCCAAGGGCCGGCCGAGGCGCTAGGAAACGCCCGCCCGACGCGGATCAGGTCTTCGTTTTCCGCGCGGTGGTCACCGATTGACGTCCGCAGCCTCATGCCTCAGCCTCATCAGCGGGACACGCCCCCCCAACGGGGCGCAGCCATTCTGCGAGGAATAGGCATGAAGCCGACACGACGCCCGAATTGCGTCCACTTCTCTTCGGGCCCCTGCGCCAAACGGCCAGGCTGGACGCTCGACGCCCTCTCCGGTGCCCTCATCGGGCGCTCGCACCGGGCGAAGCCGGGCAAGGCCCGCCTCCTTCAGATCATCGACGACAGCAAGGCGATCCTCGGGATTCCCGACTCGTATCGCGTCGCCATCGTGCCCGCCTCGGACACCGGCGCGGTCGAGCTGGCGCTGTGGTCGCTGCTCGGCGCCCGGCCGGTCGACGTGCTGGCCTGGGACGCCTTCGGCGAAGGCTGGGTGACCGACATCGTCAAGCAGCTCAAGCTCGCCGATGCGCGGGTGATGAAGGCGCCTTACGGCAGCTTGCCCGACCTTAGCCAGGTCGATCCCGCCCATGACGTGGTCTTCACCTGGAACGGCACCAGCTCGGGGGTGCGCGTGCCCCACGGCGACTGGATATCCACCGACCGGCAGGGCCTGACCATCTGCGACGCGACCTCGGCCGCCTTCGCGATGGATCTGCCGTGGCCCAAGCTCGATGTCGTCACCTGGTCCTGGCAGAAGGTGCTGGGCGGCGAGGCGGCGCACGGCATGATCGCGCTCTCGCCACGGGCGGTCGAGCGGCTCGAGAGCTGGACCCCGCCGCGGCCGCTGCCCAAGATCTTCCGCCTGACCAAGGGCGGCAAGCTGATCGACGGCGTCTTCGTCGGCGAGACGATCAACACGCCGTCGATGCTGGCGGTCGAGGATGCGCTCGACGGGCTCGCCTGGGCGCAGCGCGTCGGCGGGCTCGCCGGCACGATCGGCCGGACCGAGCGGAACGCCGCGGCGCTCGACGCCTGGGTCCGGGCGACGCCCTGGATCGGCTACCTCGCCGCGGATCCGGCCGTGCGCTCGACCACCTCGGTCTGCCTGGTCTTCACGGATCCCGCCGTGGCGGCGCTGCCGCTCGACCAGCGGACCGCCTTCGCCAAGGCGGTGGCGGCGCTGCTCGACAAGGAAGGGGCGGCGCTCGATATCGGCCATTACCGGGACGCGCCGCCGGGCCTGCGCATCTGGTGCGGCGCCACGGTCGAGACCGAGGATCTCGAAACGCTCTTCCCGTGGATCGAGTGGGCGTATCGCGAGACGCTGCCGCAGTTCGCCTGAACCAGACTGTCATTGCGAGCGGAGCGAAGCAATCCAGAGTCCCGCGCTCCGGCCCTGGATTGCTTCGCTCCGCTCGCAATGACGTCCTTTGATGAAGGGACCATCCCATGCCCAAGGTGTTGATCAGCGACGACCTGTCGCCGCGCGCCGCGGAGATCTTCCGCGAGCGCGGCATCGAGGTCGATGTCCGGATCGGCCTCGACAAGGACGAGCTGAAATCGATCATCGGCGATTACGACGGGCTCGCCGTGCGCTCGGCGACCAAGGTGACGAAGCCCATTCTCGAGGCGGCATCGCATCTGAAGGTGGTCGGCCGCGCCGGGATCGGCGTCGATAATATCGACGTGGCGGCGGCGACCCAGCGCGGCGTCGTGGTCATGAACACGCCCTTCGGCAATTCGATCACGACGGCTGAGCACGCGATCGCGCTCCTGTTCGCGCTGGCTCGCGACATTCCCGCGGCCGACCGCTCGACCCAGGCGGGGAAGTGGGAGAAGTCCCGCTTCCTGGGCGTCGAGCTGACCGGCAAGACGCTCGGCGTCATCGGCTGCGGCAATATCGGCTCGATCGTCGCTGCCCGCGCCGTGGGCCTGAAGATGAAGGTCGCGGCCTACGATCCCTTCCTCAGCGAGGACCGGGCGGTGGAGCTGGGCGTCGACAAGGTCGAGCTGGACGAGCTGTTGCGGCGCGCCGACTTCATCACGCTCCACACGCCGCTGACTGACGCCACGCGCAACATCATCGACGCGTCGGCGCTGGCCAAGACCAAGCAAGGCGTGCGGATCATCAACTGCGCGCGGGGCGGCCTGATCGTCGAGGATGATCTGATCGCGGCGCTCGAATCCGGGCATGTTGCGGGCGCCGCCATCGACGTCTTCCCGACCGAGCCGGCGCGCGAGAGCCCGCTCTTCGGCCGCGACAACGTGGTCTGCACGCCGCATCTCGGCGCCTCCACCGCCGAGGCGCAGGAGAACGTCGCGCTGCAGGTGGCCGAGCAGATGGCCGACTTCCTGCTGACCGGAGCGGTCGTCAACGCGCTCAACATGCCGTCGCTGACCGCCGAGGAGGCAGCGCGGCTCAAGCCCTACATGACGCTCGCCGAGCAGCTCGGATCCTTCGCCGGGCAGATGATCGAGCACGGGCTCGCCCAGATCACCATCGAGTACGAGGGCCACGTCGCCTCGCTCAACACGAAGCCGCTGACCGCCATCGTGCTGACCGGGGTGCTGCGCGGCATGACCGAGACGGTCAACATGGTGAACGCGCCGGTGCTGGCCCGCGCGCGCGACATCCGCGTCACCGAATCGAAGCTTGCCGGGGAATGCGACTACCAAACCCTGATCCGCGTGCGGGTCGAGGGCGCCGGCGAGGGTACGACGATCGCCGGCACGCTCTTCGGGGGCACGCGACCCCGCGTCGTCGAGATCGAAGGCATCGAGATGGAAGCCGAGCTCGGCCCCGACATGCTGTTGGTCCGCAACCGCGACAAGCCCGGCTTCATCGGCAATCTCGGCCGGACCTTCGGCGATGCCGGGATCAACATCGCGACCTTCCATCTCGGCCGGATCGGGCCGGGCGAGGAGGCGGTGGCGCTTGTGGAGATCGACCGACAGATCTCGGCCGAGCTGATCGACCGGGTCCACCACATCCCGAACGTGATCCGGGCGAAGGCGCTCAAGTTCTGAAGGCGGGGACGGCGGCGGGAGTGCGCCCCGCCGCCTCTTGCACCGCACAAAAGAAGCGCGTTACCCTGGTTGCGGCCGCGAGACGAACTCGCGGCCTCCCGGGAGAACAGTTCGGACATGACAGCCCGTCATCTGTGGCGTGTCCTTCTCGTCGGCGCGGTCCTGCTGGGCGCGCCGCGCGCCGGCATCGCCGATGATCAGGCCTCGAGCCTGGCCGCATGGCAGCGCCTGCTGCCGGTGCTGGAGCACCCGCGCTGCCTCAACTGCCACCAGGCGAACGTGCCGCTCCAGGGCGACGAACGCCGGATCCACCTGCCGCGGGTCGAGCGCGGGCCGGACGGCATGGGCGACAGCGCCATGCGCTGCACCGCCTGCCACAGCCAGGCGGCGAACAATCCGAGCTCGGGGGCGCCCGGCGCCGAGGGCTGGTCGCTGGCGCCCGAGACGATGGTCTGGCAGGGCCTGTCGAGCGGCGATCTCTGCCGGCTGATGAAGGACAAGGCGCGCAACGGCAACCGCACGCCCGAGCAGATCGTGGAGCACGTCGACAAGGCCCCGCTCGTCCGATGGGGCTGGGCGCCGGGCGGCAGCCGCTCGACGCCGCCGCTCGGCCATGCGGAATTCGTTCAACAGATGAAGCTCTGGGCGGCAGGCGGCGCCGCCTGCCCGCAGTAAGGAGCATTTCTTCGTCATCCCCGCGAAGGCGGGGATGACGGTATTGGTTGAAGCCCGGTTCTCCCGAGGAGGAGGCGTCATGCTCACGCTCAATGTCAACGGCACCGACCATCAGCTCGACGTCGATCCGGAAATGCCGCTCCTATGGGCGATACGGGACCGGCTCGATCTCACCGGCACCAAGTTCGGCTGCGGCCGCGCGCTGTGCGGCGCCTGCACCGTCCATATCGACGGCGACGCCGCGCGCTCCTGCTCGATCATGGCCGGCGACGCGGTCGGCAAGAAGATTGTCACCATCGAGGCGGTCAGCGGCAAGGTGGCCGACGCCGTCCGCTCGGCCTGGCAGCAACTCGACGTGGTGCAGTGCGGCTATTGCCAGTCCGGGCAGATTATGTCGGCGATCAATTTGCTGAGCGACAACAACAAGCCCAGCGATGCCGAGATCGACGCCAGCATGGAGGGCAACATCTGTCGCTGCGGCACCTATGTGCGCATCCGGGCGGCGATCCACGAAGCCGCCAAGACGCTGGCGTGAGGAGGCGGCGATGACCCACCAGTTCCCCTCGCGCCGCGCCTTCCTCGCCGCGACGGCGGCAACGGCCGGCGCCTTCGTGCTCGCGACGTTCGTGCCGTTCCCCGGCCGGGCTCTCGCGCAGGGCGGTCCGCCGCCGGGTCCCTACGATCCCAACCTCTTCATCAGGATCGGCGCGGACAACACCGTGACGGTGGTCGTCAAGCATCTCGAGATGGGGCAGGGCGTATCGACCGGCATCCCGACCGTCGTCGCCGAGGAGCTCGATGCGGATTGGGCCGATGTTCGCTTCGAGTTCTCGTCGAACGACACGGCGCACTACAACAACCTCTTCTTCGGCCCGGCGATGGGTACCGGCGGCTCGACCTCGATCAACGAGTCCTTCGACCAGATGCGCAAGGCGGGCGCCGCGGCGCGGGCGATGCTGGTCGCGGCGACCGCTTCCGAATGGAAGGTGCCGGCGGGCGAGATCACGGTGGCGAGCGGCGTCGTCGCCCATCCTGGCTCCGGCCACAAGGCGCGCTTCGGCGAGTTGGCCGCTGCCGCGATGCAGCTACCGGTGCCGACGGAGGTGACGCTCAAGCCGGTCTCGTCCTTCAAGCTGATCGGCACGCGGCTGCCCCGCCTCGACTCGGTCGGGAAGACCACCGGGAGGGCCCAGTTCGCGCTCGATATACGCCGTCCCGGCATGCTCACCGCCGTGGTCCGGCGGCCCGATCATTTCGGGGCTGCGGTCGCGACGCTCGACGACGCGGCCGCCCGCAAGGTCGCCGGCGTGGTCGACGTCATCCGCATTCCGTCCGGCGTCGCCGTGCTGGCGACCGACACCTGGGCGGCGACGCGCGGCCGCGAGGCGCTCAAGATCGAGTGGGATCTGAGCAAGGCGGAGCGCCGCTCGACGGCGGAGATTCTGGCCGAGTACGGAAGGCTTGCCGACCAGCCGGGCATGTCCGCGATCAAGCGAGGCGATGCCGCTGCCGGTCTCGGTCGCGCCGTGAAGACCATCGACGCCGAGTTCGCCTTCCCCTATCTCGCCCACGCGCCGATGGAACCGATGAACTGCGTGCTCGAGGTGAAGGGCGGCAAGGCGGAGATGTGGGCCGGCTCGCAGCTTCAGACGCTCGACACCTTCGTGCTGGCCAAGATCCTCGGACTCAAGCCGGAGAACGTCGCCGTCCACACCACGCTGGGCGGCGGCAGCTTCGGCCGGCGCGCCAACCCGCAAGGCGACTGGGCGAGCGAGGCGGCGGCCATCGTCAAGGCGATCGGCGGCAAGGCCCCGGTGCATCTGGTCTGGACCCGCGAGGACGACATCAAGGGCGGGTTCTACCGGCCGCTCTCCTTCCACCGGGTCAAGGCGGGCATCGATGCGCAAGGGCGGATCACCGGCTGGCGGCACACCGTCGTCAGCAAGTCGATCCTGATCGGCACGCCCTTCGAGAAGATGGGGATCAAGGACGGTGTCGATTCGGCGAGCGTCGAAGGCATCGTGGACACCAGCTACGCGATCGGCGACATGTCGGTCGAGCTCCACAATCCGGCCTCGCCGGTGCCGGTGCTGTGGTGGCGCTCGGTCGGGCACAGCCATACCGGGCACGTCATGGAAACGGCGCTCGACGAGCTTGCCCACCTTGCGGGCAAGGATCCGCTGGACTTCCGCCTGGCGCTGCTGGCCGCCAAGCCGCGCGAGCAGGCCGTGCTGAAGCTCGCCGCCGACAAGTCCGGTTGGGGCAGCCCGATGCCGAAGGGCAGGGGCCGCGGCATCGCCTATCACGAATCTTTCGGGACGCGCGTCGCGATGGTTGCCGAGGTCGCCGCCGGCGACACGGACTTCAAGGTCGAGCGTATCGTCGCCGCGGTCGATTGCGGCATCGCGGTCAATCCGGACGTGATCGCCGCCCAGCTCGAAGGGGCCGTGGGCTTCGCCCTCTCGGCCGTGCTGCGCAACAAGGTGACGCTCAAGAATGGCGTCGTCGAGCAGGGCAATTTCGACGACTACGAGCCGACGCGGATCGGCGAGATGCCGCGGGTGGAGGTCCATATCGTGCCGTCCGCCGAGCATCCGTCAGGCGTGGGCGAGCCGGGCGTGCCGCCGCTCGCGCCGGCGATCGGCAATGCGCTCTTTGCGGCCACGGGGAAGCGTGTCCGGTCGCTGCCGATGGAGCTGGGGAGGACGGCTTAGGGAGGACGAAGGACACATCGCGGCAACCAAATCGATGCTCCCGCGTTCAGGAGTCCCAAACGCTGAAACGGGAGATCGATATGCGTTTCGTATGGAGTCCTATGGTGGCGGCCGCGGCGGCGCTGGCCGGCTGCGTGGCGGCGCCCCCGCCGGGACCGGTCGCCTATGAGCCGGCCTATTACGATGCCTATTACGACGGCTACTATGGCCCGTTCGTCGATGGATACTGGGGTGGCGATGGCACCTTCTGGTATGTCGACCGGGATCGCCACTGGCAGCACGACGGGGGCGGCCATTTCCACCGCCAGGCCGGCACCGGCTTCGCCCACGTCCACGGCAGCGGCGTCCACCGCGAGCACTGAGCGAGCGCCGGCGTCGCTGTTCGGCGGCGTGAGCGTGTGACGGAGGCGCTGTCAACGACGTGCTGCATCGCCGGCGGCGGGCCGGCGGGGATGATGCTCGGCTTCCTCCTCGCGCGGGCCGGGATCGACGTGGTCGTGGTGGAGAAGCATGCGGATTTCCTGCGCGATTTCCGCGGCGACACGGTCCATCCCTCGACGCTGCAGGTCATGTACGAGCTGGGGCTGCTCGACGCACTCCTGAAGCGGCCTCACCAGGAGGTTGTCCAGGGTGCCGCGGAGTTCGGCGAGACCCGAATCACGCTCGCGGATTTCTTGCACCTGCCGACACGATGCAAGTTCGTGGCCTTCATGCCGCAATGGGAGTTCCTCGATTTCCTGGCGGGCCAAGGCCGAGCCCTGCCGTCGTTTCACCTCCTCATGGAGACGGAGGTTCACGATCTGGCGCGGGAGGATGGTCGCATCGCCGGCGTACGGGCGCGCGGCCCACAGGGCGATGTGGAGATCCGGGCGCCGCTCACCGTCGGCTGCGACGGGCGGCACTCCGTGGTCCGGCAGCGCGCCGGTCTCGATATCCGCGAGTTCGGCGCCCCGATCGACGTGCTGTGGCTCAGGATCCCGCGGCGCGAGGACGACGAGCACCAGGTGCTCGGCCGGGTCGAGCCGGGCCGGTTCTTCATCATGCTGGACCGTGGCGACTACTGGCAGTGCGCTTTCGTCATCCCGAAAGGCGGGTTCGACGCGATTCGCGCGCGCGGGATCGATGCTTTTCGCCAGGACGTGGCGCGCCTCGCCCGCGCCGAGCCGGAACGGGTCGCCGGCATCGCCAGCTGGGACGACGTGAAGCTGCTCACCGTCAAGGTCGATCGGCTGAGCCGTTGGCACGCGCCCGGCCTCCTCTGCATCGGCGACGCCGCCCATGCGATGTCGCCGATCGGCGGGGTCGGCATCAACCTCGCGATCCAGGACGCGGTCGCCGCGGCCAACATTCTGGCCGACCCGCTCAGATCAGGCCGCGTCGACCAGGCCACGCTGCATCGGGTGCAGCAGCGCCGAACCTTCCCGACCTGGGCGACGCAGCGTATGCAGATCCTGATCCAGAACCGGCTTCTCGCACCGGTGCTGGCCGGGCGCGGGCCGGTGCGGCCGCCCTGGCTGCTCAGCCTCGCCAACCGCTACCCGATCCTGCGGCAGATCCCGGCCCGGATCATCGGGCTCGGCTTCCGGCCGGAACACGTGGCGATCCGCTGACCGGCGGAATGCGCTTCGCTTTTCCGCCCTACGCCCCGGACCCGTAGGGCGGAAAAGCGAAGCGCATTCCGCCGAGCGGCCGGCCAAGCCGGTTACTTCACCGTCACCGTGATGACCGGGGAGGCGATTGGCGGATCGAAGGGGACGTGCGACCAGTTGGCGAGCACGAGCTGAAGCGTGTGCTTGCCGGGCGGCAGCGTGACCGTCGTCTCGGTCTGCCCGCCGCCGAAATGGAGGTGCTGGGCGTCGCTCGGGATGGGCGCCTGCATCTCGTCGGGCTTCAGCGTCGTGTCGATCAGCAGGTGGTGATGCCCGGTCTTGTCCTTCTCGACGCCGGCCGGCGCCACGCCGTAGCCGCTGAGGCCGAACTGCACCTTGAACGGGCTCTTCACGGTCTGCCCGTCCTTCAGGTTGATGAAGTATTCCTGCGGCGCGGCCGGTGGCGTGTCGGCCACGGCCGGAGCGATCAGCGTGATGGCGAA
>Ga0209579_10002010_pt1 | contig 16123 bp, 11 predicted proteins | sample Coa_R1_2_FD_187152 | JGI IMG/M metagenome (GOLD analysis project Ga0209579, IMG submission 187152) | Surface soil microbial communities from Centralia Pennsylvania, which are recovering from an underground coalmine fire - Coalmine... | ecosystem: Environmental > Terrestrial > Soil >... | reverse complement strand
TACAATCTCGGCCCGCCACGCGAAATCGTTACCGGCTTTCCATATCCCGGCCCCGGCGCATACCCCTCGCTTTTGAATATTGCCTACCCGATTCCCGGCACCACAAATTCTGCCGTTCGCGTCGGGGTGATTGACGCATCAGGCGGTGACACTCGCTGGCTCGATGTTCCCGGTGACCCGCGCAACAACTACATCGCTCGCATGGAATGGGCCGAAAATTCGAAGGAACTCGTCATAGAGCACTTGAATCGTCTTCAGAACAGGAACGAAGTCCTTCTCGCAGATGCCGCGAGCGGCGCCGTGCATTCCGTTTTTCTCGACGAAGACAAAGCGTGGGTCAACGTGATGAATGAAATTACGTGGCTCCGCGGCGGCGCTGAATTTCTTTGGCTCAGCGAACGGGACGGCTGGCGTCATGCCTACCGGGTTTCCAGATCCAATGGCGGCGCCAAACTCATCACGCGGGGCAATTACGATGTGATCAGCATCGATAGCACCGCTGAAAAGGGCGGCTGGCTTTACTTCGTCGCCTCCCCCGATAACGCAACGCAGCGATATCTCTATCGCACGCGTCTCGACGGAAGCGGTCAAGCCGAACGCGTGAGCCCGGAGAATGCTCCCGGCACGCACATATACGATGTTTCACCCGATTCCCATTGGGCGTTCCACACCTACTCGCGCGCGGACTTGACACCCGTCACCGATCTCATCGAACTTCCCAATCATCGCTCGTCCCGGATGCTCGAGGAAAATTCCGCCCTGCGCGCTAAAGCCGCTGCACTCCTCGAAACGCCAATCGAATTCTTTAAGACCGACATAGACGACGGAATCACCCTCGATGCATTCATCATGAAGCCGCCGCATTTTGATCCAACGAAAAAATATCCGGTTCTGGTGTATGTGTATGGCGAGCCAGCGGGGCAAACGGTTCTCGACACATGGGAAACAGGGCATATCTATTTTGCTCGCGCAGCTGCTGCAGCCGGTTACGTGATTGTCAGCTTCGATAATCGCGGCACCCCAGCTCCCAAAGGGCGCGCGTGGCGCAAAGCAATCTACGGTTCGATCCACCCTGTGGTGGTCAAAGAGCAGTCTGCGGCGCTTCGAAATTTTCTCGCTTCGCATCCGTTTGCCGACCCCGAACGTGTCGCGGTCTGGGGATGGAGCGGTGGCGGCTCGAGCACGCTGAATTTAATGTTCCGCTCGCCGGATCTTTACAAAGTAGGCATGTCCGTCGCGCCTGTGCCTGACCTCCGGCTCTACGACACAATTTATCAGGAACGTTACATGGGCCTCCCCCTCGAAAACGTGGAAGGCTATCGCAACAGTTCCGCCGTAAATTTTGCAGAAGGCCTGCGCGGCCACTTGCTCTTGGTTCACGGCTCGGGCGACGACAACGTTCACTATGCTGGCAGCGAACTGCTGCTCAATCGCCTGATCGAACTCGATAAGCCGGTGGATTTCATGGAATACCCGAATCGCACGCACTCAATTTCGCAAGGCCAGGGTACCCTGCTCCACCTGTACAGCCTCTTGCTCCGCTACCTGGAGGAACACTCGCCAGTCAATGCGCCGTAGCTGGCGGAAAGATTTGGAAACAGTATCGGCAGGAATTCCCAAGTTTCGTTCCCAGGAAATTTAACCTCTTTTGGTGTACCGTTTTAGGGTATGTTTTGCCCGCTTTTGTTAGGAAACCGCCGGCCCGTGCGAGGAAGCACGAAATGTGCCTGTCTCGCTCTCTTCTTACTCACGATCGCGATTCCCTCCTTCGGCCAAAGTAACTATGGCGAGTTGCATCTGAAAGTTACGGATTCCTCCGGCCTGGGTGTGAAAACTCTCGTTCAAGTCGTGAGTAAAGCAAATCAATACCGCACCGCACAGACCACTAGCGATCAGGGAAGCCTGCGCCTCCCTCGCTTGCACTACGGTATCTATCGGCTAGACATCAACTATCCCGGGTTCGCGCCGGTCTCCGCAACAGTGGAAATTCGATCCTCGATTCCCACCGACTTCGCAATTCAACTCAAATTACCGGCGGTAAATCAGTCGATCGATGTGAATGCGGCCAACACGTTAATCGATCCCGATCAGCCTCGAGCCGTGAGTGAAGTGGGAACGGACCTGATCCAAAACCGAGTTAGCTCTGTTCCGGGGCGCTCGCTGCAAGATCTGGTGAATGCGCAGCCCGGCTGGCTCTATGAAGGCAATGCCGTGCTGCATCCGCGCGGCTCGGAATATCAGACCCAGTTCGTAGTGGATGGCATCCCGCTCACAGATAATCGCTCGCCCAGCTTCGGCCCGGAAATTGAAGCGGATGATGTTCAATCGATGAGCATTTATACGGCAGGAATCCCCGCTGAATATGGCCGAAAAATGGGAGGCGTAGTCGAAGTCAATACCTTGCAAGACCCCATGCCCGGGCTCCATGGACAGTTTGTCCTTTCCGGCGGCAGCTTTAATTCAGCGGGAGCTTTTGGGCAGGCGCAATACGTGTGGGGCAAAAATGCCTTCGGAGTGAGCGCCAGCGGCAGCATGACGGACCACTATCTGAATCCCGTAGTCCCGCAAAATTTCTCAAACACCGGCACGCTCGGGGATTTTTCCACGCGTTACGAACGGAATTTCACGCCAAGCGATCGCCTCAGCTTCATCGTCCGCCATGAAATTGCGCGCTATGACATTCCGAATGAAATGTTGCAGCAGGCAGCCGGCCAGCGCCAGACGGCAGACAACATCGAGACGATGGGCATCGCCTCTTACCAGCACATTTTCTCTTCCCACGTCGTCGCCGATGTCCGCGGAATGGTTCGTGATAACGCCAATGATTTCAACTCCAATGCCAATTCCACCCCGATCGAAGTATTTCAGCACAATTGGTTCCGCGAAGGTTATTTGAAGGGTGCGATTACCGTCGATCACGGACGCCACGAATGGAAAGTCGGAGTCGAATCGGACAACACCTTCCTCCACGAAAATTTCCGTTACATCATCACTGATCCGACGCAATTTCCCCCGGACACTCCACCGACGTTCATGTTTCCGGTTTCCGCTCAGCCGAACGCTGGCCGCCGCCCGGACCTCGAGCAATCCGCATTCGTGCAAGACCTGATCCGCCTTGGAAATTGGACGATTAGCGCCGGGCTTCGCTGGGATCACTACCAAGTTCTCGTGAACCGCCAGGCCGTAGGCCCGCGCTTTTCGGTTTCTCGCTATCTTCCTTCAGCCGATCTGGTGGTGCATTTTTCCTATGACCGTGTCTTCCAAACGCCCTCGTTCGAAAACCTCCTGCTTTCAAGTTCCACGGACGTGGAATCGATCGATCCCGGTAATTTCCTGCGCTTGCCGGTCAAGCCTTCGCAAGGAAACTATTACGAAGCGGGGCTGACCAAGGCTTTTGTCGGAAAAATCAGAATTGACGCCAACTATTTCCGCCGCCTCGTCGACAACTTTGCCGACGACGACCAGATCCAGAACACGACAATCAGCTTTCCGATTTCTTTTCGCAAGGCCGTCGTCTATGGAGCGGAAGCAAGGCTTTCGGTTCCCGACTGGCGAGGCTTTTCCGGATTCTTGAGCTATTCGTACAATGTGGGCAATGTCTGGTTCCCGGTCACGGGCGGCCTTTTCTTAGGCCCCGACGCTCTGAATGAAGCTATGCAACTTAATGGGCATTTTCCAAACACCCAGGATCAGCGAAACACAGTTCGCGGCCGCGTTCGTTATCAGGTGAAGCCGCGCTTCTGGCTCGCAGCTGGAATTCAATACGACTCAGGACTTCCTTTTGAGTTCGATGGCGATCCGGAAACCGTTCTGGAACAATACGGGCAGAAGGTACTCGATCGCATCAACTTTAATCGCGGCCGGATATATCCTACCTTTCTCGTGAGCGCTTCGGCCGGCGCCGATCTCTACAAGTCAGAGCGTGTCAATGTTCGCATTCAGGCCGACGGTCAGAACCTGACGAATGTGCTCGATGTGCTTGATTTCGGCGGGTTATTCTCCGGCAATGCCATCGGTCCATCTCGCAGCTTTGCCCTTCGCTTAACGACCGAATTCTAGCGCGATTCAGAAGCTGGGTCTCCGTTCGGTGCGCCGGGCCTTCCTAAGAAAATACTAATGTCACTATTTCGTCGCTTCCGTTCTTATACCTATTCTCGTGTCGATCCGCCCGGCTTCCTTTTGCTTCCCTAAGAATACGAGCCAAAAAGCCGATACAAGCATTGCGACGAGTTCATCCGGGCAGAGTGTGGCCGCTCGGCCTGATTGACCCGTCGGTTTCGATTCGAGGAACCCTGTCGATGAGTGATTCCGAAATCGTTAAAGACTTCCTGCAAGAAAGCTACGAAAACATCGACCGCCTGGACCGGGAACTCGTTGGACTCGAGAAAAACCCACGCGATGCAGACGCGCTAGCCAGCGTGTTTCGCACTATCCACACGATAAAAGGCACTTGCGGATTCCTCGGATTCGACAAACTCGAGAAAGTGGCGCACGTCGGCGAGAATCTTCTCACGCGTCTCCGAGATGGCAAGCTTCTGCTAAATCCTGAAATCACTACAGGCCTACTGAGCATGGTTGACGCCGTTCGCCAAATGCTGAAGGAAATTGAATCCACCGGTCAGGATGGGGATGATAACTATCCGGAACTGCTGCAAACACTTGCCGGATTGCAGGAATCCGGTGCGAATGGGTTTTCTTCCCCGATAACCGCCAAGATCGCGCATTCCATTTCCCCCCAGTCTGCCTCGGGTGAAAAGAAGGGCGTCGACCCGGATCCTTCTCAAGGAAAAGCGGTGCCTCCTTGGCGAAGCGTCGAATCACAGCAGAAGTCTGGAAAGTTTCGTCCCATCCACGGAAAGATAGGCGGCCTGCTGGTTGAAAGAGGCCTGATAAAAGCAGAAGCGCTTTCGTTGGCATTGCAGGAACAGGAACGAGGAGATCGAAGGCGGCTCGGCGAGATTCTCGTCGCCCTGAATCTCGCGAAGCAGGAGGACGTCAATATTGTGGTTCAGGTGCTCGAATCAAAAACACGTGAATCAGCTGCTGCGGACACGATTCGAGTCGGCGTCAACCTGCTCGATAAGCTGATGACGCTGGTTGGCGAACTTGTGCTGGCGCGCAATCAGCTCCTGCAAGTCTCAAATACGTCCCGTGATGCCGGCCTGCAGACTGTCTCGCAGCGCATGAATCTCATCGCCACTGAGCTGCAGGAAGAAGTGATGAAGACGCGCCTGCAGCCCATCGGAAACATCTGGAGCCGATTTCCGCGCACGGTGCGCGACGTGGCCCTGGGTTGCGGGAAGCAAGTGAATATCGAGATGGAAGGAAAAGAGACCGAACTCGACAAAACGATCATTGAGGCGATTAAGGATCCCCTCACCCACCTGGTTCGCAATTCTGTGGATCACGGAATCGAGCTTCCGGAATACCGTGCCAAAGCCGGCAAAGATCCGGCCGGAAGGCTGATTCTTAGGGCATTCCACGAAGGCGGCCAGGTGATCATCGAAATCAGCGATGATGGCGCCGGTTTGAACGCCGAACTCATTCGCCAAAAAGCCATCGAACGCGGAGTGATAACACCGGAACAGGCCCAGAAAATGGCCGACCGCGAAATCTTCCACCTGATTTTCCTCCCCGGATTCTCCACGGCTCAGAAAGTCACCAATGTTTCCGGCCGCGGGGTGGGCATGGATGTCGTGAAGACCAACATCGAGAAGATTGGCGGCACCGTGGATCTGCAATCCGTCCTGGGAAAGGGCACCACGGTTCGCGTGAAGATTCCGCTCACCCTCGCGATCATACCCGCTCTAATTGTCACTTGCGGCGGCGATCGCTACGCAATCCCGCAGGTAAGTTTGCTTGAGCTCGTGCGGCTCGAAGACACCAAAGCCGCCACTGGTATCGAACTCGTGCATGGCGCACCGGTTCACCGATTGCGCGGGCGGCTCCTGCCGGTTATTTACCTCCGGCGCGAGCTTCGAATAGGCAATCCAGATGGGACGAAGAACGAGGATGACGCCATCAACATCGTGGTTCTGCAAGCGGACGGGCGCCAGTTTGGACTTGTGGTGGACGCAATCAACGACACGGAAGAAATCGTAGTAAAGCCGCTGCGCAAGCAACTGAAGAGCATCAAGACATTCGCAGGCGCCAGCATCATGGGCGACGGGAAAGTGGCGCTCATCCTCGATGTGGTAGGGCTCGCACAGCGTGCCGGTGTGGTGAGTGAGATAAAGGAACGTGCGGAAGGCACCAAGGCAGAAATGGAAGCGCGCGCCGCACAGAAGCGATCCTTCTTGCTTTTCACCGGGCCCGACGACGCGCACATGGCTGTCCCACTCGATACCCTCGCGCGGCTCGAAGAGTTGCCCGTTTCGCAGGTGCAAAAGACGGGAACTCGTTGGGTGGCACAATACCGCGGCCAGATCCTGCCGCTGATCAATCTTGCATACGCGTTGCAAGAGCGCCGCACCCGAAGACGAAGCAAAGAGTTCGAAGCCGCCGAGAAAGTGGAGCGGTATCAAGTGCTGGTCTGCAACCACGAAGGACATCGCGCCGGCCTGGTGGTGGAGCGGATCGTTGACATCGTGGAGGATTCGGCAGAAGTGCAATATCCAGCGAGCCGCGCGGGCGTACTGTATTCCGCGGTGATACAGGGCCGGGTCACTGAGATGATCGATGTGCCAGCCATTTTGCAGACCGCGCATCTCGAACCGGAACCTCATCCGGAACACGCCGAGGTAATTCACTAGCCATGGCCGAACGATTCCAGTTTTGCACCTTCTATCTCGACAAGCTGTTGTTCGGCGTCGAGTTGAAAGGCGTGCAGGAAGTGATTCGCTCGCTCGATATGACGCAGGTGCCGCTGGCGCCGGAAGTGGTCGGCGGTTTGATCAACCTGCGTGGGCAGATTGTGACAGCCGTCGATTTGCGGCGGCGTTTGGAACTGGAAGCACGTGCTCCGGAGATGCGGCCGATGAATGTGGTGGTGCGAAGCGAAGACGGCGCGGTGAGCTTACTGGTGGATGAAATTGGCGATGTGATTGAGGTGGAAGAGGCGACATTCGAGCCGCCACCGGAAACATTGCGCGGGAAAGTGCGCTCGATGATTCTTGGCGTGCACAAGCTCGAGAACAATTTGTTGCACGTGCTGGACACGGAAAAAGCATGCCAAATGGGCGAAACAGTCACGGAACTTGCGTGACCCTGAAACCCCGATTTTCCGTAGATTAGAATTTAGTATGTTATTGATTTACTTAGGCTTACAGGAATTACTGATCGCTCTACCGTAGATTAGAAAACCAGGAAATGACGGAGCAATATGAGACTGACATTAGGACGGAAATTGGGTCTGAGTTTTGGCGTGATTCTTGCGCTGATGATTGTCAGTTCAGCGATGACGTACACGAAAATCAAGGACAGCCAATCCAAAGAGGAATTTCTGATCAATGTACGAGTTCCCACGATGATTAACTGCCGAAAAGCCCAAAACGATATCAATTACGCGGCAAGCAAATCCCGACACTTTATTCTTGCTGGAACTCAGCCGGCAAGAAGAGAAGCGGCATTGAAAGGTTTCAATACGGGTTGGGAAAATATTGCGAAAGATGTCGCGGCGCTTACCGAGATCGCGCCGCGCTGGTCGTTGCAGGAGAACCGGGACCGGCTCGCGCGACTTAAGGAAGCCCTGCCGAAGGCTCGAGAGACTCAAGAGGCGGCGATGAACATGGCGGCGAGCGGAGTGGTGGATGCAGTTGTGAAGGGAGGCAACGAATACGCTGATGTCGCGACTCCGGCGGTTGATGCGAGCACAAAGAGCCTAGGAGAACTAGCGGACTCCTTCGAGAGCCTACTGAAAGAAAGCGAAAACAGTTTGAACGCGGCTAACAGCTCAATGATTTGGACCATGGGAGTAACAACGATTGTCGCGCTGGCCGTGGGAAGCTTCGTGGCCATCTTTTTGAGCCGACGGATCTCCGCCGCGACAAATTCCGTGCTGGTCAAGGCTGAAGCGATTGCCGCGGGCGATCTGACCCTTGATGATTTAAAACTGTTGAGCGACGACGAGATTGGTGATCTAACGAAAGCGATGAACAACATGAACGGCAGCTTGAAGGAGATGATTCTGGCCATCTCTGAGAACGCCCAGCATGTAGCGGCGGCGAGCGCGGAGCTATCGTCCACGAGCGAGCAAATCACGGCCAACTCGCAGGAAACCTCTGCGCAGGCGAACGTGGTGTCTACTGCGACACAGCAGGTGAGCCAGAATCTGCAAACCGTAGCCACTGGCGCCGAGGAGATGGGCGCCAGCATCAAGGAGATCGCTAAGAATGCGACCGAGGCGGCGAAGGTGGCAACTGCGGCCGTTAGAACGGCGGAAACGACGAACGCAACGGTGGCCAAGCTGGGAGATTCGAGCATCGAGATCGGGCAAGTGATCAAGGTGATCACATCGATCGCGCAACAGACCAACCTGCTGGCGCTCAATGCAACCATCGAAGCGGCGAGAGCGGGTGAAGCAGGCAAAGGCTTTGCCGTGGTAGCCAACGAAGTGAAGGAGTTGGCGAAGGAAACGGCCAAAGCGACGGAGGATATCAGCCGGAAGATCGAGACGATTCAGGGAGATACGAAGGCGGCAGTGGACGCAATCGCGTCCATCAGCGAAGTAATCAAGCAGATTAACGACTTCTCGAACACGATCGCGTCGGCGGTGGAGGAGCAGAACGCCACCACCAACGAGATGGCGCGGAACGTGAGTGACGCGGCGCATGGAAGCGGCGAGATCACGTCGAACATCGCGGGGGTGGCACAAGCGGCAGAGAGCACCTCACGGGGAGCCGGAGAAACGCAGAAAGCAGCGCAACAGCTGGTGGAAATGTCCGCGCGACTGCGCAAGCTTGTAGAGCAATTCAAGATGAACGGCGATGGTGGGAATGGGCGGGCATCCAGGATCAGCCGAATGAGCTAGCACGCAAGACGGGTTCAGCAAATACCATCGTGCGGGCAGAATTCATGGCATCAAAAGTTGGCGGTGTCGAGGTGGCGTTCGTGTTCATCGTTGTCACCGAGCGGCCTGACTTCTGCTCAAGCTCTCCAGTGGCATGCCGATTGAAATTAGAGTGGCCGAGGCAGAGGGGAGTGGTGCGTGGAGTTGACTACCGGATTTCGTCGGTTGTTCAGATCCAGACAGAACCACTCAGGCAGAGTGCTTACCGGGTTCCACATCGTTCTGGTCGCAGGTTTGCGAGCCAGACCCGGGCGAGAGAAAGCGCTTCTGGAGTTATTGGAACAGATGCTCGAGCCAACTCGGGATGAGCCTGGATGCTTGACCTACGATTTGCATCAATCGGTAGTCGATCCGGAACTGTTTTTCGTTTATGCAGTATGGCAGGACGAGACATGTGTCGAGAAACACTGGACGATGAAACACTCGCAGGCTTTCAAGAATGTTGCTCCCGAGCTTTTAGAAGGGCCTGTGCTGCTCAATAAGTGGCGGATTGTAGGGTGAAAGAGCCGCTGTGCTTCGTCCTCGTTGGGTCCAACACGACTTGGATACATCTTCACCACAATTGAATATGAAGCCGCTTCGCATTCTCGTTGTTGATGATTCGGTGGTGATTCGGAAACTGCTGTCCGACACATTGTCGAAGGAAGCGCGCTTCGAAGTGGTTGGAACAGCAGGTGACGGACGCATTGCGCTGGCAAAAATATCGCAGCTCCATCCCGACTTGGTCACTCTGGACATCGAAATGCCGGTGATGAACGGTCTGGAGACGCTGGCCGAGATCCGCAAGACCGATCACAGGATTCCTATAATCATGTTCAGTACGCTAACCGAACGTGGCGCAGTGGCAACGCTCGAAGCGCTCTCGCTGGGAGCGTCAGACTATGCGACGAAGCCGAGCAACACCGGCAGCCCGGCGGTAGCGATCGAGCAGATTCGGGCGGAGCTGATACCGAAGATTAAGGCGCTCTGTGCAGCGCAGTTCGGTAGAGACACAAACTTCAGCGTGGCGGCGTCGAAAACGGTGAATGCGCCGGCTACGCATCTGGCGGCGCACCTTCGTAAGCCAGGAAGACGCATCGAGATTGTGGCGATTGGAACATCCACGGGCGGCCCGAACGCGCTGGCGCGGGTGATTCCGCTCGTGCCGAAGAGTTTTCCCGTGCCGATTGTGGTAGTCCAACACATGCCGGCGGTTTTCACGAGGTCTCTTGCGGAACGGCTGGCGAACAGTTCGGAGATTCGAGTGGAGGAGGGACAGGCCGGAGCTGTGCTGGAACCAGGGAAAGCCTGGATAGCGCCTGGGAACTATCACATGACGGTATCGAAAACGGCGAATGAGAGACGATTGAAGCTGAACCAGGATGCTCCGGAGCACTCCTGCCGGCCGGCTGTGGATGTGTTGTTTCGATCGGTGGCGGAAGCATATGGCGGAGGAGTGCTGGGCGTGGTAATGACGGGAATGGGCTCGGACGGAGTGCTCGGAGCGCAGCGAATTCACGCAGCCGGCGGTGAAGTGATCGTGCAGGATGAGGCAACGTCAGTGGTTTGGGGCATGCCAGGACTCGTGCAAGCCGCGGGAGAGGCGGATGGAGTTTTCCCGCTTGGTGAGCTGGCGGGAGAAATCGTACGGCGAGTGGCTCAGAGCCGTAGCGTCGCGTTAGGCGCGGGCACCCGATTTTATACCGTGGAGCATCCCGTCAAATGACGATCATCACACAAACGACGAGCCCTCCGAGTTCACCTTTCAAGGCGATCGAGCCGGTGGATCCGCTGTACCGGCAAATCCGGGACATTGTGTATAAAGTGTCGGGAATTTATAACACCGACGAAAAACTGTACCTGCTGGTGGACGGCTGCGCGAAGCGAATCAAGGAGCTGAAGTTAAGAAGCGCTCGCGAGTATCTGGACCACTTGACCGCTCATCCGAACCGCGACGGCGAATTACGTCATTTGCTGAATGAATTGACGATTGGCGAAACGTGTCTTTTCCGGTCGATGCCACAGATTGACGCGCTTCGAAAAGTGATTCTGCCGGAGTTCGCCGCGGACAAGACGAGGCAGTCAATGAAACGGCTGCGGATCTGGAGCGCGGGATGCTCGACGGGCGAAGAGCCATACACGCTGGCGATGACGATGATGGAGGAAGGCGAAGGATTGCTGAAGGGATGGAAGATCGAGATCGTCGCGACCGATCTAAACGACCGTTCCGTGGAAGCGTCAAAGGCGGGTATCTACGGCGATTACGGCCTTCGGAATACTACGGATTATTACAAACTAAAATATTTTGTGGCTGCCGAGAGCAAGAAATTGCAGGTGAAGCCGGAAGTGAAGAAGCTAATCACCTTCAATCGCTTGAATTTATCCGAAGACGCTAAAATGCTGTTCATGAAGGGCATGGATCTGATTTTTTGCTGCAATGTCTTGATCTATTTCGACGGACCTTCGAAGGCAAAGGTAGTAGATCACTTCTTTGGGAATCTCAATTTCGGCGGGTATTTTTTTCTGGGCACCTCGGAATCGCTGCTGAAGTTGAACGACGCATTTCACCTGGTTCACTTCCCCGGAACGATTGCGTATTGGAAGCCATCGCTCAATAGCGGAAGGCTAGGATGACCACTCTCGCGCCGAATATTCTGGAGCGGATCAAAAGGATCGAGGTGACTCCAGCCATTCCCGCGATCCTGCTTCCGCTACTGGAACTACTAAAAGGGCCGGCGGACAGCGTGGAAATCGGCGAAGTAGTGAGGCTGGCGTCTTACGACAACGCGATTTCTGCGCAGTGCCTGCGAGTGGCAAACTCGCCGTTATTTGGCATTGCGGCGCCCCCTAAATCTGTCTCAGCGGCGGTGGTCAGCCTGGGGCTGCGGAGAGTGGAGTCGATTCTCATGACATGCTGCATGGGGCAGGCATTCCCGGTGAAGAAATGGGTTTTGGATCCAGTGGTCTTTTGGAGGCACTCGCTGGGCTGTGCGATGGTCTGTCGGAAATTCAGCGAGAAACTGCCGGGTTCGGACGGTGAAACGGCGTACATGGCCGGTCTGCTGCACGATATCGGGTTTCTGGTGAACTGCCTTGCATTCCCAGAGGAATTTACAAAAGCAATGGAAGTTGCCCGAGCCGAGCAGATTCCATTAGATGAAGCGGAGCACGCCACGATGGGATTCTCGCACTCTGATAGCGGAGCTGTGCTTGCGGCACAGTGGAAATTGTTTCCAGACACAATTCAAGTGATCGCGCATCACCACGAGGTAGAGAAAGCGGAAAGTGCGCAAGCATTGGTGGCTCTGGTGCACTTGGGCGATCTGTTGTGCCGGATGCGGGGGATGGGCTACGGTTATTATGAGCGGCGGAAGGTAGATATGATTTCAGATCCTGGCTGGGAAATTCTCGCGAGGGAGTATCGCGAGCTGGACGGAATGGACCTGGTGCGGTTTACTTTTGAGCTCGACGATGCCGTGGGAGAGATTTTCGAATTGGTGTCCACCATTTTTGGCGCCTCGACCGTGCATGCCTGAAACCGATTTCCGCCCACAATCGAATGTTATGCTGCTTCGTTTCGATTGTGAGCAACTGAACTAGCTGACTTCGAGCGAGATAATCAGGGGCCGATCTTCGAATTGGAGTCGTACCTCGAGGGGAGGCGAGTCAGTGAGCGAATGCAGACTGTAATCGTTGCCGGTCACCACGGTGGGAACTGAAAGCATGCAACCTTCGCCCAAACCGGAAATCTTGTTCTTGAAATTACCGGCTACCATGTTGCAGATTTCGCCGAACGCGTCTCTTACTTCCTGGCTGTTCGCATCGGTCTCCGCGCCGAGCATTTTGTAAGCCATCAGCGCAGCCGATTCCTTGCTGGAGCGAACGCTCAGAACTCCGCACAATTGCCCGGCAAGCCCGACCATCGACGTGATGTCGAGTCCTTGCTCCGGAGTGGCTTCGAGATGCTTCAACTGGCAGCCGAGCATTAATTCGAAAACTTCGCGGACAGAGATCTCAAGTAGCGGAATCCAATCAGCGTGCTCTTTGGAAACGGCCAATATATCGTTTGCAGATTTCATGTTTTGACCGCCAGGACCGGCAGGACGTGCTCTTTGACCTGGTCGGCCGTAAAAGGCTTGCGAATGTAACCCCGCGCGCCGCAGGAAAGAGCTTGAACCACATGTGATTCGCTCCCCTCGGTGGTGATCATGACCACGGGCACACCTTTGGCATTAGAAACACCGGCAAGCTGCTTAACGAATTCTAGGCCGTCCATGATGGGCATGTTGATGTCGCAAAGAATCAGGTCAACTTGGCTTTGTTCTAATACGGCAAGAGCCTCAGCGCCGTTGCCAGCTTCGAGTACTTGCGTGAGATTGACTCCGGCCTGACGAAGGGAGCGTTCGACGATTTTTCGCATAACTGAGGAATCGTCGATGATGAGAGCACGGATGGCCGGCATCAGAGGCCCATCTGTTCGAAGCGCATGGTACTACTTGCTGTTGTGTGCATTTGTGTTCCTTTTTGCTGTATCGGCGCGAAGGGAAAGGAGTTTAGATGGTGAGCCAGTGGCGGGCGGAAGGACTGGGATTGTCGGACAGTGCTGGTGTGAAACAGATCGGCTGCCGGTTCAACCTATTTACGCCAAAACTGTTCAATCTGTTCTAGAGTGCGGCCTTTTGTCTCGGGTACGAGGCTGTAGGAAAAAATCCAAGCACCAATCGCGCAGAGCCCATAGAGCCAAAATGTTTTCGGGGCTCCGATTCCCTGCAGGAGCGTTAGAAACGTAAGGCTCACGAGCAGGTTTGAACCCCAGTTGAAAGTGGCCGCCAGGCCTTCGGAGGAGCTGCGCACTTGCAGCGGATATATTTCGGCAATTAACAGCCAGAAGATCGGCCCGAGGCTAATCGCAAAGGACGCCACATAAACCATCATGCTGATGACCGCAAGCCAGGAGAGCGCTTCGGAGCGAACATTTGAGTGGAAAGCCCAACCGAGTACGCCTAATGTGACGATCATGCCTGCAATTCCGGTGAGCAGCAGCGGTCGGCGGCCGATTCGATCGATGAGCCACATCGACACGATGGTCATTAGAACGTTGACAGCGCCGATTCCAGCCGTGGCCAGAATTGCGCCGGAAGCAGACGAAACTCCTGCAGATTGGATGATGAGCGGCGCGTAATAAATCACCGTGTTGATTCCCGTGACTTGTTGGAAGATTGCCAGGCCGATGCCGACTGTCAATGCTGGCCGCAGACTCGGACTGAGAAGATCGCGCCAATTGCCATGTTGTTCGGATTGCGCAAAGCTCTGCTCGATTTCTTTGAGCTCGTCGTCAACGTTGGACGTGCCGCGGATGCGAGCCAATATCGCGCGGGCGCGGGCGGGATCGCCGTGGCGCACGAGCCAGCGCGGAGATTCCGGCAAGAAATACATTCCAATCGCAAAAATCGCCGCTGGAACGAGCGAAATACCGAACATCCAGCGCCAGGCTTCCGACTTCGCGAACGCGTAATCGACAACATAGGCAAGCAGAATTCCAATCGTGATCGCCAACTGAAAAAGTGAGACGGTCCAGCCGCGTGCGTCGGCTGGAGAAACCTCGGAGATATAGACGGGGACCGTTCCCGAGGATAATCCGATACCCAGGCCGACGATGATGCGTCCAACGATCAGCATGGCGGGCGAAGTGGCCGCGGCGCAGATCAAGGCGCCGGCTGCGAAAATAATCGCAGTGACAATCAGCAGAAGCCGCCGCCCGAAAATATCCGCAAGGCGTCCACCGCCCAGCGCTCCTACGGCAGCGCCTGCCAGTACACCGCTGACGATCACTTCGAGCGCAAAAGTAGACAGCGTAAAATCGTTTTTGAAGAAGAGTTCAGCGCCGGAGATCACGCCGGTGTCATATCCGAAGAGCAAGCCACCCAGCCCGGCAAAAGAAGCAGCGAGGTAGACAAAGGCGCGGCTGCCCGAACCAGCGGGAGGGGCGCTATGGGGGGCGGCGGATGAGGTCATGGCGTTCGGGCCTGCTGTTGCATAGCGTCGCAGTGGTCGGGCACGACTGTCCTCCTAGGCAGCGACAATGTATCAATCTTTGCGAATCTGAGCGATCAGTTCCGGAGGCGATTCATGCCACAGCTCGAGAAAAACGCCGTTCGTCCAGCCGAATCCATTTACGTTCTGAGCGTATCCTACGCCGATATGAGTCTCCGATGATCGGGTGACGACGTTATATTTTTCTCGAATGGTGTGGTCTCGCCGAAAATTTTCCAGGATCATCGTCAAGAATTTAAGCGTGATGCGATCGGAATCGCCATTGTATCCATAGCGACGAAGGCCTTCCAGGGCGAGGAGGTGGATGGGGGCCCATCCATAAGGATAATCCCATTGGGCCTGGCTTTCATAACGGCTCATAGCGATTCCGCCAGGCTGTTCGAACCGGGGAAGATTCGATGCGACCGCCTGCGCCTGTTCTTTCGAGACCAGTCCGGCCCACAAGGGATAGAAGGTGGTTGCATATTCATAGGAAGACTGTTCGTTGCTCACGAAGTTGTAGTCAAAAAACTCGCCGCGCTTTGCGTTCCACAGATATTTGTTGATTTTATCCCGACGCTGCCGGGCTTTCTCTTCCCACTGTGCCGCATCCTCAGGCTGACCGAGAAGGCGGCTCATTTCGGCTAAATCTCGCTCCGTTTTGTAAAGGAGGCTGTTCAGGCATACAGGAGCGTAGTGGTGGGTTTCGGCGCCGTAAGGGCCAAAGCGAAAGGAAACGTCGAAACCGGATTCGCGCATGCTACGGTCGCCTTTGTAATAGTCGGGCGTGAGTGCTATGCGGTCTCCCGGTTTGCAATCGTCTTTATGATTTTTTGCTTTGTCGGGATAGCAACCGCGCACTGGAAAGATCGGGCCCAGAATCGAAGCCGGGGGGCGCTGCTCGTCAACACGAACGAGGTGGGGGCTCGATTCGCCCTCGTGCATCAGGAAATACTCCGCAACGCCTTGATAGTAATTGCTGGGGTCGCCCATGATTTCGGGCACGGGACCGTCGGCTTGATCGTAATAACGGGATAGGCCGGTGTCACCGGCGAGGTGTGGTGCGTAGGTCCATTGAGAATAGTCCGTGACCGCATACTTATA
>Ga0209579_10002009_pt1 | contig 16130 bp, 14 predicted proteins | sample Coa_R1_2_FD_187152 | JGI IMG/M metagenome (GOLD analysis project Ga0209579, IMG submission 187152) | Surface soil microbial communities from Centralia Pennsylvania, which are recovering from an underground coalmine fire - Coalmine... | ecosystem: Environmental > Terrestrial > Soil >... | reverse complement strand
TCAATGAATCCTGGGCCGAAGAGCTCCATTCGCTCTTTGCCGGGATCGTGGAAAAGCAGGCTTTCGATTTCCGGCACGATCGAGCGGATTTTCTCGGCAAGTTCGGCGGCATGCGCAGGGAACCCGGCGAATGTGGCAGTGAGTAGCAACTTCGAATCGGCTGAATTGCTGAACGCTTCGAACTCGCGCAACTGGCGCGGCAGCGCACCGGCCGCGAGTGCGTCGCGAAGCGCGAGTAGAGTCTTCAGCAAGAGCGGCGAGAGGATGGGGCAATCGCCTACTGCACATAGTGCAGTGGAATTCGCGCGGAAGTAGCCGATGCCGAGTTTGTCAGAATCGACTGGCGCAGCGTCGCCCGCTGCGGAATCTTTCAGCGGACGAACTTTCCATTGCGCGCGATTGCGATAACTCCAGGGCTTGGATGCGTGAACCGTGACTTCGCCGCTCCACTCGATGCGGCCGATACGCCGAAGCGTCTCGCGCAGGATTTCAGTTTTGTATTTGAGCTGCGCTTCGTAGGGAATGTGCTGATAGTCGCAGCCGCCACAGACGCCGAAATGCGGGCATCGAGGCGCGATCCGTTCCGGTGAAACGTCGAGCACGCGTTCCAGCCTCGCGCGGATGAATTTCTTCTTCTGCTCGGTCGGCAGGATCGCAGCGCGCTCAGCAGGTAGGACAAACGGAACGAAGACAGTCGAACCCTCATGATGCGCGAGGCCTTCGCCGCCGTAAATCAGCTTTTCGATTGTGACGTCCATTGTGGGCATCGGTGTGTGCGCTGTGCGGCTACGTGAGATAGAAAAGGCTCAGCCTCGGAACCTCGAACAGTTCGTACAAACGCTTCTGGATGTATTGGCGTTCCAGCTGAGCGAGCTGGTCAGCCGACATCTTACGCCGGTAAGGGGCCAGCGAGCGATCCATTTCGCGCCGGATCGCGAGCATAGATTCTTCGTCGGCGTCAGCGGAAAGCGCGGCGCTGAGCTTTTCCTCGAGCACGGTGAGGCGGCGTTCGAGGTCTTCAAGATCGAGCGCAGAGGGCGACTCAAGCAGCGTGCGCGCTTCGTCGAGGCGTTTCGCGGTTTCGTCAAGACGCGTTGACAATGCTGCGTGCGCAGCGCGCCTCTTCTCCGCCGCCGAGCGCAGACGCGTCGCGTTGCGCTCGAAGTATTTTTTCATTTCCTCGCGCGAGAAGGGCTCGGCGGCGGTTGCGTGCGCTTGACCTCGGGGCCGGAGCCTGCGGCCGCTTCGCTTGCTTCTTCGGCGGCATCGAGAACTGCGTCGACGCAATAAGCGAGGCTTTTCAGTTGGCGCCCGCCGGCGGCGCGGCGCGAGCGCGACCAGCTCTCGAAGGCGCGATCAATTCCTTTCAGCACGGCTTCGAGAGGCACTCCCGCTTTTTGCCAGGTTTCGACGATGGCCCAATCGAGCGGTGAAACGAGAAGATGCGCGCCGCGTTTGCGCCAGAAATATTCTTCGATCTCCGTAAAATAGTTGAAGTAGTTGAAAGTTTCCATGAAAGCGGCGAGGCCGGTCAGGTCCTCGTCAGGGTCCTCGTCAGGTCCTTGTCAGGTACGGGGACGTAACGTAGAGATTTTTTTCGGCGCGACGCCTGCACCACTGCCGCGATCCTGGGCGCTCGGCTGATTGCGTTCCCAGATGATGCGGAGACCTTCGAGCGTGAGGTATTCGTCGACGGTTTCGATGTGACGCGATGCGCTGCCGATGAGGCTTGCCTGGCCGCCCGTGGCGATCACTTTTGTTTTCGCGCCCATCACTTCTTTCATGCGCTCGAGAATGCCGTCGACCATGTCGGTGTAGCCGTAGAAAAGTCCGGATTGCATCGAGGCAGCGGTGTTGGTGCCGATGACTTTGCCGGGATCTTTAATTTCGACGCGGAAGAGGCGCGCGGCGCGGGCGAAGAGGGCGTCGGCGGAGATGCCAATTCCGGGGCAGAGGACACCTCCGAGATATTCGCCGCGAGCAGAGACGGCGTCGAAATTAATCGCGGTGCCGAAATCGACGACGATGCACGGCCCCCCGTATTTATCGAAGGCAGCGACGCTGTTGACGATGCGGTCGGCGCCCACTTCCTGCGGGTTGTCGTACTGGACGGGCATGCCGGTCTTGATGCCGGGTTCAACGAAGAGCGCTTTTTTGCTGAAGTAGCGCTCGGCCATTCCAGCGAGCGTGGAATTCAGAGGCGGCACGACGGAGCTGATGATGACGCCGCCGATTTCGCGGGGCTCGAGATTGGCGAGGGTGAAGAGATCGCGCGTGAGGATGCCGTATTCGTCGATGGTCTGGTCGCGCGCGGTGGTGAGGCGCCAGTGGGCGACAAGTTCGAGGCCGCGGAAAACGCCGAGGACTGTGTTGGTGTTGCCGACGTCGAGCGTAAGGAGCATCAGGAAGCCTCGCTAACGTCGCCCGAGAGAATGAGCTCCGTACCGCGGCCGTCGTCGCGCCTGTCATCACGCTTGACGCGGAGGACGCCGCTGGGTTCGAGGCCAGCTGTGATTCCGGTGAAAGTTTCGGTGGCGGTGGAAATTTTCACGTGTTTGCCTTTGAAATACGTCGAGACTTCCGCAAAACGCCGGAGGATGGGCTCGGCTCCCTCGGCGATGAATTGATTGTAGTAGCGGTCGAGGTGACGCAGCAACCGAATCAGCAGCTGCAGCCGCGAATGCGGTTTGCCCGTTTCGATGCGAAGCGAGGTGGCGATATCGGCGAGTTCGGCGGGCATTTTGGTCTGGTTCACATTGATGCCGATGCCGATGACGGCGTAATGGACGCGGTCCGGCTCGGCGTGCATTTCGGTGAGGATGCCGGAAAATTTCCGGCCGCCGAAGAGGAGGTCGTTGGGCCAGCGGATGTCGAGGTTGTGGACAGCATTCTTCTCTGGGTTCGCGGCGCCGATTTCTTCGGCACAGGCGTCGCGAGCGGCGAGGCCGGCGACGAGGGTGAGAAGCGGGGCATAGGCGGGCGGGATTTGCGGGCGCAGGAGCACAGTGCAATGTATGCCCGCGGATTTTTCTGAAAGCCATTTGCGTCCGGCGCGGCCACGTCCGGCGGTTTGTTCTTCGGCGAGGATGACGGCGCCGTGGGGTTCGCCTGCTTCGCCGAGCTGCATGGCCACAGTGTTGGTGGAGTCGATTTTGAAGAAATGGTAGATGCGGCGCGCGAAGGCTGTGCCAGAGAGCTGGTTGCTGAGAAGCTGCGGGGCGAGGATGTCGGGAACGCGTTCAATGTGATAGCCGGTGGCGGCGTGTCCTTTGACGCGGACGCCGAGAGCGCGCAGCTTTTCGATCCAGCGCCAGACTTGCTGGCGGGAAACGCCGATTTCCTGGGCGATTTTTGCGCCGCTGATGACGATGGTGGAATTTTCGGCGAGGAGGGCGAGGAGGGCGTCGATGCGGCGGTCGGTGGTGCCGGGAAGAGTGGCCATGCGCGCGGTGGGCATTGGGAGCAGGGAAGCATACTTGAGGCGAGCGAGGAGGACAAGGAAAGCAGTGATGAGTGATGGGTGACGAGTGGCGAGTAAACGCAAACCCAGGCCAGCAACGGCGGACTCAAAAGTGGCGTTTTTGTCCCGATTAGAATTTTGTGCAGGGGTTTGTTTGTTGGGGTTACGGTAAATTTTAATCGCGGTGTCTCGATTAGCCGCCCGCATCATGGCAGCCAGGGGAGGGCAGTGGTGAGTGACCCTTCGCGGGCACCGAGCCTGCTCTGGGCAAGCGGGTGACGAGTGACAAGCAAATTCGAGAGCGACGCTGGCGAAGTGGAGTGAAAAATCGCTGAAAATTTGCGATTAGAAAATTGCATGTGATTGGTTTTGCAGCCCGTTAGGTGGAATTCCAATTCCAGATTTGCGATTAGGATCCGGAGGGCGGGGGTTTGAGGCTGGAAGCTGGAAGAGGGCGAGAATGCGCGAAACGAAATTGCCATCCGTTCGCGATTAGAAATTCGCAACTGACTGGAATGCCTGCTACTTAGCGTGGATCTTAATCGCGCATTCTCGATTAGACGCCTGTTCGGCCAAGCCAGAGGTACGCCTCGACTGATTCCCAATTTGGGAACGGTGCTACTGCCCGAGTTTTGCCATGTTCGCATAGCTCAACGGTCACGGTAGCATAGTGATTAACAGGATTCAACGGTTTTCTCTTCAAGATAGTTATTTGAGGATACTAAAGGCGAAGATTCAAAAGCATCCCACCCTTTGCTCCGCGAACTGGGGACCGCCGTTTCACGGCAGTTTTTCCCGCCTCGAACAAATACATCTTGCGAGGTTTGATTAGCTAATAAGTCTTCTGCTTGCTATTGCCTTGCAATTCTTTTTATTGACAGTGTACACTCCGGTCGATTCGTGGATTGCCGAAAGGCCCGTTACGACCGGAGGTGTGGGATGGCACGGTTTCTAAGGCTTGCTTGCTTTTTTGCTTTCTTTGTTCCTTGCGTGGCCAGCACCGCTTCGGCGCTTCAGACCGGCGGTGTAAATCTCGGCGCCCAGACGCAATCGCCTGATGTCACCTATTCCCTAGGACCGAAGCTTCAATCTGGTGGCACAAACCCCAAAGGGATCGTTGTGGCTGACTTTGATGGTGACGGCAAACTCGACATTGCGGTCTCCAATTTCGATCAGAACAGCGTGGCGGTATTTCTCAATCGTGGTTCGGGAATTTTTGCGCCTCCAACGACGGCTCCAATCATTACCACGGTAAATCTCGACAACTCTTTAGGGCTGAACGTCGGAGGTCTGGCCGTGGGAGATTTCAATGGGGACGGTAAACCTGACTTGGTGGTGGCCACAATCGCTGGAAATCAGGCAAGCATCGTCCTCCTTGGCAATGGCGATGGTACCTTCCGCCAACAGCCGCCTATACCAAATTCATTTGGTTTTCTTCGCGCGAAAGTCGCGGATCTAAACGGAGATGGCCACCAGGATTTGGTCTTCGCGCTGGACGGGTCTATAGGTGTTTCTTTGGGTAACGGCGACGGCACGTTTGGAGCGATGACGCTACTGCCATCGGGATCCTTTCCTGGGTTGTATTTCGGGCTTGCCGTTGCGGATTTCAATGGTGACGGGAAGCTGGATATTGTGGCTACCGACTTCGGTTCTCCATTTGGAGGATTTGGAACCATTGTGTACTATGCGGGCGACGGCGACGGCACATTTGCGGCTCCTACCGCGGTCACTTTAGCAATTTCGAGTTTTCCTGGGTCTCTTGCAAGCGGCGATTTTAACGCTGACGGGAAACAGGACCTCTTGATTGGATTCCCAAGCATAGCATTCATTTTGTTCGGCAACGGTGATGGGACCTTCAACCAGTCGTTCGACAGCCTAAGATTTGTTTACGGTGGGAACTTCGCCACATTTACCACTCACCCCGTGACAGTGTTCGCGGCAGACCTTAGGCAGAATGGAATGTTCGATGCTGTAACCTCTGACTTCGACACAGGGACGCTGCAAATTGCGCTCAATAATGCGATTGGGTTCGCCCCCTCCAATCCTGGGATTTTCTCATTTTCTCTGGCGCCGGGCCTTGCGGACATTGCCGCAGGCGATCTGAATGGTGACGGAGTTCTTGACATCGTGGTCATAAATAACCAGAAAAGCGAGATCACCGTCGTCCTTTCACATAAGCACGGATAGAAAGGCACTCGCCTTCAGGTCAATTCCGGCCGGAGGCTGGGCCGGAATGGAGCCGGACTCATCGCGAGGTGTGCTTTCGGCGTCGGTGCTCGCTTTGTCTGATGAGTTCTTTTATGTCTGCTGCTGGGCGTATCTCGATTGATCCGCAGTTCAACTTCACTCCTGGAGATTGGGAAATGAGCTGAATGGCGTGATTCAGATCGCGCGCTTCGAGGACCTGAATTCCGCCTAATTGCTCCTTCGTTTCCACGTAGGGACCGTCGGTTACTGCGACCTTTCCGTTCTTCCAATACACGGTCACTGCCGTGTTGGGGGGCTGAAGAGGTTCCTCGGCGATCAAATGTCCGTTCTTGCGGAGTTCGTCGTTGTAGGCAAAACACTCGTCCAGGACGGTGTTGCGCTCGCTCTCAGACATCTTTTCGAACATGCCGGGCTCAAGATAACCCAAACAGATGTATTTCATTGATTCCTCGTTGTTTCCTGTGACTCGTTGTTTCGTGTGGTTCCAGTGGCGAATGCTTTGCGCAGCGCGGACTTCCAACTCGCGCTGAATTGTCGGGAAACTTCGGCATCCGGCACTAGGAGGTCAAATCCATGAAATGCACCACTCATGACCAAGAGTTCGGTTGCGACTCCGGCATGGACCAGCCGCCGCGCATACTCCATGTCTTCTTCGACGAACAGGTCGATTGAACCGACGCCGATCCAGGCAGGGGGTAGGCCGGCGACGCTGGCTACCCGGGCGGGTACGGCAGCTACCGGCACCTTGGACGAGCCCGCCGGAACGCCGAGCAGCGAGCTCCACGCAAAACGATTGGCGCTCGCAGTCCACATAAAGTGGCCAATGGCGGGCGTCACTGGGTGGGAGCTGGCCGTTCGGTCATCTAGCTGGGGGTAGATGAGTAGTTGAAAGGCGATGGGAACTTCGTTCCGGTCGCGCGCGTGAATCGCAAGGGTCGCTGCGTGGCCGCCGCCCGCGCTCGCACCGCCCACGGCAATCCTGGAGCGATCAATGCCGAGCTCGGCCGCATGGGCATATGCCCATTTAAGCGCGGCGTAATTGTCCTCGAGCGAACCGGGATAGCGCGTCTCCGGAGCCAGCCGGTAGTCAACCGAGACGACCAGGCAATGGCAATCCGTCGCGATCCCCTGGAGTTGGGGCATCAACATGGGATCGGTCATCATGAAGCCGCCGCCATGCATGTGAAGCAACAACGGCTTGCCCTTCTCCGATGGCGCAGGATCAACGACCCAAAGTCGAACCTCGGGTGCTCCGGGCGGCCCGGGGATATGCCGCTCCACAGGCTGCGGCGCGGGAACAGGTAACGGAGGCAGGCCGGGCGTTTGCCGGAACTTGCTGACCATCTCGGCCGACAAGTCAAAAGCGGGGAACTGCTTGAGCGTAGGAAGAAGTTCCGGATCGACGAGGGAATATGGATCCGGGACCGCGGGCGAAGTTTCTGAGCGCGAGGCTTGCTCAGCCTCGGCCGGTGTAGCTACCGGTGCGAGTCCCAAAGCCAGACCAAAGCTGACGGTGCGGATAGCAAAGTCGCGGCGAGAGAGCTGATTGCTCATTTGAGTAGACGGGGACCCGCGTTGCATCGCTTCCTCCTCCACGGACGAGCCGTAGCCAGCGTGTTTACTTGCTTCCGGCGGGTTCTGGTTCTGGGGCCGGGAAGAATAGAAGCTCGCGCACCTCGCCCACAGCATCGCAGGAGATGGCACCCTTGCGCGCCCACGCGAGCGCCTCGTCCATATTGGCGCATTCCAAGATCCAAAATCCGCCCATGTGCTCCTTGGTCTCGGTGTACGGCCCGTCGGTGACGAGAACTTTGCCGTCGGGTTTCTTACGCAGCGTCTTCGCGCTTCCGGGCGGGGCGATGCCGCAGGCGAACTTCCTAATGCCGGCAGCAATCAGTTCGCGGTTGACGGCGTGGATCTCTTCGACCATCGCTTCGGTTACGCTGGACGGGTCGAAATTGTCGGGGAGGTAGCTAGCAACCAGATATTGTGGCATTACTTTTTCTCCTTAGTTTTTGTGGTTTGTTCCCGATGACTCGTTCCTGTTCATGCAGGACGCCTAGCTCATCGTTCTCTCATCCTATAGTCGTGGAGGAGACAGAAAATCGACAGGTCTTCCAATTTTTATTTCAGCTTTTTATTTCAACTGGCGAATCCGCTCCTGCAGGAATTGCCGCTCGGGTTCCTGTTGGGTGAGGGCCAGAGCTTTCTCGTAAGAGGACCGGGCCTCGGCGGTCCTGCCGAGCCTGCGGCACAGATCGGCACGGGCTGAATGGGCCAGATAATAATTGGCCAATTCGCCGTGCTCCAGCACGGCGTCGATATGCGCGAGACCGGCCTCTGGACCATCCCGCATGGCAATTGCGACGGCACGATTTAGCTGAACAACTGGCGAGGGCTGAATTTGCGCCAATCGGTCGTAAAGCGCAACGATCTGCTGCCAGTCGGTGGCCGCGACTGATTCCGCTTCCGCATGGACGGCCGCAATGGCCGCCTGCAATGTGTAGGGGCCGAAGAGGCGCGACTTCAGGGCTTTCTCCAGCAATGCCACTCCCTCTGCGATCTGCTCCCGGTTCCACAGCGAGCGATCCTGGTTCTCGAGCAAAATCAGCTCCCCGGTCGGCGATTTTCTCGCGGCGTGACGGGATTCCTGCAGCAACATGAGCGCAAGCAGCCCGATGACTTCCGGTTCAGCTTCGGGTTCCGGCTGGAGTTCGGCCAGCAAGCGGCCCAGTCGAATCGCCTCGCCGGTGAGCTCGGCGCGGGTGACTTCCGCGCCCGCCGCAGCAGAGTAGCCCTCATTAAAGACGAGATAGATGACCTGCAGCACCGCGCCAAGCCGCTCTGGCAATTCCTGTGGCGAGGGCACCTCGTAACGAATCGGCGTGTCGCGAATCTTTGCTTTGGCGCGCACGATGCGCTGCGCCAGGGAACTTGGAGCGATGAGGAAGGCTTTTGCTATCTCCTCGGTGGTCAGCCCGCACACCTCACGCAAGGTGAGCGCAACGCGCGCTTCCGGCGGTAGAGACGGGTGACAGCAGGTAAAAATCAGGCGCAGGCGGTCGTCTTCGAGGCTGTCCTTAAGGCTGTCGTCGTCATTGGAGCTTTCCGCCGAACTCGATTGCGCTTCGAGATAGCGCACGAGCTCGTCTTGAGAGGCGTCGAATCTTGCCCGGCGACGCAGAGTATCAATGGCTTTGAATCGGGCGGTCGAAATCAGCCATGGCCGCGGGTTGTCGGGTACTCCGCTCGTCGGCCACACGCTCAGCGCAGCCGCAAAAGCTTCGTGCAGCGCCTCCTCGGCAAGATCAAAATCACCGAGCAGGCGGATCAGAGTTGCCAGGATTCGTCTCGAATCCACGCGATAAAGAGAGTCGAGCAATTCGCGTATCTGCTCGGTGGAACGTTCGGGCATGACGACGACGTTAGCAAACCGGCTATCCTGAATCAATTTGGCAAAGGGCGGATCGATCGGCATGTGGCTGGCGAACATGCAGCGTGCTGGGCCGAAGGAATCGATTGTGTAAAGGATCGTGGAGCGGACCTGGTCGAGCGTCCGTTTGAGACCGAATCCATGCACGGTATCCTGCATCCGTGACATCTATCGGCTAGCCCATAAGAGCAAGAATGAACTGCATGGCCGGATAGGATCGGGCAGCCGCGCGTTTTATGAGATGGGCTTCGGCTACGGTTGGTAGCCGTCCGCCATCCATTTTGCGAATAGGTCAATACGAGATTGAGGCCAGGGACCTTCTCCTCTTGGCGGTGGCGGCGGCATTACTGCGCCACCAATTCCGCGGATGCGGTCGTAGATCTCGTCCGCGTGCGCTTTGACCTCATCATAGCTTGCCAGGTTGAATCCCTTTTTCATGCCCTCAATATCTCGCTCCGTAAACAGCGGGCGAATGTCGGCTTGAAAGCTCGTCAGTTTCGTCATTGCTCATGCTCCTCTCGGAATGAAACCCGGAACCCCGGTTTTGACCACTGTATTCAATCGCTGTCTAGTCTGAATTCGATTGATTTCATCGAGCGCGTCTTGCGGAAGCGGCGAGATGTCGAAATTCTCTCGCGCGCGGGCCGCACTCTTGGGTGTGGTAAGTAAAGCTGTCCCACGCTGCACGGCCCAAGCCAGCAGCACCTGTGCCGGCGTCTTTCCGACACGCGCGGCGATGGACACAACGACTGGATCTTCGAGCGGCCCCGGGCGAGTGCCGTGACCTAACGGTGCGAAAGCTAAAAACACAACGTCCGTTTCCTTGCAGAATTCCAATAGCTCGGTTTCCGGCAGATAAGGATGTGATTCTACCTGGACCACTGCAGGCTTGATTCTCGCTGATTCATAGATGGGTTGCAGTTCGTTCAGGCTGACGTCCGAGAGTCCGATGGCGCGGCACTTGCCGTGGTCCACGAGAGTCTCGAGCGCTTTCCAGGTGTCGAGCAATGTGACGCCGCGGTCGTAAATCACATTGCCGTCTTGATCCCGGGGATCCTGATTGTCCCCGGGTTGAAATGCGTATGGAGTGTGAATCAGGTAGAGATCCAGATATTTGAGGCCGAGTCTCTCAAGACTCGCCTCGAAAGCTGGTTCGACGCGCTCGGGCCGATGATTGGAATTCCACAGCTTTGTGGTGACGAAAATGTCTTCGCGCGCGACTGCCCCAGCGGCAAGTGCTGCCTGCAACGCCGTGCCAACTTCGCGCTCGTTCCCGTATCGTTCCGCGCAATCGAAGTGGCGGAATCCGGCTTCGAGGGCGTCTCTGGTCGCAGTTATCGTCACGGCTGGGTCGGGAATCAAAGTGCCGAAGCCTAGTGCGGGCATGCGGCCGGCTCCGTGGTTGAGCGGAATTCTCGTCATGCGCAGATCGGAAGACTCAACCATGGTTACACCTCCAAATCCGCAACACTAAGCTTCGAGCGGACTTATCAAACGGTGTGGTCAGAAGCCGGTGAAGTCAAGTTAGTTTACTGTGAAAATCAGGGGATCAAGTCCTGATAGTTCGGGTCACCTGAAACCGGGGATAGAGGCAGGGAAGTCGTTTTTGCAGCAGCTATCGCAGGCTGAGGTAGCTAGAGATAATCCCACCGTTATCAACAGTAATCAAGAAACTCCACGGTTCGTTTTATGATCTGACAGATTCACTTGTACTTACGTAGCCTGCCTTCGTTGACTTGTCTCGACGCGCATCCTAAGATGAAGACCTCCACTCATGCCGGAACCTCAGTCGCCGATCGGCCGCACAATCTCCCACTATCGCGTCCTCGAAAAATTGGGTGGCGGAGGCATGGGCGTTGTCTACAAAGCGGAGGACACCGAGCTGGGCCGCTTCGTCGCGCTGAAATTCCTTCCTGACGACGTCGTGCGCGACCCGCAGGCCCTCGAACGCTTTCGTCGCGAAGCCCGTGCTGCTTCCGCCTTGAACCATCCGAACATCTGTACGATTCATGAGATCGGCCAGCAGGACGGTCAACCGTTCATCGTAATGGAATATCTCGATGGCGTGACTCTGAAGCATCGCATCAACGGCAAGCCGCTCGACACAGATGATCTTCTCGCGCTCTCGATTGAAATTGCCGATGCTCTCGAAGCCGCCCACGCAGAAGGAATCATCCATCGCGACATCAAACCGGCCAACATTTTCGTAACCAAACGAGGCCACGCCAAGATTCTCGATTTTGGCTTGGCGAAGATCACTTTTACGGGCGCCGGCTCCTCGGGTGCCACTGTCGCGAGAGATATGACGGCAGGAGTCAGCGCGGAACATTTGACCAGCCCGGGCAGCACGTTGGGAACGGTCGCTTACATGTCTCCGGAGCAGGTTCGCGGCAAAGAGCTCGACGCGCGTACCGACTTGTTCTCCTTCGGCGCCGTTCTGTATGAAATGGCCACCGGCGCGCTTCCGTTTCGAGGCGAGACGTCCGGAGTGATTTTCAAATCTATTCTCGATGCTGCTCCCACGCCGGCCATACGATTGAATCCCGAACTGCCGCCGGAAATGGAGCGCATCCTCGAAAAGACCCTCGAAAAAGACCGAACATTACGCTACCAAAGCGCCACTGACTTGCGCACGGACTTGGCGCGGCTGAAACGCGAACAGCAATCGGGTCGCTCGACGCATGCTGAGATTTCCGCAAGTGTTGCCGCTGCTACGGCGAGTTCTCCATCCATCTCCGCTGCCACCGCAACTCGTTCCGGTGCTCGCAAGTTTTGGATTGTCGGCGCTCTGGCCGCAATGCTGATTGTGGCCGCAGCCGTCGGGTTCTATCTGCTACGCGGAAGGGCAACGGGCGGTAAGATTACGTCTCTTGCGGTTCTGCCCTTTGTTAACGCCACCTCCGACCCGAACAACGAGTACTTGAGCGACGGATTGACAGAGAGCCTGATCGGCACGCTCTCACAACTTCCCAATGTAAAGGTGATGGCGCGCAGCACCGTTTTCCGTTTCAAAGCAGACCAGCAAGACCCGCAGACAATCGGCAAATCGCTGGATGTGGGCGCGGTGTTGATGGGGCGCATTACGCAACATGGCGACGAATTGGGCGTGCAAGCGGACTTGGTGAATACCGCGGACGGAAGCGAACTGTGGGGGTCGCACTACGCTCGTAAACTCTCGGACATTACGCAGGTGCAGAGCGACATCACGCGCGACGTTTCAAAGAAGCTACAAGTTCATTTGAGTGGAGAGGCGCAACAAAAAATAGGAAGCGCGGGCACCACCAATCCAGAAGCGTACCGGTTGTACCTGGAAGGACGCCAGCTGTGGTACGGAAGAACGCCGGCGGGCTTGCTGAAAAGTATCACGCTGTTTCAACAGGCGATCGCCGCCGACCCGAATTATGCGCTCGCCTACACCGGCCTTGCGAACAGCTACAGCGTAGCGAGTGGTTATGGACGATTGATCCCGCCGAAGCAAGCCCTTGTGCTTGCTGACCAGGCGTCACAAAAAGCCTTGGAGCTGGATAGTTCGCTCCCCGAAGCACACACGGCTCGCGCTGTGGCGTTGACGAGGAAGGCGACGTGGACCCAAGCCGAGCAGGAGTTTCGCCGGGCGATCGAGTTGAACCCGAACGATGCCACCGCTCATTACTTTTATGCATTCCTTTTCCTCGTACCGCAAAACCGGATTGACCAGGCTCTCGATGAGTTTCACATCGCGCTCTCGCTCGACCCGCTGTCTCCCATCGTGAACGTAAACTACGGATTGACGTTGATGATGGCGCGCCGCTTTCCCGAGGCAGTCGCTCAAATCAACAAGGTGATCGAACGGGATCCTTCCTTCGCCCCAGCGCACTTTTATCTCGCACAGGTCTATGCCACGCAAGGCCGCTTCCCGGACGCCGTGAATGAAATCAAAAAAATCGGAACCGATCCCGCGTCGTATAGTCCGGACGCGCAAGGGTTCATAAAGGAGATGTTAAGTACGACCCACGGGCCGGTTCCCGCAAACGTCGCAGTTGCGTATGCGGCTGCCGGAGATCGCGACAAGGCATTCGAGTATCTTGAGCGCGCCTATTCCGACGACGACGATGAACTGTTGGCCGTCATCCGGTTCCCCATCTTCGACTCTCTCCACTCCGATCCCCGCTGGGCAAATTTGCTAAACAAGATCGGTTTGCCCCTGTAAGGTTCAAAATACTCTTCTGCCTGCGGGATACATCCGTTCGGATGGAATTGATAAATCCCTCTCTATAATGCTGGCGGTCGGCAGGTCAATTTGACCAATAAGTGGTCTACTCGGGGATGTTGAAGTCGAAGACGCGGCCGCTGGCTGCGCCGCCTGAGGAGGACGAGACGCGGCCTGAGGACATGTTGGCCTGGGAGCCTGTGCCCATGAAGAAGGCATATTCGCCGGGTTTGAGGTCTTCGTTGAGGGTGATCTTGTACATCCTGATGCCTACGTGTTCGGACGAGCAGGAAACTTCCTTGTCTTTTTTTACGCCGGATTTGCCGCCGCCGATGCCGCCGAAAGAGCCCACCTGAAATTCGCGGCGGTCGCCTTTTTTCTGGAGTTTGATTAGCGCGTAGTCGGCGGCGCTTGAGCCATCCGGAACATACAAGTAAAAAATCGGGCGGCGATCCTTCACATGATTCTTCGAAGTGGGGCCTTCGATAACTGCGTCCCAGTGCTGGCCGCGAATGCCGTCGGTGGCGAAGCTGGCGGCGCGTCCGCCGGCTTTGGTGCGCGACAAGGCCGCGCCTTCGATGAAGACAAAGGTGGAACCGTCTTTCCAATACACGCCGACTTCCGGTGGCGGAAAATTCGGGTCGAGGGTCATGGGGGCGGCGGTCGTTACTACGGGCGGAGGCGGAGGAGTGGGGTTGATCATCACTTTGATGACGGCGTCGGAAACGTTGGCGGCTTTGAGGGCTTTGAGGCCATCGACGGAGGTGTCGAATTTGGAGGCGTCGGCGCCGGTGGCGCTGCGGATTTTGGCGATGATGACGTCGTCGGAGAGGTTGAGATTGGTCATTTCGATGATGTCTTGATTGGTGAGGCGCTTGGCGGGGGCGTCTTGGGGGAAGGCTGGGCGTGCGAGGAGTGCGATCAGGACGAGTGCGAGGGGGCGGAAGATTCGCATGTGAGCTCCCGATGGGATGCCGGATTTTTGGGACTTGTTGCCGGGGATTATATAACGGGGCATGGCGATGTTGTTACGGCGAGCACGGCTTTTTGTGTCCCTGCTGCAGAGTTCATGGATGGAGGCGAGATGTGCGTGACGCGGGCGGGTCTTAGACCCGCCCCTACTGAGGCTGCGTTTGCTTGTAGGCGATGATGAAAAGCACTAGGAAGAGCCAGTCGAGACTGCCGAGAGCGAACATGCGCGGGGCGATGCGATTTTGGAGATGCAGGAAGATCAGGGCCACGGGGTAGCCTATTTTTTCAAGCATGGAGGGAATCATCATGGCGCGGTATTTGATTGGATCGGTGGCGAGAATGAGGAACAGGATTTGCCAGGCGATTCCAACCGCGAAGAAGCCGTAGAAAAACTCCGGGTGGGTGACGGGCGGCGGGTAGTCGCGGCCGAATTTTGATTCGAGGAAGAGCGGCGGAACGAGGACTGCGATGCCGTACATTCCGGCTACGGTGAAGACGATTCTGGCGAATCGCATGTTAACTTCTCCTCACTTAAGTGATGCCGGGGCGGGCCCGTTGGATTCGGCGATGAGGTCCGAGAACATGCGTGGCTTGTTTTGATGGTGTCTTCGTCAGAGCGCACGCAGGAGTGCCTGCGCCGCTTCAGACATCATCACACGATACGGTTTCATGCTTTAGTCTTCGGCGGAGCGCAGGCCCTTCTGTTCTCAGGGTAAAACAGGAGTGCCTGTGCCGCTTAAGGCGTTATTCGAGTTGAGCTAGGCGGTCGAGGAGTTTTTGATGCTCGATGATTCGCTGGGCGAGGGTGGCTTTCAGTTCTTCTACGATTTTTGCGGGGGCTTTGCTGAGGAAGGTTTCGTCGGCTAGGCGCGCTTTTTTGGATTCGATGTCTTTGGTGAGGCGCGCGGCTTCTTTTTTGAGTTTAGCGATCTCTTGTGCTTTTTCCTCATCAGTGAGGGCTTCGCGCATGAGCCATAAATCGTAACGGGGAGAAGTGTAGACCAGGCCAGGCCGTATCTGGTGCTCTTCCCTGGTCAGTTTAGATAAATTCGCTAGCTGCAGGATAACTCCGCAATGCTCACTAACTATTTTGACTACGTCGGCATCATCGCTCGTGTAGCCTGCGGCTGATTTTTTTCTTACGTCAACACCCATCGAGGCACGAATATTGCGGAGATGGCTAATGATTTCTTGAAGCGTGGCCATGTCGCGTTCGGCTGCGGCGTCTGTCCACTGGGCGCGCGGTTCGGGAAATTTGTCGAGGGCTATCGAACGCGCGCCTGCTGGCTGCGGGAGGCGGTGCCAGAGTTCTTCGGTCAGGAAGGGCATTATCGGATGCAGCAGGCGCAGGGCTGCGTCGAAGGCGGCGAAGATGTTGCGCCACGCGGCGATTGCGACTTCACGGTTCGCGTCAGCTAGCTGCGGCTTGACCCACTCGATGTACCAGTCGCAGAAGTCTCCCCAGAAAAATTGGTAGATGATGTGGCAGGCTTCGTGGAAACGGAAGTCTTCGAGGGCTTTGCTTGCTTCGGCGGCGACGGCGGAGAGGCGAGAAAACATCCAGCGGTGGACGAGATCGCTTTCACTTTTTGTGAGATAGGGGGCTTTGGCGCGGATTTCGAGCGCGGCCAAATCTTCGAGGGTGACGCCTTGGGCTTCGATTTTCTCTAGGTTGAAGAAGAGGAAGCGGGCAGCGTTCCAGATTTTGTTGGCGAAGGCGCGGGCGCCGAGGATGCGGTCCTCGCTGAGGATAATGTCGGTGCCGGGGGCGGACATGCTGGCGAGCATGTAGCGCATGGCGTCGGTGCCGTACTGGTCGGTGAGTTGGAGGGGGTCGACGCCGGTGCCCTTTGTTTTGGACATTTTGG
>Ga0209579_10002005_pt1 | contig 16142 bp, 11 predicted proteins | sample Coa_R1_2_FD_187152 | JGI IMG/M metagenome (GOLD analysis project Ga0209579, IMG submission 187152) | Surface soil microbial communities from Centralia Pennsylvania, which are recovering from an underground coalmine fire - Coalmine... | ecosystem: Environmental > Terrestrial > Soil >... | reverse complement strand
GATCGGGCTGGCGTTTTCCGAAGGCAAGGTGGACAAATCCGGCATCGTGAAAGACGCGATCAAGGCGCTGGAGAAATGTCTGCCCAAACCCGAATTGTGCGCCGCCGCCGTCGATGCCTTCGGCGAAATCGGGCCGCAAGCCGTCTCCGCGAAATCAAAACTGCTCGCGCTGCTCGACGGCAAGAAAGGGCAGAACATGCTCTGCGTCAAAATCGGCGCCGCGCTGCTGAAGATATCGCCGATCAACAATTAATTCCGCGCAACAGAACTCGCGCGCGGAGGCGCAAAGGCGCAGAGAACCGAGGGTATGGCTATCGGTGCTGACTTCCCCTAGTAAACACAACTTTACCTCGATTGAGAATGCCTTTCCATTTGGTTGCGGCCAACGGCGCGCTAAGCCTCTGCGTGCGAGGAATTTAGATCGACGCTTTCCGGCAGCGCCACAGCAAGCGCACGAACCGGTACGCGTCCGTGATCGGATTGATCTTGCTTTGCGCGGCGTGGAAATAGATGGTCCGCACTTTGACTTGCCTCAACCTCGCACCGTGGCGGCAGGCGCGAATCAGGATTTCCGATTCAAGCTCGTAGCGGCGCGTTTCAAGACGCACGGCTTTCCACGTCGCGATTGAAATCAGACGATACCCGCATTGCGAGTCGTAAATTCTTTGGCCGGCCATGCGGCTGAGCGCCCAGGACGTGAAGCGATTGGTCCAGCGGCGCAGCGGCGGCATGGGGGCAAGATCGGTCATGCGATTTCCGACGGCGATGTCGCAAGATCCATTATTGAATTCGCTTAAGAAGAGTGGAATTTCATTGGTGTCGTGCTGGCCGTCGCCGTCCAGCGTGAGCGCGGCGCGATATCCGCGCTCCGCGGCCCAGGCGAAACCAGCCTTGAGCGCCGCGCCTTTGCCCAGATTGCGCGGCTGCTTGAGCACGATCGCTCCAGCCCGTTCGGCTTCGCGTGCGGTAGCATCGGTCGAGCCGTCATCCACAACCAGCGCCATTGCAAGATGCTGGCGAACGCCGGCCACGATGCGCGCGATGGAACGGGCTTCGTTGAAGCAGGGAATGATCGCACACACGTCATTTCGGATATCGCTGTCGGAAATCAAGTCACCCCTGCCCTTCCCCGCTCAACTGCCCCAAACCGGAAAAAACACTTCCCACTGCGTCGGATCGCTGCGCAGCCGCGCTTCGAAGCGTTCGGCCCACGCTTGCGCCAAAGCAAAGACGCTTGAATCCCGCTCATTATATCCAGAAATCTCTATCGGCGCACCGATTTCCAGAGTGTAATCGTTTTCTTCGCGGCGCGTCACAAAAGTCGGCAGCAGCACCGCGCCGGTCTTCAGCGCGATGCGCCACGGCCCCTGAGGTAAGTGCGTTTTCCGGCCAAAAAGGGTCACCTCCACCGTCGGCCCGCCGGTCGCGCGGTCGCCGAGCATGGCCACGGTTTCGTTAGCGCGCAGGAGCGCCATGACGCGGCGCACGCTGTCATGGCTGTGCGCGACTTTCACGCCGCGCTGCGCGCGCTGCCGCACGAACAGCGCGTTGACCTTCGAGTGCGCATGCGCGAGCGTGACGGCGGTGATCGGATACCCCATGCGCGCGACCGCCCACGCGCCGAGTTCCCAATTCGAATAGTGCCCGGAACAAAAGAGCACACCGCGCCCCCGCTTCAGCGCCGCATCGACATGCTCGCGCCCTTGAATCATCACATGCCGGTCGATGTACTGCCCGGCGAAATGTTCGAAGCCAAAGAATTCGCAGAGGTAGCGCCCAAAGGAATGGAACACGCGCCGCGCGTCCTCGCGAATCGCGGCGGGCGCCGCGTCAGGCCCGCGCACGGCGCGCAAGTTTGCGCAAACCGCTTCGCGCGCGGAACGGTCGAGCTTGAAATAAATCTCCGCACCCATTCGCGCGATCGCATATTGAGTCCGCAGCGGCAGCACGGACGCAAGCCAGCACACCGTTTTGAAGGCGGCATAATGGAGCGTCGAACTGCGCACGCGCCCAGCGCTCTCGTTGGTCTCATCGCTCATTTGAAAACCTTGCCGGCGGTAAATTAAATTCAAATGAAGATTTTATCCGAAGATAAGTCTTTAAAGTGGACTGAATTTCAATAAAATAGCCGATTCATTTACAGAGTTTGCTGCACGCTGCCGTGGATTTTGGAATCGTAATCGAATGAGCGTCACCGCCAAACGTTGCCGCATCGCGCTGAGTGCCGCGATGGTCCTGCTGATCCTCGCGGCCTGCGATGCGTCGTTGCCGAACATCGACAAAATCCGCGACTCCAAACTCTTCGACCGCCGCATCAAAGAAACCCCGCGCCAGAAAGTGCTGCGCGAATGCCAGCAGGAAAGCGACCACTTCCGTGTCACCTGCACGCATTGCCACAGCACCGACAAAGTCGAAATGATCACTGCGGAAGCGCCGGCGCTGACCAAAGTCGGCGAGCGCGCGCAGATCATGCGCACGAGCCCGACGTTCGGCCAGCATCAGGACTGCCAGCAGTGCCACCAGACAAAATTTGCGCTCAACCGCAGCGCGGAGAAACTCTTCGGCCCCGGCGGGTCGAAGTATGGCGAGGCGCTGCAAGCGCTGAAGGCGGATAAGTAAAATTCAAAATGCAAAATGCAAAGTTGAAGACCGAATCGCGCGGCTTAATTTTGAATTTTGAATTTTGAATTTTGAATTCTTTCAATCTTTCCTTCATTGAGCGAATAAATCACATCCGCCAGCCGCGCCGCTTCGCTTTTGCTGTGCGTGACATGCAAAATCGTCGCCTTCGAATGCTCGCGCACACGTTCGAGCAGTTCGCAAATTTCGCCGCGCGTGTCTTCGTCGAGCGCGCTGAGCGGTTCGTCGAAGATCAGCACGTCGGGGCGCGCGGCGAGCGCACGAGCAAGCGCGACGCGCTGTGCTTCGCCGCCGCTGAGGCCCCGCGGTTTGCGCGAGAGCAGCGCGCTGATGCCCAGCCACGAGGCCAATTCGCGTACGGCCGTCTCGATTTCGCCCGGCGGAAATTTGCGCAGCGCCAGCGCGAAGCCGATGTTCTCCGCGACCGTCATCGTCGAAAAAAGCGCGCGATCCTGCGGTACATAGCCGATTCCACGCTGCGCCGGCGGCAGATGGGTCACGTCGCGGTTCATCAATATCACGCGCCCTGAAAGCGCCGCACGCAATCCGCAGACGGCTTCCAGAATCGTCGTCTTTCCGCAGCCGGTTTTGCCCATCAGCACACCGTGCTGGCCGGATCGAATTTCGAAACTGATGCCGTCGAGCGCGAAAGCGCCGGCGCGGACGCACAGGTTTTCAATCGCGATCATAGGATTAGATCGCCCTTCCCGCTGCCGCGTCCGGACCGCCGAATACGCGCACCAGCGTCAGCACGATTGCCGCGGCCGCTACCATTAATAGAGACACGGCCACCGCCGATTCGATGTTTCCGGTGCTTAATTCGAGGAACACCGTCGTCGGCAAAACCTCCGTGTGAAAGCGCGTCGCGCCGGAGAAAACAAGGATCGGCCCGAATTCGCCCAGCGAACGCGCCCAGGCCAGCGTCGCCGCAGTGAGAATTCCGTGCCGCGCTTCGGGCAGCGCCACGATCCAGAACGCCTGCGCGCGCGAACAGCCCAGCGTCATCGCCACCTGCTCGCTGCGCGGCGAAATCAGATCGAACGTACCGCGCATCGTTCGCACCGCGAATGCGCACGCAACGGAAAATTGAGCGAGAATCACGCTCGGTATCGCGTACGTCACGGGCACGTAGTGTTCGATGAATTTTCCCGGCGGCGTTTGAAATAAAATCAGCAGGCTCAAGCCCACCACGAGCGGCGGCAGCACAATCGGAATATCGAGAATCGCTTCGATCAATTGTTTTCCGCGAAAATCGAACCGCGACATCACGTACCCGATCGCCGTCGCGCACCAGACGGAAAGCAGCGCCGTCACACTGCACGAAATCAAACTCAATTTGATCGAATAGCGAATCTCCGGGCTTTGCAGCGATTGCCACACGTGCGATGGCGTCGTAAATGACGCATCCGCCACCAGCATCGCAATAATTAAAAAAAGGTACAGCCCGCCGAAGAGTGCCAGCCCGGCCAGGAAAACTGTGTCCGATCGTTTCAAAGTGGAAATTGGCATCGCAAATTCAAAATTCAAAATTCAAAATTCAAAATTCAAGTCGGACTCTTACGCTGAGAGTTTGAACTTGAATCTTGAGTTTTTGAATCTTGAATTATTGTTTTCCCTTCCACGTGAATCCATTCGCCTCAAACCGCTCGCGCGATTCGGCGGACTTGATAGCCTCAATCAGCCGCGCTGTGATGCGCTTGTTTGCCGAATCCTTGCTCTGAGCAATCGGCTGCACCGCCAGCGCGCACGGAATGTCGATTTTAATGGCGTCGAGCTTGTCCGCGGAACTTGTGGCGTTGCTGATGTACGCGACGACAGCGTCCAGCGAGCCGGTCAGCAGTTGATTGACGAGCATGTCGCCGGTCGCCGATTGCACGGTGACGTTTTTCATCACGCCTTCGAACACGCCGCTGGTTTTGAATGTCGTCGCCGTCAGCGCGCCAAGCGCGCATTGTTTTTCATGCCCGACGCCGACGCGCAGTCCCGGCTTGCCTAGATCTTTGAGCTGCGTAATACCGTGCGGGTTGCCCTTCGGCACAAGAATTACGAGCTGATTCTGCGACACATCGTTGCTGTCCAAAAACAAATCCGCCACCTGCGTCATGAAGGATTTGTCGCAGGCAAAATAGGCGTCGGGCAGCGATTTGCCTTTGAGCGCGCGCATCTGCGAAACGAGAATTCCGCAGCCGTCGTAAATGCGCGTGACACGCGCGCCCTCGCGCTCCTCAAAATCGACGATGGTTTTTTCAATCGCAGGTTTGAGCATCGCGCCCGCGAACAATTTGATCTCCGGATGCTCGACCCACGCGTCGCCCTCCTCCACGTCGTAACCGGCTTTCTTAAACTCCATCAATCCCTTATCGCTCGCGGCCAGAAACCGCGCAAAATGCAGCGCCGCCGTTGGATTTTTCGATGAGCGCAAAATCGACGCCGACACGCTCGCCGCCGCTCTGCTTACGCTTGCATCTTCTACTGCCTCCAGTGCCCCATACTGGGGCAGCATCGAATTCCAGATGATGCCGGCATCGACGGCGCCGATGGTCACATCGGCCGCCACGTTACTGACCGTGCCTTTCGACACGGCTTTTTTTTCGAGCGGCTCCCATACGCCGATTTTTTCGAGCGCTTGGCGCGTAAGCTTTCCGACCGCGGCGGCATCGCCGGCGAGCGCAACTTTCACGTCGGCGCGAGAGAGGTCTTTGAGCGCTTGAATCCTCAGCGGATTTCCTTTTTTGACGACGATCACCGCGTGCATGCGCACAAGTGGAAAGGATTCGGCAATCATGTTTTTGGCGCGCGCCTGATCGTTGTAGCTGTCGTCTGCGGGCAAAAGAATGTCACCCAATTTGCTGATCTCGGCAGACCCGACGAGCGATTCCGACGGCTGAAATTGAAACTGAATTTTTGTTTTGTAAAGCTTCTCGTACTCGTGCGCGACGGCTTCCGCGGGAACTTTGATCGCTGGCGCGCAAAAAACTACGAGCGTCTCGCCCGCGCCCGCCTTCTTTTCAGGCTCGATCAGCGACCAGACCAAAATGCCGAACGCGATCAGCGACGCGACGAAGACAATCCATGCCGCGTTGATTCTGCCTGCCGCGCCTGCGTGCCGCATCGTCGTTCCCTTTTTTTCCAGACGGCTCGGAGAGCCGTCCTACGTTCGCTTGCGCCGGCCCGACATTGCCAGCCACAGCCCGGAGACGATCACAAGGATTCCCGACGCAACCGCACCCTCGATCAACCAGTTCCGGCGATTGCTCGTCGATGGCTCGACAACCGCACTCTCGCTGGTGCGCCGCTGCACTTGAACGGCGGTCGATGATTGCGCTGGCTTCATCAGTGGTACCGTAACGCTCGGCTCCGGCTCCGATTTTTTTTCCGTCAGCACCGGCAATTTCGGCAGCGGCGCGGCGGGTTCCGCGGGCTCCTCGCGCAAGGCATGCGCCATCAATTGCGTGTCCCAATCGGTGTCGAAGAGCAAATCGACGCCCGGATTCAGTTCCTTCACCTGGCACGAACACGCGCCCGACAAAAACATCGACGCTTCTTCAATCGTCTGCGGCGCGAAATCCGCTCCCGACAATCCCGCAAGCGCGCGCCCGCGTCCAAAAATCGGATACGCCACCGGCAGCGCCGCATCGCTGAAGTTCTTGTCCATGCCCACCAGCATCGCGACGAGCATCGCTTCCGCCGGATCGCTGCGCGAAAGTTTAAAAATCGAAAATGAAATTTTCAGCGGCAAATCCGAACGCAGCCTCACCATTGGCCCCGCGCCGCGCGAATCGTCGTCCGTCGGCAGTTTGATGGCGGCTTGAAGTTCATCCAGCTTAGCTGCAAGCATCTTCGACGCCGCATCGTCCTTTTGCGCGTCACCTGTCTGCAACAGCACCCACACGGCCGAATCACCCGCCAGCAGCCGCCGCAAGATTTCTTTCCGTGCCGGCGACGAAATTAGTTTCGCCACCACTTCCGCATCCAGTTTCCCGCTCCAGAATGGCTGCAGTTCATCGTTGCCATCCGGATACATCAGCACGGTCAACGGCAGCGCGGCATCTTTGTGCCCGGCCCAGATTTTCTTCAATTGCGGCTCGATTTTCTTTCCGTTCTCAGGATCGAGCATATTATCGAGATCGATCAATTCGAGATGAACGTTCGCCGCCGCCGTTGCGCCCTCACTCGCGATTCGCAGCGCCTCGACGCTTTCTTTATCGGCGCCCGTCAATGCGCCCCGGTAATACACAATTGCGCGATACGACGCGCTCTCCCATCGCTCCAGCGCATAACGAAACACCGGCACGCTGCACGCGCGCGCCGTTTGCAGAGCGCAGAGGAACGCTGCCAATAGACGCAAAATTCGCATGGCTTTGAATACTGCACTCCGCCAAAAAATCGCAACTCGACAACCGCGGAGAGCGTATACTAGAATCATAACATACGCAACCCTTTCCGTCATCCACGCGCCGAGGCCAAACTGTGTCTGAACCGAGTTCGCCCGCACCATCCAATGGCAGTACGCGCGGGCTTGGCTGGCGGCTTATTAATGTGGCGTTGGCCGCACTGATCGCGCTGATTGCGCTTGTTGTTTACTATTTGCCGGCTCTCGCCGGCCGCCCGCTCAGCGATGAGTCCGAAGCGCGCGTGGCCGTCGTCACGCGCGAAATGCTCCAAAGCGGCGATTGGGTGCTGCCAAAAATAAGCGGCCAGCCCAGCGTCAAAGAACCGCCGCTCTCCTGTTGGCTCGCCGCGCTCACCTGCAAAGTTTTCGTCCGCGATTACAACAACACAGCCGCGATGACGTACGCGGTTCAAGTTCCGCCGGCCTTGTGCGCGGCTCTCGCGGTGTTCATCGTCGCGTTGATCGGCTGCTCACTTTTTGGCCGAGCCGGCGGACTGTCCGCCGGATTAATCCTCGCCGCCTCGCGCATCGTCGCTCTGTTTGCGCAATCCGGCTACGGCGATTCCACGCTCATGCTCGCCTGCGCGGCGTCGGCCGGCGGCATCGCCTTGCTGCTGACTGAAAAACCGCGCCTGAGCGCCGCGCTGTTCACCGGTTTTGCATTGGGCGCCGGCATTCTCACCAAAGGCCTCGTGCCGCTGTTATTGCTGGTGCTGCCTGTCGCGATCGAACTGCTGCTGCGGCACAAAATTCTTGCGTGGCGCCACGCGGTTTACCTCGCACTTGCGCTGGTCATCGCGTTGCTCGTCGCTGCGCCCTGGTTCATTTTGGTCGAGCGAAAAAATCCCGGTGCGATTCGCGAGATGGCCGCCGAAGCCTCGGACACTGTCTATCGCTCATCCGAAACCGCGCCGCGCGCGACGGAATTGCAAGCGGAACAATCCTCGCGCAACCGCGGCGTTTTCTATTACTTATATCGAGGCGCGCTGGGCTTCATGCCGTGGACTCCGTTGGCGGCGCTGGCGTTGCTGGTTGTATTGTGGCCGGCGTATGGATCGAACGCGACGCCTTCGGAGAGCGCTTCGGCTTCGCGCTTCTTTGCGTTGTATGCGGGAATTGGCTTTTTGATTTTGCTTATGGTCCAACGCAAACAACCGCAGTACCTGCTGACATTGTGGCCGGCGTTGTCGCTGGCCGCAGCAGGATTGTTCGCGCGTTTCAATACGCCCGGCGGCGTGCGCGAAGAACGCATGGGCTGGGCGCTGTTTGCGCTCAGCATCGCCGGCGCGATTTTTATCTGCGCCGCGCCGCTCTGGCCGTCACTGATCTCCGCACTGGATAAATCCGGATTCGTTGCGACGCGAGCACGTGAATTTGCGGCCATTAACTGGCTCGCCATACCCGCGGCGCTGGTTTTTTTCGTGGTCAACTATTTGTGTGCGCGGTTCTGGGTGCATGCGCGCAGCGTGATCGCGGTTTCACTCTATGCCGCGCTCGCCGCGGCGTTTTTGGTCTATTCCGCGCTGCGCTATTCTACGCGAACTCAGCGCGATTCAACCTGGGCGTCCATTCAGCAGTTGCAGCGCGAAATGGCAACTCAAAGCCCGAGCATCCGCTTGTTCGCCGCAGAGCCTGATCGCACGCTCGCGATCTTCCAGACCGGCAAACCGTTTCGCGAACTTGCCGAATTCGTCAAGCCTGCGCCCGAAGACTCGCCCGCCACAATTTTGATTCGCGGAAAACAAACGCATTTGCTTGGCGTCGATCTCAGCAACGCCGCGCGCGAATTCGACGATTACATGCTGATCGAATTGCCCGCGGGTTCGCCGCTCGAAGCCAAATTGCGCGAAGCCCTCGCGCACGCGACCCCTCGCCCCTAACCCCTCTTCACCAAGGGGCACGGGGAAGGGGCGAGGGAAATTTATTTTCCTTTTTGCGCCTCAATCAATTTGCGCGTGTAATACACCGTCCCCCACAATCGCTTGTCGCCGGTCTCGCGCGGCAGATTTTCGTAGAACGTCGTGATGAAACTCATCATCGGACTGGACCCGCTCGACCCCGCCAGCAGCGTGAGCGCGAGATCCTTCTCGCTGCTGCCGCGCGCAAGAAACTTCCCGCCGCTGTGCGTCATCCGGATGGCCGGATATTGCCGGTGAAAGGGAAACGCTTGCGCGGCTTCGCCGGTGCCGTCGTCGCCGTGGCAGTTGCGGCAGTACGTCGTGAATTCCTTTCGTCCGAATTCGAGCAATTCCGGCGATTCCGGAATCTGTTTTGGAATCGCCAGCGGCTTCGGCGCCGGCCAGCGTTTGTCGCCGGACCAGAATTGCTTGACGTATTCCACAAGCGCCCAGCGCTCGTCATCGGAAAGCGCGCGGAAGCTCAGCATTGCCGTGCCGGGCAATCCGCGCGTGACGCTGCGGAATAAATCTTCGTCCAGCGGCAGCGTGCCGGCTTCGGTCGAGCGCAATTTAATGAAGCGCACCGGCAGCGTGAAGTTCGCCGGACGCGGATTCAAGTCCAGCTTGACGACGAGCGGGCCTTCGCCTTTTCCATCATCGCCATGACACGCCGCGCACGCTTTTGTGTACAACTCTTTTCCGCGCGCGAGCAGCTTTGCGTCGCTCGCCGGCTCCGGCGGAACGCTGAGTTCGCTCCACGACGACGCCGTGTCGCTCTGCGCGCCTTTAATTTGCAACTCGGCCACGTTCGCCGGATCGAAGACGAAATCGTTGGACTTTCCCTGGCTGAAGAAAAAAGTGTAGCCCAGCAGCGCCACCACTGGCAGCAGCAGCAACGCAAACGTCCATGTCGGCAGCATTTTTTTGGCGGGACCTGTTTCGCTCATGATTCAAGTTGCGCAGGCTGGAAGCCTGCACCGCAATTACTCGCTCTCTTTAAGTTGAACCTTCGTTTCAGCGCTTGCGCCGCTCAGCGCGTCGCGCACATCGATGGTCCATTCGCCCGCGGGATCGTTCAACGCAAACGCAAAAATGTGGCTGAGTTTCCCATTCTTTGCGGAGAAGATGCCGCCGTAATGCGCGCGTTCCGCACGGTCCGGCCCCAGCACGCTCACGCAATACAGCGCGGACGCGGCATCCTCGCGCGGTTGATCCGCGTCCGGCAAACGCGGCGATTCAGGCGGTTGGATCGCGATTTCCATGCGCTGCAATTTTAACACATCCGGCGGCGCCGACAATTTCAACACGCCCGGTTCGCCGGGTTGAATCGCCAGAATCGTCGGAACGACCGGATCGAGCACGCCCGCAATCGTGCGCACATGCTTTCGTTTTCCAGCATCTGCCACATTCGCGACGGCCGGATACACGGCGCCCAGCCAAATGTCGTCGTTGAATTGCAGCTCAAACGGCTCCGCTTTTTCGAACGCCCAATTGCCGTCGCCCTCTACGCCCAACTCATGCAGCCGCGCCTGGGGATTGCGCCGCAGCGCAAGCAGATAGCCGCCGGAATTTCCAAGACGCAGCCGAATGACTTGCGTGCCGTGCGGCAGATGCGTGGCGCGCCAATTGACCGGGCTTGAATCCAGATTTTTTTTCAGCACCAAACCGGAGAGCACTTCCTGCGCGGCGCGCGCGCGCGGCAATTCCGGATGCAGCCGCCAGCGCAGATAGTCGGCCAAATCCAGATTCAAAAAGTACGCATTGCCGCGCGACGCCATCACTGGGCTAAGGCGGTACTCGCCGCCTTTGCGCTTGCCGCTGCGCTCGGGCTCGATCCATTTCGGCTCGTCCGAAAAAACGGGCGGAAGGTTGACGAAGAATTCGGCATTCCAATTCGCCCACGCGCCGTCCATTCCCGGCAGCGCGGCGACGCGGTCGAGCGCGTTCGTCGTCTGCGCGAAGAACGGCTCCGTGCTCGTGCTCACGCCAAACAATTCGTCCAGCGCCGGATGCGGGCGCAAGCGGCCGTGTTCGTCGAATCGCGCGCAGACGGCATCGGCGACAACGCGCCCGCCGTTCGCCGCGAACTGCTTGATCATTTCCACTTCGCGATCGCTGAGCGCAATCGCGCGCGGCAGGATTAGCGTCTTGATGCCGTTTTCAGCGCGGCCCAGCGCGCCGTGCTCGATCTCCCGGCTGCTTACAAAGCGCCAGCCGATGCCGATGTCGTCGAGCAGTTTGCCCCAGCTTTCCCGCAGGCGCAGTTGCAGCGATTCGCGCCGCTCGGCGCTCGAATCCAAACCCCACGCGTTGAGCCATTCCGCGCCGTGCAGACGATCGGCTTCCAGCAGCCAATACATGCGAATGCTCGCCGGTGAATAAAGCACCGCCACGCCATCGTGTGCGCGCCGCGCTTGCGCCAGAACGCGCCCCGCTTCGTCATTGAGTTCGTTCAAGGCCGGCGAAATCGCGCGCGCCAATTCGGTGGCGGAGCCATTGGCGTTGATCAAAACGCTGTCGCCGCCGGAGGCCGGCGCCAGATCCCAAAACAGCGCGCCGCGCGGGCCGCCGTCGAGCGCCACGTTCCAAACGGTTTGCACGATTTCCGGAGCTGCGGTTGCCCGGCCATCGGACGAGAGCATGATTGCCGCGAGTGCCGGCTTTCCCGGCGCAAGGTCGCGCCACAGCGCGCGCGCGCCGCCGATGTCGTAAGCTTCGACGACGTCGAGATCGCTGGCGAGGCGCGACCAATCCCATCCGCCAAAGGCGAACGGCCCCATTGCGCCGGTGATTCCGCAGCGCGCGTTCGGAATTTTCGCGCGCAGCAAATCGCCGCCTTCGCGCAGCACTTTGGAAAACGTGTAGTCCTGAAATTCTCTGAAGTCCGCCCACGGCGCAAAATTTCCGATGCCGTCGCGCAGGCGCAAGCGCGCGTCGTCGGTGGTCATCGGCACGATGGCCTGCCACGAGGTGAATTGAGTGCCCCACGATTCATTCAGCGCCGGCAGCGTGCCGTACGCTTCGCGTTCCAGCCAGCGGCGGAATTCGTCGAGCGCCGGCGCGCTGAAATCGAAATCCGCCGACGCGTTCAGGCGCGTCATCGACGGCTCAGACGCCAGCGAAAAAAACAGCGGCGATTCGCCGGAATACGCTTCGCCGATGCGCGCGATTTCGCCGGCGAACGCGTCGGCGAACGCGGGCGCGTTCAAGCTTGGATCGCGCGCCAACGGTTCCGTGCTGTTGCGATTCTGCGCCATCGCGCCGACTGTTTTTTGCCAAAGCCCTTTTTCAGTCTGATAGCGCGAGAGCAATTGGCGCGTCACGTTCTCGACGTAGAACGGCGCGTTGCCTTTTTTGAGCGACTCGCGGCGCGCCGAATTGGTGCGAATCTGCATGCCGCCGGAAATGCCCAGCGCGTTAAGCTTCTCCCATGATCCGTCGGCCGGCGGGAGCGTGGTCAGCGCGATCCATCGATTCCATTCTTTCATGCGCGGCTCGATGGCGCGCTCGACGACGAGATCCGCGCCCAATTTGACGGGCTGGGCGCTGCCCACGGAAAATGCGAGATCGGCATGCAGGCGCAACAGCGCACCGCTGCCTTTGTACTTCTCCGGCGGAAGCGCGAGATCGATCGGCGGCGAGAGTTTGAAACGGCGCAGGCCATCGACAAACGGCATCGCGCCCACAGGGATGCGCCCGTGCGCGAGCATCCGCCCCAGTTCGTCGCTCAGCGAAAAATCGGCGATGGCAGCGCGCAGAAAATTATCGGGGCCGCCAATGGAAAATGACGCCGCTTCACCGGATTTGATGGCCGGAGTTTCGAGCGTCAGCGTCAACTCCGGCGGCTTCAATTCAGTTTCCGGCGGCGGCTCGGCAGAGACGTTCGCGACCAATCGTCGGTCCAGCGATTTCGGCCGCGGGTTCGGAAGTTCATTCAGCGCAAGCCAAAGCGGCTCTTCGTGCGGCACAGGGTTGACCACTGCCGCCCGCAGGATTCGTGGATCAAGCGATCTTGGGCGCGGGTTCGGCAACGCGTTGAGCGCGTACCAAAGGGGCGATTCCATTTTCACCGGCGCAACCGCTCCTGCTTTCAAAAATCGCGGATCGACCGATTTGGGCCGCGGATTTGGCAAGTCGTTGATCGCGTACCACAGCGATTCCGCTTTCGCAGGCTTCTCCGGCGGCGCAATAAAAATTCTCGAATCCAGCGATTTCGGTTTCGGATTCGGCAATTCATTCAGCGCATGAAAAAGCGGCTCGCGTTCCGGCGGCGCGGGATGCGGTTTGGGCGCGGCGCTCAATGCGTACGAAAGTTGCGCACGGATGTTCGCGAGCAGCGCATACCAATTCACGGCGTCCTGCGCACGCGCAGCCTGTGCTGGATTGAAAATGGATGGATCAAGCGACTTCGGACACGGGTTGGGCAATTGATTCAGAGCATACCAAATCGGCGATTCGCTCTTTACGACTTCTCGCGGCGGCGCAGACAACAGTCGCGGGTCCAGCGACTTTGGACGCGGATTGGGCAGCTCATTCAACGCATACAAAAGCCGCGGCGGATCCGGCGGCGGCTGCGTGTTTGAAGCGTTGAAAATTCTTGGATCAAGTGACTTTGGCAGCAGACTGGGCAATGTGTTGAGCGCGTGCAAGCGGAGTGCGCTTTCGGAAGCCAGCTTGAATGTGGGCAGCGCAACAGTTTCGCCGGCGATATCGTCGTTTGGGTCAAGGCGCGGAAGCGCGTCGGGGCCGGCGCCGGGATCAATGAAGGCGGGGCGCGGTGGTTTGTCGGGCGGCGGCGGTTCGCCTGCGCGCAAGTGCTGCGAGCAAACGCACGCGGCGATCATAATCGCTGCCAGCTTTGCCGTGCGGCGGCCCGCGCTCCATTTCATGGTTTGCTCTGCGCTTCGTCGGACGTGAAAATCAGTTCCGTATCTGATTTTTGAGAGACGTAATCGCGATAGGCAATCTTCGATTCTTTCCACGTGCCGTCCGCCTGCTGGCGGCGCACGATGAAATACCAGCTTGAAGGATCGCGATCGCCGCCTCTGAATTCGACCAGCACTTCCTTTTCGTTCGCCGCGGCGCCCTTGTGTACGATTGGCTGACCGTCGAAAGTTTTGGGCTTGGGTTTTCGCGGCAGCACAATCAACAGCGCAACAATCGTGAAAACTCCCGCAAAACCCGCGGCCGCCCATAGGAGCTGCCGGCGAACTGAACTCTTGCGGGTGCTCGCAGTAACTGGCGCGTCGGCGAGCGTCTCCGCACTGCTGATGATTTCGTCGTCGGAACCGCTCACACCATTAATATGCGTCACTGTCGGGTCCAAACGTTTTGTGCCGAGCGTAGTCGGCGTACTGGAGCGCATCGTTGCCGCCGGCCGAGCCAACGTCGTCGCGCCAAATCGCAGCGGCTCAAGCGCAACGCCGTCCGTTCCGGGAGCGCGGCCTTCTTTGACGTCCAGGACCGCCTGATCCGGCACCAATTCCCACAGCGCAGCCGCCAGCGCGGGGCAATCCGCGAAACGGTTTTCCGCTTTCTTTTCGAGACATTTGTGAACAAGCTCCGCCAATTCGGGGCGAATTTCAGGCACCAGCGTTTGCAGTGGCGGAGGCGGCGTGTCGATGTGCTGGCGAATGATCGAGATCGCGGATTTTCCAGTGAACGGCAAGCGCCCGCTGAGCGCTTCGTAGAGCACCACGCCGAGGCTGTAGATGTCGGACGGCGGGCCTTTCGAAATTCCTTCGGCGGCTTCCGGCGGCATGTAATCTGGCGTGCCCATCACCGCGCCGACGCTGGTCAACCCCGATTCGGTTTCATCCTTGGCCAAGCCGAAGTCCATCAGCACCGCGCGCCGGCCGCAGAGCATGATGTTGCCGCTTTTGATGTCGCGGTGGGTGATGTTGTTGCGGTGAACGTAGTACAGCGCCGAAACGATCTGCACGAGATAATGCAGCAAATCCTGCACGGGAATGCGGCGCAGGCGGCGAATGGCTTGCAACAGCGTTTCGCCGCGCAGCAATTCCATTGCGAAATAATGGCATCCGCTTTCAGAGCCGACGCTGTACACGTGCACGAGATTGGGATGCGAAAGCTTTGCCATTCCGCGCGCTTCGCGAATGAAGCGCTCGGCGCCGCGCTGGTCTTCGTGCTCGCCGCAGTACATGACTTTTAGCGCGACGTGGCGTTCGAGCATGGTGTCGGTCGCTCTGTAAACCAACGCCATGCCGCCTTCGCCGATTTTCTCGTCGATGGAATATTGGCCGAGTTTGCGACCGGAGGCGAGTTCGCGCGGCGCGGCGTCCGCATCGGGATCGGGCACCGACGCCGCGCCCGCGCCACCCAGCGATGCGCTGGGTGCGACGGAACGCGCATGCGTGGTCGAAGGGTCGGGCTGCGGGGAGGGCATGGGTGAATTCAAAACGTTAAGATTACGACATGATCCCGTACGCTCTCAGTTTAGCGTAGAGTGTGCTGCGGTCGATGCCCAATTTCTCGGCGGCAAGCTTCTTGTTGTTGTCGGCCGCGTTCAACACGCGCAGGATGTGATTTTTTTCTATATCGGCCAGCTTCTCGGAACTAAGCTGAGTCGATGCCGGAGAGGTTGGCGGCATCGAAATGGCAGCCAGTTCAGCGCTGTCCACCGGCGTCGGAGTGAGGATGCTGTCGGTCGGCTTCGGAATCAGCGCGCTGTCGAGCGGCGTGGGAATCGCCGCGGCGCTTGCCGGCGCCGCAGTCTGCGCCGCGTCGGTCTGGCATTCCGCGGGAAGGTCAGCCACGCCGATCACGTCATGCGGGCAAAGCACCGCAACGCGCTCGCACAGGTTGCGCAGTTCGCGCACGTTTCCCGGCCAGCGATAGCGCATCAACAGTTGGGTCACTTCGTCGGAAAATTCCATGCGCGGCCGGCCGCTGCGCACCGCGGCGGCATAGAGGAAATGCTCCAGCAGAATTTGCACGTCCCCGCCGCGCTCGCGCAGCGGCGGCAGGCGCACGGCGAGAACGTTGAGACGGTAAAACAAATCTTCGCGAAAGCGGCCGGCTTTGACTTCGGCCTGCAAATCGCGGTTGGTCGCGGCGAGCACGCGCACGTCCACTTTGCGCACGCGACCTTCGCCCACGCGCGAAATCTCGCCCTGCTCCAGCACGCGCAGCAATTTCGTCTGGCAATTGTTGGTCAATTCGCCGATTTCGTCGAGGAAAATCGTGCCTTC
>Ga0209579_10002004_pt1 | contig 16147 bp, 14 predicted proteins | sample Coa_R1_2_FD_187152 | JGI IMG/M metagenome (GOLD analysis project Ga0209579, IMG submission 187152) | Surface soil microbial communities from Centralia Pennsylvania, which are recovering from an underground coalmine fire - Coalmine... | ecosystem: Environmental > Terrestrial > Soil >... | reverse complement strand
CTCTGGCCGCTCTTCCTCTGGGTGAATGCCGGTCCCCTCCTCCCGTCGGAGTTGCGACCGTCGCCCGCCTTCGTGGCCGGAGGGAACGCCGCGGGATTCATTCTGCTGGAGGCCTGGTTCGTGCTGGTCGGAGAACAGGTGCTCCGCCGCCGCCGGCCCCAGACCCCGCACGGCCGCTGGGCGCCCTGGCATCACCCCCGGGGCCGGGTCGCGAGATTCCTCGATCCGGTGGCGAACAGCCGATTCGTCCGCGCGCTCGGGGAATGGCTGCCGGCTCCGGCCTTCGACAGCGACATCACGGACGTCATCTACGTCAACTATCTCGTCGACGCCGCCGTCCTGGAACCGCTCGTCCCTCCGGGCCTGACCCTGAGCCGCGTGGGCCCCGACGGACGCTTCGCCGTCTTCACCTTTCTCAGTTTCCGCCACGGCCATTTCGGACCGAGGCTGCTCGGGCCCCTCCGCGTCCTCCTGCCGTCCCCGATCCAGACGAACTGGCGAATCCATGTCCGGGATCCGAAGAACGGCCGCGACGGGATCCATTTCGTGACGAACGCCATCGCGAGCACCGTGCACGCTCTCTTCGCGCGGCTGCTGTCGGAAGCCATGCCGATGCACGTCCTGGGGCGCGCGGAGCTGAGCCGCGACCGCGAGGGCCTGACGCTCCGCCTCGACCCGGGAAGCGGAAGCGCCCCGGACGCGGAAGGCGACTTCCGCAGGAGGAGCGCGCCCGAGGAGGCGGACCCGTGGTCGGCCGCGTTCGGGTCCTGGAACGAGATGCTCGCCTATACGGTTCCCCAGGACCGCGCGCTGTCCACGCAGCCCTGGCACGGACGGGTCACCCGGCAGGAGATCCACCTCGACATTCCGCTCGAGGCCTGCACGCCGCTGGAGGGTCGGGTCCAGTCCCGGGCGGCGGCCGCTCTCGTCGGGGGCGCGGTGCCGTTCAGCTTCCACGTCGAGAAGGTGCGCTTCCGGTTCGAAGGCGAGGCTCACGATCCCATGGGGTGATGGCTACTTCTTCGGATCGGGGCCTTTCGCGGCAGCCAGGTAGTTCGAGTCGCCTTCCACGCCCTTCCAGGTCCAGGTCCCGACGCCCTTGATCTCGGCGGTCAGGTCGAAGCGGAGGGAGAAGCTCTGATCCACGCGCACGACGGCCACCCACAGCTCGGTGGTTTTCTTGTCGCTCGCGATCGTATTGTCCGCCACGGTGTCCTTGTTGATCTTCGCCACGTCGGCCTTCCACTGCTCCCGGGTGACGATGCGCTGGACCTTCTTGTACGGCTCCTGGCCGTTGTAGACGACGAAGTTGAGCGTCGGCGTGGGCTGGGACACGTCCCCCTTCTCGTCGGTGAAGAGGAGCTTCAGCAGGTAGGTGTCCCCGGTGTATTTCGTCGACTGGCCCTGCTTGAAGGAGATCCCCTCGACCTTCATGCAGCCCTTGAGCTCGATCTTCGGAGTCGCCTTCTCGTCCTGGGCCCCCGCCGGGGAGAGAGCCGCCAGAACGAGCGCCAGTCCCAGACTCTTCACAGCTTCTTCTCCAAGAACGACCAGAAATTGCCGCCGAACAGGCGGTCCACATCGCGCTGCACGTCCCTCTCCTCCAGGGCCCAGCCGGACGCCAGGAGATCGCCGTACTTCGCCGCGAGCACGTCGCCGATGATCCGCTTCGAATGGCCCCACTTGTAGATCACCTGGTCGATGATCCGGGCGTCGGAGTGCTGCGGAATCACGGTCGTCCCCAGCAGCTCCAGCCGCTCGCGGGTCATCTCCTCGATGATGCTCGGATTGTTCACGAACCACCAGCACCCGAAGACCAGAAGATTTCGGAACTTTCGGGCCGCGACGCAGAGCTGGTGCTGGTTCTCGCGCGACAGCATCGTCACCATCATCTTGTTCTTCGGGAACGTCGAGCAGAGGTACTCGACGGCCTCGACGCTCCCGCGGCCCATGCCGTCCCCGGCCATCCTGAGCTGGGGATTCACCTGGCGCTTCACGCCGATCATCAGCGCCAGCGGCAGGTTCAGGTCTTCGCAGGCCGGCAAGAGCGACCGCACCAGGATCTGGGCGGTTTCGCTCCGGTCCGGCATCGCGAAGGTCGGCGGAAGCGAGACGCCGACATACAGGGCGCCCGTCCTCTTGGCCCACTCGCGGAAGAAGCGCGCGATTTCCTTCAGCGTCTTGGGCGTGAGCTTGTGCTCGACCTTGTACCCCCATTCCTGCAGCCTCTTCCACGCCCGGCTCCAGCCCAGGAGGACCGGGTCGATGCGCAGCGCCGCCTTGAAGCGCGGGTCCTCCTGGTAGCCGTTCAGCCAGACCGGCCGCTCCGCGTCGTCGAACGGATCGTTCGTCATGACGCAATCGTGCAGCCCGGCCTTCTTGAAGACCACGTCGATGTAGGCGTCGCGGGACTGGCCGGCGAAGAACTTCCGGTAGGACTTCAGATCGCGCTTGCCGACGTCCAGGCCCAGCGCGTGGAGCACCGTGACGACTCCCCGGCAGGCCTCGCTCACGGGACTGGAGTCGAGGAAGAGCGCCTTCCAGATCGCGTCGGCCTGATCCTTCTTCGACAGGGCCCAGAACGCCTCGTACGGCATGTCGGACTGGCGGAAGAACTCCGCGATCAGGTAGTGGTACGTCAGCAGCTCGTCGATGCCCCACGACAGGAGTTGGCCGAAGCATGGCGCATAGAGGTGGGTATGAATGTCGGTGATCTTCGTCCGGTCCATCGCCCGGCCGATGAGTCCCCGCACATCCTGGGCCGTCGCGATCGGCATGGGTCCTCCGTCCTCAGGAGCGCAAATAGGGGCGAAGATCGATCCTGGCGCCTTTTTCGGCCGACAGGTACGCCGCGTAGGTGATGAGGAGCACGTCGTGGGCGAGCATCAGGTCGGACTTCGGGGGGCGCCCGTGCGAGATCGCCCCGACGAAGTCGCGCAGTTCGTCGGGATAACCGGTCACCATGTCCTCGTCGGGCGAGGGAAACGACCAGCCTTCCTTGGATTCGGTCTTCTCCACGAGGTATTCGTCCTTGAAGTACTGGCCGTCCGGCGTGTAGGCGAGGCACGCGGTGTTCGGATTGATGCTGGCTTTGAGCACGGCTCGCGAGCCGAAGACCTGCAGATAGTTGTAGATGCCCCCCATCACGATGTCGCTAGACGTCAGACAGGCGACCGAGCCGTCCTCGAAGGTCAGGTGGATGGTCCCGTAGTCCTCGACGTCGTCCCAGTCGGCCTTCATGTGCTTCTTGGGCTCGTCCTGGAACGATTTCATCCAGGTCAGGTTCGCGACTTCGGCGGTGACGGCGACGGGGCGGATCGGCTTGCCGGTGCGGCGGCGGCCCTCCTCATACTTCAGATAGCAGGCCGCGCCGACGGGATGGACGCTGAGCCGGATCAGCGAGCCGCCGCCGGCCGTCTGCCAGCGCTTGGCGTACTGGGCGTGGGATCCGCTGTGGGATTCCTCGCCGATGATCCGCATGATGGTGGAGCCGCTCGCGGCGAGAAGGCGGTTGACCTTCACGACGGGCGGCGCGTAGACCCAGTTTTCGCCGTAGCACAGCGTGACGCCGGCCTTCTTGATCGCATCATAGGCCTTGTTGGCGTCGTCCACGATCGACTTGAGCATCGACTCCCTCGAGTAGCCCTTCGCGGACCACTTCGCGTTCTTCGCGTCCGCCGGCCCGAAGAAGCCGGTCAGCGGTTTCTCGCAGAAGACGTGCTTCCCCGCGTTGGCGGCCTGGATGGCCATCGGAATGTGGAGGAAGTTGGCGACCACGAGGTCGACGACGTCGATATCCTTGTCGGCGAGCATCTGCTCGTAGGTGTCGTAGACGCGGGGAATCTCGAAGTTCTTGGCGAGATGCACGGCCTTGTCCTTCGTCCTCCCGTAGATGCCGAGGATCTCGAAGTCCTCCCCGTAGACCTTCTCGTAGCTGGCGAGATGGAAATGGGCGGCGAACCCGGCGCCGACGATGCCGATGCGGACGCGTTTGGCCATCGCAGAATCCCCCGAAGAGTCCCCTCATCGTAAGGATTCGGAAGACAAAGGCAAGACTTGGAGCCTAGTCCAGGGAGACGCGGACGTGCGGGCCGATCCGGGTCATGAAGTCGTCGGCGTCGGACAGGTCCCTCAGGACCAGGGTCCGTCCCCCGGTGCGGATCTGGATCAGGTCCCCGAAGGGAATGAAGACTTCCAGGACCGGGATGAGGAGCAACGGCACCAGGACGAAGAAGATCAGCCACACGGCGAACGCGAAGGCCAGGACGAGCATCAGGCCCACCAGCAGCTCGCCGAGACCCGAAAGGCAACCGGAGTCCAGGCTGATGCAGCCGGGCGCATGCTCCAGGACGTCCCGATTGAACTCGGACACGTGGGCCGGACCGGAATCGCGCCGCAGCAGGGGCCGGCGCCTCCGAACCTCCCGGATGTCCCCCCAGGGGACCGTCCTCCCGCCGCTGATCCCCATTCCGTCGGCATCGAGAGTGACCCACACCGTGCGGGCCCGGACCAGGTATGCGGCGAGGGAGGCGGGACCGAGCACGAGGAACATGACTCCCGCCAAGGTTTCCTCGATCCGCAGCTACCGGCTGATGAGGTGGTGGCTGTGGACGAAGCAGAACACGGCGGTCGTGGTGCAGAGCAGGGCCCAGAGGATCAAGGAGTACCGGTGGGAGTTCTGGCGGTATTCTTTCATGGAACGGAGACGACGGCTCCTCCGGCTCGTTACCTCACCCGCTCGTCCGGTCCGAGGATCCAGGCCTGCGGATGCCGCGTGAACCCGATATGGGGATAGTACGGCTCCGCCGCGGGCGCCGCCAGCAGGAGGAGCTTGGCATCCTTCCCTCCCAGGGCCTGGGTCCGCCGGATCAACTCCTTCCCGATGCCCTGCTTCTGGTGCGAGCGGCGGACGGCGAGGTCCGAGAGATACGTCACGAAGCTGAAATCGCTGAGAGCGCGGGAGACGCCGACCAGGAGATCGCCGTCCCACGCCGTCACCACGAGATTCGCGTGGCGGAGCATCGATGCCATCCGCTCCCGGTGGCCGACCGGCCGACGTTCGCCCAGGGTCGAGTCGTGATAGAGCTCAATCAGCGCGTCGAGGTTGAGGTCGTTCCCCGTCTTGTAGCGGATCATGCAGGCCTTGCCTTCTCCTTTTCGAGGTAGTAGAGGACCAGGTCGGTGGACACCGGCTGGGCGCCGAGCTGGCGGATCAGCGTGGTCACCTGGCCCCGGTGGTACGTCGAGTGGTTCGACGTATGGAGCATCAAATGTCCCAGGGGATAGCTGAACGGATCGCCTTTCAGGTTCCGGTAGGCGAGGGGTCGGTGCAGGGACTCTTCCGTCTGCGCCGCCGCGAACGAGGCCAGATCCGTTCGCACGCGGTCCCATTGCTCCCGCACCGAGGCCTGGCTCGGGAAATCGCCCGGCGACCACATGGCCTTGGGCGACTCCCCCTTCCACCGGGACAGCCAGATCCACTGGGCGGAGGCGAGATGGACGACCGTATCGCGGACCGATTTCAGGCTGCTGCCCAGATCCTTGGTCCACGGTTCGGGGCCGAGCCTCGAGACCGCCTCGAGCATTTTTCCGTCGGCCCAGTGGGTATAGTCGTATAGCAGTCGGATGGTTTCGAGCATGGCGGCCCTCCTCGGAACCACCATACCCGGCCTGGGAGGAATTGTCGCTATTCCGGAGGACCTCTCCCGGCCGATCTTGACGAGGTGAGGAACTGACCGATGATTCGTCTGATCGCCGTCGTTCTTACCGTGGGGATGGGAGCCGGCCTCAGGGACCGGAGCCAGGCGTCCGACCTGATCCGGAAGCTGGACTCGACCGACTGGGTCGAGCAGGCCCAGGCGGCCAAGGCCCTGGTCACGCTGGGCCCGCCGGTCCTCGACGCCCTCAAAGCGGCCGGCCTGTCGGATTCACCGCCGGCGAAGTATTGGGCCTCCCAGATCTCCGAGGCCATCCTGAGATCCGTGCCTTCTCCCACCCCGCCCCTGCCCGTCGCCCCCGAGCCCGTCGCCGTGACCAACCCCAAGGGATTCGCCCCGGGTCCGAATGACCTGGGAGCCCTCGTCTTCATCTGCAATACTCCCGCCCACGGACCCTATGAGGCCACCTTCAGCCGCTGCGTGAGCTGCGCCAAGACCAAGCGGTTTGCCTACGACTACGGGGCGGATTGCTACCGGTGTGCGGTGTGTAAACGGGCGTATTCGAGGAAGGACCTCACCTGCGACAAATGCGGGCAGCCTCCCTCGGGTCGCATCCCCATCCGGATGAAAACCGCCGGCGGCCTCTAGTCCCGGGTCCCCCGGATCCGGGGTCGGTTCCTCCCCCTGCGAGGTCCCGCTTCGTCTCGCCCCAAGCCAAAAAAATAACCGCCGGAGCAGCAGGCCCCCTTATGGGGCGATCAGGTCCGCTCGGGCGGTTTATTTCCGAGGTCGCCGCGACCCAGGCCGCGGCCGGGTCGTGGCTCAGTGCACCGACATCATGATCACCAGGCTCGTGCCCAGGATCACGGCGGAAAGGATGATGGACATCCCCAAGTTGTTCTTCTTGACCTCGGCCCATTCGTCGACCTCGCGGGTCAGGACCGTGAAGATCTTGAGGGAGAGGACCAAGCCCAGGCCCATGCCGATGCCCCCGGCGAGGGCCCAGCCGATCGCCTTTCCCCAGAGCATCAGCAACATGCCGAACTCGGAGTCCGGGACGGCGGCCGCCAGCATCATCGTGGTCATGCGTCTATCCCTTCTTCGACCCGATCGAATCGGAACTTTAGGGCGGAGCGTCGAATTCCCCCCACGTTCTGTTTATTGACTTGCCGCTCCCGGACGGAACGTATATCCTTTAGGCTCGTTCCACGACCCGGGCGGGTTCTCCTGTCGGTTGATAGAAGGCTAATCTGATGAGCATGTCCCGTCGAACCCTTCTTCGCGGCGTCGCGGCAGGTGCCGTCACCGGCGCCCTCCCCTCCGCCCTCGTCGCCCAGGAGGCCTACGGCGGCTTCCACATGGGGCTTCAGACCTACACGCTGCGCGACTTCACCTTCGATCAGACCCTCGGCCACCTGAAGGATCTTGGCCTCCAGTACGCCCAGTTCTTCGGAAAGCAGCTGCCGATCACCGACGACAAGGCCAAAATCGACGAGGCCAAGGAGAAGATGAGGGCCGCGGGCGTCCAGATCCTCTCGTGGGGCGTCCAGGGGTTCTCCAAGAACGTGGACAACACCAAAAAGGCCTTCGAGTTCGCCAAAGCGATGGGCTTCCCGGTCTACACGGCGAACCCCTCCGCGGACAGTTTCGAGTCGCTGGCGAGCCTGACGAAGGAGTACGGCATCAAGATCGCGATCCACAACCACGGTCCGGAGGACAAGACCTACGGACACCTCGACCAGGTCCAGAAAGCCGTGGACAAGTGGCCGGTCGAAATCGGCTCCTGCGTCGATACCGGCCACGTCCTCCGGATCGGCGAGGACCCGGTCCAGTGGATCAAGGCCCTGGGACCGAGGGTCCATGATGTCCACCTCAAGGACTTTTCCGGGCCGAAGGGCGAGGACGAGAAGACGCTCGGCAAGGGCAAGCTCGACCTGCCCGGCGTCCTCAAGGCGTTGAAGGACGTGAAGTTTTCCGGGATCCTGGCCGTGGAATACGAGAAGAACGGGCCCAAGCTGATCGACGACGTGAAGGAATGTCTCGCCGCCGTGCGCGAGGCCGCCCAGAAGCTATAGTCCGGTTCCGATAAGGCTGGGGTTTTAGGAGATCGGTGATGTCATCCAGGATCAATCGTCGCGACTTCCTCAAGAATGCCGGCGGCGCCGGCGCGGCCGGCGTGGGCTTCTGGATCACGGGACGCCAGTCCGTGTGGGCCCAGGAGAAGGGTCCGAACGCCAAGCTGAACGTCGCCTGCATCGGCACGGGCGGCCGCGGCTACGCGAGCGTCGAAGGCTGCTCGAAGGAGAACATCGTCGCCCTCTGCGACATCGACGAGAACCGCCTCAACAAGGCGGGGGAGAAGTTCAAGGAGGCCCGGAAGTACACCGACTACCGCATCATGCTCGAGAAGGAAGAGAAGAACATCGACGCGGTGACGGTCGGCACTCCCGACCATCATCACGCGCCGGCGGCGGTCCGCGCCCTGCGCCTGGGCAAGCACGTCTACGTCGAAAAGCCCATGACGCACAGCATCTACGAGGCGCGCACGCTGACGAAGCTCGCCGCGGAGAAGAAGGTGGCGACGCAGATGGGCAACCAGGGGCACTCGCGCGACGAGCGGCGACGCCTGGTCGAGGCCCTGCAGCAGGGCATCATCGGCAACGTGAGCGAGGTGCACTGCTGGACGAACCGGCCGATCTGGCCCCAGGGCATCGACCGGCCCGCCAAGACCGATCCCATCCCGCCGCACATCCACTGGGAGGAATGGATCGGCCCCGCCCCGATGCGCCCGTATGTCGACAAGGTCTACCATGACTTCCGCTGGCGCGGCTGGTGGGACTTCGGCACCGGCGCCCTGGGCGACATGGCCTGCCACGTGATGGATGCGGCGTTCTGGGGCCTGAAGCTCGGCTATCCGGTGAGCGCCGAGGCCGAAGGCGATCCGTTGAACAAGGAATCGGGGCCGAAATGGATGATCGTCCGCTGCCAGTTCCCCGCGCGCGGCGAGATGCCTCCCCTCAAGTTCACCTGGTACGACGGCGGGAAACTGCCGCCGCAGGAGGTCGCCAAGGGCATCAAGCTGAAGGACGAGGAGAAGGACAAGATCCTCGTCACCAACGGCAACATCATCGTCGGCGACAAGGGAACCATCGTCATCACCGACGAGCAGACCGGCGACTGGAAGCTCTACACGGACGGCAAGCTGGTCAGCAACAAGGAACTGAAGATTGAGCAGACGCTGCCCCGGGTTCCGGGCGGCATGGGCGGCCACCACCAGGAGTGGATCACGGCCTGCAAGGGCGGCCCCAAGTCGCTGGGCGATTTCTCGTATTCGGGGCCCTTCACCGAGACCGTCCTGATCGGCATTCCGGCCTTCCGCACGGGCAAGAAACTCGAATGGGACGGCCCGAACATGAAGGCCACCAACTGTCCCGAAGCGGACCAGTACATCAAGCGCGACTACCGGAAGGGCTGGGAAGTCTAGGTCGCCGAATCGTCCCGCGGCCCGCGCGGGCCGTCCGGTCCGCGCAGGCCGCCGCGTTTTCCGTCGCTTTTCGTAACGCCGGGCGGGCCGGGTTGTATTAGTCTCCGGATCTTATAAGGAAGACATTCATGACCCAACGCAGCAATCGCCGCCAGTTCCTCCAGAATGCCGGCATGGGCGCCGCCGGATTCTGGATCGCCGGTCGCCAAGTCGGCTACGGCCAGGAGAAGTCGCCCAACGCCCAGGTCAGCATCGCCTGCATCGGCACGGGAGGCCAGGGTGGGAGCGACATGGGCAACGTCTCCAAGCTCGGCAACATCGTCGGCCTCTGCGACATCGACGACAAGCGAAACGACGAGGCAGGGGCGAAGTTCCCGAAGGCCAAGAAGTACTTCGACTACCGCAAGATGTTCGACGAGATGGCCAAGGAGATCGACTGCGTCACCGTCGGCGTCCCCGACAATCACCACGCCTGCGCCAGCATCATGGCCATGAAGCTGGGCAAAGGCGTCTATACGCAGAAGCCCCTGACCCACGACATCTACGAAGCCCGGCAGATGACCGAGGTCGCGGCCAAGTACAAGGTCGCCACCCAGATGGGCAACCAGGGAAGCGCCGGCGGGAACCTGCGCGAGTCGGTCGAGATCGTCCAATCCGGCCTGATCGGCGACGTCAAGGAGGTCCACCTCTGGACCAACCGCCCCATCTGGCCGCAGTCGCCGAATATCACCGCGCGGCCCAAGGACACCCCCCCGGTGCCCGCGCACCTGCACTGGGACGAGTGGCTCGGCCCGGCGCCCGAGCGCGCCTACCACTCCGCCTACCTGCACTTCAAGTGGCGCGGCTGGTGGGACTTCGGCACCGGCGCCCTCGGCGATATGGCCTGCCATACCACGAATCTGCCCTACCGCGCGCTTCGGCTCGGCGCCCCGACGACGGTGGAAGCCGAGTCGGAGCCGATCAATCCGGAAACCTACCCCGGCTGGGCGAAGGTCACCTACGAGTTCCCCGCGCGCGGCGACATGCCGGCCTGCAAGGTGATCTGGTACGAGGGCAAGAAGAACGACGTCCTCGTCCAACCTCCCGTCGAGCTCTACCAAGGCGAGAAGATCTCCGGCAGCGGATCGCTCCTCGTCGGGTCGAAGGGCACGCTCTATTCCCCCGACGACTACGGCGGCACGAGCAAATGGCTGCCGCAGGAGCAGTTCAAGGACATGAAGAAGCCCAAGCCCACGCTGCCCCGCTCCCCGGGCCACCACGCCGAGTGGATCAACGCCGTCAAGGGCGGCGAGCCGGCGTTCTCGAACTTCGCCCAGGCGGGACCCTTCACGGAGTTCGTCCTGCTGGGCAACCTGGCGATGAGGCTCGGCAAGAAGTTCGAGTGGGACTCGGCCAACCTCAAGGCCAAGAACTGCCCCGAAGCCGACCAGTGGATCAAGCGCGAGTACCGCAAGGGCTGGTCGCTGTAAGCTGCACCCGACCTGACCGAAAGGCCGGCGCGGAGACTCCTCCGCGCCGGCTTTTCTTTTCCCCGGGGGAGGAGCGGCGACCGTGCCCCCGGCGGGTTTTCTTTCAGGAAAGAGTTCGTCACCTCGACGTTGCGGTCGTACACTTAGATATCGGGTCGGAGCGGGCGGCTCGGGGTTCCATTTGGCTGGGGAGACCATCGACATGTCACGCATCAACCGCCGCGACTTTCTTCGGAACGCGTCCCTCGCGGGCGCCGGATTCTGGATCGCCGGCCGGCAGACCGGCTACGGCCAGGAGAAATCGCCCAACGCCAAGCTCAACATCGCCATGCTCGGCTCGGGCGGGCGCGGAGGGGCCAATCTGAAGGAAGTCGGCGGCGAGACCATCGTCGCCCTCTGCGACGTCAACGCGAAGAACGTCGAGTCCGCCGCGAAGGCGCACCCCATGGCCAAGAAGTACACCGATTTCCGGAAGGTCTACGACGACGCGAAGGACTTTGACGCCGTGGTCGTCTCCACCTGCGAGCACACCCATGCCTTTGCCACGCTCCCCGCGCTGCAGCTCGGGAAGCACGTCTACTGCGAGAAGCCTCTCACCCACGGCATCTGGGAGGCCCGCGTCATCCAGGAGGCCGCCAAGAAGGCCAAGGTCGCCACGCAGATGGGCACCCAGATGCACGCGTCGGAGAACTACCGCCGCATCGTCGAGCTGGTCCAGTCCGGCGTCGCCGGCCCGATCCGCGAGGTGCACGTCTGGGTCGAGCGCACCTGGGGACGCCAGAGCCCCGAGGATGCCGCCGCGTTCAACGACATCGCCAGCACCCAGGAGCGGCCCGCCGAGGAGATGTCGCCCCCGCCGACGCTCGACTGGGATCTGTGGATCGGACCCGCCCCGTTCCGGCCCTTCAACACCGTCTACTTCCCCGGCCCGAAATGGTATCGCTGGTGGGACTTCGGCTCCGGCACGATGAGCGACCTGGGCAGCCACTCGAACGACCTGCCCTTCTGGGCCCTCAAGCTCGACGCTCCCCGGACCATCGAAGGGTTCGGCCCGCCGCCCCACCCGGAGATCGCGCCCGCGTCCTTCCGGGCGGTCTACGAGTACGGCCAGCGCGGCGACCTGCCCCCGGTCAAGATGACCTGGTACCAGGGCCAGGAGAAGCCTCCCGGACTCAAGGACGGAACCATCCCTCCCGCCTACAAGAGCGGCTGCTTCTTCGTCGGCGACAAGGCCTCGATCGTCGGCAACTATGCCAAGCACGCGGTCCTGCCGGAGGACAAGTTCAAGGACTACAAGTACACGGGGGATCCGATCCCGAAGTCGCTCGGCCACCACGCCGAGTGGATCAACGCGGCGAAGACCGACCTCAAGACGACCTGCCACTTCGGCTATTCGGGCCCCCTCACCGAGGCCAACCACCTGGCGTCGATCGCCTACCGCCTTGGCAAGAAGCTGGAATGGGATCCGGTCAACCTGAAGTGCACCAACGCGCCCGAGGCCGACCGGCTGCTCCACCGCGAGTACCGCAAGGGCTGGGAGCTCAAGGCGTGAACCGCCGAGACTTCCTTCGGCACTCGTCGACGGCGGCCGCGGGCTTCTGGATCGCGGGGCGCCAGACCGGCTACGGCCAGGAGAAGTCGCCGAACGCGAAGCTGAACGTCGGCCACGTCGGGGTTGCCGGCATGCGCGGCGCCGACCATCTGGGCGCGATGGGAAGCCAGAACCAGGTCGCCCTCTGCGACGTGGACGACAAGAACCTCGCGCAGGCCGCGGTCAAGCTTCCCGGCGCCGCGACCTACGCCGACTTCCGCGAGATGCTCGAGAAGGAGAAGTCCCTGGACTGCGTCGTCCTCTCGACGCCCGACCATATCCACGCGCCGGCGGGCGTGATGGCGATGAAGCTCGGCCGGCACCTGTACACCGAAAAGCCGATGGCCCGGACGGTCTACGAGGTCCGGGTCATGACCCAGACCGCGGCGGAGCGGAAGCTCAAGACGCAGATGGGGACGCAGATCCACGCCGGGGACAACTATCGACGCGTCGTCGAGCTCGTCCAGGGAGGGGCGATCGGTGCCGTCCGGGAAGCCCACGTCTGGCTGGGCCCGACACCGTGGACGGCAGCGGGCCTGCCCAAGGACGACAAGCCCGCGCCGGAAGGTCTCCACTGGGATCTGTGGCTGGGTCCGTCGGAGGAGCGTCCCTATAGTCCGCGGTACCATCCGATGAAGTGGCGCTGTTACTGGAACTTCGGCGGCGGCCACCTGGCGGACATGGGCTGTCACTATATCGACCTCGTCTTCTGGTCCCTGAAACTGGGCCACTGCGCGACCGCGGAGGCGGAAGGCCCGGAGGTGGACGAGCACGGAGCGCCGCCGTGGCTGGTGGCCAAATGGAGCTTCCCCGCGCGGGGCGAGCTGCCGCCCTGCACGCTGACCTGGTACCACGGGGACAAGGCTCCCGCGGCGCTGACCGAGAAGAAGCTGGGCGACTGGAAGGGGCCGGGCGTGCTCTTCATCGGCGACAAAGGCATGCTCGTGTCGAACTACGGACAGCACAAACTGCTTCCGGAACCGGACTTCAAGGACTACGTCCGCCCGGAGCCGACGATCGCGAAGTCGCTCGGCCACCACCAGGAGTGGATTGAGGCGATCCGGGGCGGGAAAGCGTCGCTGTGCGCGTTCGACTATTCGGGCCCGCTCGCGGAAACGGTGCTGCTCGGGAACGTCGCCTACCGGACGGGAAGGAAGCTCGACTGGGACGCGGTGTCGCTGAAGGCGAAGAATTGCCCCGAGGCCGACCGCTTTCTGCGCCGCGACTACCGCAAGGGGTGGACGCTCTAGGGGTCCTCCGGGGCCTCACGGCTCCGGGCGAAGGAAGATCAGCACGGCTCCGCCGCCCGGGATGGGCTCGCGAAAGACGATCCGGGCCGGTCCCAGGATCGCTTGGGCGTCCGGGAGCCGCCACTCCTTGACCCCCACGATCACCCTCTCGCCCGAGGCGGTCCTCGCCCGGAGTTCGCCGGGGGTTCTCAAGATCCGGCACTCCCGGCCCAGATGCAGGGCCACCGAAGGGACATCTTCCTGGAAGAGATACACGGGGTCGCCGGGACGCATCGCGCCCTCCAGGGTCTCGACGAATCGCCGACCGTCCTCCTCGTCCCGGCGGTTCTGCGGAATCTCATAAAGCGCCATCGACCCCAGGTGAGCCGCAGCGGCGAGCGCCCCCAGGATCGTGGCGACCATCGGGAGCTTGTGTCCGCCGACCGGAAGAGCGAGGCCCGCGGCCGCGGCGATCAGCGCCGCCACCGGGAGGCAGTGGTACCCCCACCGAGGGGACGTGAGATCGAAGGATCCGATCCGGGAAGGACCCAGGTCCAGGTAGAGTTCCGAGCCCAAGGCGAGGAGCGCGAGGGCCACGAGGGGCAATCTCAGGAAGGAGGCCGGGACCGTGCCGGGCCCGGCCCCTCGCGCCCAGAACCGGCCCACGGCGAGCGCCACGGCCGGATAGACCGCCGTCACGTAGTAGTATCGCTTGGCCGCCGCGAGCGTATAGAAGACCAGGACGACGGCGATCCACGACCCCAGGAAGGCGAGCGCCCCGTCGGGTCGCCGAGGGATGGAGCCTGCGCGCTCGTCGCGCCAGATCAGCGCCAGGGCCGACGGAAGAAACAGGATCCAGGGGAAGGCCCGGACGGCGATGACGCCAAGGTACGTCCACCACGACCGCCGGCTGTGGCCGCCCGGGACCAGCGTCCCCGCGAACCCGGACAGGCTCTCCCCCAGGAGAAAATCCTGGCGGGTCGTCCTCCACGCCCAGACGAACCACGGCAGCGTCAGCACGAGGAAGACCGCCAGACCCGGGAGGAGCCTCAAGCGCCGGACGAGCCCGAGCTCCCCGCGAACGCCGAGGAAGACGAGCACGATCCCCCCGACGATGAGGACCGCCTGCGGTCCCTTGACAAGCACCGCCCCCGCCAGGGCGACGTAGAAGGCCAGCGGAAAGGCTCCGGAGTCCCGGTCCCGGTACCAGCGCGTGAAGAAGAGGAGCGCGGCGACCTCGAGGAGGACCATCGTCATGTCGCCGCGGCACAGGATGGCCGGACCGACGAAGCCGGCCATCGGCATCAGAACCAGCGCCGACAGGAACGCCGAGCGTCGATCCCAGAGCGTTCGGCCGATGCCGTACGTGAGCAGGCCGACCCCGAGGGCCGCCAGGAGCGACGGCAGCGTCGCGCTCAGCGCGCTGACGCGGCCGGGCGGAAGGGACGAAAGGGCGATCAGCCAATAGTAGAGCGGAGGGTAGGAGGTCTCGGGCTCGCCGTAGACCCTGGGGATGAGGTAGTTGCCCGTGACGCTCATTTCGCGGGCGACTTCCGCGTAGCGGGCTTCGTCCGGAGACCAGAGGGATTTCGCCCAAAGGCGCGGCGCCCCCAGAAGCAGTCCGGCCAGGAGGATCAGGGAGGCGTCCCGCAGGAATTCCTTCGGGGACCTCCCCGGGGACGTCGGAACGTCGGCCTCGGTCATGGGGATAGGCTACCCGCGGCTCCCGTCCCGATCAATCGAGGGCGTCGGACCATCCGACCACCCTCGAGCTACTTTCCCGCCTTGAGCGCGCTCAGCTCCGCCGCGGCGTACCAGTGCTCATAGTAGGTTTTGTGGCCCAGGTCGACGCACTTCTGGAAGAGCCGCGCGGCTTCCGACGTGTCGCCGCCGATGAGGCGCACGATCCCCGCGTAGTACAAGGCTTCGCATCGCTCACCGACCTTCGACTCCGGTGCCAGGTCCAGGAACCCCGCTTCGGGGAGCTCGCCGGACAGGAAGGCCAGGATCTGGTCCTGCCACTCGCTCCCCTCTCGAGGGGGCCGCGACTTCAGATAGCCGGCGAGCTCCGCCTTCGCCGCCTTCCCCTCTCCGAGGCGAACCCGGGTCACGTAGAGCTGCATGTAGACGTAGTCGGTCAACCCCGCGTCCTTCCCGATGGCCTTGCGGTAGTCCTCCAGGGCTCCAGCCCAGTCGCGCGCCTCGTCCTTCAAGCTGGCCCGGGTGAAGACCGGCCAGCCCTCCTGGGCTCCGAGCTCGACCGCGCGGGTGGCGTCCGCCAAGGCGCCTTCCGCGTCCCCCTTCGCCTTCCGGATGCGCGCCCGGTTGTCGTAGGCATGAGCCAGCTTGGGGGCGAGCTGCACGGCCCTGTCGGCGTCCGCCGTGGCCCCGGCGAGGTCCCCCCGGCACAGCGCCGCCATCGACCGGTTGCTGTAGACCATCGCGAACTGCGGATCCAGGTCGATCGCCCGGGTGTAGTCGGCCATCGCCCCGTCGTAGTCGCCCTTCCTCATCTTCACCCAGCCGCGGCTGTTCAGCGGCCCGGGTTTTCCGGGATCCACGGCGAGCCCTTGGGTGTAGTCCGCGATCGCCCCGTCGTAGTCGGACAGGCCCACCTTGGCCCAGCCCCGGTTGAGCCAGCCGGCGGCCAACTTTGGATCCAGCTCGAGCGTCCGGTTGCAGTCCTCGAGCGCGCCCGAGAAGTCCTTCTTCTTCGT
>Ga0209579_10002003_pt1 | contig 16152 bp, 19 predicted proteins | sample Coa_R1_2_FD_187152 | JGI IMG/M metagenome (GOLD analysis project Ga0209579, IMG submission 187152) | Surface soil microbial communities from Centralia Pennsylvania, which are recovering from an underground coalmine fire - Coalmine... | ecosystem: Environmental > Terrestrial > Soil >... | reverse complement strand
ACCGGGCCGCGCGCGATCACGCCGATGGTGTCGCCGACGGCGTAGTGGTTCTTGCTCGCCGTGTTGGCGTCGATGTCGACCTCGTGCGCGCCGACCGGCCACGCACCGCTCGTGAGCGTGAGCGGGTTGAACCGCTGGCTTCCCTGCGAATGGACGCTGAATGCGAGCCCGGGCGCGCCGTGGCCGGAGATGACCTTCCCGTCGCGGCCGACGAGGTGTGCGAGATCGCTGATGCCGCCGGACGCCGCGGCGACACCGGGAAGCCTCTGCACCCTCGGGAGGAGCGACTCCGAGAACGACGGCGGAAGCCCGTTGTTGGAGTTGTTGTTCCCGAGCGCGTCCTTGCCGCTGATGACCGCGTCGGTCTTCGCGTAGACGGTCGTGAAGACGGTCGAGAACGCCGACTTGATCGTGTCCGTGAGGACGTACGTGCCGCTGATCATCGCGACGCCGAGAACGATCGCGAGCCCCGTGAGGAAGGCGCGGAGCTTGCGCCCGAGCAGTCCTTTCAGCGCAACGCGTGTCACGAGCTCAGATGGCTCATGACGCCGAGCACGTCGGCGGTCGTAGCCTCCTTGAGCTCCTGAACGATGAGGCCGTCGGCGATGAACAGGATGCGGTCCGCGATGAGAGCGGCGCGCGCCTCGTGCGTGACCATGACGATCGTCTGGCCGTAGGAGTCGACCGAGTCCCGGACGAGGTCGAGGATCTCGCCGCCGGTCTTCGAGTCGAGGTTGCCGGTCGGCTCGTCGGCGAAGAGGATCGTCGGCCTCGTCACCAGCGCGCGCGAGATCGCGACGCGTTGCTGCTCGCCGCCGGAGAGCTCCGACGGCCGATGCGAGCGGCGCTTCGCGATGCCGGTGCGGTCGAGCAGGTCGTCGAGCCACGCGCGGTCCGGCTTCTCGCCGGCGATCGACAGGGGGAGGACGACGTTCTCCTCCGCGGTGAGCATGGGGAGCAGGTTGAAGAACTGGAAGACGAAGCCGATGTGGTCGCGCCGGAGGCGGGTGAGCATGGCGTCGCTCAGGTCGATGATCTCGGTGCCCGCGATCTCGACCGTGCCGCTGGTCGGCTTGTCGAGCCCTGCGAGGATGTGCATGAGCGTCGACTTGCCGGAGCCGGACGGGCCCATGACCGCGACGAGCTCTCCTGCGCGCACGGAGAGCGAGACTCCGCGGAGCGCGTCGACCGCCGTCTCGCCCTCGCCGTAGCGCCGCGTCAGATCGTGCGCGGCGACGACCACGTCGCCTGCGCCGGAAGGGCTCGGTTGTCGCTTCTCTTGGGCTGTTGCCATGCGGTCACGGTATCAGCGGTTACCGGCGACGAGGAAACCAACGACGACGAGTGCATAGGCGACGATCAAGGCGATGCCGTCGCGGCGGCTCGTTCGTCCGCCTGCGACCGTCTTGCCGGTGAGTACGACGGCGCCGCCCATCGCCGTGAGCTCCTCCCAGCGGAAGCTGAGCGGCAGCGGGTGTGTGAAGAAAAGTGACAAAAGCGTTACGATCGGCACGACGAGCAGCGCGACCTGTGCGCTCGACGAGATCGCGATCTCGCTTGCGAGCTTCATCTTCCCGGCGCGCGCGATGACGACGGCGCCGCCGTGCTCGGCTGCGTTCCCGACGATCGCGACGATGACGGCGGCGATGAAGAACTCGGTGGCGCCGATCGCAGACGCGAACCCCTTGATCGAGTGAACGAGGATCTCGCTCACGAATGCGGTCGCCACAGTCGCCACCGCGAGCACGCCGAGCGCGAGAGGCAAGGGCCACGCACGTTCGGACGCCTCCGCCCGGTCGAGCCCGCGGTGGCGGCGGAGATTGCGGAGCGTGACTGCGACGTAGAGCACGAGCAGCGCGACTGCGATCGGGATTGCAACGAGAACCGCCGAGTGGCGCTCCGGCGCGCCGGTGTACCCGACGATCGTCGTCGGGACGAACAGGAGGACGGAGACGGCGACGAGCCCGACCTGCGCCGAGAGCGAACGCCGGTCGATCGCTTTCTCGGGCCCTACTGCCTGCGCGACCCCGAACACGAGTAACAGGTTCGAGATGACGCTGCCGGCGAGTGACCCGCGGACGACTTGCGGCAGGCCGTCGCCGATCGCGAAGAGGGCGATGATGAGCTCGGGCGCGTTCCCGAAGCTCGCGTTGAGAAAGCCGCCGATTCCCGGACCGGTGTGCTCGGCGGCGTGCTCCGTCGTCTCGCCGATGAGCCACGCGAGCGGGATGAGCGCCGCGGCCGCGAGCACGAACATCGCCGCGTTGCCGGGATGCGCCAGATACTTGACCGCGATCGTGGCGGGCGCGAGGGCCAGCGACGCCCAGAGAATCCTTCGAGCCACGTCGCGGGTAGGTTAGTTGGACTCGTGCTGCAGGCCGTCCTCTTCGACTGGGGCGACACGCTCATGCGCTGGGCGTGGGAGCCCGAGCTCCTCTCGGCCGGTCACGTCGCAGGCCTGCGGGCGATCGGCCGCGAGCCCGTGAGGTCGATGACGGAGCGCTTCCGCGACGCGTACCTGCCGCTGCTGTGGGTCCCGGGCACGCTGGAGGAGGTCGAGTACCCGAGCCTCGTACGAAGGCTGCTCGGCGAAGAGGGGATCGAGGTGAGCGACGAGGAGCTGGATGCGTTCCTCGAGGCGGAGCACGCGGCGTGGCAGCCGGCGCGCATGCTCGCCTCGACGACACATGCGCTGCTCGAGACGCTTCGGGACCGCCGACTGAAGGTGGGGCTCGTCTCGAACGCGCTCGACCCGCCGCATCTTCTGCATCGCGATCTCGAGCAGATGGGCGTCGCGCAGCGGCTCGACTTCGCCGTCTTCTCCTCCGAGGTCGGTTGGCGAAAGCCGCACCCGGAGATCTTCCGGCGCGCGACCGACGCGCTCGCCGTCGAGCCGGCGCAGACGCTCTTCGTCGGCGACACGGTCGCGACCGACATCGCGGGTGCGTCCGCACTCGACATGCGCACCTGCCAGGCGCTGTGGTTCCGGGCGGATGAGGACGGCGAGCCCGAGCCCGACTTCCGCGCCTTCACGCAGATGGACGTGCTGACGGCCGTCCGACGCCTCTCCTGAGCCTGCGTAAGCGCAAAACGGCCGATCTGTCAAGTCTTGCGGGATCCGAAATCTCTCCCACACAATGGAGGGCGATGAGTAGCCTGACGCTCCGTCCGCAGGACGCGGTCGAGTGCCGCGCATGTGGGGTCCACTGCGACAAGGTCGTGTACCCCTCCGCCTGCATCGAGCGCTCGTGCCCGTTCGTGTACGCATACGAGGAGCACGGACATACCTTCATGGGCTGCATGCAGAAGGTCTTCGAGGCGGAGATCGACCTGCACATGCTCCGCGCGGCCGAGGCACGGCGGGCGGGCTTCGGCGCCGTCAAGGCGATGCGCAACCCGTTGCCGATGTGCCATTCCGAGGTCGAGGCGTGCTACGAGCAGCGCACGGGCGAGCTCGGCTGTGTCAACCCGGAGTTCAACGAGCTGCCTGCCGGGTCGCCGACGTTCCGCGTGTTCGCGCGGCTCTCGTCCTAGACTCCGGCACGGCCGACAGCAGCAGGACGCCGGCCAGCGGGCCGAGCGCGGAGAGTGCGAACGCGGCCCGCCACGAAGACGCGGCCACCGCCGCGAACGCGGGCGGCGCCGCGGCCACGACCACGCCGAGCAGCGTCTGCTGGAAGCCGAGCGCCGCGCCGGTGCGCGACGCTCCAGCAGCCTCGGCGGCGGCCGCGAACGCGAGCCCGTTCCACGCCATGCTGAGCACGCCGGCGACGGCGAACGCCGTGACGAGCGCCGGGAGGGGCGCATCCGTCAGCGCCGCCACCGCCGCCGTCGTGGCGGCGAGCGAGATCCCGATCGCGCGCAAGGGACGCAGCCGCGTCTGCAGCCGGTCGGAGATGCGGCCGGACCCGATACGGGCGCCGATCGCGGCGACGTTGATGCCCGCGAGCAGCGCCGCGGCCGCGTGCGTCGACACGTGCCGGTGCTCGTGCAGGAACAGCACGACGAAGCCGGTGATGGCGATCTGCGCCGTCAGGTAGAGCGCCGTGCCGCCCCCGAGGAGCCACATGCGCGGGTCGTGGAGCGGCCGTCCGACCTCGGTCAGCTCCGGCTCGCTCGACGGCGAGCCGCGCATGAAGAGCGCGGCGATCACGGCGCCTGCGATGCACGCACCGCCGAGGGCGAAGAACGCAGGCCGCGTCCCGCCGAGAGCGGGGAGGACGGCTGCGCCGAGTGCGCCGCCGATCGGGATCGCCGTCTGCCGGATCCCGAGCGCGAGGCCGAGCTCGCCTGGAGGGAACCAGCTCATGATCGCGCGGCCGCTCGCCGCGTTCACGCTCGCGCCGAGCGCGCCCGCACCGACGAGCGCCGCCGCGAGCGTCCCGAGCCCATGCGTCGGCGCTGCACCGGCGAGCGCGGCGCCGGCGCCGACCAGCCCGGCGACGATCACCCAGCGCTCGTCGAACCGGTCGGCGAGGAGGCCCCACGGGAGCAGCGTGAAGAGCATCCCGATGCCGATCGCGGCGAGGACGACGCCGGTCTCGCTGAGCGAGAGCCGGTAGTGCGCGCGGATCGCCGGGCCGAGCGCGGGCAGGCCGACGGACGCGGTCGCGAAGCTCGCCTGCGCGAGCGTCCCCGCGGCGAGGACTACCCAGCGATAGCGCGTGAGTGGATCTCCTTGGCCTTGCGGACCTCGTTCGCGTCCGGCCCGTGGTTGTCCGGGCCCGCCGTCTCGAGCACGGCGGGAAGGGTCTGCAGCCGCGGGTTCCCGAGGAACACGCCGAGCTGCTCCCCGAGGAGGCCCTCGCCGATGTTCGCGTGCCGGTCGCGGTTCGAGGCGAGCGGCGTCGCCGAGTCGTTCACGTGCAGCGCGCGCAGGCGGTCGAGGCCGATGGCGGCGTCGACCTCGTCGAGGCAGGCGTCGAGGGCGGCAGGATCGGTGACGTCGACGCCGGAGACGTACAGGTGGCACGAGTCGAGGCAGACGCCGAGCCTCGGGTGCCGGTCGAGCCGCTCGTAGATCGCCGCGAGCTCCTCGACCGAGCGTCCGATCGTCCCGCCCGCGCCGGCGGAGTTCTCCATCAGGAGCCAGGTCTCGTCCGAGCAGAGCTCGAGCACCTGCTCCATCGCGGGCAGCACGCGCTCGAGGCCCGCGTCGAAGCCGGAGCCGAGGTGGGAGCCGACGTGGAAGACGACGCCGTCGGCGCCGATCGCGCACGCGACCTCCATCGTGTTCCGCATCGCGGCGATCGACTTCTCGTAGATCGCGTCGTCCGGCGCCGCGAGATTGCAGAGGTAGAGCGCATGCGCCAGCACCCCGCCCATGCCGGTCTCGGCGCGGCGCTCGCGAAAGCGCTCGAACGTCGCCGGGTCGTGGTTGGTCGGCCGCCACGTGCGCGGGCTCTGCGTGAACAGCTGCAGCGAGTCGGCGCCGATCGCGACCGCGCGGTCGACGGCGGTGTGGATTCCGCCGGACGAGGAGACGTGCGCGCCGATCTCCATCTAGCGCCGGGAAACGCGATGGAAGGAGACGGACCGGCCTTCGAGGACCGCGAACTCCGCAGGGTCGGACATGATCGCTCCCGGGTTGACGTAGAGCGCGCCGCCGACGATGCGGGTCCACTGCCGGTGCGTGTGGCCGCCGGCCAGGACGTCGAACCCGTCGACGCGCCAGGCAGCGTCATCCTCGGACTCGGGCAGCAGCACGTCGTCGTACGACCGCGGCGAGCCGTGGAACGCGAGCAGCTTGCCGAGCTCGAGCGTGCGGGGGAACGACCGGATCTGCTCGAGGTGCGCGTCGCCGAGCTGCGCGAGCGTCCACTCCCGCTTCGCCAGCTGCGCCTCGGTGACCTCCTCCGGCGAGTCGGCGGAGACCTCGAGCAGGAAGTCGTCGGCGTTTCCGAGGATCACCGGCCATCCGAGGGCGGCGACTCGGTCGAGCACCTCGCGCGGCTCGTCGCCGCCCTGGACCATGTCGCCGAGGCACACCGCTCGATCGACACCGAGCCGGAGGAGCTCGTCGACGACGGCCGCGAGCGCGCGGTCGTTGCCGTGTGCGTCGGAGACGAGCCCGAGAGACACCGCTCTACGATAGGCGCACGATGAGCGTCGTCCGCATGGCACCGAGCCCCACGGGGTTCCTCCACATCGGGAACGTCCGCACGTTCCTCTTCAACTGGCTGTTCGCGCGCAACGACGGCGGGACGATCCGGCTGCGGATCGAGAACACGGACACCGCCCGCGAGGTCGCCGAGGCGACCGATTTCATCCAGGACTCGCTCAGGTGGCTCGGCATCGACTGGGACGGACCGGTCACCTTCCAGCTCGACCGGATCGACGATTGTCGGAAGGTCGCGGAGCAGCTCGTCGCCGACGGGAAGGCGTACGAGGACGAGGGGGCGATCCGGTTCCGGATGCCCGACGCGGGCGTCACGGCGTGGGACGACGTCGTCCGCGGACGCGTCGAGGTCCCGAACGAGACGATCGAGGATCTCGTGCTCGTCCGCTCCGACGGGCGCCCGACGTACAACTTCGCGTCGCCGATGGAGGACGTCTGGGACGGGATCACCCATGTGATTCGCGGCGAGGATCACATCTCCAACACGCCGAAGCAGATCACCATCATCCGCGCGGTCGGCGGCGAGGTACCGACGTACGCCCACGCACCGAACGTCAACGGCGCCGACGGCAAGAAGCTGTCGAAACGCCACGGCGCGGTCGGCGTCGACGAGTTCCGCGACGCCGGCTACCTGCCGGAGGCGCTGATGAACTTCCTCGCGCTGCTCGGCTGGGCGCCGGACGGCGAGACGACGATCATGAGCCGCGACGAGCTGGTCGCACGCTTCCAGCTCGACCGGGTCAGCCCGAGCCCCGCGCAGTTCGATTACGCGAAGCTCGACTGGATGAACGGCGTGTACCTCCGGGCGCTCTCCGAGGACGAGTTCGCGCATCGTCTCGTCCTCTGGCTCGGCGAGCACGGCTACGAATGGGACGCCGAGCGCGTCCGCAGGGCTGCGCCGCTCGTCCAGGAGAAGATCGCGCGTCTGGGCGAGTTCCCCGGCTTCGCCGGCTTCCTCTTCGAGGACATCGACGTCTCGGTAGACGGTGACGCACAGGTGGTGGGTGCCGCGCACGACGCGCTCGCCGAGCTCGATCCGTTCTCGGCGGAGTCGATCGAGACCACGCTGCGCGGCATGCTCGAGCGGTTGGGGTTGAAGCCCCGCCAGGGCTTCCAACCGATCCGGCTCGCCGTCACCGGCTCGACCGTGTCGCCGGGCCTGTTCGAGAGCATCGAGCTGCTCGGCCGCGAGACGACCCTGCAGCGACTCAGCGCGGCGGCGGGGAGGTCTTAGGAAGCCGTCGCGGCGGCGCAAGCGGGTCGAGCGCCCGCTGGAACTCTTGCCAGGCACGCCGCCGGTACTGCGGCGTCGGCGCCGGCAGATCGAATGTGTCCGCCTCGTTCCCCCGGTCAACGGGCTTCTCGCGGCCCGCTCCCTTGTTCATGACCAGAGGTGAAACGACTGCCGATCCGGGGTAGGTACGGGATATCGTGCGGCGCGTGGATCGTCCGGCGGTGCTCGTCGTCGAGGACGAGCCGTCGCTCCGGCTCCTCTGCCGCGTGAACTTGGAGCTCGAGGGGTTCGACGTGCTCGAAGCGGGGACGCTGGCGGAAGCGCGCGCGGCGGTCGAGGCCCGCCGTCCGGATGTGGTTTTGCTCGACCTGCGCATCGGCCGCGAGAGCGGCCGCGACCTGATCGAGGAGCTGCGCGGCTGCTCGCCGGCGGTTCCCGTCGCGCTCGTCACCGGCTCGGCCGGCCTCTCGCACGTCGAAGGCCTCGCCGACGCGTACCTGCTGAAGCCGTACACGATCGACGATCTGGTCACGACCGTGCGCGATCTGGCCGGAAGATAGGCTTGCGATATGTCGACGACCGTCCTCCGGACTCCCGCGGAATACGAGGCGCGCCTGCGCGACTACTACCGTGAGCGGGCCGAGGAGGGACGTGCGGTCCGCGTCGGCGAGAAGGAGGTGTCGGAGCAGGCGGCGATCGTCGCCCGCTACACCGATCTCTTCTCGCACGCCCAGATCGACGCGCTGCGGGAAGCAGAGGAGGCGGCGGACGGCGACGAGCGCGAACGGCTCTATCGCCTGCGGAAGACCTGCGAGGGCGGCCTCATCAGCGCCGAGCTCGCGGAGAAGGGAGACGCGCTCGAGAACGCGCTCATCGCCGCGCGCGTCACGTTCAAGGGCGAGGAGATGCCGCTTCGCGCGGCGCAGGCCCGCCTAGCCGTGCTCGACGCGTACGCCGACCGCGAGGAGCTCGGCAACCTCGAGCGGACCGAGTCGGCGAAGCTCAACCCGCAGCGGCTCGAGCTTCTGACGGCTGCCGAGGAGCTCGAGGCCGACGTCACAGGAGAGCCCGATCCGATCGCGCGCACGGAGGAGGAGAAGGCGATCTCGCTGCGCGAGCTCGAACGTGCGCTCGTCGCGGCCTCGGACGCGACCATCGATCCCTACGAGCGGCTGCGCGATCGCTGGTTCGACAAGATCCTCGGCCCCGAGCGAGATCCTCAGCCGACGAGCGGGCACGTCGCATACGTCCGCCGGCTCTCGCCGCTCGAGTCGACGTACACGAAGGAAGCGGGCGTGCCCATCTGCCTCGCGACGACGCTCGCGCTCGGCTTCGACCTCACGGCCATCCCGAACATCCACCTCGACCTGGAGGACCGGCCGCAGAAGAACCCCCGCGCGTGCGTGATCGCGTCCGACCCTCCCGAGGTCGTGCACCTGATCACTCGCGCACAGGGCGGACTGGCCGACTATCAGGCATTTCTGCACGAGGCCGGTCACGCGCTCCACTACGCGGGCGTCGATCCGCGGCTGCCCTTCACGTTCCGCGCGATCTCGCGCGACCACGCGCTGACCGAGATCTACTCGTACATCTTCGAGGCGATCACGCGTGAGCCCGGCTGGCACGCGTTCCATTTCGGGCTCTCCGACGCGCAGGCGGAGGAGAACGCAGAGGCGACGGTCTTCCTCGAAGCGCTCCTCTATCGCCGGTATACGGCGAAGCTGGGGTACGAGCTCGGCTTCTGGTCGAGCTTCGCCGAGGAACGCGGAACGTCGCCGCGCGACTACTCGCAGCTGCTCACCGAGGCGACCGGCGTCCTCTACGACCCGCGCAACTACCTCTCCGACATGGACGGCGGCTTCTACTCGGCCGACTACCTGCGCGCGTGGATCCGCTCGGCGCAACTGCGGGCGTCTCTCATCCGCGAGGTCGGCGACGACTGGTGGCGGAGCGCGAAGACGGGGGAGATGCTGCGCGAGCTCTTCCTCGAGGGCTCGAAGCCGACGAGCGAGGAGGTCGCAGGGCGCCTCGGGTTCGACCCGCTCGACACGGCGCCGCTCGTGTCGGACCTCTCGGCCGTCAGTTAGTGCGTTCCTTGCGCAGGAGCTCGTCGAGTTCGATCCCCACGAGCAGGACGATCGCGCCGACGAGCAGGTAGCTCGTCAGGAAGTACACGGCGAGGAGGCTGAGGGCCGCGCTGCGATAGCTCGCCAGGTGCAGATACTCGGCGAAGACGAGCGTCTGCGCGACCCAGCCGAGCACGACGAGGGCCGATCCTGCGCTCGCCCACCGAGTCGGGCGGGGACGCGGCGGCCCGTAGCGGACGAGCAGCCCGAAGGCGACGGCGATGAGGATCGCGGCGACGAGCCAGCGCGCGATCGCGAACGGCAGGCTCCAGCCGCCGTGGACGGCGGTGCGCGCAGCCGTTGCAAGGAGCATCGCACCGATGGCTGCTCCCGTGAGCGCGACCGCGATCCCGAGCGAGATCGCATAGCGCCGCCACCAGATCCGGTTCTCCTTCTGGCCGTAGATGCGCGCGATCGCGCGCGTGCACGTACGCACCACCCCTGCGAGCTGGAGTACCGCGATGGCGGTTGCAAGAGCGATCAGTCCGACGGAGCTCGTCGAGAAGATCTTTCCTGCGACCTCGTTCATGCCCGCGAAGACGTCGGGCAGGACCTTGTGCTGGATGTGCGGCCCCACGTCGTTCGTCCACACGTCGGTCCTGCCGATTTCGCCGACAACGGCGAGGGCGAGCAGCACGAGCGCGACGAGAGCGACGAGCGACTGGAACGCGATCGCGAACGCGAACGTTATGAGGTCGTGCTCGCGGAAGCGGCCGAAGAGACGGCGGGCCACGGCCAGCGGTGATACCCCGGCGATCGATTAGCGATCCTCCGCCTCGGGAACGCGTTCGATTGTCGCAACGTGCGGGTAATCCTTCTCTGGTCAGGTTTGCATCTTTGACGCTCGGGCTAACCGGAGTCCGAGATGGGTCGCGGAACCGACCGACTCGTTCAGGGGCAGATCTACACGACGGCGCTGTGTACCGCGCGGGAGGTCCTCGACTCGCTGCGGGACCTGCCTGATCCGGACGGTGCCCTCGCCGCCTTGATCCAGCGCATCGAGCGTCAGCGGGCATGGCTGACCACCGAGGTCCGGCTCGGGCTCACCCCGCAGCCGGCGCCGCTCTGGCTCGACCGCGAGCGCAGTCCCGTCACGCGCTGAGCGCCGCGGTGCCGGATAGGGTCGGGCCTGCCAAATGCGAGCCCGGACCATCGCCAGAGCGTTCGCCGCAACCGGCTGCGCCGTCACCGTTCTCGCGAACGGTGCGCCGGCGCTCGGGTCGCGTCAGAGTGCGGTCGTGCTCCACCCGGGCCAGTCGAGGAAGGTCGGGCGTTCCACCGTCGTCTGCACGTCGGGGCGCGGAAGTCGAGCTCCGAACCGAATCGTGCTGTCGGTCGGCTCGCAGGTGAAGGTCAACGGGATCCTCGTCCGGTGCGCTTCGAAGAGCGGATCGTCGCCGACTCCCGCCGGGACGCGTGCGAAGCCGTTCCCGGTCGGAACCCCCGGCGTTGCGCCGGGAGCGCCCTCCTCGCCCGAGACCTCGTGGACGATCACCGTGAAGTCGATCAACGCCAACGCGTGGTCCGCAGTCCAGGCGGCGAACATGTTCAACGACCCGCCGCCCTCGGGGTCGGTCGACCTCATGGTCAACCTCAGGATCTCGTTCAAGGGAGCGGGGCCCGGCGATACGTTCGACCTCACCCCGTTCTTCAGCGCCGTCGGCTCCAGCGGCGTCACTTACGGCTCGTCGCAGGACTGCGGCGTCCTTCCGTCACCTTCCGAGCTCGACTACAGCACCCTGGCCCCGGGTGCTGCATTCAGCCTCAACTACTGCTGGCAGGTGGCGCAGTCCGACGTGGCTTCGCTCGAGATGTTCTGGTCCGGTGGAAGCACCCCAGGTCCTTTCTGGGCGCTGCACTAGCCAGGCGAGAAAGGCGCATACGGGATTCGAACCCGTGCCGCCGCCGTGAGAGGGCGGTGTCCTAGGCCACTAGACGAATGCGCCGGAGGCGGCGGTTAGTGTAGCGGCGCCCCGGGCACACGCCTCGCATGCTGGGATGGTGGCGAAGGCGCGGCGAGAAGCACAGTGCGAACAAACAGCAGGGCGACGTGCATGCGCTCGACCGTGCGGGCGACCCGCGCGGGGGCGTGCAGGATCCGGGCTATCGCTTCGCGCGGCCGGAGGACGTCGTCGAGGGGGACGGGACCGCGATGAGCGGGCCGGGCGGAGCTCCCGAGGAAGAGCTCGACACGGAAGAGCGTCGCGCCCGCGACCGCGCGGGCTAGATACGCCGGGCGAGCGAAACGGCGATCCCGACGATGCCGACGGCGCTCGCCGCGCCGAGAATCACCCATGCGAGCCCCGAGCCGACCGGGGCGGACGCGAGGACGACCACGAGCGCGGCCACCGCGAGCGAGGCGAACGAAAGTGCGCCCAGCGCGGTCGCGCGGCGCGCGAGAACGGCGCGCTCCGCCCGGATCGCGAGCCGCTCGTCGATCGACCACGCCGCGAGCTCGGCGCAGAGGAAGAGCCCGACTGCGACGAGCGGAGCCGCACCGTCGGTCGATCTCCCCTGCACGACGAGCGCGATCCCGTATGCCGTGCCGAGGCATGCGACGGGCCACGCGACGAGACCGGCGTCCGCCCGCGCGAGCGCGACGAGAAGGAGCAGCGCGCCGGCCGCGCCGAGCGCACCGGTCGCAGGGATCGCCTTCGACGCGTGCGCGATCACATCGACGAGCACGCCGCCGTAGAGCACGGTGCTGCCGACCGCGAGCGTCACGCGCGTGCGGGCCTGGCGAAACGCCTGAATGCGGCCACCTCCTCGAGCGGGACGTTGAGCGGGACGCCGTCGAGCCATTCGACCACCGGGACCCCCGCGAGCTGGTAGCGCGCGCGCGTCGCCTCGCGCGAGAGGCGCCACAGGCGATACGAAAGCTGTGCGAGCTCGTCGCCCTCGGGCTCGACGAACGGCACCGGTGACACCTCGACGACGACGAGGTCGTAGCCGCGCGCACGCAGGTCGAGCAGCCCCGGCGGCGTGCGTGCATCGATGAGCGGCGTCAGGGCGAGCACGAGCGCTTTCGGCGGCAGCGATCGAGGCGGCAGCACGTCGACGTCGCGGACGGCGTAGCTGAGCACGATGTCCATCTGCAGCAGCGAGTCGACGATGCGGTAGAGCTGACGCGTCCCCGATGCGGGCAGCAGCCAGGAGAGGACGCCGCCGAAGCTGACGAGGCCGACGCGATCCTTCCGCTGCAGGTACCTCTGCGCGAGCGACGTCGCCGCCCGCACGGTCATGTCGAGCGTCCCGCGTCCGCCGGCGTGGACGTCGGTGAACGTGTCAAGGAAGAGGACGACGTCGGTGTTGCGCTCGGGATGCTGCTCGTTCACCCACAGCTCGCGGCGGCGTGCGGTCGCCCGCCAGTTGATGCGCCGCGGGACGTCGCCGGGCGCCCACGCGCGGATGTCGGCGAACTCGATGCCGTCGCCCTTTGCGCGCGAGACCTGGTTCCCGACGAACACCTGCGTCTCGAGCGGCGGCAGCAGCGCGTGCAGCGCCTCGACGCTCGGGTAGACGCGCAGAGGCTCGCGTCCGCCGATGCGCCCTTCCCAGGCGTAGAAGCCGAGGCGGTCGTGCGCGCGGACGAGCGCCGGGCCGAGGACGAACGCCCCCCAGCGGACACAGCGGAGCGGCAGCTCGAGCGTGCGCGGGTCGGCCGCGGAGAGCGCGAGGGCGCGTGGATTGTCTACGTCGGTGGCGAGACCGGGCCGCAGCTCGAGCAGGACGTCGACGACCTCGTCCGACGTGGCTGTGAGCGTCAGGGTCGCGTCGACCACCTCCGACTCGAGTGCGCGATCGCGGCCCAGCGCGAGCGTGCCGCGCAGCTCCGGATGGCGGGCCGACGCCGGCGCGATGACCGCGGCGAGCGCGAACGGCGCCGCGAGCGCGACGAGCTCGACGCGTCCGAGGACGAGTGCCGCGAGCAGCGCCGCCGCCGCGACGGCGGCATATGCCGGAAGCCGCGGCGAGACGTGTCGCGTCATGTCGCGGGGCGGATGTCCTCGGCCGGCGGCGTCGGCACCGACTCGAGCGCCTCGGCGACGACGTCCTCACCGCGGATCCGTTGCACCCAGAGCTCCGGCCGCAGCGTGAGGCGGTGCGCGAGCGCGGCCACTGCGACCGCCTTGACGTCCTCGGGAACGACGAAGTCGCGCCCGGCGAGCGCCGCCTTCGCCCGCGACAGCTTCAGCAGCGCGAGGCTGCCGCGCGGGCTCGCGCCGACCGCGAGCTGGCGCGCCGCACGCGTCGCCGCGACGAGGTCGACGATGTAACCCTCGATCGACGGCGATACGTGCACCCCCTCGAGCGCGCGCTGCATCGCGACGAGGGTGTGCGCGTCGACGACCGGTGTTACGTCCACGTCGTCCTCGCCGCGCTCGATTCGGCGGCCGAGCATCTCGATCTCGTCGTCGCGCGCGGGGTAGCCGACGCTCGCGCGGATGAGGAAGCGGTCGAGCTGCGCCTCGGGCAGCGGATACGTGCCCTCGTACTCGATCGGGTTCTGCGTCGCGAGCACGAGAAACGGCGCCTCGAGGACGCGGGTCTCTCCTTCGCTCGTCACCTGCCGCTCCTGCATCGCCTCGAGCAGGGCCGCCTGGGTCTTCGGCGGAGCGCGGTTGATCTCGTCGGCGAGGAGGAGATTCGTGAAGATCGGGCCGGGGCGGAACTCGAACTCCGAGCGGCGCTGGTCGAACACGGACGAGCCCGTCACGTCGGAGGGCATCAGGTCGGGCGTGAACTGGATGCGGGCGAACCGGAGCGACGTCGCGCGCGCGAAGGAGCGGGCGATCAGCGTCTTGGCGAGGCCGGGATAGTCCTCGAGCAGGACGTGTCCTTCGCCGAGGACGGCGAGGAGGATGAGCTCGATCGCGCCGCGCTTGCCTACGACCGCGCGCTCGACCTGGTCGAGGATCGCGGCGGCGCGGGACCGCAGCTCGCCGAGCTCCATCACAACTGCTCCAGCTCGTCGACGACCTGCGCGAGCCGGCGGAGCGGTACGCCGGGGGCCGATAGGTCGGCGGGAACGGGGCGGTCCGGGCGCAGCAGCTCCCACGTGTCGTCGTCGAGCGCCTCGCGAGGGGTTCGCGTGCGCGCCTCGACGATGCTCCAGAGCAGCGGCCGCAGGCGGGAATGGAAGTCGCCGGCGCTCGCAGCCGCGAGCCTCGCATCGCGCTCGACGACGACGAGCTCCGGCGGCCGTCGCCGTGTCTCGGCCCTCGGCGCGAGCGCGCGCGCCAGCTCCGACGCCGCCCGTTCCCACTCTTCCTCCGTGCGCGCCGTTCGCGCGAGGACGAGGAGTGCAACGGCCGTGAGTGCGAGCACGTAGGCGGCCACGATCTCGCGCACCGAGATCGGGCGGAGGCCGAGCGCGACCGCAAGGCCGATCGTGAGCGCCGCGAGCGTGCCGTAGGGAGGCCGGGTGCGCCGCCTCACGCCGCCGCCTTCACCGGTGCGCGCAGCTCGTCGCGGACGGCGACGAGCGCGTCGATCGCCTCGGTGCGCATGGAGTCGTTCGGCTCGTGCCGGCTGAACTTCGCGCGCTCGAAGAGGTCCGTGAGCCTGGTCACCGCCGGTGCGCTCGCGTCCAGCGAGTGCAGCGCACGAGCGAGGTACTCGAGCGGCGCCTCCGAGGGTCGGCGCGGGACGCCGGCCGCGCCGAGGGCCCGCTCCATGCGGGCGTACGCGGCGATGATCGCACGCCGCACGTCCGGCTCGGTGTGGAGGTCGTCGAGCGACTCGTCGAGCGCGACGGCGAGGTCTTCGTGCGTGCGGTACCGCCATTCCTTAGCCGGCCGCGACTTCCGCGTCGCGAACATCGCGACGCCGGCCGCCGCGAGAAGCGCGGCGACGATCGCGATCTCGTCCCAGCGCAACCGTGCGTTGCGGCGGTTCGCGGCGATCGGCTGCCGCTCCCCTTCGCGCGTGGTCGAAGCTCTTTGCGTGGCGACGCTCTGCTTCACCTTCGGCTTGAAGTGGAAGTGTGCGTGCGCGAGGAACCAGCCGATGAGCAGGCTCGCACCGAACGCCGCGATGAGCTGCATCAGGTTCATGCGGCGCGCTGGGGGCCGGGCTTCGACCATTTCGCACCGGCGAGGCTCCAGACGAAGACGAGCGCGACCGCCCCTGCGACGAGGGCGGCGGTTGTGAAGACGTAGTCGAAGAACTCCGATGTGGGCCCCGTCCCCTGCGAGTGCCCGATCGGGCGCCCGTGCGCGGCGAGCGCGGTGACGGCGAGCAAGGCGGAGACGGCGAGGACGAGCGGCAGCACGCGGCGCGAGCTCACCCGCCGGAGTTTGTCAGTAGATGGCCGCAGGGCGGCTCGGCAGCGGCGCGGATGTCACGCCGCGGCCGCACCCGCACCATGCATTCGAGGAGGTTCGATGGTGCGAGAGCAGCGTCTGCTGCGACCCGACGAGGAGCGAGAGCTTGCGCGTCGCGCCTCGGCCGGGGACCGCCGAGCACGCACCCGGCTGATCGAGTCCAACCTCCGTCTCGTCGTCTCGATGGCCCGCCGCTACCAGGGGCTCGGCCTTGCGTTCCCCGATCTCGTGCAGGAGGGGACGGTGGGGCTCATCCAGGCGGTCGATCGCTTCGACTGGCGCCGCGGGCGGCGCTTCTCGACCTATGCCGCGTGGTGGATTCGGCAGTCGATCCGCCGCGCGCTGACG